>Ga0247822_10001569_pt1 | contig 14109 bp, 14 predicted proteins | sample 13C_Cellulose_Da_FD_192423 | JGI IMG/M metagenome (GOLD analysis project Ga0247822, IMG submission 192423) | Soil microbial communities from agricultural site in Penn Yan, New York, United States - 13C_Cellulose_Day30 | ecosystem: Environmental > Terrestrial > Soil > Agricultural land | place...
ACCGGTCTTGGTTTCTCGTTCTGTTCTAGTAAAACGGCTAAATTGTTCTGGTAGCTCCTTCCAAATAAAGTCTGGTTTTCTATACACTGTCACAAATGAATCCCAAATGCAAATGTTTTCCGTTTCCAGCATTGCACGTGTCATTTGTACCATACGAATCTTCAGATCATTCGACATGATCGTCCCTGGTTTTGCGGGGTTGGAATTCACCGTCTCTATCCTGCCAGGATACTTCTTACGTAAGAGTTCATACGTATCGCCTGGTACAAATCCAGTCCCCGCCTCACAATTCACAATTAATATTGCATCTCGACAATATTTATGGGCAAGAATCGCGTCTATGTGTCGTATGAGTATACCGTAAAAATCCGAGCTGGATTGTGCGGGGATGGATTCACACCCCGCCAGTGCGTTGACCCCGGCCAACCAAGTAACAATCGATACATCGGATGGACGGTCTTGATCCTTTTTGACTGACCCGGCACACGGATCTATACCAATAAACACGTATCGAACCGGTTGGTCAAGGGTTTTCCGTTTACTACTGAAAAACCATTGTAACCTCTCCGGGGGGAAGGTGGACTCGTCGTCAAACTCGGGATCTAGACCAAGTGTTTCCGTGAGCACTTTATCTGCACCACCCTCGCCTTGTAGCTCTCTAATATCATCAATCGCCTCTAGGTCGTTCCAGTGTGGAATGAAATCAATGTTATGGACACACGGGTCCTTCACGCCTGCCTCTATACAATTCTCGCATATATATTGTGCTCGGATCACATTAAATGATTTATTCGTATTCTTCACTAAACGGGAGAAGAAATGATTTGGACGATAGGATACCGTGGATAGAGCTAATAAACAACAATATTGCTGAATGAGAATAGGACAAATGATATCGGTAAACACCGGGGGAGTGATATAGGCGGATTCTTCTAAAATAACAAACTGGCCACCAATACCACGTAATCTGTAACAGGAGGTTAGTTCATACACTTAAAAAAGATGATACACATGTGTGGAGAATGACTGACATTTACGTATTTAGCCTGCATAACATCCAGGGCATCGAGAGCGGGCGTATATTTTATCGGAAAATCACACCCGGTGTGGCAGTACCAAATGGCATCATCGTGCTTGCCGTACATGAAGGTGACTTCTACTCGAATGTACTCTTAGATTTTGTTTCCATGCACAATGCCCGTGTTACATGGAGAATATACCTGACATTATCCGATAATACTCCATTGCCGAGAGGGAACAAGCCTGAAGATATACTGGAACGATCAAACAAAAACGTAAAGGCGTTTTACGGTCGTCTCCCGGAGATTTGCATGATCGATTTTCCATTCCCTGATTATCAACGCGCACAAACTGAAATCACAAATCAACTCTAAAAAATGACTACCGAATCTAAACGCCATCAAAACACCGTCACTGAAAAGGAGGATGTAATCCCCGCCGCTACTTGTGTCCATCTGGCACACAAGGCAGGAATTAAGACGTACTACCGTTCATGCACGGAGCCCACCAATCTCTACTTTGAAAATTTTGTCAGGGCGATTATTCTGGATGCTGCTGCCATCGCAGAGGGAGAAGGCAAGAAGATTATCACACCGGAACACATTGCTTACGCCGCCAAGAATGTGTATCAGACAGTATTATCAGATCAGTAGTTGAAAGATGTCTAATAATATTGGTAATACGTATACGGAAAATGCCCAATTCTGGCAATTTGTGTTTATCGCATCGGTGTTTGTCGTCGTGCTCATCGTGATTCTTCGTGTCGTTCTTAGGGTGTGGGATTCCATCAACGAACAACGAGCAAAATTGGAGTGAACCCACTCCATGAAAAGATGAGTCATTCGCACGCACATGTGGTCCTACACCAAACGGGGTTGTTGAACCAGTCAGCAGTTTCTGTTCCTACTAAACCAGCTCAAAGTAAGCATGAAAAATTAAAAGATTGTTTCAGTTTAGATTCCGATACAGGTCTAAAGGCCAGACACGAATTGATACGAACCGAATTAGATTTCACTCAAAACCTTGCCGACAAAATATCCATCCATGACAAATGCGGATATTTCTATGTTCGCAAATTAAAACCACATGAATCTGACGACAAACGCAAAAGTCTCGCCATATGTCCACGGTGTAATTATGACGCCCAGGGTGTCTATAAAGGCACGTGGACCCGGCGACCCTGTGCTGCTTTGTGTAGAATCATATACCAGGATACACCAATTCTCTGGTTGGTAAAGGGGTACAATAGTCTCATCTCCTTCGCTCCGATGTTTATGCTCATTGTCGCAAGCAGTATTACCTCCACCTCCATGCAAATCAGTGATAAGAAGCCAGAGATATTCACCTTGCCGTTTTGGGATAGGCTTTGGATGTGGCTCCAATCCGCGCCCTTTTACATCTACTTGGCAGCCGTAATGTTGCAACTACTCTACACGTTTCGATGGATTACCTATCAATTTCGATCGGATAGTAGACGAAGACGGCGTGCACGATTCGATCACCTGGATAAAGAGGCCACCTTGTTGGACGAATACCGAGCAAGTTTTGCGAATCACTACTGGAGCGAGGAAGAAGAACGAGATGATGCCGATCCCGCGAGTAGTGATGCTGACATTCGATTTCACAATTTATCTAAACTTAAACGATTTTCGTGTTGCCAAAAGTGGTGCTTTCAAGACGATGGACACCCCCCAGACGACGACAACTACACCCAGTCTACATCAAATTACGCATTTTTTGAAGGAAGTCAAGGATATTCTCGCGGAATGTCATCAGACACTACCATGTGTTGATTCGTCCATTGAAGGCGAGTATATTGAAACCCAGGGAAAGTTTGTTGCCTTGTTCAAACCAGATGCGCTACAGTATGTTCCGTCCATCTTGGATATGGAAACACTGACAGAATTCTATGTACGTACAATTTGCTGGTTTAAATTTGCCTGTAGGTTTGGCTTGGAAGTCGCCAAGCAGAAAATTCCCCAGCTACAGGCAGATGAAAACACATCTGATTATCGTGAGCGTTTGCTTGCCTTTTACGCAAAGCGAAAATGTCTGCCACAAAAAATCGAACTAGGCGATACGTGAATGAATTCTGCAGGCATCTCAGCAAAGACGGCCACGAAATTATCGGAAATCATTTGCTGGCAAACGGAGAGTACGTCGTCACGCTGAAGGGAACATTGTACGAAGCCAATGGCGACCCACACGTGGACTACGCGGAATATAAGGATGGCCATACGGTGATCTACGTGAAAGAATGGACCCATCCCTTGTATTATACCGCAGGGTTGAGACTGCTTGACGGGTTACTTTCCGTTGCGTTTGTCGTGTTGGTTATTTCGGGATTTAGACTTACTGAATATTCATAAATAAGGTACATCTTCATTTGTGTTAACTGGTTCTTTTGCAAACATATCTTTCCACCTTTCCTGTGTTTCTTTAAATGGATCACTCGTCATTCTTACAACTGGGAGGGGCGGCTTCACGGCAGCCTTGGTAATCTCCTCGTGCACCACTCGTAGATCTGTACGAAATCCATCTGTGCCTTTCTCGATTGGTAATTCAATCGTCGAACATTCCATCCATTTACACAATTCCACGTCTTCTTCAAGATGAAACTCCACGGGTAAAGAGAACAATTTAGGTGTCGGTTTTTCTTTCTTAATACCAAGTGCTTTGTCCCTTTCACGTTCCTTTTTTGTTTGTTTACTGGGGCGTTGGATTTTCATACCCGCCTTCTTCATCTCGGCGCGTTGAATTTCAATTGCCTTCTTCACGGGGTCTTTGGGTCGCGGGGCCATTAACTTGGTTCGTACGTCCTCAATTTTCGTTGCAATGTATACCATTTGTTGTACGGCTTCCCTGAGTATTTCAGGGTCTTGTTCAGCAACTCGTTTTTCGTACGTACTGGTGTTGTTGACGATATTCTTGTTAATTGGCATAATCCCGTCGTTCTCTTCCTGTATGGGACAACCGTCTACTTCCAGTATCCGGGTTACTCGACCCATGTTTCGCACCCGATGTGGTGCACCAATAGGTCGAAACGTTTCAACAACAGTGGGTAGTGTCTTCAATGTGGCCTTGTATCGCTTGTTATTAAAACAAAAATAGTATTGCCCGTTAACTTTTTGGATTTTATACTTGGGTAACGACTGCTTTGTTTGGTTAGGCATGTAAGGCGATCCGAGCAATTTCATGTATTCCTCCTGTGACATCTTTGGAATCTTGTCTCGACCACCCCATAATCTGGCCAGCATGTCCATCACATCATCCAACGAGTTGGTATCATTTTCCGCCAAGTCAAATTGAATCGACGGTGGTAAATGTAAAATAACGGGGTTCATTTTATAAATTGTGAGAACGATTGCATATTTGCGGGGTTGCATTTCATGTCTGCGATGCACACGATGTATCCACACATGTACATGACCACCGCGAGAATATAAAACAGCACAATACAAATGACACGGAAACATATAGCAAGTAAAACAATAGCCACCAATGAAAGCAAACATAACACCAGAAATGGCCCGGTTGTATATTTCCATCCAGTGTAAGGCGTATGACCATATCTACAAAACATATACCAATTTGTTAATATCTTTCCTCTGTCTCTACACACAAAAGCATCCTCAAGGACAATTCGGATGTAGTAATCTGGTATACACCTTATTTCCAAAAACACTCCAACGTGTTCAAGTGGTTCGGGATATTCCATAATACCTCGCATCTCTGGCTTATTATCGTATAGGTAAACGAGATGGTCTATCTCTCGACTACTCAACTGACCATCTAAACCATTTCGAAAAATGAACTGGTGAGGTACATCTGGTACCAGAATAGCTTGAGGGATTTTTTCATCCATGTTTTTAACGAATTGTGAATTACACATCATAGAATATCTAAACCTTTCGAACATAATGCAACGTGTCCATCAATTCTTTCATGTACACGACGTCCTGTTCCATCAATGAAACCTTTCCGTGTTTAATTGCCATTTCCATAGCGAGACGAAGCAATTTAACAATGTAGTCCTCTGATATGGAATGGACAGTGTAAAATGCACCCTTGTAAATTTTCATTTCCGGGTAGTGCTCGGCCAAGATACGTTTGACCAATCGAAACATTCGTGCACCAGGAACAACCAGGTCAACCTTTGCTTGTTGTTTCTTGATATTTCGAAGCGCAACCGTTCCAGGTCGGAATCTGTGAGGACGACTAGGCTCTTCCTCCTCCTGTTTCACTTCGGTCTTGACCTTCTTCACCTTGGGCGCTTCCTCTGCAACACGCTTCTTGGGTCCGACCTTTTGCTGTTTAAAAGGATCCGTCTTCCTTGGAGCACTGAGGCTACTCTCCACTGCTTGCTTGGTGCGAGGCATTTTAAATCAACAGCAAAAGTAAAACTAGCCACGAAATAATTGTTTCAGATGATAATTGATTGTGAGCACCTGTATTTCTTGTGATTTTCGGGGCGCGTCTCAACGAAGTACACGCCTGGATTAATCCGTTATCGGTCTGGATGAATAGGCCAGTAGAGCAAGCACACGTCGTGTTTGACACCGGCAAGAAACCCTTGGCACAACTGGAGCAATTCGAAAATATACCCAGAGGAAGACACTGGCGAAATGTTCCTTCGCTACAGTTTTCGTAAGATATGTCACCCGGAAAACAGGTGCCACAAGTTTCTTCAGATTGAAGCACGGTATTTATGTGTGAGCTGAACCGCAAGGGGGCCTGGACAATTGTCCGGTTGTCGTACATGTATACGATTACCCTGAAGCTGGAAAAGGTTTGAAAGTTAACCTTCTCCCATGTTTCTTTTGGGTCCTCTCCAATATCCATCCCATCATCATGTACGATTTGGACATCTACATCATTCACCAGCGTGACAGACGTACCACTTAACACGGGTGGATCATCCCATGCTAACGTCAAACGAAACTGGCCGATATTTTTATAACACCCCACCCAATATCGCGTGTTGGCATCGAGAACCCTACCGTCTGTCACATCTCCCCCGAGTGTCGATAGTGCGGGGAGGGTATTCATCAACACCGCGCGCATCAAGGAGGCATATGGACGAACTCCCCCACTAGCAACCTTCCTTCGCTCAATCTCAATTAACCCCATCGCAGATACATTTGGAGTACTGAAACTTGTGCCGTCTCTGTACACGAAATTAGCGTGTCCACTTGGATTACCTGGTGGATAAGCAAGACCGTACGGTGTGATCACATTCACTCCCAGTGCATACACATCGGCGGCAACACGACCATCGGCCATTGGAGCAGAGGATGAAAATGCGGCGATTTCTCCGCGTTGATTTGTCGCTCCCGCCGACAAAACTGATTTTGCGGACCCTGGAGAGTTACACGATTCTCCGCTACCGCCATTACCAGGGGCAGCCACATGTAATAGATGCGGGAAATCATATTGGTGATCGTCAATGATTGAATCCAAGATAGTATATTCCCCTGCGTCGTCATTGGACCCCCATGACATGGAATTCACATCAAATTCAGATGTGAGTGCATCGGTAAAAAATTTCATGGGTATGGCAATGAGATTAGGGTTGCCATTTAGCGGACTCATGTCATACGCTATATAAGGCGCACCTGTTGCTACTCCTTTGAATCCATTACAATTTGCTCCTACGGCAACCCCCGTAGTAGATGTTCCATGTGACCCAGGAGGTGCATAATTATCGGTGATCCCCTCGAAATATCTCGTCTCTACATGATGAGGAAATGCACAATGGGTTGGATCAAATCCGTTGTCCGGGACGATCATTTTCGACATGGTAATTGGTTGGTCATACAGTAAATTGCCACTGTATACTTGATCCACGACCGTTTCCGTATGGTTATCGATTTGAATAATCATCTTGTGTATCCTAGGAATTCGGTCAATGGAAACAATGTAAGGGAAATCTCGAATCAGATCGTGTACACGCGGTACAGTACAGTTTATCCAATATGTCGTTTTGTAAAAGGGCTGGGATGTACACCCCTGATAAACGAAATCAACTTCCCGAGAAAAACGAACAAGGTATTCTGTTTCGTTCAACACGACATCTGAATACTTGTGTTCGGGTTCCATGGTCGCAACAAGTGCGTCCGTGGGTACCTGATCGCTCTCCACCAGGTACACGTCCGGTCCAACGATGATGGCATTTTCAACTGGTTCAGTTGTCTTTACAAATAATAAAGAATCAGTCGACGATTCAAGTGTTCTACTATGTTTAAAGTCTAAGGTACGATTTCGCACAGTCAACCCGAACACAGGATACACCACGAACACAATAAACCAAAACAACATTTTAGTGAGTGCACCACATTGATTTGTGATTCAATAGTGCTTCCATTCTTTTTAATCATGCGTGTAGTTTCGTTGTATAAGGAAGTCCTTTCCCCGCGTTTTCGTCGTGAATTCCGTTTTCTTGAATATATCCACCAGCTGGTTAAACTGACGAACACTCTCGTCGTTATTTCCGTGCCCGTCACCCATGATTATTTGTGGCGGGGGATACCACAGACTCTGCTGGTACATGTCGTCACAAGGTTCAGTAACCCCAGAGATCACCACGAAACGCGTTTCAGGAGGAACACCTGTGTTCGTGGCGTTAAGAGGTTTATCATCGTGATTGGATGATTAAGAAACAAGTAGCTTTCCATTGTGTGACATTTATATTTACACGAGCATTTCTTTTAACAACCTAAATAAGTTTGTTTCTCTAAGAACCCGTACTGGTGATTTCACTCCAATTCTAGCTACAGTCACAGCCGATAACAATGTACTCAACACACGATACTCAGATTGGTTTATTCGTTCCGTGTGTTTCAGTAGCCATGTACGTTCTTCTAATTCTTCGTCGGTGAGGACTGGTGCGATCGCATACTCCAGTGTGAATATACCCTCCGGCGCAAGTGTAGGATGAAACCCTAAATGTCGAACGATCATACGCGCCACAGGTACGAACACACGCCCGAAATGAATTGCCTGGAGCCGACAATTTTGACCAGCAGCCTTTGCCAATTCAACCAAATCCCATGATACAAATTCTCGTAAACACGCCCTGCGTACTTCAACGATGGGCAAGTCACGTACGATTTGGATGAACTTCTCCACGTGCTCCTTTTCAATTAACCCTGGTGCTGCAAAAAACGACATGTGTTTTCTTTGATGTACCACGTCCAATAACTGCGTGGTCAACCCGGGGTTTATCTTCAGACTGTCACGTGAATCCTCGCCTATGTCCAATCGTTCTATCCGCGTACGAGGGAGCACATTAATCAGTGTCCGATACAGTTTGTTTGTGAATACGGTGTTTTTCAATCGAAACCCGGTCACGTTCGGGTGATTTGGTAAGGCTTGAATGAGTTTCTCCAACTTCTTAATCACTTCTTTGTTCGTTGCCAGATCATCAAATGCCAGGCTGGTAAATCGTGGCATTTCCTTTATTAGGTACTCAATCGCATCAGATAAGAGATGACAATGTGGCCCCGAGATGATAAGCTCCGCGTGTTCCATTGACTCGATGATTGGCCCGAGAAAACATAATGGTAATACCGATGCATTCGTAATATGGATACTATTAATCTTTGACTGTTTCAGATATACACACAACGCAGCGAGATCCAGTTCGGAATATACGGGTTTTGGTTTGCGTACCCCGTCGAAGAAGAATTTGGTATTAAGAACTAACCTGGTAGGTTGAGTAATCGCATCATAAAGATAGTGGACTGTCTCTCTGTTCAGAACTTTCATATGTGCAGTCCACACTTTCTTATCACGTACGAATCGATCAAAACCGTGACAATGAAGCGACACGGACTTAGTGAGTACTGGCATTCTGTGCGTTCGCCGTATGAACGCAATCGTGCGATTGACAGACTTTCAGACGTTGTGTTTACCCAAGAACACGGCGAGTTTGTAGCACGGATGATTGTCGAGAACACCGCCAATGGAAGAGAACACGTGAACACGGTGATGGTGTCGATCGCAGCCGAACGAATTAACCGAACAAACCAGATCGAATATGTACCAACAGAATTTCCTGATAAAATTGTGATGTATGCAATCTGCTCAAGAGCCCGCTTGCGAAATTGTGAGTACAACCTCTTCGAGAACATCCATGGATTTCTGAAGTACTGTGACAGCAACTGGATGGCTACCCGTGTTATTACGTGGTGTGATCTGACCAGTGAAGAAGCCGATCAATTATTGTTACCGTTGTTCGCGTTTGTCAACACCCACCCGGTGTTGTTCACAATTGAAACGTTCCTGTACTGCCAGTTGCGTGTGTCACAACCCCTTGAATTGAATCGTATCTTGCCAATACTGCATGCTCTCATGATTGAATTTGGCGAAAAGTCAGATTCGATGGCGATACGTCAAGTACGATTGTTTTTAAGTTGCGCGTATTCGATTGTTCGTTTGGTAGCGACCAACCCATTGCCTGCATTACCGAAACACTCGACGATTTTTGGTAACTACCGGTTTTTGTCTTTGGCGCTCGAGGGCGGGTCCGCGTCAGCGGAAACACACACACAACTTATCTTGGACACGACCTTGAAGATGGTGGCATGGATTGACATGCATTATACCAACGATATCGTCAATAGGTATGTGAATGACATTGAGCGAATTACACACATGCCCATTGGTACACATCTGTGTATGCGTCACAAGGAATTTGAGGACAAAATCGTGCTACCGGAAACGATATACTTGGTAGATGCATCGGATGATGTGGCCGATGTAACCACATTGCGAGTCATCGACTATGATTCAGACAAGGAGACAACCAAGGTCAATGATATGATCAATAACGCCATGGCAGCACAGGACATATGGGCAACCCAAGACGAAGAAGAAGAAGAAGTGGAATGGCGACCCAAACGAGCACGCCCGGGCACTCAATACTATGATACATAAGGATTTGATTGCAAGGGGTTTACAAGGCGAAGTGTACACGTTACACGATGCGTATGCTGCCTATCTTCGTGACAATCTTCACATCGATATGAATTTTGTGGTGAAAAAAGTACCATATTCAACGTTTTCCGTGAATGAATTAACCATACACAAGTACACATCCACGCACGCATTCCCACATATCATACCGCTTGTACATTGGATGGCATCGGGTGAACACGCGAGCGTGGATGCGTTTGATGTAAATCCCAATTTAAACCAACCCCTGGATTATTTGTACATGACGTTTCCAAGGATGGAGGGAAGCATCGAGGATCTATCCCGGTTTACCTTTCGTCAACGAATTGATATGGTACTGCAGCTCATTCATATGATCCAATCCTTACACTCTGTGGGGGTATGTCACAATGATTTTGATTTGCACAATATCATGTATGTACGATCTGGTACGGGAGTTCATTTGTTTCTCATTGATTTTGGATTGGCCGAAATGATTGTCCATCCCGAAATGATACACGACGATTATGTCAGTCTGGCCACGAACATATCTTATTTAATTTGGGACCAGAATATGGACGACCATACATGTCTAAAGGATCGACGATTATGTAATTTATTGTACGAAATAGAGAACGCAACCACCCAGATGGATTTCCGTGAATTGATTCGCTACACAACTCAAAATGACGATTGAAGAAGAATCATACGATGGACTCACAGAGGAAGTCCGGGTCTTGCGACATGTAATTGACACGGCACATGACCTCTATTCCGTGGAATGCGAAGTTCACACCGGCGAAATGCGTTGTCCGGCGCGCATTAGCACACAGAAGACCGCGTTGCCGTCCCTATTGTGGCTGCAGGCATACTATGATACAGAACACGTGGACGAGTCTGATTACAGTCATGTTTTGAAGGAGACAAAGGCAGGTATTAATCTCGGGAATTTCCGTGTGAACATGGTCGATTGGATTGGCCCATTAGTTGGTAGTGACCCGGTTGCAATCAATATCAACTATTGTTTTCCTGAATTATTCAGTGTGGAGTTTTTGGCGGAGCTCCACAAACGCGGAAAAACAAATTGTTTGTGTGTTTGGCCGAGGTCGTATTTTCGTGTGGCATGCATGAAATACAGTGAATTTCTGTACATGCCACGCGACTTTACGAACATGGAGATCTTCAGTGGGTGTTGGCTGACCGTTCCTCGGTTGACGATAAACATGACCTTGTGCTATAAGGGCGACATCAAGGATCTGCAAAATGAACTGTTGCGAGTTTACGATGAGGCACTTTGTCAAGTGAAGGGCATCCCCAATGACACATAAAAATGAATGGCTTGACGGGTAACTTGATCGGTCGAGGTGTACAGGGCGCGGTATATGATGCCAACCCTATTTACGGCGAATACCTCGCCTCGTCCACGCCCGGTCCGTTTGTAGTGAAGGTTATCGATTACGAAGCACAGGGTGGAATACTATACAATAATAATGTGCACGATGATATCATCCATAAATTAACCGTTTACGAAACAATCCATAACCACAAACCCTCGCACGTCCTTCCGTGTCTGCACTGGACAGTTTACTTCAATGAGCGATTCAATTTAGATTCTTCTGTGAATTCAATCAAACAAGTTCGAACCATCCCGGTAAGAAAATTATCCATGGCCTTTCCCAAATTAGAGGGCGTGCTCTGGGATGAAACGATTGCTATGTCGCCCCTAAACCGTAAAGATGTTTGTCTACAGCTCATCGGGGTGCTTCGATCATTGCATGCCATTGAGATTACACATGATGACTTACATTTGAAGAATATCATGTACACCAAGAACGCACGAGGTTACTATGTCATATGGGTGATAGATATGGATTATGCAAATTACAGTGGATCTATCGATAGGGATTACCGGTACTTGGTGAACAACATCACATTGATCCTATACGGAGAATTCTTCAGATCATGTGAACGAATTAAATACAAACCGGATTTGTATAATTGTCTACGGGTAATTAAGGATCGATCGAACGGTACGGTTATGCGTGTGAATGCATTCAACCAATTGAATCGGATCTTAAGTACGACCGTCTTTTCAGAAGAAGAGTTATTTTGGGGGGATAAATCACAAATTATTGGATCCATATGAACGTTAAGACAGTAAAAACGTTTACAGTTTAGAAAATGACATCACCCACATAAAATCTCTATCACGATAGAATGAACCAGGTACAGACTCTGTAAAGACAATCGGTGGTTCAATCATTTGGAATGTATACCCTCGGAATGCCGCGTATTTAATTATGCATGTTTTCAAATTACAACTTAGACAATGACATCACACCCCAAAGACGAGCAATATCCACTGCCATTTCACTGAGTTGTTCACACTGTGTCTCGTACGACGGATGAGAGTTGGAAAGATACGCATCCACTGTGTGTGCAACCGGATCCAGTTGAGCGGACAGGGGAAGCCCCAAACGATAGAACCCGGTGGGATCCGCCACGGAAAAATCGACGACAAAGCGAACGCATCCATCGCTGACCTCGAGGTTCACCGGCAATCCATATTTCTCGCTCATGCGAGTAGCGATCAATTCAAAAGTTGACATTTTCACAAATAACTATCTGTGAGCAAAATGGAACGAAGTGATTCATACGACCATGTCAATCAACACGAGATCGACGAGGAGGATACACCGCTTCATCGGACATCTCCGGATGTTCTTGGTCTTGACGAGGAGGATACGCCACCAAAACGGATATCGATTGGTCCTTCTCCTGTGACATGTGTCTTTGATACTCCAAAGTTCACAGTGGAATGTATCACGCAAAGGAGTGAATATGCAAACCCCTTTCGGTTCGAGACTTTTGCGTATAAACCTGATTCATATTTCAGATTACAGGTTAACATAACAGCCAGCTATCAATTACAACGTGATCCAGTCGGGTCTAGTTTGCCGGTCTCTTTTACACATACTTGTGCGGATCTTGAATTGGATATACAACGTATATTGGATGCATATTCAACCGACCCGATGGTTGTTACGCTCTTGTTTTCTATGCATGATATCCTCACCCGTGATTTCAGAAAAAGGCTGATAAAGAGAGCAAACCCTCTCCCTGGTGTACTCGATGTGAAAGTCGAGGTGAAAGCAACTGTGCCACAGAATACTCAATTTGAGTACCGTCCACGTATGTACACATGGACGGAAACACTGAAAACGTGTTGCTTGGTTTTACCACACTTTATCCTCGACATACGACCCAAGTACAAAGGAGACCCAAGTGAGATCCAAGATGAAATCTACAAGGAATTTGATGAACAATTGAAATTGCATGGTTTTTAAACGTTGTATACACACAGAAAAGATGCATCGATTTTTAGGGAAAGCACTCGGCAGTGGCGCACAGGCCATGGTTTATCATGCCAAGGATACTTATGCAAAGGAACTGGCTGCACTGACAGATGGAGTATTTGGCAATAGATTTGTCGTGAAGGTGGTTAATTATACCATGTATGATTATGATTTGGAAGGCGGTACCGTGGCTTCGGATATGGTTCATAAGTTGTCAATGTATCAAAGGATACTTGATCATGAATTGGCACATGTCATTCCTCTTGTGCACTGGATGGTGTTCCTTGGTGAATCGCATATTCTTGATAAATTTAACAATAAGATAGAAGACGTAAAAACAATTCCGGCTGGTGAAACATACTTGCTATTAACCTTCCCTGTCTTAGATGGGACACTTGCTGACATATGCCATACATTACCACTTCGTCACCGACGGGATGTTTGTTTGCAAATGATCTATATCATCCAGGCGTTACACTCCATTGGGATTTCACACTATGATTTCCACCCAGGGAATGTCATGTATAGCGTTTTACCGAACGGGGATTATTACGTTCGTGCGATTGATTTAGATATGGCTTTGGATATTGACACAGACGCTCGTGCATACGACTACAAAGCTTTGTGTTTTACGATAAGTCATGTTCTGTATGACAAATTTATGATTGCCGCGGAATTTCGCCAACATGGCGAGTTATCCAAATGTATATTGAAGCTCACCGATGACAAGAACATCAGTGAAAGGGAACGTATGTATCAATTTGCACACCTGGGAGGCATATTTGCGAAAACACAATTT
>Ga0247822_10001570_pt1 | contig 14106 bp, 9 predicted proteins | sample 13C_Cellulose_Da_FD_192423 | JGI IMG/M metagenome (GOLD analysis project Ga0247822, IMG submission 192423) | Soil microbial communities from agricultural site in Penn Yan, New York, United States - 13C_Cellulose_Day30 | ecosystem: Environmental > Terrestrial > Soil > Agricultural land | place...
TATGGTCTTCTGCTGGATGAATCGTTTCCCGGTTGGAGAAAAATCATACGCAATACTGATGATCTTGCCGTCCTCGTGATGCGCGCCCTTGAAGTTCAGCCCGGTACTGATGCCTCGAAAGCCGCTTCCAGTTACGAAGGTACCAGCATTTATTTATCCGAAGAGCAGCGGGAGCGAGATCGGCAGACGCGTCTCGACGATCTGCGCAAAACCTATGTCGATGGTCCGGTACTTGTAATACCAGGGGGAAGTCATAGCTATGATTCACGTGGCGCTGTGGTGCTTCAGAACGTGGGTACTGTATATTTTGGTCCTTTTCGTGCATCCGGGGTTTGGGGCAAGCTCGAAGCTGAGAAGGGGGTACTCGTGTCGACCGATGGCAGCTCCCGGTCTTTGGCAGCTCCCGTTCGACAGGATGAAACGACCTTTACAGGAGACGGCTGGTCAGTCAAGATAGCACCTGGATGGAAAGTGCATGACGGAATACGTAAGGGGAGCTACGAATTAGTAAAGGACCAATGATGTATTCTGCAAAGGCGTTGGGATCGTAAGATTATTTCTACTTGTCAACCTGGAATAACCCACGTGTTGAAGAGGAATTGATTATTTTGGGTGCCGGCACTTATGGTAGCCAGGCGTTGTGCGCAAATATTGCATGGACAGGACTTTTAAATTCCCAGTTACATATTCGTTAGTCTCATCGAAGGCAATTGAGGATGAATTAATTCCTTTATATAACCTGCCCAGGACTTCAAGTGTTCTATTTATCCATCAGGGAATAAATGATACCTATCTCATTTCGACTTCTGAAGGAAAATACATCTTAAGAATCTACAGAGCAAATTGGAAATCCCTCACTGATGTTACAGCAGAACTGGATCTTTTGTTACTGCTTAACGACAATGGATTGCCTGTATCATACCCGCTACCTGACAAGTCAGGTAACTTTATTCAAAGGATTGACTGTCCTGAAGGAATTAGATTTGCTGTTCTCTTTTGCCACGCTCCCGGAGGAAGCCTACCCAGTTTGAATGATCAAAACGCAGATCTCTTTGGTCAATACGTTGGACGTTTGCATAACATAACTGAGGATCTCAAACTATCGGGACTTTCGAGAGAATATACGCCTGTTGAAATTCTCAGAAATACGAAAAGAGCACTTCAATTGCTTGTGGCCAATAATGAAGAAGCTTATGAGATAGCGCAAAACTTATTTCATCGACTTGAAGAAAAATTAAATGGTGAACTGTTAAGGAGTGTCAGGTCTGGAATATGTCACGGTGATCTGCATCACGAAAATATATTTTGGGAAGTCTCGACGGAGAAAATAACGCTATTTGATTTTGATTTTTGTGGTCACGGCTATTTGACCTATGATCTGGGTTGTTTTTTGAGGTATGAAAGAGATAGCCCGGGTAACATAGTAAATTTTTTGAATGGATATGAAAAGGTCAGACCGTTAAATCAATCCGAGAAAGCATGTTTGCCCTATTTTGAAGTGTTAATGCGCGTCTTCCATTTAGGTGCCAGAGGGATGAATGCGGATGGATTGAAGAATTCGAAATGGTTGAATAGCGATATGGTAAACACAATTTGCGACATTGACATGCAACTATCTAAAATCTGAAACGAATGCACTACTTATCACGAAACGGCGTGGGTCATTCTTTACCACGTGGGTCATTCTGGTAATACACATAGGGCAAGGCCGATGATTATTTCATTCGGACTTGTTTCAATCACATAGGCTGTACAAACAAAACTGGGTAAAAAGATATGGGATTCTTTCAAAAACTATTTGGTAAAAAGGAGACGCCAAAAGCATTTACTGACGAAGAATGGGACAAGGACTACGAAGAAAAACAAGCCGGACTTGAGCGAGTCCTGGGAAAAATGCATGATTTGGTCGGACACGCAATAATTCCATTTGAAGTTGGTGGCACCATCGACATGTACTACTTTCCAAATGGGATAAGCGGGACGGGATTTGCAACAATGGAGTTGATAAAACCAGACGGCTCTGGCTCAACGCCAAACAGACTCGGAACTTATGAATTGGTTTCCTTCACAAGGGAAGCGTACACAACAAGCGAGGGAGAAGTGCTTCCCTTCAATACTATTGAGAGAAGGTTATGCGGAATAATGACCACAATTGCAGCCTACTCTTTTCAAGCCAAACTTCAGCCTAAGGAAACAGTTGAGGTGCCTGGAGAAGACGGCCAGGCCAATTTTTGTATCCTCCTGGATGAGTACAAACCAAACGGAACTGAATTCACAATCGGAAATAGAAAGCATGGACTGCTCTTAGTCATTGAAATTTTCAAGAACGAAATGGACTATGCAATGAAGAATGGAAGTGATAATTTGATTGAGAAACTTAAAGCAAACGGGCATTACCCGTACAGTGATTTGACCAGGGAATCAGTTCTGAGTTAGAAACGAGCCACTCGGGAATGGGTTGTATATAATCCACTTGATGAGCATAGGGCATACAGCCATATTTCATGGCTGCTTCCGACCGAAGAAGTCGAGGCACCCCAAGGATGGTATGCCTCCGGTGATACTGGTCACCTACACTGGAAATACTTTTTATTTGATTGAAGTGAGATGAGTGACAAATGATTTCAGGGCATTCATGAAAGTTGCCTGGTGGTCGACGACAAACAGGTCGGCGAATTAATTGAATGCAGGAATCACAAGAAGAAAGGTAGTAGTGGCCCTGCTAACAATGTAAGATTAAAATTTCAGGGTATGGCAGATAAGAGTATCGATGCTGATAAACCCAGCGTTCCAGACAACGGACCGTTTTATCATGGAACAAGAGCTGACTTGCAAACCGGAGATTTGTTGACGGCTGGCTTCAGGTCGAACTACAAGCCCGAAGTTATTATGAATCATATCTACTTCACGGCTTTGGTCAATGGTGCGGGACTGGCCGCCGCCCTGGCGCAGGGCGAAGGACGGGAACGGGTATATATCGTCGAGCCGACGGGCGCTTTCGAGAATGATCCGAATGTAACAGATAAGAAATTTTCTGGTAACCCAACACGATCGTACCGCAGCCAGGCACCGCTGAAGGTCGTTGGCGAAGTAACTGACTGGGTGAGGCTAACACCAGAAGAGCTTCGAGACTGGCGCGAACGGATATTGAAACTGAGGGCAGATTCAAAAGCGGAGATCATTAATTGATTGGGTGGTGGTTGCTGCAATTATAGCAATCGTTATAATTTTGGTGACGAGGTTTGTCGTTGAAGTTATCAATACCAGTTATCGATTTTGTGCGGCAGGATGAAGAGCCACGACTTATTCGCTTCCCGAGCACAATGGTGATCCCACTGGCCATGGCATATGACACTTTCTTGTTCTAGCCTGGTCGTGATATTGCGCTGAGCACGATGTTGCGCTGTGAGCACACCGTAGAGCAAATGCCTCGACCGTGTAATTATGCGGACAGGAACGTGCACATGTGGTAAGCGATGGTTACGCGCGACGCCGTTGAAGCAGTTCGATCGTTGGTCCGTAGTTTGAGAGTGCTAAGAACATGAAAAGGAATCAAATCATTTGGACTGCGATCGCTGCCGTTGCAGTGCTTCCGGCATTGGTGTTATTTACGCGACCTACAGCTCCGAAAGGGGCCAAGCCAGTGACTCCGTTCGACAAGGATCGGTATCTCGGCAAATGGTATGAAATTGCCCGGCTTGATTTTTATTTCGAGAGACATCTCAACAACACGACGGCCAACTACTCGCTAAATGAGGATGGTACAATCAGGGTTGTTAACCGCGGCTTCAACGTGCTGAAGAATGTGTGGAAGGAAAGCGTTGGTAAGGCGAAGTTTGTTGAAGATCCGTCAATAGGAAAGCTGAAGGTGTCATTCTTCGGGCCGATCTATGGAGGATATAATGTTATTGCAGTCGATGAGGAGTATCAATATGCCCTGGTAGCAGGTCGCAACCTGGATTATGTGTGGATCTTGTCGCGTGAACCGCAGATACCTGAGCGCATAAAAAAGTGGTTTCTTCAGGAGGCTTCTCAACTTGGTTACGAGGTTAAGGACCTGATCTGGGTTAAGCACGACAAGTAAGTCTAAGGCAGTAAACGGGATGGACGTTTCAAAGGCACAACGCGATACGCACCTCATTGCCTGTCGTTTCGATAGCTAATTGCTCCGGGCATTACTTATTGTGATGAAATCGAAAACTCAGCTTCTTTCCCTTGAGTTTATAGTGGCCTTCAGCATCCGGTCTGGAATTGGCGTTGTCATCTGACACTATATCTGATGTAGCGTTTGTTTCCACTTTGACGGACCATTCAGGTACCGTTTGTTCGACATCACAGAGAAGAAAGTTACCCTCGCGTTTTATAGAAACACTGATCAGATTATCACCGACGCGAACATTATTGATCGCTGCGTGGTCCCAACCGGTCGGAAGTTTTGGCGACAGTGTGACTGACTTGTTTGGCGCGTCGGGATGAATTCCGAAGATCCCGGAAACGATGGGAACAGCGACGCCGTAAATATTCCATGCTTGTGTGATCATGCCAAAGTCGGGAGAAACTTCGTACATGGAGCCAGGTAATGCATAGCTGAAGGAGTATTCAAGCTTTTTCATGGTTTGCAACGCCTGGTCTGCTTGTCCGTAGCGAGCGGCGCCGACAGCGATAACTCCTGTGGGCAATGTCATTACGGCACCTGTGTATGAGAAGATCTTTTTGCGTGAGGCGAGTACAACACTATCCGCTTCGTCGGTTTTATCAATGCCCGTGACAAACAAGCCAAATGCGTTCTGATATTTTGCTGATGTTGCCAGGGCGGCCAGAGCATGTTCACGACTTGCAATACCCGTTTCGATAGGCGTGTTCACCACCCAATTCTTGTAGATGAGAAATGTGGCCTCACGCTGTGAAGGTTTGCCAGCCAGCCGTTGCTGAAGGCTTTTTAATTCCCGGACGGATTCCATCTTTTTCATTGTATCAGATCTTATTAACGCTGCCTTCAGGATATGGCTTCCTTCTTCCGATGTCGAACGGAAGTCACCAAAAGAGTTTTGATCGCCTACCCACCAATCCGTGTTAATTTTCTTTCTTAGCATTTCAGCCTGAGCTGCATACTCCATTGGGAGATCTTCTGTCCCTATTGCCGATGCGAGCGCAGAAGCGCTTGCCAGTGCCTGCTGCGTGTAGACGGCTACATCGATCATTTCCAGGTCTGATTCGAGTCCTGGGATCTCCATCATTCCACTGCCATTAGGGTAACCGTTGCGATCAGGGTCCTTTGTCGTGAGTAGCCACTCCAGTCCCTTTTTAAGGTCGGGAAATATTTCCTTTACCAGTTGCGTGTCACCAGTCCACAGCCAGTATTGATACACCAACGTGATGAACTGCGCCGTTTCATTTACATTTCCGCGGTTGTACACAACACCGTTGGTGGATACTTCATGAATGATGCGGCCATTCGTGTTTGCACGTTTGGATATTTTGTTAAGCAAAAGGATTGTATTCTTTACCAGTTGATGATCGCCGGTAGCCAACACGCCCTGCAGGGAATACGTTGCATCTGCGCCAAACCACCAGGGATAATCAGGCAGGCCTGCGGAGAGGCCGATGCCCTCGGAGGGCACTTCGCGTATGAGCCAGTCTGTGTTAAACTTCATCCACGAATACATGTCGGCAATTCCTTGATCAGGGATGTCAATGGATGAGCGTTGATTGATCTCTTTGAACCGGTCGATCTTTTTTGACAGATACTGACCGGAGTTTTCTTTGAGCAGCTGAAGTGTTTTTCTCGCCGCTTCTTCAGATTCGGCGGAGCCGCTGATATAGACAGGTACGACGGATTCGGCGTTCGCTTCCAGCTTAACGGTGACGCGGAGAATTCCCGACACACCGTTGTCGGCAGCATGCAGGCTGCGACACGGGGATGCGTTCGCGCTATGTTCGGCGGGTAATATCGAACCGACAACAGCAAACCATGGATTGGACTGATCCCTGAAAACCAGGAGGTTTGCTTTTGGATCGAAGTGTACTTCATCAGGTCCGTCGCTCACCTGCATACTGTCGGACAGCCAGGTCGGACGCAGATCCGATTTCACATCAATCGTAAGCGTAATACTTTTTGCTTCGGCAGTTTTGTTGATCAGCTTGTATTGAACGACAATACCTTCCAGGTCGTCGGGTACGAACTGAAACCGGTTTATCTCTACTCCGGCTTCTTCCCAACGGTAACGATGTTCATTGCCAACCGGATAGTTAATAAACTGTATCGCTGAATTCAGGCAGTAGCTGCTACCATCGTTTGAATGAAGGGAGGCCGAGAAGCCATCGAGCAACTTGACAGGATGATTCCAGATGCCGCCCATTTCACCTTTGATGTGCCACCCCAGATCTGAAAAAGAGCCATCCTGGTTGCCGATCATATATACCCGATTTCCGGCGGTAACGAATGGAGACTGGAGGTAATTGTCTTTTCCTGCTATAGCAGGTAGATCCGTAATTGAAGGAAGAGAGTCGCTGGTGTTGGTTTCTTCACGGCGGAAACATGAAGTGAGTACAACAATGATTGATAAAATCCAAAAGCGAAGCAGCATAAATTTTTTTCGAATAGGCGGATGCAAGTGCCTATCGTGTCAAAAATATTGAAATATCTTTAGTCCACATTTGAATGGATGATTGCGACGAATGAAGTGTCATCCATTTGGATAAAAAGAATGCTACTATTCTAGCGTAATTTTTGTTTATTAGGACTAAACAACCCCACATGCCCTTAAAGCAGGACTCTTCGTCAAAGGTGCGTTCCACGGAGGAAAGGCAGGCTGTATTGCGCGCACAAGTTTTGCTGCTGGCGCTTTCAGTGGCGGTTGGTCTCTTTCTATTTGATCTCTTTCACATCCGCGGCCTGATGCACGGAGTGCTTCCGTTCTATACCATCCTCTTCGGAGGCTTAGGCCTGGCGTTGTACCTTAATCGCAAGCGGAAGTTTACACTGTCATCGTACACAGGGCTGGCCACACTCAACATTATTGTTTTTGCTTTCTCGCTTTCGCTGGAAGAAGTATTACTCCTATATACACCCGTAGCTGTAGTTGCGCTGGTCATCATTCCATTCGAGTATCGCGCGGCCCGGTGGGGATTTGTGATCACCAGCTATATCCTGTTTTGCATCAGCCTTTTCAGTGACTTCGAGCTCTTCAGTGTTGACATTGATGAGACCGGTGAGTCGGTCGTGTTCTTTGCGAGCGGCACAACGGCAATTGTATGTCTTATCGTTGTGCTGCAATTCTGGCTCAGTCAGAAGCAAGCGACGGAAGGCGATCTGCAACAACAGCGCAGGCACTTACTACAAGTGACCGACGAACTGCAGAAGAGTCAGGAACGCTTTGCGTTAGTGATCAAAGGAAGTGGGGCCGGAATTTATGAATGGAACGTAAAGACAAACACGCTGTATCTGAGCAACGAATGGAAACAGATCATGGGATATTCGCCTGATGATTTGCATAACTTCATGATCGAAGATCTTTCGGCGCTCATGCATCCCGATGATGTGCCCGAGCTACATCGAAAGATAGAAGAGCACTTTGTTCACAGAAGGCCGTTTCAGAATGAGTCGCGACGGCGCCACAAGAACGGCACGTATCGCTGGATTTACGACAGTGGTTTAAGCACGACTGACGAGAATGGTAATATCGATGTGGTGGTCGGATCGATCATCGATATCACTGAACGGAAAAGCGCTGAGCTCGTCATGCTGGATCAGAACGAGTGGCTAAAGAAGACGAATCGCGAACTTGATCAGCTGGTGCACAGTGCATCGCACGATTTGCGTTCACCGCTCAGTTCTGTGCTCGGCTTGCTGACGATCTCCGAGATGGCCGGAAGCAAAGAGGAGATCTATGCTTATCACGGCATGATCCGCGATCGCGTGCGCAAGCTCGATGAATTTGTTACCGATGTACTTCATTATTCGAGGAACAGTCATCGTGAGGTCGTTAAAACAGAGGTGTCTCTGGCGCAGCTGGCGAAGGAGACCGTCGACGAACTGAAGTATGCCGACGCAAAAGTGAAGATCGATATCTCACCGGCGGCTATTCAAAATCTAACCATCGTAACGGACTACGGCCGTTTAAAAACCGTTCTTGGTAATCTCATCGGCAATTCGATCAAATATTGCGATCCCCGAAAGGAGGAATCTTTTATCAAGCTGGAGACGACCATCGACAACAATGTCTGCGTAATTGCCGTGCACGACAACGGTATCGGTATTGGCAGGGAGCATCACGAAAAGATCTTTGAAATGTTTTACAGGGCTACCGATAATTCCAGCGGCTCGGGACTTGGCTTGTTTATTACCAAGGAAATTGTTGAGAAACTCGGAGGAACGATCAATATAAATTCAACGCCAAGAATTGGCACATCTGTGTGGATAAGGCTGCCGAGGGTGTAGAGTAAGAATTAGTAATTAGTAATGAATAATTAGTAATTGGTTAGCGGCTGTCCGCCGTTTTGACGGCCACGACCTAAGGTCGTGGAGGCCGATCAAGCATTAGTTATTACTGGTGTCAACTGTGACCTTATTTATCTTACCTGTGAAGTGATTGTGTCGTGGTTTGTAGTCACTGGAGACGTTGGTTTCGCTATCGACACCCACATCGGTTCCTTCATCGGCGGAGAAAGCGAAGGGCTGAGTTTTGGGAATGTGACCGTTTGCTACGACCAGACCATCCACAGACAGAATACACTTGCCACCGGTTCCCGGTTGTGCAGGCTTGTCGGCAATGAATTCGTATTTTAGTTCGTGCTTTCCCGGTGCAACGCTCCTGGGTCCTGCTATGTTTGTTTTCTCGACGCCAAAGAAGTTGTACTCATGGTGCAGCTTTCCGCCCTTCATGTATAGTACCCATCCACCAAAGCGTCCGGCCTGAGCGATGATGACGCCGTTTGTGTTCGCGTCTCTTAACTCGACTTGCGCAGTTACGGTGTAGTTTCTATTCTTGATGTTTATAAATGCATTTTCGGCAATACCGGTCATGCCCTCGTATACCGACAGCGTTGTACGTTTACCCATCAGGTCGGGACGTCCGGCAATTGAGGCATCGAATCGTTCTGACCGGCGGTCGTCGATGGGAAATACATGATTCTTTTTGGCCTCGTCAAAGAATATGTCCTGCAGCTCTTTCAACTTTTCCGGATTCTTCGACGCGAGATCAACGGCCTGGCTGAAGTCTTCATCCACGTTATACAATTCCCAGACATCCTCTGTTAAAGGTGGAGTAGAGTTGAGTATCCACGGACTGGAATGCCTTGTGCACGCAACCCAACCGTTGTGGTAGATACCGCGGTTACCAAACATTTCGAAGTATTGTGTGGTATGGCGGTCGGCAGCCGCGGCGTCGTTGAACGCAAACGCGAAGGAGACGCCACTGAACGGCGTTTGTTCTGTTCCGTTTACAGACTTGGGAAAAGGAAGACCTGCAACGTCCAATACTGTAGGAGCGATGTCGGTGACGTGTGTGAATTGAGAACGTATTTCACCTTTGACTTTGATCCCTTTGGGCCAATGCACAACCATACCGTTGCGTGTACCTCCAAAATGAGAGGCGACCTGCTTTGTCCATTGGAATGGAGTATTGCCTGCGTGCGCCCATCCTATTGCGTAGTGTGGGAATGTATTCGGGCTTCCCCAGTCGTCGATATGGGGCATCATCTGAGACACATCGCCGGCGATGCCATTGAGCGCCATCATTTCATTGTACGAGCCTTCAGGGCCGCCTTCGGCGCTTGCACCATTGTCGCCGATGATATATAAGAAGATCGTATTATCCAGTTCATTCATTTCCTCCAGTGCAGTTACCAGTCGGCCTACTTCGTGATCTGTATGTTCGGCAAAACCGGCGAAGGCTTCCATCTGTCGGGCAAACAGTTTTTTCTGTTCAGGCGTTTGATCATCCCATGCTGGAATTTCCTTCGGACGAGGTGTGAGCTGTGCACTTTGGGGGACCACGCCTAATTGTTTCTGGCGTGCAAGTGTTTCTTCTCTGAGCTTATCCCAGCCCTGATCGAATTTGCCTTTATATTTTTTGATGTATTCTTTCGGGGCATGATGAGGAGCGTGTGTCGCGCCCGTAGCGAAGTATATGTAGAAGGGTTTATCAGGTGACAGCGATTGCTGAGCATTGACCCAATTGATTGCCTGGTTGGTCATGTCTGTGGTGAAGTGATAGTCGGGATCCTCAGGTGTTTCCACGCGGGTGATTCCATCGTACACGGCAGGCGCCCATTGATTTGTTTCCCCACCAATAAATCCATAAAATTTATCGAAGCCCGATCGTGTTGGCCATCGGTCATAGGGTCCGGATACCGATACCTCCCATGGTGCTGTTTCGTGATACTTTCCGAATGCTGCAGTACTGTAACCGTTAAGCCGAAGCATTTCAGCGAGAGGAGCAATACTGTTGGGACGCACGCCTGTGTTGCCCGGAAAGCCGGTGGCCAGTTCCATGATTGCGCCCGCGTTGTTAAGGTGATGGTTTCGGCCAGTGAGAATTGCTACACGCGATGGCGAGCAAAGCGCGGTTGTATGAAAGCGGTTAAACTTCAAGCCATTTGCAGCAAGCTTTTCGGCAGTTGGTTCGTTGACGGGGCCACCGAAAGCACTTGACTGTCCGAAGCCCTGATCATCAATAAGCACGATCACCACGTTTGGTGCAGTCTGGGGTGCTTTTACTTCAAAGGGTGTCGGTGCTTTGGCATTGCGCGCATCGAGGATAGTGTCTTCAGGATAGGTTGGTTCCTGGATCGGCAAAGAGGTGCGGTTAAGTGACCCGTCGGAGGAGGTTTGGGATGTGTTTTCCGTACTGGGAGCGGGGCTGTTGCAAGCATAGCATGCCAGGACAAGCGCCGGTCGTATCAGGCGTGAGAGGATGTTTTTCATGTCTTGAGGCGTTCGAGAGGTATTGATCTCTGAAGGTTGTGAAAAACTTCTGTAAATGAAATCGCATGTAACCGTTAAACGTGACGTAAAAAGCAGCTATCCGGTAGTTTCAATAGTCCGTTCCTTCAGTTGTTCGATCTTCAGTTTGTCACGTCGTCGCAACAGTTTTGCTTTCAGGAACGGAAGAAAAATCAAGGCAATAATGATGGTGATGAATCCCTGGACAAGCAACGTGTTTTGAGGGCCAATACGATTCGACAATGCGCCAATGATCAAGCTACCGACCGGCTGCATTCCAAAGAATGCCATCGCGTAGTAGCTGATGACGCGACCGCGCATGGTGGGGGTTACGGCTAACTGAATGAGTGTATTGCTGATCGTGGTCTGAGACATCATTCCGAAACCGGTGATGGAAAGAAAAGCCAGTGCTAACGGAAGGGCTGCTGCCTGTGAAAAGAGCAAGAGGCCAATGCCAAACACGATTGTGTTGACGAATAGTATTCCTTTGAGATCCGCGCCCGGACTTCTCGACGCCAGAAAGTATGCGCCACTGATCGCGCCTAATCCAATGAAGCTATTCAGGTATCCAAATACGGATGCGTTGCCTGCAAAGATATCTTTGGCGTAGACGGGAAGCAACGTGATATATGGAAGTGACAAAAGACTGATGAGTGCGAGCATCATCATCACACGGTTGATCTCTGGTGTGTTCCTCAAATAGATAAATCCATTCTTCAGGTCCGTCAAAGCATTTGTCGGGTGTGCAGCTATCTTATGACGAGGTAGTTTCATCATCAGCAATGAGATGATCACAGCAACAAAGCTGATGGCATTGATTGCGAAACAAACGCTGGCTCCTAATTTTTCGAGAACGATGCCAGACAACGCCGGGCCTATGAGTCGCGCCATGTGTACCATCGACGAGTTTAGTGCAATGGCTCCGGGTACATCGTCCTTATTTTTCATCATGTCGTAGACGGTGGCCTGCCGGGCCGGTACGTCGAAGGCGTTAATGATCCCCAATACCACACTTAAGGCAAGAATCTGCCACACCTGATACTGCGCCGAAAAGATCAGTGCGGTCAGAGCAACCGCCTGAATCAGTGACGCTACCTGCGTGCCCAGCAGAACTTTGAACCGGTTGTACCGATCCGACACCACGCCGCCCAGTATTGACAACAGGAATGAAGGGAACTGTGTACAAAACACTGCGACTCCGAGCATGAATGACGATGATGTCTGGTCGTAGATCAACCAATACACAGCCGTTCGCTGCATCCAGGTGCCAATCAACGATAACGATTGCCCGAAGAAATACAGCCGATAGTTTCTGCTGCCGAACGGACGGAGTGCCTGAAATCGTGGTTTGCGTCTCAATTCTTTATCGCTGATTCTACAATTAGTTATGCATTTGTCGGACCAAATGAAATTGGCACGTTAAGCCGACAGAACACGCGCAAAGATCAGAACAGGAACGCGTAATGCGTCTCTAATCGTTCCAGGAGATCATCTGCATTTACTTTTTTTCTCAGGGCATCCAGTGGGTCACCCTTCTCTTTAAGCCTTTTGAAAATCGTTTGATGGTTAAAGGCATCAGGGCGGAGATCTTCATTCACTTCATCCCAAAGGAGCGGTGTGGCCACCGTTGTGGATTGTCCGGTGACCAATGAGTAGGGAGCAACAACAGATTTGTCAGGTGCATTCATCGTATAGTCCAGCGTCACTTTTCCATAACCATTTGTATCCGCGCCAAAAGAAACACGGTCTGGAATCTTGAGGCCTATGAGTCTGCATATGTAATTTGCAACGGTTTGACTTGTTTCGAACGTAGTGTTTGCTTCAAGAGCGATGTATATGTGCAGACCGGAGCTTCCGTCGGTTTTGACGCATGAACGCAATTGAAGGCCATCGAGGATCTGCTTCGTTGCCAGCGCGACCTCAACGGCATTGGAAATATCGAAATCCGGTGAGTCGATGCCGATGATCATGAAGTCCGGTGTATCATGATTTTTAATTTTTGATAACCCATGATCGAACTGCAGACTACCCGTTTCGACATAGAACAGCAAGTGGTCTTTGTCGTTGCAAAGCAGCTTGCTCTTCTTTTGTTTATGTCCCGTTATTAAATAACTCTTGATCCAGTCTGGTACATTTTCTTCGTTGTTGCGAAATAGTGCGTCCATGGTCATCTCTATGGATGGCTTTAGCGTCCCGGTATCGCGCTTTGTCCATAGCGGACGATCTTTTAAATAGGGTACCAGGTAGTCGGATATTTCGTCATAGTATTCAAGCACTTCGCGCTTACTGAGTTTCGCATCGCGAAAGATCAATTTGCTGAGATTGGTGAAGTGAATGTCGTGTTTGAGGTTAAAGTCCGGCTGTTCTGGTTCTTTTATCGTTGTTGACTTAGTGGGCTTTGTTGCTTTGCTTCCAACGGGTTTCTCAGTTGACTTGCCTGCTTTCTTTTTAGAATCACCAGTCTCAGATTTTGTTCCTGGACCAGACAAGTCAAACTTCGAAGCTTTTTCTTTTTTTCTTACGGCGGGAAGTTCGGTCAGCGAACTGAACTCAGTCTTTATTGATTCGTCGAATTCGAATGGTGCTTCGTCCCAAACTTTGTTGGACGAGCTGTGGAAGAAGTATATGCCAGGCACATCGTCGCTCGAGCACAGCTGGTGACTGGAGGACTGTAGATTGCTTAACACCGTTTGATAGGTCATCTCGTAAAAGAGTCCGGATTCGCCCTGAATGCCCTCAACATTAATACGGTCGTCTATCGAATGGCCCGCTTTCGTGATGTACAGACGTATCAGCTTGTCGCGGTCAGGTCGTTCCTGACAGGCTGTAATAATCTCCAGGATTGTTTTAAATGCCCTGGTGTTCTTGCGGATTAGCGTGGTCATTCAGAATTGCTTTATAATTTGACGAATCTGCCTTAACACGATGAAGACATCTTAAAGATATGTGAAAGATTTTTGATCCGGCTTCTAGTGTGTCGATGTTGCCTGCTCATATATTAGCCTTATGGAAGGCTATGTAACGATTTTGCTGGTGCTGGGGGTGATGACCGTATTGCAGGGAGTGTCGCAGCGGCTGAAGGTGTCGTCGACGATGTTGCTGATCATCGTTGGGTTAGGCTTCGGATTCGTACCGTCGATGTCATTGTTGCAGGTACAACC
>Ga0247822_10001574_pt1 | contig 14092 bp, 11 predicted proteins | sample 13C_Cellulose_Da_FD_192423 | JGI IMG/M metagenome (GOLD analysis project Ga0247822, IMG submission 192423) | Soil microbial communities from agricultural site in Penn Yan, New York, United States - 13C_Cellulose_Day30 | ecosystem: Environmental > Terrestrial > Soil > Agricultural land | place...
GTTCGGTGCTGGTGGTCAAGGACTGAAGCGAACCTGGGACCGCGGCCGTCCCGGCCGCGGTCCCAGGGAGGTCACGCCCGGTTGCCGGCCTGGCCGATGTGCGGCCGCTCCGGCGGGCGGGACCCCTTCGCCAGCTTGACCACCAGCACCGAACATGGGGCGTCGCGCATCACCTTCTCGGCGACGCTGCCCATCAGCAGCCGCTCGACCCCGGTGCGGCCGTGGGTGCCGAGCACGATCACGTCCACCGCGGCGTCGGCCGCGTACTGGACGATCTCCGCGGCCGCGTCCCCCTCCAGGAAGACGTGGTTGACCGGGATCGACGCGTTCGCCGGCCGGATCTGCTCGAGCTGGTCGCGCCAGTAGCGCTTGTCCCCGCCCGGGCTGTCGGGCGCCTCCGACCCGGGGGTGTAGACGTACAGGACGGTCAGGCTCGCCCCGTACGCCTCGGCCAGCCCGAGGGCGTGGAAGTACGCCTGATTCGAGTACGACGAGAAGTCGGTCGGGTACAGGATCTTGTTGACGCGGATCATCTCGCCTCCTGCCGGCCCGGCCCGGCCGAGTGCCCCGGTGGCTTCATGCTACCGCGCCGCCGCGCGCGAAGCTACCGGGCGATCGGATCGGCGCTGGCCGGGCAGGGGTGTAAACGCGAACCCCGCCCGGAGAGGGCGGGGTTCGGTCGTTCCTTCCAACTCGGCCGTGTCGCACTACTTGATCGGCACGCCGCCGGGGCCGCGGTTGCCGCGCTCCTTCAGGGCTCGCTCCTTGCCCTGCTTCATCGCGTCCTTGACCTGCTCATCGCTTAACGCCGGCTGGGTCGGCGTGGACTGGCCCGAGCACCCGAGGCTGGCCGCCAGGACGGCGGCCAGCACCCCGCTACAGATCAACCGTCGCATCGGTAACCTCTCCTCCGCGGGGCGAGTTAGTCCAGGTTAATCGCTTCGCCGCCGTTGCGGCTGCCGGCCGCCATCCAGGCGTCCATGTTGATGGAGTCGGTGACGAACCGGACCGACCCGTCCGCCATGCACACGTTGGCCCCGCCGCTGTGGTAGCTGGACGCCGGGACCACGATCGACCACCAGGTGGCGGCGTCCTGCGGCACCCAGCACGGCTTGTTCGGCGGCAGCAGGTGGTTGTACCACGCCCGCCACGGCGACCCCTCGACGTACGGGTAGCCCTTGTACCGCCAGTCACCGCCCCAGGGGACGTTGGCCGCCTGCCAGTCCTTGGCCAGTAACTCGCCCCGCGCAGTCTGGAGCTGGGCGAAGGTCAACTGCGAGTACGGCTGGGACACGGTCGTCTCGTAGCAGTCGGAGATCCGGTGCTTGGCCGCGCCCCCCGTGAGCGTCCCGTTGGCGACCTCGGCGTACAGTGCGGTGTTGCTCGTCCCGTCAGAGACCGCCTCCAGGCGTCGGCCGGTGTTGAGCAGGTCGTCGAACATCCCGTCCTTGCCGCTGCGGTCGTACCAGATGCCGGAGTTCCCGTGGTAGTTCGACAGCCCCATCGGGTTGCCCGACCCCGGCTGGCCGCCGTTGTTCGGGTCGGACGGGCACATCATGGTCTTGATGCGGTTGCTGGCCACCGTCACGTTGTTGGCCGAGCCCCACCACGGCTGGCTGTAGTCGTAGTTCTTGGCGATGTTGTCCTGCTCGATGTATGGCAGGAGCCGGACCAGGTCCGAGTTGCCATACGCGATCCCGCTGGCCCACGCCCCATCCGGGAACTTGTTGTTCGCCGAGTGGAAGTTGTGGGCGGCGAGGCCGAGCTGCTTGATGTTGTTCTGGCAGGTGGTCCGGGCGGCGGCCTCGCGGACCTTCTGCACCGCCGGTAGCAAGAGCCCGATGAGGATAGCGATGATCGCGATCACCACCAGCAGCTCGATGAGCGTAAAGCCCCGGCGGTCCGAGTGAGACACGATGCGCACGACGGGTCCTCCTCGCGGAAAGCCGCGAATCGAATGAGGAAATTGGGGTGAGGCCGCTGGGGAGGGACGAACTCGGGCGCGGCCCCGGGCTGGCGTGACGGACACGAATGAGACAGTCACAACCTCATCATGAATTCTACGCACGGCAGGTCGCCGGGGAAGATGCGGATCGTGATCGACTCGGGAAAATGAGGAAGAATGAGGAACTAGCTGGGCTACACAATCGTCCCGTGACAGCCCGCTGTCATCGGGCCGGGCCGGAGGCCGACATCGGGCTGCCCACGATCCGTTCACTCTCGTCGGGGGTGACGGCCGGGTCCGGCAGGCCGGCCCGCGCGACGCGCAGCGCCGCCCGCGCCGCCGACGGCTGGCCGAGCCGAGCGTACGCCTCGGACAGGTACAGGTGCGCCCGCGGGTCGCCGGGCCGCTCCGCCGCGGCGGCCCGCAGCGCGGCCGCGGCTTTCGCGAGGGTCTGCTCGGCCGCCGTCTCGTCGCGGCGGTCGGGGTCGGCGTCCCACTTCCGCACCAGTAGCACCAGCCCGATCCCGCGGTGTAGCCCCTCGCGGTACGCGTCGCCGCTCTGCTCGGCGATCGCCATCAGCCGGGCGTGGCAGTGGGTCAGGTGAGCGTTCGCCGGTCCGGTCGTGCGCTGGGCGTCCGTGATGAACCGCTCGAACTGGCCGCGGGCCTCGTCCGGCTGGCCGTGCTTCAGGAGCAACTCGGCGAGGTGTGCCCGGATCATCAGCGCGTCCGGGTGGGCGTCCACGTGCGCCCGCAGGTGCGGCAGCGCGCCGGGCTCGTCGCCGCGGTCGAGGCAGTCGGCGGCACGGGTGAGGGCGTCCCCGGCCGGCGCGGGCGGGCTATCCAGGTCGGGGAACGGGGCGAGACAGCCGACCGCGGCCGCCGCCCACCCGCCGACGATGAGGCCGAACCGCCGCATGACGCGCCCCGCGGACTGGAGAGTTCGCGGGGTTTATCGAAGACAGCGGCGGCGCCGGTCCAAGCAATCGGGGGGACAGGGGAAAGCCCGGCGCGAAGATGGGCAGGGTCGCCGGGTGGTGCGGGAGAATCCGGCGAGCCGGGATTATCCCTTCTTGGCGAAGCTTGCGGCCACCTGGTCCCAGTTGACCACGTTGAACCACGCCTCGACGTACTTCGCCCGGGCGCTGCGGTACTTCAAGTAATACGCATGTTCCCACACGTCCACGCCGAGGATCGGCTTCGGCCCGCCGTCCATCAGCGGGTTGTCCTGGTTGGGCGTGCTGACGATCGCCAGCGGCTTGTCTTTGCCCGGGACAAGCCATGCCCAGCCGCTGCCGAACCGGCCGGTCGCGGCGGTCGTGAACGCCGTCTTGAACCCGTCCAGCCCGCCGAAGGACGACTCGATCGCCTTGAGTAGCTCCCCCTGCGGGCCGGCGCCGCCGGGCTTCGTCATCACCTGCCAGAAGAAGCTGTGGTTGTAGTGCCCGCCGCCGTTGTTGCGGACCGCGGTGCGAGCCTTCTCCGGCAACTCGCCGAGCTTGGTGATGACCTCCTCGACGGGCTTCGAGAGCCAGTCCGGCATTCCGGCGAGGGCCTTGTTCAGGTTGTTGACGTACGTCTGGTGGTGGGTGCCGTGGTGGATCTTCATCGTCTCGGCGTCGATGTGCGGCTCCAGCGCGTCGTACCCGTAGGGGAGCTTGGGCAGTGTGAACCCGTTGGACTTTTCCTGGGCGCGGGCGGTGGCGAAGAGGGCCGGGGCGGCGGCCAGGGCCGCGGCGGATTGGAGCATTTCGCGACGGGTGAGCACGGTGGGAACTCCGGTAGGAACGTGAGGAGAGGGCCGGGCGTCCGCGTGCCCGGCCGTCGTTGAAGTCATAGTCAAGAATACCCAAATCCCAAGCACCAAATCCCAAACCAGACCGCGTCCGGCTTGGGTTTTTGGTGCTTGGGATTTGGGATTTCTTCGCCTACCCCGCCAGTCGCGCCCTCGTGGCGGTGTCGCCGCCCTTGAGCGCCGTCATCCGGGCCGCGGTCACGGGCGTGAACCCGGCCGCGGCGACCGCGTCGAGGAACGCGGGGTCGCGCAGCAACTCCAGCTCGCGCTGGCGCCGGTGGACCTGGCCGTCGGCCAGCGAGCCGTCACGGCCGGGCAGCGTCGGGTCGAGCAGGCCGGGGTGACAGGTCAACTCGACGAACCGCCCCGGGGCTGCCGTCAGCCAGCGGCGGAAGAAGTCCGGGTCCCAGACGAACGGCGGGTCGGTGATACCGATGAGCGCGTCGCCGCCCGGGAACCCGGCGGCCGACTGCCGCCGGGCCGCGCGCCGACCGAGCCAGCCCAGTGCCAGCCGCTTGGCCCGCGCGCCGCGGACCCGGGCCAGCGTCCGCCGCGGTTCGATCACTCGCCGCACGAACGGCCGCGGGGCGACCCGCGCGAGCACGTCGCGCAGCACGTCCCCGACCGGGCGGAAGACGTGCAGGTGGTGGTGCGCGTTGACGTTCGCAGGAGTGTCCCCGACGAGCGCCACGAACCGCTCCAGTTGCGCCGCGAACTCGTCGCGCAGCTCGGCCGGGTCGATCCGCCCGCGCAGCAGCCGACGAAGGAACCGCTTCAGCGTCAGGAACCGGCCGGCGTCATCGACCAGGCTGGGGACGCGGTCCGGCGGCATGACCGGGCGGTCGAGCGTCAGGCACGGGTGCCAGCCAAGTTCGAGCCGACTACCCGCCCGCCGCCATATCCCGACCGCCTCGGCCGCGAACGGCGAGTTGGCCAGCAGCACCGCGGACGTGACCGCTCCGCGGGCCGCGAGGTCCAGGACGCCGCGCGACGTGTCCGGGCCGATGCCGAAGTCGTCGGCCGTGATGAGCAGGTAGCGAGAGGCCACGTCGGGGGGCCCTCCTCACGCGGCCTCGGCCAGAGGCTCGGCGGTTGGCACCGCGGCGGCCCGTGGCCAGGTCCGGCGAATGCGCCACAGTTCGCACACCATTCGCAGGCCCGACCCCGGCCCGGTCGTACTGCCCCGGCCCTCGTACCGCACGCACACCGGCACCTCGGCCACCGGGACGCCGAGCCGCGCGCAGGCGGTCAGCAACTCGCAGTCGAACCCGAACCCGTCACACCGCAGCGCCGGCAGTAGGCCATCGGCGACGGCGGCGGCCATCCCCTTCAGCCCGGCCTGGGTGTCTCGCTGCGTGACCGGCAACAGCCGCCGGGCGGCAGCCCCGAACAGCCGGCTCTGGAGCCAGCGGCGGAAGGCGTACCCGAGGCGACTGGCCGGAACTTGAACGACGCTCTCCGGGTGGTCGCGGGAGGCGATGGCGACGGCGGCCCCGTGCCGAAGTTCGTCGGCAACGCGGGCGATGTCGTCGAACGAGTACGCCAGATCCACGTCGGTAAAGATTCGGTAGGCCCCACGGGCGGCGAGCAGCCCGCGACGGACGGCGAACCCCTTACCGCGGTTGGGCGCGTGGCTCAAGACGCGGAGCCGCGGGTCGGGAAACTCACTCGCCAGCCCGGCGAGCCGGTCGGCGGTCCCGTCGGTGCAGCCGTCGAGGACGAAGACCGCTTCCCACGGGTCGGGACGGACGCGGACGAAGTCGCGGACGGCGCGCCAGGTGCCCTCGATAGACGGCCCCGGGTTGTAAGCGGGCAGCACGAGGCTGACGAGCGGCCGCGCCGCCGTCCGGGCACGGGTGAGCGAGAGAGTGGTCACGGGGTCCGCCGTCCCGGGGTAAGTCAGACGTCGGCGGACGATAGCGAGGGGACGCAGGGAAGGCAACCGGACTTATAGCTCCAGCCGCACCGCGCAGAACTTGAACTCGGGGATCTTGCCGTACGGGTCCAGGGCGTCGTTGGTCAGGACGTTCGCGGCCGCCTCGCGGAAGTGGAACGGGATGAACACGCTGCCCGGCTGAACGCTCGCGCTGGCCTTTGCCGGCAGGCGGATCGCGCCGCGCTTGCTGCGTACCGTCACCTCCTGGCCGTCGGCGAACCCGTGCCTGGCCAGGTCCGCGGGGTGGACCTCGACGAACGGCCCCGGCCGCAGCACGTCCAGCGCCGCGGCCCGGCGGGTCATGGTGCCGGTGTGCCAGTGTTCCAGCACGCGGCCGGTGTTGAGCACCAGCGGGTACTCCGCGTCCGGCAGGTCGGCCGCCTCGGTGAACTCGCACGGCACGAACTTCGCGCGGCCGGACGGCGTCGGGAACCGGTCGGCGAAGAGGACGAGTTCGCCGATGTAAGGAGCAGTGAGCGATGAGCGATGAGCGGTGAGCCCGGAATCGGCCTCGGATTGGCTCACCGCTGATTGCTCACCGCTCACCGCTGGTTGGTACGGCCAGATCTTCCCGCCGCCGGACAGGTTCGCGTAGTTCAGCCCCGCGTAGCTCGGCGATAGACTCGTCAGCTCGTCGAAGACTTGCGCCGGCGACTCGTAGCGCATCGGGTAGCCGAGCCGCGTGGACAGATCGCAGATGACCGACCAGTCGAGCCTCGCTTCGCCGGGCGGCTGGATCGTCGGCCGGCCGATCTGCACCCGGCGGTCGGTGTTGGTGTAGGTGCCCAACTTCTCGAAGAACGACGACGCCGGCAACACGACATCCGCGAACTCGGCGGTTTCCGTCAAGAAGATGTCCTGCACCGCCAGGAACTCCAGCGCCGAGAGTGCCTTGCGGACCTTGTTGATGTTCGGGTCGGAGAGGAACGGGTTCTCGCCGAGCATAACCATGCCCTTCACGTCGCCCTTGAGCGCGGCGGCCATGATCTCGACGACGGTCAGCCCTTTCTTCGGGTCGAGCGAGACGCCCCAGGCGGCTTCAAACTTCTCGCGGACCGCCTCATCTTCGACCGGCTGATAGTCCGGGTAGACCATCGGGATCAGCCCGGAGTCGGAGGCGCCCTGCACGTTGTTCTGGCCGCGCAGCGGGTGCAGCCCGGTGCCGGGTCGGCCGACGTTGCCGGTCAAGAGACACAGCGCGATGAGGCAGCGGGCGTTGTCGGTGCCGTGGGTGTGCTGGCTGATGCCCATGCCCCAGAAGATCATCATGTTCCGGGACCGACCGATCGCGCGGGCGATGGTGCGGATGGTGTCGGCGTCGATGCCGCAGACCGGGGCGACCCGCTCGGGCGGGTACTTCGCTACTCGCTCGCGCAGCGCGTCGAAGTTCTCGGTGCGCTCGGCGACGAAGGCGGAGTCGATCATGCCCTCGGCGACGAGGACGTGCAGGACCGCGTTGTAGAACGCCACGTCGGTGCCGGGGCGGAGCTGGCAGTACCAGTCGGCGAAGTCCGCGATCTGGGGTCGCCGCGGATCGACCACGACGAGCTTGGTGCCGCGCCGGATCGCCTGCTTGAAGAAGGTGGCCGCGACTGGATGGTTGACGGTGGGGTTGGAGCCGGTCAGCAGGATCAGGTCGGCGTGCTGCGCGTCCGGGAAGACGTCCGTGACGGAGCCGGAGCCGATCCCTTCGAGCAGCGCCGCGACGCTGGAGGCGTGGCACAGGCGGGTACAGTGATCGACGTTGTTGGTGCCCAGCGCCGCCCGCATCATCTTCTGGAAGAGGTACGCCTCCTCGTTGGAGCACTTCGCGGAGCCGAACCCGGCCAGCGTCCGCGGGCCGTGCTGCGCCTTGATCGCCAGGAACTTCGAGGCGATCAGGTCGAGCGCCTCGTCCCAGGTGGCCTCACGGAAGGCGGGCATCACCTCGGCGTAATCGACGCGCTTGTTCTTGCCGCCCTCGCCGCGGACTTCCCGCGATAGCGGCCCCTTGGGGTAGAACTCCGGTCGACGGATGAGCGGCTTCGTCAGCCGTTGTTCGTGCGTGGCATAGTCCCAGCCGTAGCGGCCCTTGACGCACAGCCGGCCGTCGTTGCCGCCGCCGTCGCGGCCCTCGGCCCAGACGATCTTGTTCTCGGCGGCGTTGACGTGGTAGGTGATCGCGCAGCCGACGCCGCAGTACGGGCAGACGCTCTCGACGTTCGTCGTCTCCGAGCGCGGGACCAGCGGCAGGGTGATCGGCTTGTTGGTCAGAGCGCCGGTCGGGCACGCCGCGACGCATTCGCCGCAGGAGACGCAGGTAGATTGCCCCATCGGGGTGTCGAGGTCGAAGCCGATGCGGGTGGGGTAGCCCTTGCCGGTGCGGCCGATGACCTCGTTGCACTGCACCTCGTCGCAGGCGCGGACGCAGCGGTCGCAGAGGATGCAGGCGGCGTGATCGACGGCGATGACCGGAGAGGAAAGATCTTTGGGGCGCAAGCCCACCCGTGGCCACGGGTGGGCTTGGGGGCCTTTCCCATTAATCAGTTCGTATTTGCGTCCCAGCGCTTCCAGTTCGCAGTCGCGCGTCGTCCGCTCCTTGTCGCACGGCGTCGGGTGGTCCGCCAACAACAGCGCCGTCAGCATTCGTCGTTGCTTCTCGACCTTGGGCGAACTCGTCTCGACCTTCATCCCCTCTTCGCAGGCGCGGACGCAGCTGGCGGCCAGCACCCGGCCGCCGACGTCCACCACGCACACCCGGCAGACGCCCACCGGCCGCAGCTTCGGCGAGTGGCACAGCGCGGGGATGTCGGTGCCGACCGCCTGCGCGGCTTCCCAGATGGTCGTCCCGGCGGGGACCGTCAGTGATTGGCCGTCGAGGGTGAGGGAGATCATGTGCAAGGTCTCGATCCTCGCTGGCGTCCCGGCTTTAGCCGGTTCGGCGAGAACGCCGGCTAAAGCCGGGACGCCAACAATTTCAACACCGACAGTGCCGGGGCCACCGCCACCTGCCCCAGCCCGCAGATGGAGGTCAGCGCCATCACCTCGCCCAGCTCCGGCAGCACGTCCAGCGACTTCCGCGATTCGAGCATCTCCACCGCCTTTTCGGAGCCGAGCCGACACGGGACGCACTTGCCGCACGACTCGTTGCGGAAGAAGCGCGTCACGTTCGCGGCCACCTCCAGCAGATCGGTTCCTTCGGCGACGACCACCAGCGCGCCGGAGCCAAGCATCGACCCCGCCTTCGCCAGTTCGTTGAAGTCGAGCCGCACGTCGGCCTTGTCCGCGGGAAGCCAGTTCGACGACGCGCCGCCGGGGGCGAACGCCAGGAGCTTCCGCCCGCCGCTGATGCCGCCGGCCCGCTCGATCAGCTCGCGGACCGTCGTGCCGAGCGGCACCTGGTAGACGCCGGGCCTCTCGACATGCCCGGAGACGGCGATGAATTTCAGCCCCGGGCAGCCCTCAGTACCCAACGAGCGCCACCAGTCGGCCCCGTTCAGCACGATGCCGGGGACGTTGGCCAGTGTCTCCACGTTGTTGATGAGCGTCGGCTGACCGTACAGCCCATGCGTGCCGGGGAACGGCGGCTTGTTGCGCGGCTCGCCGCGCTTGTCCTCCAGGCACTCCAGCAGCGCCGTCTCCTCGCCGAGGATGTACCCGCCGGGGGAGACGAAGACCTCGATCTCGATATTGTCGAGTGGGGCATCAGCGAGCGCCGCCTCGAAGCGGGCCTTCTCCGGCAGGTACTCGTGGCGCAGGAAGAGGATCCCCTTCGCCGCGCCGACGAAGTGGCACGCCAGCAGCATGGCCTCGATGACCAGGTGCGGCACGTCGGCGAGGACCTTCGCGTCCTTGAACGTGCCCGGCTCGCTCTCGTCGGCGTTGCAGATGACGTACTTCGGCGAACGCGGCTCCTTGCGGACCAGCTCCGCCTTGGTGCCGGCCGGGAAGCCGGCCCCGCCCATGCCGCGCAGGCCGCTCGCCTTGAGCGCCGCGATCATCTGGTCCGCGCTGGCCGGGTCGGTACGCAGCCTGCGGATCGCGACGTAGCGGTCCTTCGGGGTCGGGTACGGGTCGAGGTCCCAGCGCCGCGGCGGTGGTAGCTCGAACGCCGGGGCTTCTCCCGCCACCCACTTCCTCACCGCGTCCGGGTCGCCGAGATGGACCGGAGTGCCGTTGAGCAGTCCGGCCGGGGCGCGGTCGCAGCGGCCGATGCACGACACCTCATGCACTTCCACGTCGCCGCTGTGCAACTCCTTGAGATTCGGGATGCCGGCGAGGTGGCACGACACGTCGCGGCAGACGGCCAGCTCGACCCGCGGCGGCGGGGTGGTGCGGAAGTGCGGGTAGAAGCTGACGAGCTGTTGCAGCCGGTGAAGGGGGACGTTCGCCGCGCGGGCCAGACCGCGCAGCACCGGCTCGCTCAGGTGGCCGTGCGTCTCTTGCGCGGCGGTTAGCAGTGGAATCAGGCGCATAGAAGCAATTAACCACAGAGGCACAGAGACACCGAGAAGACAGAAATCAAAGTTCAGAACAGCAGGTCTGCTCCTCTGTCTTTAACTTTATCTCCTGTCTTCTCTGTGTCTCTGTGCCTCTGTGGTTAGTTCCTTCCTACTTCATCTGCCCCGTGGCGCCCTTGACGTCGCCGGCCGGCTCGGCGCGGCCGCCGATGTGCTTGGCCAGGAACTGCTCGGCGATCGCGTAGAAGTGCAGCCGGTTCTCCGGCCGGGCGAAGCCGTGCCCCTCGTCCGGGTAGACGACGTATTGCACCTCCTGCTTGTTCTTGCGCATCGCCTCGACGATCTGGTCGCTCTCCACCTGCTTGACCCGCGGGTCGTTCGCCCCCTGGCCGATCAACAGCGGCTTGGTGATCTTGTCCGCCTTGAACAGCGGCGACCGCTCCTCCAGGAACTTCGTCTCCTTCTCGATGTCGCCGACCCGCTTGTTGAAGACTTCCTTCATCGGCACCCAGTACGGCGGGATCGCCTTGATGAGCGAGACGATGTTGCTCGGGCCGACGATGTCCACCCCGCAGGCGAACACCTCCGGCGTGAACGTCAGGCCGACCAGCGTGGCATAGCCGCCGTAGCTGCCGCCCATGATCGCCACCTTCTTCGGGTCGAAGGTGCCCTGCTTGACGAAGTAGTCCACCCCGTCCAACAGGTCCTGGTGCATCTTGCCGGCCCATTCGCGGTTGCCGGCGTTGAGGTACTTCTTGCCGTAGCCGGTGGAGCCGCGGAAGTTGACCTGGAGTACCGCGTAGCCCCGGTTGGCCAGCCACTGGGCCATCGGGTTGTAGCCCCAACTGTCGCGCGCCCACGGGCCGCCGTGGACCAGCAGCACGGTCGGCAGGTTCTTCGACTCGACGCCGGGCGGACGGGTCAGGTAGCCGCGGATCGTCAGCCCGTCCTTGGCGGTGAACTCGACCGGCTCCATCGGGGCGAGCTTGACGCCCTCCAGCTTCGAGTTGTTGCTGAACAGGTACTCGGCTTTCTTCGCCTTGCGGTCGTAGAGGTGGTATGTCACCGGGCCGTCATCGGCGGTGTAGCCGACCACCCAAACGTTGCCGTCGGCGGTCTGGCTGGAGACGGCGAAGTCCCCCTTGCGGAGCTTCTTGAGCATGTCGAAGTCGGCCTTCACCGACTCGTCGAGGACCTTCCACTCGGTGCGAGCCTTGGCATAGGCCACGGCCAGCGGGGTGCGCTTCCGCGGGTCGCTCAGCGCGCCGCTGAGGTCGGCCTCGGCGTCCTCGGCGATCACGTCCACCTTGTTGGTGCCCAGGTCGATCTTGAGCAGCCGGACCGTGTTGGCGTCCAGGTTGTCGGTCGCATACAGGATGTTGCGGTCGGTGCCGAAGCCGCCGGGGCCGCCCTGCTCCTCGTGTGACCAGCTACGGATCTTTTTCCACTCCGCGCCGGGCTTGTCGCGGGCGAGCAGGTCCTGGCCGCCGTCGGGCCGCATGGACACCGCGGCGCGGACCTGGAAGTCGGCGTCGGCGCTCCAGCCGAGCACGGTGCCGGGGTTCTCGGTGTCGAGCTTCTCCTCGCCGGTGGAGAGGGTGACGCGGTGCATGTCGAAGAGTTGCTTGTTCCGCTTGTTCATCCCGACGAGAACCTGGTCGGGGAACTTCTCCTCCAGCTCGACGCCCTGGACCTTGACGCCCTTGTGCGGGGTCAGGTCGCGGGTCTCTTTGGTTTCGAGGTTGGTGGCGTAGAGGTGGTGGTTCTCGTCCCCGTCGGAGTCTTGCAGATACAGCAGGTGCTTGCCGTCGTAGGCCCAGTAGTACTGGCGGATGCCGCGCTTCGGGTCGGCGGTGACGGCCCGGTCGTCCTGCTGGCCGACGGTGCGGACCCAGACCTGGAGGACGTTCTTGTCGTCCGGGCGCAGGTACGCCAGGTGTTTGCCGTCCGGGGAGATTTGCGGGCCGGCGCGCTCGGGGTTGCCGAAGAGCACCTCGCGTGGGATCAGCGGCGGCAACTCGGCGCGGGCCGTCTCGGCGAACGCGGCGAACGCAGCAATCAGCATCAGGGCACGCATGAGGGGGAACCTCCTGTCGCGTCTTCAAGGGAGGCGGTGGGCGAACGGTGACGGGAGTGGTTCGCCCGTAGGGCAGAGGTATTTGACCGGGCGGCGAAGGGCAAGGTGTCACTCCGTGGGCGTGACCCGGGTCATGGTCCCCGTGACCGGCGGCCCCAGAGGGGTCGAGCGGACCTCGACGACGGTCGTGTAGCGGAAGCGGTCCGGCCCGTCCGGGGTGAGGGCAATGATCTCATCGACGGACCGCCGCGAGGGGGGAAGCCAGACCGGCCCGTGTGCCGCGCCCGGCATGCGGACGATCAGTTCGCCATCCGACAGGCGCCACTTCAGGTCTTTCGGATTGTTGAGGACCCGAAGGGACTTCGGGTCCAGGTTCAGGACCCGGCAGGTCCGGTCCGGCCGGAACTCGTACCGGATGACGTCGCTGCCCGGGGTGCCGTCCCACTGCACCGTCCACGTCCCGACGAGGTGTCGCTCTTCGTCTGAAAGAGATTTCCGGGCGCTCCTCCAGCCGACGACGACGCCCCCGGCGAGCAGCGCCAACAGCGCGAGCGTGACCAGAACCCGCCACCGCCGGCGGCGGGTGTTCGGCGTCTCGGTCCGCGGCGTGTCGCTCATTTTTTTCGCACCGTGACCACGTACTCGAAGGCGTTCGACGGGTTCGGCGCCTCGCCCTTCGGCGGCGGCGCACTCAGCGTGAACGTCTCCCCCTTTGCCGAGTAGGCGAACGGCTTGCCGGTCGCCGGGTCGTCGGGGACCGGGACGGCGGTGACTTCGCCCAGCGTCTTCGGGATTTCGCCGTGGTTCAGCGCCGCGTGCAGTCGGACCGCCTCCACCGCCCGCAACTGCGTCAGCCGACGGTCCACACGGGAATGGGCCTCGTGGACCTTCTCCACCGCCGGGTAGAGCAGCGCGAAGACGGCGATCAGCGGGTTCATCGGGTGCGCCTTGCGCAGTTCCTCCACTCGCTTGCGGGTCTTCACCATCTCCTGGACCGCGGCCGGATACGGCAGGTGAAACAGCTTCACCTGGTCGTCCCACACCTCCTGGTGGACGGACGCGGTCAACAGGATCACCGCCTGGGCGTTGGGCATGGCGACGACGTCCTTCTCCTTCCAGCCGCGGGTAAGCAAGTCCTTCTTCGCCTGCTTCCCCTGGGCGGCCAGCCCGGCGGCCATTCCGATGTTGCCGAGCAGGTCGGTTAGCTTGTCTTCCTTCGGCGCGTCCTGTATTACCCCGCCCATCATCCGCAGGGTGTTGCGGAATGCCTTCTGGGCCTGCTCCTCGGACACCGGGCCGGCCTGCATCTCCGACAGCCACGGCAGAAAGCTGGCGCTGAACCGGGACTCGCCGTCCAGCGACGGCCGCGGGTCGATGAACGGCCGCGGCAACGTGGTCAACGCCCAGTACAGGTTCGGCCCATCCGGGTGGCGGATCACGTCCTCGGCCCGGCCGACCATGACCGTGGCGATCGCGTGGCCGACCAGCATCTGGATCAGTGTGCCGCCCTCGCCGACGTCCTTACCCAGTTGGAAGCCGGTCTGGAGGGTGCGGACGGCGTCGGCCGGGCGGTCTTGTGCCAGCTCCAGCTTGGCCCGCAGCGACAGCCACCGGGCCAGCTCGCGGTGCCCCTGCACGACGGTCAGGGTGCCGCTGATCGCCTCGGGGCCGCTGAGCCGCTGCTGCCAGTCGCAGCGGTCGAAGCGGGCGGCGTCATCGACGGTGCGAAGCATGTCGCGGTACGCCTTGAAGAACTCCTCGACCTCGGCGGCCGGAAGCTGGTCGAAGCGGGCTTCGTCCCACCTCTCCAGCTTCTCGGACTGCTTGCGGGCGGCCTCCGGGTCGCGGGGCCAGGGCGGCTGGAGGGCGACCGCCTTCAGGTAGCCGACCGCAAGCAGTC
>Ga0247822_10001576_pt1 | contig 14091 bp, 14 predicted proteins | sample 13C_Cellulose_Da_FD_192423 | JGI IMG/M metagenome (GOLD analysis project Ga0247822, IMG submission 192423) | Soil microbial communities from agricultural site in Penn Yan, New York, United States - 13C_Cellulose_Day30 | ecosystem: Environmental > Terrestrial > Soil > Agricultural land | place...
GAATCAACAGCTCCTCGGCGCGGAAGGCTTCCATCTCGGTCAACTGGCGCTTCACGGGACGTCCCCCTGATCTACGCCCAAGAGGGCGGCTCGGATCGAGAGAAGTCCACGTCGGGCGTGGGCCTTCACGGTTCCAAGCGGCATGCCGGTTTGCGCGGCGATCTCGCCATGGGACATCCCATGGCATGTCGAGAGTACGAGCACTTGCCGCTGCTCGGGGCGAAGCTTGTCGAGGGCGCGTGCGGCCTGCTGGGCCTCCACGCAGGTATCGGGTAGCTGGCCCGGATCCGCGAGCTCGGTCATCGGGGCGTCGGGCAGCTGCTCGGTGGTCGGCCGCCGGCGACGCATCCGCCGGCGATCGATCAAGCGTCGCCGGGCGATCACCGCGACGAACGCGGTCTCCGACGCGATGTTGGCATCGTACCGAGCGGCGCTCTTCCACAGCTCCAAGAAGATCTCTTGCACCGCGTCCTCGGCGTCACTGGGCTCGAAGCGCCGCGCGATCGACCACACGAGTCCACCGTAGCGGGCGAGGCACTCTCGTACCGCTGCGGCATCGCCCGCGGCGACGCGGCCCAGCAGGGGAGCCGGCGTCGAAGACGGGTGATCGGAGGAGAACTGCATGTGGCGAGCGGACTCTCTTACCGCGTCAGGGAGCCACCGTGCACACGGACAGCAGCCATTCGCGGGCGCGCTGTCGGCGCAGAGCAGCACCTTGCCGCCGGTGAGCGACGCGCACGCGCGCCTTCGACGCGACCACCTCGGTGGGCTCCGTGCAGCCACCGATGGCGAAGACCGACGCGAACAACGCAAGCGACGTGGAAGACCTCATCCAGGCTCCTTCGGGCAGGGTGAGTCGGTGCGCGGCCGCCGGTCACGGTGCCGCAAGCACTGCCCTTGCCCACCCATTCGCCGCGGGCGGGAAACTGGATGCAGAAAACGTCGCGCCCGTTGATTCAGGGCGCGGGTGGCTCGGGTTTCACGGGCTTACGCCACCTCAGCAGCGCCCCGAGCACGGGCGTCACGACGGCGAGCGCGGTCGCGCCGACGAGGAGGAACGTCACGTCCACGCCGAGGCTGGACGAGTTCGGGTTCATCCCCCATTTGACCGCGAGGATCCGGCCGCGCTTCACGTGACGACTATAGCTGTGCTGTGATGCAGCGGTGTCTCGTTTCACGCGAATCCTCGTGACCTCCACGCTCGTCGCATCGCTGATCGCGTGCAAGCAGGAGTCCTCCCGCAGCCCGGACAAGCAGCCCGTCGCGTCTCCGTCGCAAGCCGCGCCGCCCGCGCCCGCGCCTGCGCCGAAGCCCGCGGACACCAAGGCTGCGTTCGATGGCATCTACAAGAACGCCGTGTGGGGCCGCAACGAGGAAGGCGCTGGCAACTCCGGTACGGGGTCGACGCTGCAGAGCACGGCCGGGTACCGCGACTACTTGCAGAAGTTCCTCGCCGAGCACCAGATCAAGTCGGTGGTCGACGCCGGCTGCGGCGACTGGGAGTTCTCCAAGGCGATCGACTGGACCGGGATCGACTACAAGGGGTTCGACATCGTCGATGACGTGATCGCGCAGGACACGCAGCGCTACGCCAAGCCCAACATCCAGTTCGCCGTCGCCAACATCGTGAAGGACGATCTGCCGCCGGCGGACCTCCTGATCTGCAAGCACGTGCTGCAGCACCTCCCGACGAAGGACGTGCAGGAGTTCCTCCAGAAGCAGCTCCCCAAGTTCAAGTACGCCCTGATCACGAACGGCATCGATCAGCACACGCTGAAGCAGGGCAACTACGAGCACGACATCGAGCCCGGTGGGTACCGCGCGCTCGACATCACCAAGCCGCCGTTCAACATCAAGGGTGCGCGGGTGCACGCGTGGGGCGACGGCCATCACGCGCACATGGTGATCCTCGTGACACGCGACGAGCCGGCGCCGAAGCCCTGAGCCGCTCAGCGCTTGTGCGTCGCGAGCCACTCGGTCGTGCGCTTCAGCTCCGCCTGTGCCTGAGCGCCGAGCCCGGCGTAGGTCGTGTTCGCCCACGTCGCGAGCTCGATCGCGCGGGCACGATCACCGCCGGAGCGCCAGATCGCGTCGGCGAGCCGCATCTGCGCATCGGCGATGTCCTCGGCCGGCATGAGGATCGGCGGCCGCAGCTTGACCTCGCGTTCGTAGCTCTCGCGCGCGGCGGCGTATTGCCCCTGCGCGAACTGGATCTCGCCGATCACCTTGAGCACTTCGGACATCGCCGGATGATCGAGCCCGAACTTCTTCTCGATCATCCGTGACGCCTCGCTGGCCTCGAGCATCGCCGTCTTGTAGTCGCGGAGCTGCGTGTGCATCGAGGCGATCGTGAGCTGCGCGATGGCGACGGCGAAGTGATCGGCGCCGTACTTCTTGCGCCAGATGTCCTGCGCGCGCGTCGCGGCCTCGATGCCGCGCGCGGGCTCGCCGATCTTGCCGTACGCAAAGGCGAGCTCGTTGAGTGGCATCGCGAGATCGGGATGGTCCGGCCCGAGCGAACGCTGCTGAAGGGCGACCGCCTGCTCGCCGAACTCGACCGCCTCCTTGTAGTTGTGCAGCGCGAAGTGGGCCTTGGCGAGGATGCCGGTGGTCTTGCCCACACTGGGATGCTCGGGCCCGAGCCGCTTGACGTAGATCGCGTAGGCGCGCTGGGCCAGCTCGACGGATTCGGTGTAGCTGCCACTCGCGCCGAGGACGTTCGCGAGACTCACGAGCGCGAGCGCGACGTCGGGGTGATCCGGGCCGTAGAGCTTCTCGCGCAGCGCGAGCGCCTGGCGATGCAGCTCGAGCGACTTGGGCGCGTCGAGGCGCGCACCGTAGATGGTGGCGAGGTTGCCCAACGACGTCGCGACCTCCGGGTGATTGGGCCCATACACGAGCTCGCGGATCGCGAGCGCGCGCTCGGAGAGCTCGAGTGCTTTGTCGAAGTTACCGGCCGTATGCTGGACGTTCGCGAGCGTATCGAGCGTGACCGCGAGCCTGGGCGAGCTCATGCCGAGCACTCTCTGCTCGATCGAGATCGCGCGCTCGAGCAACTCGCGTGCATGCGCAGTCTCGCCGAGCGCGAGCTCGACCCTCGCGGTCGTCGTGGCGACCCTCGCGGCGGGAAGATCGTCGGTGTGCCCGAGCCGCTCGGCGAGCATCTGGGCGTGGCGCACCCATAACGTGCCTTCGCGCTTCTTCTCGTCGACGCCGACGATTAGGCCGAGCCGGGTCGCCGCATCGAGCGCGGTGTCATCGCGCCCCGCCGAAGCAGCGGCGAAGTACGCCTCCTCGAGCAGCGTCCGTGCTTCCGCGAACGCGCCGAGTCCACGCTTCGCCTCGCCGGCGGCGAGCTTCGCGTCCAGCACGAGCGCCGGCCACTTCACTCGTGTCGCGCCGTCGATGACCTCTTGCGCGCGCGCCAGCGCGTCGGCGCTGCGCCCGAGCGTGTTGGCCGCCACCGCGACCGCGAGTCGAGCGCGCAGCACGTCGACGCTCGCGCGCGTCACGAGGTCCGTTGGAGGCTCCGGCTGATGACGCAGCCGGTTCAGGTCGGTGCACGCCGTGACGAGCGGTAGCGACGCACTCACGGTCGCGGCGCGCGGCACGATCGCAGCGTCGGGCGCCGCGAACTGGGAGACCAGGGCGTCGAGGTCGGCGCGCTGCTCGTCGAGGCAGACGCGCGAGGCGCGCGCGAGCGGGGCCGGGAGCGAGTGCTCGACCGCCTCGCGCTTGCACACCGCGGTGCGCGTCTGCTGCCACGCGGTCGCGTAGCTCGCGAGCGAGATCCGGGCGCGCTGCCAGGTCTCGCCGGCGTACTTGATGCCGGTCGCATCGAACGCTTTCGCGATCGCGTCGGCGCGCGCGTCGTTCCACACCGATGCGATCGCGGTTCCCTCGTCCTCGCACGCTGCGATCGTGTGCCGCCGATCGAGCTGCCGCACGCCGAGGACGCCGCCGCCCGCGGCGACGAGGAGGACGACGGACGCGAGCGCGATCCGCTTGCGCAGCGGATCGCGGCCGAGCGCATCGATGAGCGCGGTCATCGAACGGTGGCGCTGGTGCGGATCGAGCGCGAGCCCCCGCATGACGAGATCACCGATCCAGCGCGGCACCGCCCCTCGCGGCTCGCGGACGATCCAGCGCTTGGGGTCCTCGGAGGGCAGCTCGGGGGGGAACGGCGGCTGGCCGTAGAGCGCCGTGTAGAGCGCGACGCAGAAGCTGAACTGGTCGCCGGCCTCGCTCGGCAGCTCGCCGCGGTGAGCCTCCGGCGGCATGTACATCGGCGTGCCGATCAGCATGCCGGTCACCGTGAGCTCTGCAGACAGCAAGTCGCGCGACAGCTCGGACGACAGATCGGGCGACGGCGCGGGCTCGTCGGGCCCCGTCTGGTCGGCGCGCGCGAGCCCGAAATCCATCACGCGCGCCCGGCCGTCCTTGCCGACGAGCACGTTGCCCTGCTTGAAGTCGCGATGGATGACGCCCGCGGCGTGCGCGGCGGCGAGCCCGCGCCCCGCCGAGATGAACATCTCGACGATCTCTCGCCACGGCCGCTTGCTCGCCTTGAGCCAGTCACTCAGCGTGGTGCCATCGACGAGCTCCATGGCCAGGAACACGCGATTGCCGACCGAGCCGACGTCGTAGATCGTGACGACGTTCGGATGTGACAGGCGAGCGAGCGCCTGCGCTTCGCGCAACATCCGGTCCTTGCCGGCGGTGGCTACCAGCGTGCGCGTGTGCATGAGCTTGAGCGCCACGCGGCGGTTGAGCTCGGGATCGTACGCAGCGTAGACGACGCCCATGCCGCCGGCGCCGAGCTGGGACAGCACGACGTAGCGACCGACGATCGAGCCGGCGCCGAGCGGTGCCTCGGGGGTTCGCGCCGGCTGATCGGGGGCCTGGGCGGCTGCGGGCGTGAGGATGACCGTCGGCGCCGAGGGCGACGAGTCGCGCGATGCCTCGGACTCCGACGGTGGGTCGGGCGCCGGGGTGAGGACGACCGTGCGAGCCGCGGCCTCCGCCTCCCCAACGTCGTCGCCGATCCTCCCCATGGTCGTCGAGGATGCGGGGTCGCAAGCATCGGGTCAAGCACTGTGCTCGCGGGTGCGTCGACGACCTACGTCAGGATCGGTTGCGCTTGCGATATTCCGCCGGTGGCTCGCCGGTCGCCGCCGCGAACGCGCGCGTGAACGAGGCAGGCTGTGCGAATCCGACAGCGTCGCTGATGTCGGCGACCGTGCGATCGGTGGTGGCGAGCAGCTCGCGCGCGACCTCGATGCGTACGGCAGAGGTGACCTCGCGCAGCGACGTGTGCTCCGCCTGGAGCTTGCGCTGCAGCGTGCGCGCGGTGAGGTCGAGCGCGCGTGCGACCGTGTCCGCATCGAGTGGGTCGCGCAGATGCGCGCGCACGTAGGCGCGGACCTGCGGTGCGAGCGACGCGTCGTGCGTGCTCACCTTCTGCACCATGTGCTGCAGCTCGGGGCTCGCGGTGCGCAGCTCGATCGCGAGGCTCGCCGCCGCGAGGCTCAGCTTGCTGGCCGGCTGCGCGAACCTCGGCGCGACGCCGAAGTAGGCCTTCCACGTCACCGCGCTCGTCGGGGCAGGCCTCCGCAGCTCGACGCCGAGCACCGTCGCCGGCTCCGTCAACAGCGACAGGTGATGGTGGATCACCGCGAGGCCGAGCTCCTCGATCAGCGGCATCAAGGCAGTGTCGTCATCGCCGTGGAGTCGCACGTCGACGCGGTCGGGCGTCACGGCCACGATGTGCAGCGCCATCCCGGGGATCAGGCGGTGGAGATAGGTGGTGCCCAGCGCCTCGAGCGCATCGCGAAGGGTGGCCGCGCTGGCCAGGCCGTAGCTCGCCAGGCCGAACGCGCCGATCGGCAGGTCCGCGGCGACCTGCAGCGCGAGGTCCTCGCCGGCGGCGTCGACCGCCGCCATCCAGTACGCTCCGAGCGAGGTGAGGTCATTGCCCGTCGGCCTCGCCACGCGCGCCCCACGCTGCGCGACGAGGCGGTCGACGGAGAACATGGCGGCCGCGATGACGATCGGATCGAGCTGCGGACCGGCCATCGTCCAGGTTACGGCGCGGTCGCCGTCGGGCACGCGCGCGGGCCGCCCGTGCACGTCTCGAACCCGGAGAGGTCGTTGCAGTACTCGAAGCACCCGAGCGAACGGAACGCGGCGTTGCCGTCGAGGAAGCCGACCGACAGCACGTCGCCGTTGTGCGGCAGATCCGGGTTCAGGCCGCCGCCGGGCAGCGTCAGCTCGGGGGCGAACGTCGCGTCGAACGCGTTGAGGCCGTTGCCGACGTGCCCGGGCATCGCGACCACCGCCGCGTCCGCATCGATCACTCCACCGCGGGTCTCGTTGCGCAGCTCGAGGGTCGCGTGGCCCTCGAAGAAGCCGACGACACCCGAGACCTGCACGCTGGCGAGATCGCCGTAGAGCACCGCGTCCGTGCGCACGAACGCGCTCGCCTCGGGCGCGTAGCGCGCCGGCACGCCCGCATCGAGCACGGGGCCGCCGGCCTTGCGCACGACGAGGCGGACGTCATCGCCGGCCTGCACGGTCGGCGGCACGATCACGTTGATCTGCGTGCCCGACGCGACGCTGGTCGCGATCTTCGTCGCGTCCCACGGGCGCATCGGCGGCGACGCCCACAGCTCGAGCTCGACGTCGAACGTCCGGTTCGCGAGGACGCGCCCGAGCTCCGCCTGCACGATCTGGGTGCCGGTGGCGACGAGCGCCCCGGCCTTCGGCGAGGAGAGCACGTCGACCTCATCGGGAGACGCGTCGCTGGAGGTCGTCACCTCGAAGAACGATTCGGAGCTGAGGTCGTGCGATGCGACGACGAGCAGGTGCTCGCCGCTGGTCTTCACGGACAGCTCGAGCTCGACCCCGCCCGTCGGCGCCGTGTAGCCGGCCGCCCCGATCACGGCGCGCTGTCCGCCCTGCAGCGGCCCGAGCACGGCCACGCGCACCGACGCGCCGTCGACGGCGGTCGCGCCGATCGCGAGAGGCACCGGCGTGCTCGCGCTCCCCGCGATCCACACCGGGTACACGCGCCGCCCACCGGCCGCGGCGCGATCGAACTGACGGCGTCCCACGTGCAGCGTCGGCGCCACATCCCAGCTTGCGTCCGCCTTGCCGCCGGCGAAGTCCGCCTCCTCCTGCGCCGCGAGATCGAGCTCGCCGGGCGCCGCGTCATCGGTGCAGGCCACGAGCGCGGGCATGCAGGCGGCGACGAGCGCGGCGAGGCGAGGCATGAAGATGCGCGTGGTGCGACCGCGAACAGCGAGGGTGGACATCACGGGCAGGGAACCTGCCGTCGAAAGGTCCGGCGGTCAAGTACCCAGTCATCCCTCGGGGCCGAACCGCACCGTCTCGATCAACATGTCGATCAGCTCGTCGTGTGTGAGCGCGAGGTAACCGAGGGAGATCGCCGCGAACAGGCAGCCCACGACGTGGACGAGCGCGCGCACGCGCACCGAGCGGCCCCGCGCGCGCAAGAGGTCGAGGGCGGAGCCCGACAGCCAGGCGAGGCCGAGCCCGCCGACGATGATCGTGGTGACCGCCGGCGCGACGGAGAGGTTGCCGGTGTACGCGACGCCGATCATCACCAGGGCGACCGGCGACAGGAACAGCACCTCGAACGGCGGGCGCAGCGGGGGCCATCGCCGTCCACCGCGGAGCATCGCCTCCGCGAGCGACGCGAGCAGTCCGGCGATCACGACGAACAGCGTGATCCACGACGCGGTGTACCCGAGCGCGCGCAGGCGGCCGTTGCGGATTTCGCGCAGCAGGTCATCGCGCACGATTCGATCCGCGGGCTCGCTCACCGGCAGGCGGTGGGTGAGCTCCTCGGCCAGCGCGAAGTCCCGCGCGTCGATCGCGTTGCCGGCGCCGCCGCGCAGCCCGGCGACGGCATGCTCGGTGCCCGGCCAGCGCGTGACGACCTCGGCGTAGACGGCGCGCGCCTCCGCGAACCGGCGATGCCGGCGCTCGTAGTCCGCCAGCCACAGCACGGCGTCCGCGGCGCGGGGCCAGGGCGCGTCGGCGAGGGCGCGGGCGCGACGCACGACGTCCTCGCGCGGCAGCTCGTCGGCGGCCGCGATCAGCTGCGCGAGCTCGGCCGCGAGGCGCGCATGCTCGCCATGCGCACCGACGTCACCGCGCAAGCGCGCCGCGCGCCGCTGCGCCGCCGTCGCCACCCGTGCGTCGGGCACGTCGCGCAGGATGCGCTCGTAGATCGCGAGCGCACGCGACGGATCGAGCAACCGATCTTCGGCCGCGCGCCCGGCTGCGAACAACGCATCCGCGAGCTCGGGTGTCGTCGGTGCGCGCTCGATCGCCGCGACGGCGTCGGCGATCGCGCGCGGATCATCGGTCGCGAGCGCGTCGATCAACGGGTCGGCTGCGGCGAGGCTCGCCGACAGCGCGACGATCGCGAGGGCTCTCACTCCTCGGTGACGGTGATCGACTCGCACGCCTTCTCGATCGCGGCCGCGGCGTCCTTGAGCTGCTCGTCGAGATAGCCGCCGCAGTGCGAGTACCGCTTGTCCCCGTCCGTCCACCACGCACGGACGACGAACACGGCGCCGCCGTTCATCTCGGTGATGATCGTGCGCTGGCCCGGCGCCTTCTCGTCCTTGAGCACCTTGCCGGACAGCTGGTTGCTGTACGCCTTCTCGACCGTCGCGGCCCAGTCCTTGGGCTCGCACGCGCCGTCGCAGTTGGTCCCGACCGAGAACTCGGTCATGCGGCCGAGCTCCGCGGGCGGCCGCAGCGTCGCGAAGGACTTCTGCTCCTGGGTCCAGCCCTTCGGGGCGGCGACCGTGTACGTCGTCTTGCGACGCCCGCGGTCCTCGACGACCTTCTGCTCCTCGAACACGAGCTTGTCCTTGAGCGAGGCGGGCACGAGCGCGTTGACAGCCGCGACGTCGACCGGCTTCGCGGCGGTGCCACTTGCCTTCTTGTCCCCTTTGCCGCACGCGACGGTGGTTAGGGCGACGAACACGAGACCGAGCTTAGTCATTGTCCGATCCTCCGGTGCCCTCGCCGCGATGGATGCCGAGGGCGCGTAGCTTCTTGTGAAGATTCGTCCGCTCGATGCCGAGCGCCTGCGCGGTGCGCGAGATGTTCCACTCGAACTCCGCGAGCCGGATGCGAATGAACTCCGACTCGACCTCCTCGCGGAACTCGCGCAGGCTCTTGCCGGCGTAGCGGCCGAGGTCGATCGCCGTTTGCGGCCCGGTTTGCGTGCGCGCATGTGCGCGCGGCCCACCGAGGTACGGCGGCAGATCCTTCTCGCGGATCACCTCGTCGGACATGATGACGAGGCGCTCGACGACGTTGCGCAGCTCGCGCACGTTGCCCGGCCAGTCGTACTGCTTCAGGCGATCGAGCACCGGCTCGTCGACCGGCTTGTAGCCGAGGCCGTTCTCGTCGCAGCACTCGCGCACGAACGACTCGACGAGCAACGGGATGTCGTCGGGGCGCTCCTTCAGATCGGGCGATCGGATCGGCACCACGTTGAGCCGGAAGTAGAGGTCCTCGCGGAACTGGCCATCCTTGACCATCTGTTCGAGGTCGCGGTTGGTGGCGGCGACCACGCGGCACTCGGTGCGCATGCTCTTCTCGCCGCCGACGCGCGTGAACTCGCCGGTCTGCAGCACGCGCAGCACCTTGGCCTGCGCCGGCAGCGCCATGTCGCCGATCTCGTCGAGGAACATCGTGCCGCCGTCGGCGACCTCGAACAGGCCGCGCTTCTTCGCGACCGCGCCGGTGAACGCACCGCGCTCGTGGCCGAACAGCTCGCTCTCGATCAGCTCGGGCGGGATCGCGGCGCAGTTCACCTTCACGAACGGCCCGGCGCTCACCGAGCTGTTGCGGTGGATCGCACGCGCGATCAGCTCCTTGCCGGTGCCGCTGTCGCCGGTGATCAGCACGCGGCTGCGCGTCGGCGCGACCTTCGCGATCTGGCGCTTGAGGTCCTGTAACACCGCCGTGTTGCCGAGCAGCTCCCAGCGCGCGTCGACGGCGCGCCGCAGGTCGTGCACCTCGCGCCACATCTTGCGGCGCTCGAGCGCGTTGCGTGCCGTGACGACGACGCGGTTGCGATCGAGCGGCTTCTCCATGAAGTCGAAGGCGCCGAGCCGCGTCGCGGCGACCGCGTCCTCGATCGTCGCGTGCCCCGAGATCATGACGACCGGGATCTCCGATGTGCGCGACGACATGCCGTCCTCGCCGCGCGCCTTGAGGGTGCGCAGCAGCTCGAGGCCGTTGTCATCGCCGAGCTTGACGTCGAGGAGGATCAAGTCGATCGCCTCGCGCCCGAGCACGCCCTCGGCTTCCGCGATCGAGCCGGCCTCGTGCACGACATGACCTTCGCTCTCGAGCACCATGCGCAGCGTGCGCCGGATGTTCTTCTCGTCGTCGACGATCAGGATCGGCTCGGCGGAGCCGGCGGTCACTTCCTCACTCATGCGTCCTCGTCTTTCGGCGAGTCCCCGCGGGCGGCGGCGCGGAGATCGTCGGCATCATCGTCGCTCGGCGGGCTCGCGTCACGGCCTTCTTCGCGAGCCTGCGCGCGGTCGATCTCGTCGCGGCGGCGCCGGTTCCACCAGAACATCAGCGCGAGCACCACGATGCCGGCGCCGACGTAGACCGGACGGCGATCCGACTCGCGCGAGCTGCTCACGGCCACGGGGATCATGCGGAGCCGATCGCCGTCCTCGAGCCGCGCGGGCTCCTGCTGCATCCGCGGCTCCGCGCTCGGAGCAGGCGGTGCGGCCGCCGGCGCAGGCGCGGCCGCATCGGCGACGACGATCGCGACGCGGTCCGCGACGGGGATGCCGGTGTCGAGCGTGGCGAGCGCCTGCTTGCACGCGTCCGTGAGCGCGGGCGCGACCTCCGCGCTGGCGATGCACTCGCCGGTCACCGCGACGAGGCCGACCTTGTTCGCCGCGATCACGAGCCGGCCCGTCGTCGTGATGCCCTGCGCGGTGTCGGTCCATGCGAGCGTCAGCACGCGCTGCTGCGCGTCGACGGTGTCCTGCTTGTCCCCGACGGTGACCGTCGCGCCGAGCCCCTTCGCGCGCTCGGGCGCGGCGAGGAACGCATCGAGCGCCGCGCGCGCGGGCGGACCGTGGGCGCCAGCGGTCTCGGCGCTCGCGCGCGTGACGTAGAGCGCGATGCCCTTGTCCGCCGGGACGTAGGCCTTCGCCGCTGTCGACGCGGCGACGTCTCCGAGCGGGTGCGTCTGCGCCGCGCGGACCGACAGCGCCGACGAGGCTTCCGGATCCTCCTGCCAGTCGGCGGGCGGCATCACGAGCGGCGTGGGTGAGGCGTGCGCGACCGACGCGACGAGCACGAGCGCACCGGCGAGGCGCTTCACGGGATCCCTCCGAGCAGCGCCGTGCACGACGCGTCGCACGAGCGCGGCTCGCGATCGTTGGCGAAGCACGCGAGCGCCGTGACCTTGCCGGCCGCCACGCGCGCGCGCAGCCGGCCCTCGTAGCTGCCCTTGCTGAACGCGAGCGTGACGAGCCCGTCCTGCGGCGCGGGCGGCGTCACCACGTCGCGCGTCGTGAGCCCCTCGCTGGCGAGCCCGGCGAGCACCGCGGTCGCCGACGCACCGTCGCCGTGCATCGCGATCCACACGGCGTAGCAGCCGCGCGAGCGCTCGCCCCACGCCTCGACGCCGTCGACGGCGACCCCCGGCCCCTTGGCAGCGGCCGCCGCCGCGCGCGCGACCTCGGGCAACGCTTGCCACTCCGCGGGCGCTGCGATCCCGGAGGTCACCGGCTGCTCGACGGGCGGCTCGGCTCCTGCGTGGCCGCAGGCGGCCAGCGCGATCGGCATCATCCGAAGCAGAGCCATACCTTCTGGCCGTCCTCGATCCCGAGCCGCTGTTGCGCGTCGGCGGTGAGGCCGACCGCACCGTCCTCCATCGGGATCACGCGCGCGCTGATCGCGCGAAATTGCGGGCGCCCTGCCGCTTCGACGCCGATGATCGCCCACGGGCGCTCGCCGTCGGCCTCGGCGACCGTCTTCACGATCAGCTCCGCGGCGTCGCGCACGACCGTGATCTCGTCGGTCTTCGCGACGAAGTGGGGCCCGCCGTCGAACGGATCGATCTGACCCGCGTACGAGAAGCCGATCCTGCGCAGCATCGACTCGACGGCACGCGTCTCCTGCCCGACCTGCCCGATGATCTTCTGCACGTCCTCGGGCAACAGCTCCGTGTGGATCGGATCGTCGGGGAACAAGGCGTGGATGAACTCCTTGTTGTCTTTCGACAGGAGATCCGCTTCCTGATAGCTGAGGCCGGTGAACTTGCGCCCGAGCGCCTCCCACAGGCGCGACGTCCCGTCGAGCTCGAGCGGCGGCAGCAGCTCCGAGAGCACCTCGTCGCGGAACAGCTCTCGGTGCATCCGCATGTAGAGGAACCGGACGTACGACAGCGCCTTGCCGAGGGCGTCGGTGTTGCGCCGGTACTCGGGCAACAGGATCAACCCGCCGATCTCCGTCGGGCCGTTGTAGTTGTAGCCGATGCGCAGCGTGCGGTGGATGAAGTGCTTGTCGAGGGTGACCGAGTAGCGCTCGTCGTTCTCGACGCGGAAGAAGATGTGCGGGGCGCGCCGCGTCCCGTGCTGCGCGTAGATCATGGACGTGCCGATGACCCGCTTCTTGTCGAGGTCCTCGAGCACGAACAGGAACTCCCGATCGGGGACGGGGAGCTCGGCGGCGAACGACTTCTCGGACGTGTCGAGGATGGCCTCGATGTGGCCACGCTCCGCGGGCAGGTTGACCGTGTCGAGATGCTCCGCGACCCCCAGTACCTGGTCGACATCCTCTCGATACGATTGGCGAATCCTGAACATAACGGACGGTGCGGACCCTACCACGGCCACGCGAGCTGCCACCATCCGTGGCTGCCGTCCGGCGATTCCTCTAGCCGGCTGAGACGCCCGCGCCGCACGTCGCTTCCCGGGATTCCGCGGCGTTAGTGGCGCTTCCGCCTGGAACACCCCGTGCACTCCCTCCCGACCATGCGTCGGGTTGTCCTCTCCATCCTCGCGGGCGTTGGCGCGGTCGGGGCGTTGTCCGCCTGCCAAGCCGAAGCCGTCGAGGCGTACGAGGAGGCCGAGCCGACCTTGTTCTGCGGCACCCACGAGCCGACGGATGGCGGCAAGCTCGCGGTCGAGCTCGAGGCCTCGAAGATTCCGTCGGCGCACCAGGTCGACGTCCGGGGCGGCACGATCAACGTGTATGTCCACGTGATCCGCACCGGCCCGGGGCGGACGAACGGCGATGTCCCGCGCGAGGACATCGAGGCGCAGCTGACCGTGCTCGACAACGCGTTCGCGCAGACCGGCTGGCGGTTCAAGCTGATGGGCGTCGACACGACGACGAGCCCGACCTGGTACCGGCTCGAGCAGGGCAGTGAGGTCGAGGTGCAGGCGAAGGCCGCGCTCCGGCGGGGCACCGCGCGCGATCTGAACATCTACATCGCCGACCCCGGCCACGGCTTCTCCGGCTACGCGACGCTCCCCGTGGCCACGAAGGCCGCGCCGATCAAGGACGGTGTCGTCCTCGTGCACTCCGTGCTGCCCGGCGGTGGCGCCGCGCCGTATGACCAGGGCGACCAGGCGGTGCACCAGGTCGGCCACTGGCTCGGCCTCTATCACACGTATCAAGCCGAGTGCGACTCGCTCAACGGCGACTACGTCGACGACACGCCGGCGACCTCAATGCCCGCATTCGGCTGCCCCGTGGGGCGCGACACCTGCGGGGAGGGTGGGGACCCCGTCCACAACTACATGACCTCCGCCGACGACAGCTGCGTCAACAGCTTCACCGCCGGCCAGGCCGCCCGCATCGACATGATGTTCAACGCGTACCGGCGCTACTAGCCGCGCGGCATCTACCTCCGCACCGTCTTCGGCGGTGCTGCGCGCCCCGGCAATGCCGGGGCTTGCGCACGACGCTCCGATGCCGAACCCCTCGGCAGGCGCGCGTTCGATCCGGGCGCGCGTGTCGGGACCGTAAGCACCGTCCTCGGAGATCTGGTCGTCGGGCGCG
>Ga0247822_10001577_pt1 | contig 14083 bp, 17 predicted proteins | sample 13C_Cellulose_Da_FD_192423 | JGI IMG/M metagenome (GOLD analysis project Ga0247822, IMG submission 192423) | Soil microbial communities from agricultural site in Penn Yan, New York, United States - 13C_Cellulose_Day30 | ecosystem: Environmental > Terrestrial > Soil > Agricultural land | place...
TCACCGGGGCGCCCAAGTATCAGGCCATGAAGGTCATCGCGGGGCATGAACCGTCGCGTGGACCATGGTGCGGGTCGCTGTTCGGTATCGGCCTCGCCGGCGACGGCGCCCTGACGGCCTCGGTGCTGATCCGCACGGCCTCGTTCGAGCAGGACGAAATGGGATGGGGCTTTCGCGCCCTGGCCGGCGCCGGCATCGTGGCCGACAGCGACCCTCGCGCCGAATGCGAGGAAACGGAAGCCAAGATCAGGGCGCTGGAAGAGGCGCTGGCGGGGGCGCGGGCCGAGGCCTAGCAGTCGGTGCAGGTCACCTGGTTCACCGTGCGCGGGCGCAGGTAGTATTTCCGCCCGAAGGTGGTCAGCGCGGGCATCATGTCCTTGAAGGCGGACTGATACTCATAGCGGGTTTCGCCGATGATCAGACTTTCCTTGTCGGCGGCCAGGCCCGTCGGCAGGTCGGTGATCGGCGTCGTCTTGCTGAGCGGCTGCAGGACCTCGGCGTTGCTGGAGTAGCTCCAGTCGACCCAGGCCCGGCCCCTGTCGTCCATGGTGACGCTGGAAATCCGTGTTGTCAGGGGCGTGGCGGAAAAGGGTTTCATCAGCATCTGGCCGATGGCGGCGACGCTCTGGAGATCCCTGACGCTGGTCTTGCCGCTCTGGGCCACCAGATCGGCGATCATGGCGGCGGTGTGGCTGGCCCGGCGTTCGGCCATGTAGGCCAGGCTGAACTGCGTCAGGCCGAAATAGATGAGGATCATCACCGGGGCCAGCAGGGCGAACTCGACCGCCGAGACGCCGCGCCGGTCGGCGATCAGCCGCGCAATCAGCCGCGCGGAAGGGGCCAGGGCGCGGCGGATCATTGATAGGGCTCGTTCTGGAAGGCCATGGTGGTGGTCAGCAGCACCTTGCCGTTGCCGGATCTGGACAGGGCGTGGGCCATGAAGGGCGTGATGACCGGGTGCTCGTACCAGACCCGCACCATGATGCGGTCGCCGGGATTTCCGGGCTGGAATTCCGTCAGGCCTGCGTTGAAGGCGCCCGTGAACATGGGGTCCGTGTCGTCCAGCGGATTGCTGAAGCCATTGACCACGCGAACATCCATGAAGGCGCGCGATGCGCAATCTCCGGCGAAGACGCTCATCTGGGCGCAGAACTTCTCCATCATCTCCTCGCGGGTGACGGCCTGCATCTGGGCCTGGCCCGTGCGGACCAGACGTCCGGTGTCGGTCACCGCGGTCTCGACCAGGGCGTCGAGCACGAGGATCAGGCCGATCTCCAGGATGGCGAAGAGCAGCATGAAGAAGGGTAGGGCGACAAAGGCGAACTCCACCGCCGTGGATCCCTCACGGGCGCGCAGCAGCCGTCGTGCGAACGACGGACCTCCCCTGTCGCGACGACATGGGCGCGTCATGAATCAGGGCGCCGAGGAACTGCGGACGCTGGGGGAGCAGCTTGCGCCGCAGGCCATGTCGGTGGCGTCGCCGCCGCGCCAGACGCGTACGGCCCCCGTCGATCCGGCGCTGACCACGATCTGGGACTGGAACAGGGCGCGGCCAAGGGCGTCCACGGCCACCACGTCGGTCACGCCATAGCCCTTGCCGGTGATGAACAGGGTGTTGGCGTCGACCACGGTCACGTCGGCGATGCGGGGGTTGGCCACGATCACGGAGCTGGCGGCGCCGCGCAGCTGAACCCGGGTGGCGCTGTCGATCTCGATATTCAGCGGGCGGGCCTGGGCCAGGGCGACGGAGGCGATTCCGGCGACGAGGCCGGCGGACGCCATGGCGACGGCGGATCGGAGGAAGGGACGGGGCATGGGCGGGCGGCTCCGGTGGCATGAAAGGGCGCGCGCGCGAGCCCGGCAGGCAAGTTGGCCTTCAAAGATCAAGATTTCCTGAAAGGCGTCGCAATGGATCGATCAGAGTGCAAATATAGTAAACGTAATAGTAACCAACAATAAATTTGCCCGGTCTTTCTGGTTTTACTCGAACTTAATGATCGCTGGCGCATCTTCGTCATGCAAACGGGGGTCAAGCGGGCAAAGCCGGTGACCCTGGTGGTGGAACTGTTGCTCGCTTAGAAAACAAGGAAGACACATCATGCGTAACTTCATCAAGAACTTCGCCAAAGACGAATCCGGCGCCACGGCTATTGAATATGGCCTGATCGCCGCTCTGATGGCTGTCATCATCATCGCCGGCATCGGCCTGATCGGCGACCAGCTGTCGACCAAGTTCTCGGGCATCGCTGACGCCATCGGCGGCGCCGGCGGCGGCGGCGAAGGCGGCGGCGAAGGCTAAGAACACCAGTTCTTGAGCTGATCTGAGGTGGCCGGGCGGAAACGCCCGGCCATTTTCTTTGTCCGGACGCCCGGGTGAAGAAACCCGGTCTTAAAGATCGGGCGCCATGCTCCGGCCATGACCGAACTTTCTCTTGCCCTGCTCGCCGTCATGCCCGTTCTGGTCGTCATCGCGGGCCTGCACGACCTGATCACGATGAAGATTCCCAACTGGCTTTCGGGCCTGTTGATCCTCGGCTTCTTCCCGGCGGCCCTGGTCCTGGGCTTGCCCTTGTCCGTGGTGGGCGTGTCGGTCGGCATGGCGGTCGCGGCCCTGTTCGTCGGCGCCGGGATGTTCGCCCTGCGCTGGCTGGGCGGCGGCGACGCCAAGCTTCTGGCGGCCGTCATGTTGTGGCTGGGCCTGACCGGCGCCTTGCCCTTCCTGTTGTTCACCGCCATGGCTGGCGGCGGACTGTGCCTGCTGCTGATCATGGCCCGCGCCTACCTCCAGCCCTACGCCGTGACCGGCCCTGCCTGGGTCGGGCGTTTGCTGGAGCCCAAGGGCGACGTTCCCTATGGCGTGGCGATCGCCGTCGGCGCCCTTCTGGCTTACCCGACCAGCCCCCTCGCGAGGGCCTTTATCGGGGGCTGAAGCTTCGCCTTTCACCGTCATGGCGGCTTAGGGGGGTGTTAACAGAAACGGGCCACTATCGTTAACGGCAGGGGGCGAAGAACCGAATCCGCGTCGCCGCGCCTGCCGGAGACCGTTGATGAAACCCGCCAAGATCGCCGTCATCTGCATCGCCGCCGTGGCCGCCATCGGTCTGGCTCTGGTCGTGCGCGCCATGGGCTCATCCGGGAAACCGACCGCTGTCGCGGTGGCTGTCGAGGCTCCGCCGATGGCCAAGGTCCTGGTCGCGGCCAAAGACCTCGAGCCGGGCAAGCGTATCACCGACTCCGACCTGTCCTGGAAGGACTGGCCGGTCTCAGAGGTCAATCCCGTCTTCATCACCGACGGCAGCGTGCCTGTTCCCGGCGCCGCGGCCGCATCCGGAGCTGCCGACGAGGCCAAGCCCGCCGATGACAAGGCCGAGAAGGTCAAGAAGGCTGCAGAGGCCGCCGCGAGCGCCGCGACCGCGCTGAGCAACGGCGGCGCCAAGGCGGCCTACATCGGCGCCGTCGTTCGCGAGCCCATTCTCGCCGGAGAGCCCATCGTCGCCCGCAAGATCGTGCGCGCCGGCGACAGCGGCTACATGGCCGCCTATCTGGAGCCCGGCATGCGGGCCATGGCGATCCGGGTTTCGGTCGAAACTGCTGCGGGCGGCTTCATCCTGCCCGGCGACCGCGCCGACGTCCTGCTGACCCGCGAGATCAAGACGCCGGGGGCCGACGCCGCCAGGTTCGTCACCGCCACCGTCATGCAGAACGTCAAGGTTCTGGCCATCGACCAGACGACCCGCGCCGCCGACGACGCCCTGGCCGTGGTGGGCGCGACCGCCACCCTGGAAATCAGCGGCCCTGACGCCGAGGTCCTCGCCCTGGCCAGGTCCGAGGGCGACCTGTCGCTGGTGCTCCGCTCCTATGCCGACACCGCCGGTCCCTCGGGCCGGACGGCCGCCGCGACCCGCCGCAGCGAGGCCGCCGCCAAGATTGTGCGCGTCTATCGCGAAGGTCAGGCCGAGGCTGTGGTCGTTCGATGAGGAAGCCCGCCATGAACCGAATGATCGTCCTGGCCTGCGCCTCGATTCTGGGACTGGCCGGCGCCGCTTCGGCGCCCGTCGCGGATGCCCGGGCCCAGGTGGCGGCCTCGACGCCGCGGATGGTCAACCTGCCGCAAGGCACTTCCTTCGCCGTGGATCTTCCGGCGGACGCGCGCGACGTGATCGTGTCCAATCCCCGTGTGGCCGAGGCCATGCTGCATTCGCCGCGCCGGATCACGGTGATCGGTCTGGCGGGGGGCGAAACCGACGCCATCTTCCTGGACGCCGCAGGGCGCACCATCCTGGCGCTTCGCGTCCGCGTGGACGCCGGGACCAGCGCGCTTCAGGACACTCTGACCCGCGTCGCGCCGGGCTCCAGCGTGCGCGCCGAAGCCGTGAACGACAGCATCATCCTGACCGGTACGGCGTCCAGCCCGGCCGAGGCGGATCGCGCCGTTCAGGTCGCCCGAGCCTTCGTCGCCAGCCCGGACAAGGTCATGAACATGATCAGCGTGGCAGGATCGGATCAGGTGACCTTGCGGGTCCGCGTGGTCGAGGTGCAACGCAGCGCCATCAAGCAACTGGGCTTCGACACCGAGGCCGTGCTCGGCCGCATCGGCGACACCCAGTGGATGCTCGGCAATCTCGCGACCTGGGGCGTGAACGGCAGTCTGATGGGCGGCGTTACCGGCGGCGTATCGCGCGACACCACCAGGAATTACCAGATGCAGGCGCCCTGCGGCGCCGGCTTCCCGGCCGGGAGCCTGTGCAACGTCACGGTGAACGGCGGCGCTCCGGGCGACCCGTCGAACTGGGACACCGCCCAACCCGGCACGGGGCCAGGCTCTGACGGCCTGAACAAGGGCGAGGCGACGATCAAGGCCTTTGAACGGGTCGGTCTGGTCCGCACCCTGGCCGAGCCGAACCTGACCTCAGTCAACGGCGAGGCCGCCAGCTTCCTGGCGGGCGGCGAGTTCCCCGTTCCGGCGGGTCGAGACCAGAGCGGCCAGATCACCGTCGCCTACAAGCCTTTCGGCGTCGGCCTCAGCTTCCGTCCGGTCGTCCTGTCCGAAGGCCGTATCTCGTTGCAGGTCAAGGTCGAGGTGTCCGAGCTGACGCCGCAGGGCGGCCTGACCATCGGGGTCGGGACGCCGACGGCGATCGCGCTGCCGGGCCTGTCGGTGCGCCGTAGCGAGAACACTGTCGAACTGCCGTCTGGCGGCTCAATGATGATCGCGGGCCTGTTGCAGGAATCGACGCGCCAGACGGTCGACGGCCTGCCAGGCGCGACCAATCTGCCGGTTCTGGGCCAGTTGTTCCGCTCGCGCGACTATCTGATGGGCGAGACCGAACTGGTGGTGATCGTCGAGGCCTATGTGGTGAATCCGACCGCGCCGGGCCGGATGCAGACCCCCGCCGACGGTCTGCGCATCGCCAGCGACGCCCAGACCATCTTCTTCGGCCAACTGAACCAGGCCTATGGCTCTCCCGCCCCCTCCGCTCAGGCGGGCGCAGGATGGCAAGGGCCGGTCGGCTATGTGATCGAGTGAACGCCATGACCCGTTCCACCCTGTCCTTCCTGCCCATGAGCGCGGTTCTGGCGTTCGCGGGCCTCGCGCTGACCGGCTGCATGGGCGGTCCCGCCAGCCTGGGCGGCGAACCGCCGCTGACGCCGCTGTCGCGCTACAGTCTTCAGGTCGAGCCAGGCCTGGATCGCATCGCCCTGGCCGTCCACGAGACGGGTCTTTCGGCCAACCAGCAGGCGGCCGTGAGCGATCTGGTCAACCGTTTCGCCATCGAAGGCGCGCCGACCCTGGTGGTCGAGGCTCCGGCCGGCGACGACCCGGTGGCGGTCCGTATGGCCTGGAACGTCAAGACCGCCCTGGTGGCGGCGGGCGCCCCCGATCATCGCATTCGCCTGGTCAGCTACGTCGGGCCGGATCCGCGCGCGCCGGTTCTGGTCGGGTTCGAGACGGTTCGCGCCGTCGTGCCGCAATGCGGAACCGCATGGGGCAGTCTCGGCCGTACCGGGGACAACCAGTCGGCTTCGAACCTGGGCTGCGCGGTGAACGCCAATCTCGCAGCACAGATCGCCAACCCGCGCGACATTGTCTCGCCGCGCGCCCTGGGTCCGAACGACGCCGGGCGTCGCAGCGTGGTGTTCGACGATTATCGCAAGGGCGAGCGGACCGCCGCCCAACGCGAAGAACTGATTTCCCAATCGCGCGTCTCCACCGCGGTGAACTGATCCCCATGACCCAATCCTTCGCTTCTCAGGAGTTCGACGCTCTGGACGGTTTCGATCTCGACGACGACTTCATCGACGCCGCGCCCCGCCCGGTGGACGGACCGGCGTTCGATGTTCCGGGCCAGGCGCCCGGCATCGTCACGGCGGCCTCTGATCCGGCGCCGACAGCAGCGCCGGCGGCGATGGATGACGAAGCCTTCAATCCGGTCGGACGTCTGGTCGAGACGACCGAGACGGCGGCGGCGACAGTCCTGCCTGCGGCGGCGGTCGCCATGCCGGTCGCGGCGGCGGTTCAGGCTGTGGCGCCGGCCTTCCCAGACGCCGGGCTTCCCGTCGCCGCAGGCGATACGGTCGAGGTGTCGATCCCGCGCATCGCCGTTCACGTCTTCGCCGAGCGCCAGGACACGCTCGCCGCCGCCGAGCGGGCAGGGCAGGACCGTCGCATGTCGCGCGCCACCACCCAGATCCGCGTCGGCGGGGTGGCGGCGGCGATCGAGGCCTATCAGGCCGAGCCTACCCCTCCGCTGATCGTGGTCGAGTGCCTGAAGGACCCGCGGACCCTGCTGTGGGAGATCGATCAACTGGCCGAGGTCTGCGACGCAGGCACCAAGGTGGTGGTGATCGGCGCGACCAACGACATCCTTCTGTTCCGCGAACTGATGCGGCGCGGGGTCAGCGAATATCTGGTGGCGCCCTTGCAGCCGCTGCAGCTGATCGCCGCCATCGGCGGTCTGTTCGCCGATCCGGCCCAACCCTTCGTCGGTCGGTCTATCGCCTTCGTCGGCGCGCGTGGCGGGGCCGGGGCCTCGGCTGTGGCCCACAACACCGCCTATGCGATGAGCGAGCGGATCGGCGTCAACACCGTCATCGTCGACTATGATCTGCCGTTCGGCACCGCCGGACTGGATTTCAACCAGGACCCGCTGGGCGGCGTCGCCGACGCCCTGAGCCAGCCGGATCGTCTGGACGCCACCCTGCTGGACCGGATGATGGTCCGCTGCACCGACAAGCTGAGCCTGTTTGCCGCGCCGGCCACCCTGGACGGCGACTGGGACATCCAGCCGGACGCATTCGAGGAGGTGACCAGCCGGATTCGCTCGACGGCGCCCTTCGTGGTGCTGGACCTGCCCCACCTGTGGTCGGGATGGATGCGAAAGACCCTGATCTCGGCCGACGAGGTGGTGATCGTGGCGACGCCGGATCTGGCCTCCCTGCGCAACGCGAAAAACATGATCGACCTGATCAAGCAGGGCCGTCCCAATGACGCTCCGCCGCGTCTGGTGCTGAACCAGGTCGGGGTGCCCGGACGCCCGGAAATCCCCGCCAAGGACTTCGGCGCCGCCCTGGGGGTTCATCCCAGCCTGATCATTCCCTTCGACGCCAAGGTTTTCGGCTCAGCGGCCAACAACGGCCAGATGATCGTCGAGGCGGGCGCCAGGTCGAAGGCGGCCGAGGCCTTCCAGACCCTGGCCCAGATCGTGTCGCGTCGTGAACTGCCGGTCGCCGTCGCCCCGCGCGGCAAGGCCGAGGGCGCCTCGTCGAAAGGCGGCTCCCTGTTCGCCGGCTTGCTGAAGAAGAAGCGCTAGGTCATGTTCGGCAAGCGTTCAGTCCAGCCCGGGGTCGCGGTCGCGCCCCGCCCCGCCCCGGCGCCGCAGCCGGCGACGGAGCCGCGCTCGCTGGACACGGTCGACGCCTTTTCCGTCGAAGAGCTGGAAACGCCTTCGCGCCCGGCTTCGGAAGACGCTGACCGGCTGGACGCCCTGACCGAACGTCCGCGCGTCCAGGCGCCCGCCCCGACGCCGGGCGGACCGGCCAAGGGACCCCGCGCCACCGCCGGCCTGGAGCAACTGAAAAAGGCCCAGGCGGTCGCCGAGATCGTCCGCGAGCAGTCCGACTATTATCACGCCACGAAGACGACCATCTTCAACGCGCTGATGAACACCATCGACCTGTCGCAGCTGGCCCAGCTGGACACCAAGGCGGCGGCCGAGGAAATCCGCGACATTGTCGCCGAACTGGTGGCGATCAAGAACGTCTCCATGTCGGTGGCCGAGCAGGAGCACCTGGTCCAGGACATCGTCAACGACGTTCTGGGCTACGGGCCGCTGGAGCCCTTGCTGGCCCGCGACGACATCGCCGACATCATGGTCAACGGCGCCGGGCGGGTCTTCATCGAAGTCAGCGGCAAGGTGCAGCTGACCAATGTCCGTTTCCGCGACAACACCCAGCTGATGAACATCTGTCAGCGGATCGTGTCGCAGGTCGGCCGCCGGGTCGATGAATCCAGCCCGATCTGCGACGCCCGCCTGCCCGACGGTTCGCGCGTCAACGTCATCGCCCCGCCCCTGGCGATCGACGGTCCGACGCTGACGATCCGCAAGTTCAAGAAGGACAAGCTGACGATGAAGAACCTGGTGGAGTACGCCTCCATCAGTCCCGAGGGCGCGCGCGTCCTTGGCGTCATCGGCGCCGCGCGATGCAATCTGGTCATTTCGGGCGGCACCGGTTCAGGCAAGACGACCCTGTTGAACACCCTGACGGCCTTCATCGACCCGACCGAGCGCGTCATCACCTGCGAGGACGCCGCCGAACTGCAGCTGCAGCAGCCGCACGTGGTGCGTCTGGAAACCCGTCCGCCCAACCTGGAGGGTCAGGGCCAGATCACCATGCGGGATCTGGTCAAGAACTGTCTGCGGATGCGCCCTGAACGCATCATCGTCGGCGAGGTCCGTGGCCCCGAGGCCTTCGACCTGTTGCAGGCGATGAACACCGGCCACGACGGCTCGATGGGCACCCTGCACGCCAACTCCCCGCGCGAAGCCATCAGCCGGATGGAGTCCATGATCACCATGGGCGGCTACGGCCTGCCGTCCAAGACCATCCGTGAGATGATCGTCGGCTCGGTCGACGTCATCATCCAGGCCGCGCGTCTGCGCGACGGCTCGCGCCGCATCACCCACATCACCGAGGTGGTCGGGCTGGAAGGCGACGTGATCGTGACCCAGGACCTGTTCGTCTATGAGATCACCGGCGAGGACGCGCACGGCAAGATCACCGGCCGCCACCGTTCGACCGGCATCGCCCGTCCCCGTTTCTGGGACCGCGCCCGCTATTACGGACTGGAGCGCGAGCTGGCCGAAGCCCTGGACGCGGCGGAGTAGGGCCTGATGCTTCCCATTCTCGCAGCGTTCCTGGCCTTCATCACCATTGGCGGACTGGGCTGGGTTCTGGTCAGCGGCGACGATACGGCCGGTCAGGCCGTCAAGCGCGCCAAGGCTATCGGCGGGGCGCGTGAGGCCACGCAGGCCAAACGCAACGCCGCCGCCGTGGCGAACACGCCTGAAGCCCGGCGCAAGCAGATCCTGAGTCAGCTCCAGGAAGTGGAGCGGAACGAGCGCAAGGCGCGCATGACGGTGGCGGCCAAGCTGAAGCAGGCCGGCCTGTCCATGAGCCTGCGCACCTTCGTCATCATCAGCGTCGTCGTCGGCGTCGTCGGTTTCCTGATCGCCCTGGTGGCGGGGCTGCATATCCTGCTGGCGCTGGGCATCGGCCTGGCCCTGGGGCTGGGCCTGCCGCGGTGGATCGTCGGCTTCCTGGGCAAGAAGCGCATGAAGCAGTTCTCCATGGCCTTCGCCGACGCGGTCGACATCCTGGTGCGCGGCATCAAGACAGGCCTGCCGGTCCACGACTGCTTCAAGATCATCGCGCGCGAAAGCCCCCAGCCCCTGGCGGGCGAGTTCCAGCGTCTGGTCGAAAGCATGGGCGTGGGCCTGTCGCTCAGCCAGGCGCTGGCCAAGATGTACGAGCGGATGCCGACGCCCGAACTGAACTTCTTCGCCATCGTCATCGCCATCCAGCAAAAGAGCGGCGGCAACCTGGCCGAGGCCCTGAGCAATCTGACGACGGTGCTGCGCGCCCGGCGCCTGATGGGCGAGAAGATCAAGGCCCTGTCGTCCGAAGCCGTGGCCTCGGCGGGCATCATCGCCTCCCTGCCTCCGGTGGTGATGATCATGGTGAGCCTGTCCAGCCCCGGCTACATGTCGCTGCTGTTCACCGATATGCGCGGCCAGCTCATGCTGCTGGCGTCAGCGATCTGGATGGCCATCGGCGTCTTCACGATGAAGCGCATGATCTCGTTCAAGTTCTGAGACGGAGGGCGCCATGAACGGCTTCATGCACTTCATCACCGACATCCAGAACCTGCTCAGCATCGGGGTCGGCATCGCCGTCTTCGCCAGCGTCCTGACCCTGCTCGGCTCCTATTCCGGCGGCGCGCCTCTGACCAAGCGGATGCAGGCTGTGGCCGAACGACGCGAGGAGCTCCGCCGTCGCTCGCGGCAGGCGATGAATGCGGGCGGCGCCGGCGTCGGCGCCAGCCTTCGCCACAGCGACGAGGGTTTCAAGAAGCGCGTGGTCGAACGGCTGAACCTGGTCAAGCTGCTGGAAGATCCGAAGGTCGCCGAGAACATGATCCAGGCCGGCTGGCGCGGGCCCAAGCCGTTGAACGCCTTCTATTTCTTCCGCTTTACCATGCCCTTCCTGTTCGGCGGGCTCGTGGCCTTCTATCTGCTGGTGGTGAACGACTTCGGCCAGCCGCCCACCATGATCCTGGGCATCATCGGCGCAGCGGTGGCGGCGGGCTTCTACGCCCCCAACATCTATGTCTCGAACCGCATATCCCAACGGCGGCAGTCCATCGTTGCGGCCTTCCCGGACTCTCTGGACCTGCTGCTGATCTGCGTCGAGTCCGGCATGTCGATCGAGGCGGCGATCCAGAAGGTCAGCCAGGAGGTCGGCAGCCAGTCGATCGAACTGGCCGAGGAACTGAGCCTGCTGTCGGCCGAACTGTCCTATCTGCCCGAGCGCCGGATGGCCTATGAAGGCATGGCGAAGCGGACGAACCATCCAGGCATCAAGTCGGTGGCGACGGCCATGACCCAGGCCGAGACCTACGGCACGCCGCTGGGTTCGGCGCTGCGGGTGATGGCCAAGGAAAACCGCGATCTGCGCCTGTCGGCCGCCGAGAAGAAGGCCGCCGCCCTGCCGGCCAAACTGACCGTTCCGATGATCATCTTCTTCCTGCCGGTCCTGTTCATCGTCATCCTGGGACCGGCGGTCATCAACATCACGGACATGATGAAGGCCAACGGCGGCGGCTGAGCCGCCGTGCCGGCCGTCAGCCCTCGGCGGCGCGCCTCAGGGCCTCGCTGATGTCCTCATAGGCGCCGCGGATCGTCTTGCGGTGCTTGTCGTGGAACAGCTCGCCGCGCAGGCCCGAGAAGATGACGCCGTTGGAGACGATGCAGTTGCCGCGCTCCAGCTCCTCGATCTCGTAATAGCGGATGGCGTTGAACAGCCAGCCGCGCTTTTCCGCCCAGACCAACTGTGAATAGGGCTGCCAGTCGCCCAGGCGGGCCTGAACCTGACGCTCGGCCATGCCGGGCAGGGCCTCGGTCAGGCTGATGCCTGCGCCGAAGGCCAGGGCTCCCGTCACCCCGGTCTCATAGGGGTTCCAGGCGTGCCAGTTCTCGAGATCCGACAGGATCTCCCAGATGCGGTCCGACGGCGCGCGCACGCCGATACGCTTCTCGATGCGGGTCGTGTCCATGACCTGCCTCTGACACGGCTTTTCGACTTTAGGAAGTCACCTTGCCCGGATCGGAGGCGGGCGACGGCGGTTTGAGGCGGCGTCCGTCGTCCAGACCCAGGCGGGCCTTGACCTCGAACAGGTCGGCCCCGGCGGGTACGATCAGCAGTTCCTCGGGGCGGCGGGCGTTGACGGCCACCACGGCGTTCCTGGGGCAGATGTCGAAGCAGTCGGCGCCGACCACGGCCAGGTCGGCCTTGCGTCCCTTGCCCGCGTGCAGATAGCGCCGCAGCGCCTTCTTCAGGGTCTTGTCGCCATCGGGACCGAAGCCCCCGTCGAGCTTTTTCGAGCACTTGCGGCACACCAGAACCACCTCGTTCCAGCGGGTCTTCGACACCTTGAAGGGTTTGGGCGTCTGGCTCATGAGGTTGAAGATCGGTGTTCGCGGCGGCTTGCACAAGCGGAGTCTGCGCGCGCCACAGGAACTTCATAAACCCGGTCAGAAAACTGATTGTTTCTGTTTATCAAGGGGTAAGCATGGAGGCGCATCCTGGGGCTTCTCTGACGAGGGGTCCGTCGATGTCGCGCCTGCCGATCAATCTGCCGTCCGCCGCGCCGCTGCGTCCTGCGCGCAACCGTGTGCGGGACGCGGTCTTTTTCTGCATTTCCTTCGCAGCGGTCTTCGGCGCCGCCCTTCTGGTGATGGAGATGTGGCTGGGGTAAGCGGGAGGACCGATTTCAGGAGGCCTCCCCATGATCACCCGCATCCAGCCTGGCGCCCGCATGAGCGAGGCTGTCATCCACGGGAACACCGTCTATCTGGCCGGCCAGGTGGGCGAGCCGGGCGACGACGTCACGGCCCAGACCAGGACCACCCTCGCCGAGATCGACGCCCTTCTGGCCCAGGCCGGCACTGACAAGTCGAAAATCCTGATGGCGACCATCTGGCTGGCCGACATCGCCGACTTCGAGGCCATGAACGCGGTCTGGGACGCCTGGGTCGACAAGGCCAATCCGCCCGCCCGCGCCACCAGCGAAGGCAAGCTGGCCTCGGCCGACTACCTGGTCGAGATCATTGTCGTGGCGGCGGTCTGATGGCGCTCGACAGGGAAAGCGAACTGGAGCGGTTCAAGGCGACCCGCGTCACCGCTCTCTACCGCCTTGACCTGATCGAGAAGGGGGCGCAACTGACCTATGAGGACGGCACGCCTGTCGACATGGCCTCGGAAAGGCAGCGTCTTAAGGATCAGGTCGCTGACATGGACCGCCGCATTGCACGTCTGGAAGCGGCGGGCGAAGCCTAGGCCGGTCTGGGCTGCTGTCCGGCGCTGGCGCGAGGAGGGGCTTGCAGGGGCGTGCGTGAGCCTGGCTCCTGGATCGCCAGTCGCGCAAATACGGTGCGGATGACCGCCTGATACACGTCGGCCAGGGCGCGTAGTTCGGCCTCGGGCACGCGTTCGTCGATCTGGTGCATGGTCTGGCCGACCAGGCCCAACTCCAGCACCGGACAGAGCGAGCGGATGAAGCGGGCGTCGGAGGTGCCGCCCGTGGTCGAGGCCTCGGGGCGTCGGCCCAGCGTCGCCTCCACCGCGTCCTGCACCGCCGTGACGAAGGCGCCGGGCTCGGTCAGGAAGGCTTCTCCCGAGCACATGTGCTCCAGCTCGATGCGCAGGCCGGTTTCGGCCTGAAGCGCGCCCGCCTCGCGGTTCAGCCAGTCGATCAGGCTGTCGCCGGTGTGGGTCGGGTTGAAGCGGATGTTCAGCCGCGCCTTCGCCTCGGCCGGGATGATGTTGGTCGCCGGATTGCCCACGTCGATGGTGGTGATTTCCAGGTTCGAGGGCGGGAACTCCGGGTAGCCCTCATCCAGAATATGGGCGTCGAGGCGGGCCAGCAGCCGGGCGACTACGGGGGCGGGATTGGCCGCGCGGTCAGGATAGGCCACGTGGCCCTGCTTGCCGTGGACAGTAATCCAGGTGTTGAGCGAGCCGCGCCGCCCGACCTTGATCATGTCGCCGAGGTGGTGAGCCGAGGAGGGTTCGCCGACCACGCAGGCGTCGATGACCTCGCCCTCGGCGGCCAGGGCCTCGACCACCCGCCTGGTGCCGTGCAGGGCGGGGCCCTCCTCGTCGCCGGTGATCAGGAAGGACAGCGAACCGGGCGCGTCGCCGTCTTCCAGAATACGCGAAACGGCGGCGACCCAGGCGGCGATGCCGCCCTTCATGTCCACGGCGCCGCGTCCATAGAGGATGCCGTCACGGGTCTCGCCCTCGA
>Ga0247822_10001578_pt1 | contig 14082 bp, 7 predicted proteins | sample 13C_Cellulose_Da_FD_192423 | JGI IMG/M metagenome (GOLD analysis project Ga0247822, IMG submission 192423) | Soil microbial communities from agricultural site in Penn Yan, New York, United States - 13C_Cellulose_Day30 | ecosystem: Environmental > Terrestrial > Soil > Agricultural land | place...
TTCTTCGACCGCTCGGGCGAAGCCAACAACCCGAATGGCGACCGCGAGAAGCCGGATTACAAGCGGTACCAGTTCGGTGCCGATGTCGGCGGACCGATCGTACCGGGCCTGCTGCACTTCTTCGCCGCCTATGAAGGCACGCGGCAGAACAATCCGCAGTCGTTCGTGGTCGATGCCCCAACGGGGATCGAAGGCTTCGACGAGGAGGTCGCCAGCAAGTTCGAGCAGAACCTGTACTTCGGCAAACTAACATTGTTCGCTAGCGACGCAGACACGCTCCATGCCAGCTACTTCCGTCGCGACGAAGAAGACGTCCGCGACTACGGTGGCAACCGTGCGCGTTCGACGGGCCGTAACGTCAGCACGTCGACCAAGAACTATCAGCTCGAGTGGAATCACCGCGCCGATAACTGGCTGAACGAAATGACGATCAGCTACTTCGACAGCAACACGGGTACGCCGCGGCTGACCGAAGGGCCGGAAATTCGTCTGGTCACGGGTATTCCGGCCGACCCGACGGCTACGCCGCCTCGTCCGGCGGATCCGTTCAACGGGCAGGAATTCTTCATCGGTTCAAACTCTTTCGTTCAGGCAAACCGCCAGAAGGACAAGAACTTCAAGAACCACTTCACGTATACGGGTTTCGACGGGCACGTAATCAAGGCGGGCATCCGCTATGCGCGCAACAAGCTGATCCGTGAGGAAGAGGCCTTCAAGTTCGGTCAGTATTCCTTCAACGGACCGACCTTCACCAACTTCGACAGCAGCATTCCATTCCGGGCAATCGTTGCGCAAATCGACCCGGTTCCGATCACGGCGAAGAACACCTACGTCGGTCTGTTCATTCAGGACGACTGGACCGTGAACGATCACCTGACGGTCAATGCGGGCCTGCGGTGGGATTACGAAAGCAACAACTTCAACCAGAAGTATGTCACGCCAGCCAACGTCGCCGAGGCGTTGCGGACCTACGTCGGCTGGCAGGCTGCCGGCATCGACGCCGACGACTATATCTCTGACGGCAGCAACCGCGACCCGTACACGAAGGCGTTCGCTCCGCGTCTCGGCCTTTCGTACGACGTCTACGGGGATCGTGACACGATCTTCTTCGCCGGTGCGGGCCGTTACTATGACCGCAACAACTTCTACACGGCCTCGCTGGAGCGTCTCTTCAACGAGGGCCGTAGCGACGTCACGATCCAGTTCTGCGATATTCCGGGACGGCCGTGCCCAGCAGGAACGCTGCCGGTCGATACGCTAAGGTGGATTGATGCTTACCGAGATCCGCAGGCAATCCGCGACGCGATTTCTGCCGCTGGTATTCGCGGCAATATCTGGGCGCTGAATAACAAGACGAAGCCTCCATACACCGATCAGTTCAACATCGGTGTTCGCAAGCGGTTTGGTGAATGGCAGACGTCGTTCACGTACGCTTACAACCGTGGACGCAATCAGTTCATCTACGTTCGCGGCAACCGCATGCCCGACGGCACGTACACGCCTGCCGGCTTCCCCTACATTCGGGACAACTTCCCGATCGAGGGTCGCCCAACGGGCTACACCGGGCGCGTCAACATCGGTTCGAGCGAGGGCAAGTCGAACTACAGCGCGTGGTTCCTCCAGGCAGAAAAGCCCTGGACGGAAGCCAGCCGCTGGGGCGCGACGGCGTCGCTGACGATTACCGATGCGAAGTCCAACCAGGCTCGCGCATTCGGTGAAGCCGAAATGTTCAACGCCGGTGAGCAGGACGCTTACGGGTGGAACAACATCGGCGGTCTCGAGAAGTGGCGCTTCGTCGGTTCGGGAACGGTCGGTCTGCCGCTGGACTTCCGTCTGTCAGGCATCGTCACGCTCTCGTCGGGTCCGAACTTCGGTTACGTGAGCTTCGACCCGACCTTGCAGCCGTGCGGCGGATGTATTCCGTTCAACGACTCCGGCATTCTCAACCCCGAAAAGGACATCGCCTACAAGACGGTCGATGTCCGCCTGGCAAAGCACTTTGCCTTGCCGTGGGGTCACGAGGCGGAGATCAGCATGCAGGTCTACAACCTGTTCGACTGGGTCAACCGCGGGTACGAGACCTGGGGCGCGGGCAACGCCGGTGACGGTCGTGAAGCTCCGCTCAAGCAGAACTCGACGGTCGGTGCTGCTCGCAGCTTCCAGGCTGGCCTGAAGTACCGCTTCTAAGCATAAGCTGACGGGAGGGGCGTCTGTCCCTCCCGTTTTAGCGTTGGAGGTTCGATCGTGAAGCCTGAACTGCGACGGGTCGGCGAATGCCAGGCTCCGGTCGTGGTGATCGACGACTTCAGCGGTGACGCTGAAACTATAGTGGCTGTCGCGGAGGCACTGGCTCCCTACGAGCCGTCGGGCAATTACTATCCCGGGTTGCGGCGAGTCATCGGCGAGGCTGATGAGCCGGCCAACGATTATGTCGAGCGGACCTGCCAGGATGCGGCGCAATTCATCGCCGGCGCATTCGACGTCGACGGTTTCGACCTGGTCGAAGCCAGCTTTTCAATGGTCACGGCCAAGCCGACGGAATTGAACCTCGCGCAACGAGCGCCGCACTTCGATTCCACCGACCCGAAGTACTTCGCTTTGCTGCACTATCTTCAGGTCCCGAACGGGACGGCGACAGCTTTCTACCGTCAGCGTTCAACGGGCATCGAATTGGTGACGAGCACGAATGCGTCGACCTTCATCGATACCGCCGAGGCGGAGACTGCCGCGCTACCCCTCGATTCCGGCTACATCCAAGGCTCCAACCAATTCTTCGAGCAGATCGGTGCCGTCGAGGCCATTCCCGATCGGCTCATCATCTATCAGGGAAGCCTGCTCCACTCAGGCATCATTCCCGTCGGCATGAATCTCAGCTCCGATCCGCGCATCGGCAGGCTGACGGCCAATTTCTTCCTGCGCGGACATTGAGAGGAACGTCATGCGTACGACCGGTTTGTTGCTCGCCACATGTGCTGCCTTGCTGGGGACCGCCCCGGCAGGTGCTCAGAAGCGGACCTACATCAATCCGATCGACATCGATTACCGCTACAATTGGGAGCAGACGAACCAGGGCGTCAGCTATCGCACAGGCGCCGATCCGGCGGTGGTTCGGCACAAGGGCGCCTACTACCTCTTCCAGACTTTGGCCGACGGCTATTGGCGCTCGACCGACCTGATCGACTGGACCTTCATCAAGCCTTCGATGTGGCCCTTCGACGGAATCGTGGCGCCGGCCGTGTTCTCCGACGGCGATCGTCTGATCCTCATGCCGTCGATTTCGTTCAACCGGCCCAATTCGATCCTCGTTTCGACCGCGCCCGAGACGGGCAAGCTCGACTTTCTCGTGCGCCGGCTTCCCGAGTTGCCCGGAGGGGTCGACAAGCCGCCGGAGGAAATGAAGCCCGGCGAAGTCCCACCCGGACCCTGGGACCCGGGCTTGTTCAAGGACGATGACGGCCAGTGGTACCTGTATTGGGGCTCGTCGAACGTCTTCCCGATCTACGGGCAGAAGATCGCCTTCGAGGACGGCAAGCTGATCTATCAGACCAAGGCCGAGCCGTTGTTTCTTCTTCACCCGGAAAAGCATGGCTGGGAACGCTTCGGCCAGGATCACAGCGGCCTGCTAGGCAACGGCAGCCCAACCAAGCCCTATGTCGAGGGTGCCTGGGTCACGAAGCACAACGGCAAATATTATCTGCAGTACGGGGCGCCCGGCACGGAGTTCAACGCCTACGCCAATGGGACCTACGTCTCTGACAAGCCGCTCGGGCCGTTCGAATATGCGGCCTACAACCCGATCGCTTACAAGCCGGGCGGGTTCGTTCACGGCGCCGGCCACGGCTCGACGTTCGACGACGAGTACGGGAATTACTGGAACACCGGCACGCCGTGGATCGGTTACAACTGGACGTTCGAGCGGCGCATCAACATGTTCCCGACGAAGTTCGAGGCGGACGGGCAGATGCATTCCTCGTCGCGCTTCCAGGACTTCCCGCAATATATCCCGCGCAAGAAGATCGACGACATCGACAGCCTGTTCACCGGCTGGATGCTGTTGTCGTACCGCAAGGCCGCCAGCGCTTCATCGACCGAGGGCGAATTCGCGCCGGATCGCGTCACCGACGAAAATCCCCAGACCTTCTGGCTCGCCTCGAGCAAGAACGCCGGCGAAAATCTGACGGTGGACCTTGGCGCAGCGAAGACGGTGCGCGCGGTGCAGGTCAATTACACCGACTACAAGTCGGGCCGCTTCGCCGACGCGCCGGACATCTACACCGATTTCGAGCTGCAGCATTCGACCGACGGCCAGAAATGGCAGCCGCTGGCGAAGCCCGACGGTCCGCGGCGCGACAGACCGAATGCCTACATCGAGTTGCCTCAGCCGGTGCGCACGCGTTTCATCCGCTTCGTTCATGGTCACATCGGCGGCGCGCACCTGGCGATCAGCGACCTGCGCGTGTTCGGTAATGCGGACGGCCGCGCTCCCTCGCAGCCGGGCCGCGTCGTCGGCCAGCGCCATCAGGACCAGCGCGATGCCACGATCCGGTGGGCGAAGGTGCCGGGAGCCGTCGGCTACAACATCCGCTTCGGCATCAAGCCTAATCGGCTGACGCTGACTCACCAGCTTTGGGCGGACGAGCTTGGCGACGGCGCGACGCTCACCAAGGAGCTTCGGTCACTGAACGTCGGTGTTCCGTACTACGTGGCGATCGAAGCTTTCAACGAAACGGGTGTCTCAAAGCTCAGCCGCGTCGTGCCGATGCGCTGATCAGCCCAGCCAGCCGCCAGTGAATCCGGCTCGCTTCAGGCCGAGCCGGATCGCTGGAACCTGCCGGGTATACTTCCAGACGAAGTCGTTCCGGAAATTGGCCGCCTGCAGCAGGATCGGGCCTTGGTCGATGCCGAGGTAGTCCTTCGCGACCCAGCCCTGCTGCGGATCGACCGAGCCAGTTTCCAGCTTTTTGTCTGTATATTTGAAGCTCGGGTTGAAGCTGTCCCTGAATCCGTATTTGTCGAACAGCCGGCTGCCGTGATCCGCGAGCAGCGCCTCGGCGGCAGGGATCACGATCTCCGGCGCGAAAGGCAGCGAGCCGAGCGCGGCGGTTGGAGCGATGGTGCCGTCGTCCCGCTCGTCCGGCTCACCTAGCGGGCCGCGAGCGGCATAGCCGAAGAACGTCCGCTGCTCGCCTTTGAACGGCAGGACGTAGTTGCCTGGTCCGTCACAGGCGGTCAGTCCCCAAATCCGGTTCGAATAGCCGTCCCAGCGCATGGGGTTCGCGGTGCAGTAAGCGCGGTTAGCATATGTCGCCCGACGGCTGTTTTCGAAATAGTCGAAGCCTGCTCCGCGCATCGGCGCATCCTTGATGCCGCGGAAGTCGATGAAGATCTGGCTGTACTGGTGACCGAACAAGGGCGCGAAGGCGAGGCGTCGCGTCGGCCCTTCACCGCGCCAGAAACCCGGGTACGGCGCAATCCATTGCGCCCAGCTGTTCGGCGGAATCGCATGGACCGGAGCGCCAAGCCCAAGGATGTAGACGAACATCCCCTCGTTGTAGCCGTCCCAATTGCGCTCAATCAGACCGCGTTCCGGGTGCCAGCCCATGGAAATCTGCGCGCGCCCATCGTGGCGGAAGAAATTCCAATCGGCGCGGGCGTAGATCTTCTGAGCGAGATCGCGGATTTCGCGCTCCGCGGCGTCGTCGCGGTCGTAATATTGTCCGGCGAAGAGAATGCCCATCAGCAGGATGGTGGTGTCGACGCTCGACAGTTCGACGTCGCGGTAGCGAAGGCCGTTCTCCATATCGATGAAGTGATAGAAGAAGCCCTTGTGGCCGATGGTGCCCGTCGGCTCCGGACCCTGCGGCGCGCTCCAGAAAGATCGCAACGTGGTCAGCGTCAGGTCGCGAGCTTCGAAGCGTGCGCACCATCCGCGCTCCACGCCGACGGCATAAGCGGGGAGGGCGTATCCGACCGATGCGATGCTGCAGAAGGCTGGTGTCGGCCAGCGATCGGGCACCAGACCGTTTTTGCGGTTCACCGTGTCCCAGAACCAACGGAAGGTCCGCTGCTCGATATCTTCGTAGAAGGCCGGGAGCGTGCGGCTTCCCGCGCCCACAGTTGTTGTCGCGCAGGCGGGGAGCGTACTTCCCGCGAGAAGCAGCGAAGAGCCTTGGAGAAGCTTACGTCGGTCGAGAATGATCAATTCGGGGCGCCTTGGGGTCGGTGGTTGAACGGATGACGAGTTCGGGCCGGTGCAATTCCTGGCCCCCGGGTTCTGCCTCGCCTTTGAGAGTGGAAATCAGCCGATAGATTGCCCGCTCGCCCAGTTCGGCAATGCGAACGCGAACCGTGGTCAGGCCGATGTGACGAGCCAGCGGGATGTCGTCGAAGCCGACCACGGCCACCTGATCCGGTACCCGTACACCAGCGCGGAACAGCGCCTGCAGCGCGCCGTTCGCCATCATGTCGTTGGCGGCGAATACTGCGTCGAATTCCTGACCGGACTGAAGCATCGCCTCGATGGCGGCGGCGCCTGATTCTTCGGCGAAGTCTCCCTCGATCGTGTGGACGAAGGCACCGCGTTCTCTAACGGCTTCTTCAAATGCGGACGCTCGCTCCTGAGCGTCGATGTTTCCGGCCGGGCCGGCGATGTGGAGCATTCGAGTTCGGCCAAGCGAGACGAGATGCTCGGCAACCGCTCGAGCGCCTGCCGCATTGTCGAGCCTTACGCCGGGGTGGCCACCAGCGTCGCCCCGCGTGTTGAGAAGGATTGCCGGAGATCCGGCAGGAATCGTGCTTGAGAGCTCTTCCTCCGTAAGGTGCGGCGCGAGCACGATCAGCCCGTCCACGCGGCCACGCATGGCGCGCATTGCGTTAGCCGACTGCTCGCTCCCATGGTGTACATTCGAAAGGAGGAGCATGTAGCCGCGACGCGCAGCCTCCTGATCCATTCCGCGAACAAGCTCCGAAAAGAACTCCCCGTGAAGATCCGGAAGAACAACTCCGATCGCGTTCGTCCGGGAGAGACTGAGGCTGCGCGCGCCGGCGTGCGGGACGTAGCCGAGCTCACGGATCGCTTCGGACACGCGCGACTTCGTTTGTTCGCTGACATTGTCGAGCCGATTGAGCACGCGCGACACGGAGGCGACCGAAACCTGTGCGCGGCGTGCAACATCGCGTATCGTTGCGTCGGGCATGGCTCCTTATCGGCAGCAAATGCGACAAAAGCCAATCGGGAAGCGATTGCAATTGCCAGTTGGCTCGGTCATGTAACCGGTTACACACTGCGTCAAGGACTCTGATCCGGCGGCAGCTCGGAGCGCCACCAGAGCAGTAGAGGAGAGGGAGAGAACATGCTCGATACGCGCATTTCGCGCAGGGCCGCACTTTTGGGTGCGGGTGCTACGGTCGCCTGGCTTTCGAGCCCAGCACGAGCATTAGTCCAGGCTGCAACCCGTGTGCCGGTTCCGGCATTTGTCGACGCCCTCATCTCCAAACTGACGCTCGAGGAAAAGGCGGGCCAGCTGAGCCTGATGGCGTCCGCATGGGGCGGTGGGGTCGCCGCGGCGCTCAATCCCCCGAGCAACAGCAATTTCCCGCAGCAGCTTGAAGAGGCCCGTCAGGGCCAGCTGACCGGCGTCTTCAACGGCAATGGCGCGCGCATGCACCGCATCATGCAGAATGCCGCCGTCAAGGAATCGCGCCTCAAGATTCCGCTGATTTTCGCTGCCGACATCATCCACGGCCACCGCACGATTTTCCCGGTTCCGCTTGCGGAAGTCGCAAGCTTCGAACCTGATCTTGCTCGTCGCACCGCCGAAGTCGCCGCGTTCGAAGCATCGGGCGCCGGCATCGACTGGAATTTTTCGCCGATGGTCGACATCGCGCGCGATCAGCGCTGGGGCCGCGGCGTCGAAGGCGGCGGCGAGGACGTCCTGCTCGGCGAATTATTCGCAGCCGCGCGTGTGCAGGGCTTCCAAGGCCCTGACCTCAAGTCGAACGAGCATTTCCTCGCCTGCGCAAAGCACTTTGCGGCCTACGGCGCGGCCGAGGCGGGCCTAGATTACAACACGGTCGAGATGTCCGAGCGCACGCTGCGCGAGGTCTATCTGCCGCCGTACAAGGCAGCACTCGATGCCGGCGCTTTGTCGGTGATGGCATCGTTCAACGAGATTTCAGGCATTCCTGCCACCGCTAACCGCTGGCTGATGCGCGACGTGCTTCGCGGCGAGTGGAAGTTCGATGGTTTTGTCGTCTCGGACTACACCGGCGACGAGGAAATGATCGCTCACGGCTATGCCAAGGATGGTCGTGACGCCGCTCGGCTCGCCTTGCTCGCGGGCGTCGACATGAGCATGCAGAGCGGCCTCTACCGCAAGCATTTGCCCGATCTCGTTCGCTCTGGCGAAGTCCCGGAAGCGGTGCTCAATGAGTCCGTGCGCAAGGTGCTGGCGATGAAGGCGATGCTCGGCCTGTTCGAGAATCCATTCCGCCGCATCGATGAGAAGCGCGAGACGTCGCGATCCATGCTTCCCAAGAGCCGCGCAATCGCTCGCGAGTCCGGCCGCAAGTCGATTGTCATGCTGAAGAACGATGGCGACCTGCTGCCGCTGCCGAAGTCCGGCAAGAAGATCGCACTCATCGGTCCGTTCGCGGCCGGTCAGCACGACCTCGTCGGTCCTTGGGTCGTTTACGGCACTGACGAGAAGGCGGTCGATCTGGCTACCGGCGTGCGCGCTGCTGTGTCGGACAAGAACAGCATCATCGTCGTCGAGGGCTCGGACGTCGAGAAGCCGATCGCTGGCGGCATCGAGGCCGCAGTCGCTGCGGCCCAGCAAGCCGATATCGTCGTGCTAGCGATCGGCGAGCATCAGGGCATGTCCGGCGAAGCGCAGTCGCGTACGGAGATCGTCATCCCGAAGCCGCAGCAGGATCTGGCGGAGGCGGTCGCCAAGGTAGGCAAGCCGACCGTGGTCGTGCTGAAGCATGGCCGCGCGCTTGCGCTCGAGGGAGCGGTCGCTAACGCTCAGGCGATCCTCGCGACCTGGTTCCTCGGCACCGAGACCGGCAACTCCATCGCGGACGTCTTGTTCGGCGCCTACAGCCCCTCGGGCCGTCTGCCGGCGAGCTTCCCGCGCCGCTCGGGCCAGCAGCCCTATTATTACGCGCACAAGCGCACGGGCCGTCCCAATGCCGATCCGCAGCTGGAGAATTACAAGGCGCGTTTCCGCGACATCACCAACTCGGCGCTTTATCCGTTCGGGCACGGCCTGACCTACGGCAGGATCGCCTACAGCGACTTCACCATCAGCGCTCCGAGAATGGCCATGAACGGTGAAATCAGGGTGTCGGCGCGGATCACGAATAGCGGCCGTCATACGGCTGAAGAGGTCGTGCAGCTGTACACGCACGACCGAGTGGCGAGCATCACGCGCCCGGTCCGCGAGCTGAAGGCGTTCCGCAAGATCAAGCTGGCTCCGGGCCAGTCGGAAGTCGTCAGCTTCACGATTAAGCCGGCGAACCTGCAATTCTACGGCGTCAACGACCAGCCGGTCGTGGAAGCGGGGGCGTTCGACATCTGGATCGCTCCGTCCGCCGAGGCGGAAGGCCTGAAAGGCACGTTCGAGCTGACGGCCTAGGCGGTCTCGGGGCCCAACTCGCTCTCCCGCCGGGCCTCGCGCCCGAGCGGGTTGAGCAACATCGCGACGCAGGACAGGCCAAGGAAGATCAGCGGCACCGCGACCACGACGGTCTTCATGCCGCTCAACGTCGCCTCGCTTTGCGCGACGTTCGCGACGTATCCGACGGACGCGAAGCTCCAGCCGAGGATGGCGGTGGCGAGGCCGATTGCGACGCGCTGAAGCAGTGCCGAAACGCCGAACACCGTCCCTTCGACGTGCACGCCAGTCGCGCGTTCGCCATATTCGATGGTGTTTGGCAGCATTGCCCAAAAGACGAAATTCAGACCGACGATCATCACTTGCATGACGATGAGGAAGATCTGCATCAGCCCAGCCTGGTGCACGTCAATCGCTGCAAATGTCAGCAACCCGAGCATTCCCAGTCCGGCGGCCAGCATCCAAATCGCGCGCAGGCCGAGCACGCGGCCGAGCAGCATCCAAAGCGGGATCGAAATGCCGCTGACGATGCCCATTGAAGCCAGCGCCAATTGCCCCGCGTCGGGGTCGTTCAGCAGATATTTGAAGTAGTAGAGCACCGACTTGTTGAGGACGGTGATGGCCACGACCATTGCCATCATCGCCGCGCTCAACGTGATGAAGGCGCGGTTGCTGGCGAGGCTCGCCAAGGCGGCTGTGACGCTGCCGGGAAGAGGCCGCTCGATGGGCGCCGTCTCCCGATAGGTAATCCCGACGATCACGAGGATCGCCGCACCGATGACGGCGCCGACGACTGCCGCTGCGAAAAATGCCTCCGAGGCGGTCGATCCGGTGAGCCACCGTCCGACAGGCACGGTGGAGAGCGCCACGACCACGGCGGCAGCGGTGCCGAACAGCATCCGCATTCCGGCGACGAAGGCCCGGTCGCCGCCGTCCGCGCTGATCCGCGCCGTCATCGCCAAATAGGGGACGTTCACTGCCGCATAGGCAGTCCGAAACAGCAGATGAGCGCCGAGGATACCCGCAATTGCCAGCGGGCCTGTCCCGCCCGGCGGCAGATAGGCCAGGATGAAGCAAAGGCCGAGCGGGACAGCCCCCGCGATCATGATCGCACCATACTTCAGGGTCGCGTGCCGCCGGTCGACCAGCACGCCGACGGCGAAACTGGCGAGACCATCCCAAACGGACGCAATCATGTAGGTGGTCGCCGCGACCTTGATCGGGATGTCCAGCGCGTCGGTGTAATAGAACAAAAGGTAGAGCATGACGCTCTGCCAGAAGATGTTGAACGCGAAGTCCCCGAAGGCAAACAGGACGAGCCGCGGCTTCGAGGGCCGGGCAGCCGTCATAGGATGCGAGTGATCACGAAGTCCGCGGGCTTGCGCTGGTCGGGAATGGTGAAGCGGATTGTCTTCGACGGCGCATCGCTTGCCACGTCATCGACTCCGCGAACATTCGCCGGTCCGCTCCATCCATGGACTGTGACCGCAATCTGCTTCCACCACGGCTTGAAGCTGCCATCGCGCTTGTCGAAGTGCAGCATCATCCCGTCCTTGCCGAGCGTGCAGCGGACGGTCTGGCGCAGCGTCGCGCCTTTGATGCTGACGCCGTCGTCCCAATAGAGCGTGCCGCGGCAATCCTGGCCGGGGTAGATGTGCAGTTGGAGCGGACCGTTCGGCACTTCGGACGTGCTCTGCGTCAGAGGTTGGCGGGCTAGAATGGTGCCGGGGCGGACGAACACCGGCAGCCGGTCGAGGCGCGGCGTCTCTTTCACCACCTCGAACGGCGCGTCGGGCTTGGTCTCACCCTCGACCTCGAGGCCGGTCCAATAGTCGAACCAGCCGCCGCTCGGCATGCAGGCGTCATACTCTTGCGTGGACTCCGGCTTGGCGCCCGGCACGACCAGCAGGTCCCGGCCGACAGTAAAGGCCATCGCCTGATCACAAGGTGCGGTCGTCAGTTCCGGATAGTCGTAAAACACCGGCCGCATGACTGGATCGCCAGTGCGCGCGTTTTGCTCTGCCACGGCGTAGAAATAGGGCAGCAGCCGGTAGCGCTCCTCGATGTAGCGGCGGCGAATGGCGAGATGATCGGCTCCATCGACCCAAGGCTCGGCTCGCGGCGTGTTCTTCGCTGCGTGGTTGCGGAAGACCGGCGTGAAAGCGCCGACCTGATACCAGCGCGTCAGCAAGTCGGGGCTCGGTCCGCCAGTGAACCCGCCAATGTCCGCGCCCGCCCAAGTGAAGCCGGAAAGGCCGAGGTTCAGCAACTGGTGAACCATCAGTTTCAGATGGTCCCAGGTGGCGTTGTTATCGCCGGTCCAGGTTACCGCGTGGCGCTGGCCGCCCGCGTAGGTTGCGCGGGTCATGACGAACGGACGGACGTTCGGTCGCAGCCGGAGCAGGCCCTCGTAAGTCGCCCGCCCATTTTCCATGCCGTAGATGTTGTGCGCTTCCGCATGTGTCGTCGTGCGCGGGGCGAAATCGTCGGTATCGATGCGATGCTGCGTGCTGAGCGGCATGGTCTTGGTCGGCGTTTCGAAGATCGCCGGCTCGTTCATGTCGTTCCAGAAGCCGGCGATGCCGTCGTCGACGAAGGTCTTGTACTGGTCGCCCCACCACTTGCGGCTCGTGGCGCGAGTGAAGTCTGGGAACACCGACGGACCGGGCCAGACTGGCGCGACATAGGTGCTTCCGTCGGCGTTCTTGAGGAAGTGATCGCCGGCGGTGCCGCTGTCGTAAGCGGCGTACCCTTCGTTCGGGGCATGTCCGATGTGCAGATCGGTGATCGTAACCAGTTTCACGCCTTTGCGGTCGAGATCGCTCGCCAGCCTCTTCAGGTTCGGGAAGGCCTTGGTATCGACCGTGAACGGCCGGTTGCGATCCTGGAAATCGATGTCGAGCCACAGGACGTCGGTCGGGATGCGATCGGCGTGGAGGCGCTCCGTGATCTCCCGCACTTCCGCGTCGGTCATGTAGCTGTAGCGCGACTGTTGATACCCAAGCGACCAGCGCGGCGGCAGCGGCGGTTTGCCGGTCAGTTCGGTGTAGCGGCGAACGACTTCGGGAACGGTCGGCCCGGCGATCAGATAATAGTCGATCGGCCCGCCGTCGGCGGAGATTTCGAGCTGATCGTAATTGCGATGACCGAAGTCGAACCCGGTGCGAAAGCTGTTGTCGAGGAACAGGCCGTAGGCGCCGCCTTGACCGCCCATCGAAACGAAGAACGGGATCGACTTGTAGATCGGATCCGTGCCGCGATCGAAGCCCCAGGCGTCGGTGTTCCAGTTCACGTAGCTCGCACCGCGACGGTCGAACGGCCCGGTCTTGTCGCCCATTCCGTAATAGCGTTCGCCAACCGGCATCGCCTTGCGAAGCGTGAAACCCTTGTCGCTAAAGCTGAGCGGCTGGGCGGCGTCGGAGTGAATGAGCTTCCCGGCGAGATCGTTGATGGAGAGCCGAAGCGTCTTCGGATCGATGTGGACCATCAGTGCGCGGGTCTGGAAACCATAAGCCAGAGGCTCGACCGGTACGCTCTTGCGCCGCGTCTCCGCCGAAACGGCCCAGCTGGCATCCTCCGGAAACGCTCCGCGCGCAATGCGCACCCGGAGGATCGTGTCGGTCAGAGCGGTGATCCGTATCGTCTCCGAACCGTTGCTGAGTTCGACTCCGTTGCCGAGCCGCTTCGCGGGCGGCGGGGGCGGAACGGGAGCGGTCTGCGACAGGGCAGGGGCGGAGGCCGCGGCAAGGCCGGCGGCGAGGAGCAATGCCGTTGGTTTTCTCATAGGTCTTACCAACCCTAGCCGAGCCATTTGAGGCTGTAACGTTCTTAAGGAATGTTACTGATAGCGCGCTTGCGTTCGCCTGCTTCATGGTCGATGGGGGCCGCACGGATTCTCGTCCGTCGGGGCAGCGATCCGGATTGAACGAGGGGAAGTCGTGGACTCAGTCGAGCGCGATAACCAAGCGAGAAGCAGCCGGGCCGTGCTGCTTGCGCGCACTGTCCCTCTTCTCGGACTGATCCTTCTGACATCCGCCTGCAATCGCGGCGTGCTCGATCCAGTCGGGCCGGTTGCAGCGCAGGAGAAGCAGCTACTCATCAATTCCACCGCGATCATGCTCGCGATCATCATCCCGACGATGGTCGCCACGGTGGCGTTCGCCTGGTGGTTCCGGCGCGGCAACACCAAGGCGACCTATCGTCCGGACTGGGAATATTCCGGTGCGGTCGAGATGGTCGTCTGGGGCATTCCCATTCTGACGATCATGCTGCTGGGCGGAATCACCTGGATCGCCAGCCATCAGCTCGAGCCGAGCAAGCCGCTCGCTTCGCCCAACAAGCCGATCAATGTGCAGGTCGTTTCGCTCGATTGGAAATGGCTGTTCATCTACCCCGACCAGGGCGTTGCCACCGTCAATCAACTGGTCGTCCCCGCGGGGACGCCGGTCAGCTTCCAGCTCACCTC
>Ga0247822_10001579_pt1 | contig 14075 bp, 9 predicted proteins | sample 13C_Cellulose_Da_FD_192423 | JGI IMG/M metagenome (GOLD analysis project Ga0247822, IMG submission 192423) | Soil microbial communities from agricultural site in Penn Yan, New York, United States - 13C_Cellulose_Day30 | ecosystem: Environmental > Terrestrial > Soil > Agricultural land | place...
ACATGGTGGCCGCCGCGCGTCCGCACGCGCAGGTGACCGATGCGTGCGCGGCGCGCGTGGCCGACGGACACGGGCAGGCCGCCGCGATCGCCAACGCCGAGGGCCTGGTGCTCGAGGCCGAGCCCGGGTTCGCGGAGCTGCTCGCGAAGGGGTGGCCCGGCTGGGGCGGTCCGACGCTGCCGCGCGAGGTCGTCGCCGAGCTCGCTGCGGGCAAGCCCGCGCGGCTCGCGAAGAAGCAGGTCATCCTGCGGAGTGACCGCGCCGATGGCGTCATCCTCCTTCACGTGAGGCGCGCCGTGCCTGCGGATCGCCTCACGTCCCGCGAGCGCGAGATCGCCGAGGGGTTCTCGCTCGGCGAGACGCACCGCGAGCTCAGCGACCGCCTCGGGCTCGCGCCCAACACGGTCCGCCGTCACCTGCAGAACATCTACGAGAAGCTCGGCATCTCGAGCAAGGTCGAGCTCGATCGGATGCTCTCGAGCGCGCGCTGACTTAACGTAACGTAGCCCCAGAGATCGGTTGCGTCGACCCGAGCCCGAGCCCGAGCCCGAGCCCGACCTGAACTTCCGGGTCGCCTCCAGCCGATCACACGATCCAGAAGCGATGTGTCCGACTCGGCAGCCATCGTTCTCGACGGAAGTTCGTCGATTCCAGTGCCAGCGGTGCGCTGGTCGCGCCCTCGGAGCGCGCCTTTTTCGGGCTCGGGCTCGGGCTAGGGCTAGGGCTCCACGCGCTACGCGCGCTTGGCTCGGGCTCGGATCAACAGAAGCGACCCCTGGGGGTTACGTTAGTAGCGGTAGTGGTCCGGCTTGTACGGACCGTCGACCGCGATGCCCATGTACTCGGCCTGCGCCTTGGTCAGCTGCGTGAGCTTCACTCCGACCTTGGCGAGGTGGAGGCGGGCGACCTTCTCGTCGAGCTTCTTCGGCAGGACGTAGACCTCGCCGGCCTTGAACGAGAGGCCGGTCATGTCGTCCTTGCCCTTGTTCGCGTTCGCCCACAGCGCCATCTGCGCGATGGTCTGGTTCGAGAACGAGTTCGACATCACGAACGACGGGTGCCCCGTCGCGCAGCCGAGGTTCACGAGGCGACCGCGCGCGAGGAGCGTGATGCGCTTGCCGTTCGGGAAGATGAACTGATCGACCTGCGGCTTGATGTTCTCTTCCTTGATCTCCTTGTTGTTCTCGAGCCACGCGACCTGGATCTCGCTGTCGAAGTGGCCGATGTTGGAGAGGATCGCCTCGTCCTTCATCGCGATGAAGTGCTCGCTGCGGATGACATCGAAGCAGCCCGTCGCGGTGACGAAGATGTCGGCGATCGGCGCCGCGTCTTCCATCGTCACGACCTCGAAGCCCTCCATCGCCGCCTGCAGTGCGCAGATCGGATCGATCTCGGTGATCAGCACGCGGGCGCCGAGGCCGCGCGCGGCGTGCGCGCAGCCCTTGCCGACGTCACCGTAGCCGGCGACGACGACGACCTTGCCCGCGACCATCACGTCGGTCGCGCGCTTGATGCCGTCGAACAGCGACTCGCGGCAGCCGTACAGGTTGTCGAACTTGCTCTTGGTCACGGAGTCGTTGACGTTGATGCACGGGAACAGCAGCGCGCCGGCCTTCGCCATCTCGTAGAGGCGATGCACGCCGGTGGTGGTCTCCTCGGAGACGCCCTTGATCTCGGCGGCGAGCTGCGTGAAGCGCTGCTTGCTCGCGGCGAGCGACTGCGTGAGCACGTTGAAGATCACGCGCATCTCGTCATTGGTCGCGGTCTTCGGATCCGGCGCCTTGCCCGCCTTCTCCGACTCCACGCCCTTGTGCACGAGCAGCGTGAGATCGCCGCCGTCGTCGAGGATGAGGTTCGGGCCCTTGCCGCCCTTGAACGCGTTGAGCTGGAGCTCGATGTTCTGCCAGTAGTCCTCGAGCGTCTCGCCCTTCCACGCGAACACCGGCACGCCGGTCGCCGCGATCGCCGCGGCGGCCTCGTCCTGCGTCGAGTAGATGTTGCACGACGTCCACGTCACCTCGGCGCCGAGCGCGACGAGCGTCTCGATCAGCACGGCGGTCTCGATCGTCATGTGCAGGCAGCCGGCGATGCGCGCGCCCTTGAGCGGCTGCGCCTTGCCGTACTCCGCGCGGAGCGACATCAGACCCGGCATCTCCTTCTCGGCCATGCGGATCTTCTTGCGGCCGAGCTCGGCCAGCGACTTGTCCTTGATCTTGTGAGCGGGGAACTCGGTGCGCGTATCCATGATTTTCTCCTATCGGCGTTTTGCAATCGCGAGCTGAAGCGGTGGGCGCTGCGCGTTCGGCAGCGGGTGAACGGCGGCGTCGACGAGCGGAGCGATCTCGAGCCACGTGCGCAGCTTGGCCGGCTCGAAGCCGAGCCACACCACGCCGTGCTCGCGCAGCGATTCGTCGTCGTGCGGGAGGTGATCGACGATCGCGAGGTGACCGCCGCGACGGAGCAGGCGCGTCGCCGCGGCGATCGCATCCTGGGGGCGCGCCGCGTGTTGCAGCACGCGCGCCATCACGACGAGATCCGCACCGCCGCGCTGGTCGTTCGATCTCCGCGCCGCCTCACTTTCGATCTCCTCGACGAGGGCGACATCGGCGACGTCGCCTTCGCGCAGCCGCACGTTGGGCAGCCCCCAGGCGGCGATGCGCGCGGCGCAGCGGGCGAGGCGCGCGGGGCTGCGGTCGACGGCGATCACGCGCTCGTACAAAGGCGAGAGCAGCGGCAGCAGCGTGCCCTCGCCGGTGCCGATGTCGATCGCGAGCGCGCGCCCGGGCAAGAGTGGGGCGATCACGGGGAGCCACGCGGCGAGCTCACCTTCGACGCGCGCGGGTGGCGGCTCCGCGGCGGCCTCGTCGAACAGCCGGCGCGAGAGCTCCTCGCGCTGCGCGACGACGCTCGCGACCCGCGCGAGGCTGCCGTCCTTGCTGCACAGCGTGCGGCCTTCTTCGAGCGCGGCGTCGATCACCGCATCGGGCTCGAGCTGCGAGCGCAGGAGCGTTCGCGTGCCGTCACGGCGGGCCGAGAGCAGGCCGACCTCGCGCAGCGGCTGCGACTTCTTGGTGATCTGCGGCTGGCTCTCGCCGAGCAGCGTCGCGAGCTCTCCGACGGTGAGCTCGTCCTCGGCGCACAGCGCGAGCAAACGCAGCCGATCCTCGTCACCGAGGAGGCGGAACAGATCTGCGCGCGCCGCGACCATCGCGAGAATTTATATATTCCATCATTCGCATGATGGCAAGACACAGGGAAACCCTAGTCGTGCGGGGGGGTTGTCCCACTCCTGGGCACGTGAGCATTGCGTGAACGGTTTGACTCGACCATCCCTGGCCACCTACCATCAGTCAGAGACAGCAATGTCGAAGGGTTCGGACGGCAAGCCCGCAGGTGGCAGCCAGCCGGGGCGTCCTGCAGCCGACACCCCGAATCGGCTCGTCGTTCGTTCGCACGACGGCGGAACCGACTCGGCGATCATCGGCAGCGACACCGCCGCGGTCGCGGTCGCGCGCACGGACACGTCGCTCTCCGACACCGCGGGTGCGCCGGCGTCGGTGTCCGGACCGATCACCTCGGAGATCGTCGGCACCACGCTGTCGGAGCGGTATCTCGTCACGCGCAAGGTCGGGCAGGGCGGCATGGGCGCCGTCTACGAGGCGACGCACACGCTGATCGGCAAGCGCGTCGCGGTGAAGGTGTTGCTCGAGAAGTACGCGCAGCGCGAGGCGATCGTGAAGCGCCTCAAGCAGGAGGCGCAGCTCGCGTCCTCGGTCGGTAACGAGCACATCATCGACATCACCGATTTCGGCACCACCGAAGACGGACGCACGTTCGTCGTCATGGAGTTCCTCGAGGGCGAGTCACTGGCGGAGTGCCTGTCGCGCGAGAGCTCGCTGCCCGAGCAGCGCATCCTGCGGATCGTCGCGCAGGCCGCGAATGCGCTCTCCGCCGCGCACGCCAAGGGCATCGTCCACCGCGACATCAAGCCGGAGAACTTGTTCCTGCTGAAGCGCAAGGACCAGGACTTCGTGAAGGTCGTCGATTTCGGCATCTCGAAGTCGCTGCGCGCGAGCTCCGAGGAAGAAGAGCCGCAGCGCCTCACGCAGACAGGCATGGTGCTCGGCACGCCGCTGTACATGTCGCCCGAGCAGGCGCGCGGCGATGACGAGCTCGACCAGCGCGTCGACATCTACGCGCTCGGCGTGATCATGTACGAGGCTGCGAGTGGGCGGGTGCCGTTCGTCGGCAGCAACTACCTGAGCGTGATCTCGCAGGTGCTCAACGAGACACCGAAGCCGCTGCGCGAGCTCAAGCCCGAGCTGTCCGAGGAGTTCGAGGCCGTCGTCATGAAGGCGATGGCCAAGGACGTCAAGGAGCGCTACCAGTCGGCCGCCGAGATGCTCGCCGACGTCACGGCGATCATCGAGGACCCGACGCACTCGACGGAGCGCGCGCGGATCACCGGCCCGCGCCGCAAGGCGGGCAAGAAGCCCGAGGGCTCGGCCGCGCGCTATCTCGTGTGGGCCGGCGGCATCGCCATCGTGATCGCGGCCGTGGTGTTCACGGTCACGCAGGTCGTCGGCAAGTCTCCCGCGAAGGCGAAGTCCGGCGCCGGCAGTGGTAGCGACGTCGTCGCGACGCCGGCGGTCACGCCGGATGCCGCGCCCGTCATCGACCCGCCCGATCCCACGCCGCCGACCGAGTACTTCGAGGCGAAGATCGAGACCAAGCCGACCGGCGCCGAGATCATCTGCGACGGCATCTCGCGCGGCAAGGCCCCGGCGAAGTTCGACGTCGTCAAGAAGGACAAAGACCTCGAGTGCATCGCGCGCCTCGAGGGGTTCGACGACTACACGTTCAAGTTCAACCCACTCGAGAAGGTCCCCGCGGGCGGCTTCACGTTCACGCTCAAGAAGCCGCCGAAGGGCACGCCCGTCAAGCGCACGCCGACGACGCCGAAGGACGTCAAGGCCGGCAGCGCGAGCACGCCGGTTCCGGCGGGCAACAAGACCGGCGGTGAGATCAGCAACAACCCGTACGGCAAGTGACGGCGCGCTCTCTCCTCGCCGTCATCGTCGCGTTGCTCGCGAGCTCCTCGATGGTGCGCGCGCAGGGCTCGGACTCGACGGGGTACGTCGGGCGCACGAAGCCGCGGCTCGAGATCGACGACTGCCGTCCCAATGATCCCGCACTCACGCAGGACCAGCTGCGGCAGCGCGCCTCGGAGCACTTCCAGCGTGGCGAGACCTTGTACGCGCAGGGTGACTACGAGGGTGCCGTCACCGAGCTGATCGCTGCGTACTGCGCGCTGCCGTACTACGCGGTGCTCAAGGACATCGGGCAGGCCTACGAACGCCGGCTCGAGTACGAGATGGCGATCGGATATCTCGAGCGCTACATCGAGCAGATTCCACCCGACGCGAAGCGCGCGAATGCGTGCGCGGCGGATCCCATCGACGACAAGGCCAATGTCGATCGCCGCATCCGCGTGCTCGAGAACCTACCCTCGCGCGTCTACGTGCAGACGACCCCGCCGGGCGCGTCGGTCGTGATCGGCAACGACTCCGGCATCGCCGCGCGCGCGAAGTCGGGCGATCAGATCACGATCAACGGCGGCACCTACGAGATGACGATCGAGCTCGCGGGGCACGAGAGCGTGACGCAGCAGATCGACGTCAAGATCGGCAAGCCGTACACCTACTACTTCAAGCTCGAGCCGCTGCGCGGGCAGCTGTCGGTGCTGGTCACGCCGCCGGATGCGCGCCTGTTCGTCGACGATCGCTTCGTCGGCATCGGCCGCTACGAGGACAAGGTGCCGGGCGGCACGTACACCGTGAGCGCCGAGGCGCCGGGCCGCGTGCGCGTCGAGCGCAAGGTCGAGGTGCTGCCCAACGAGCCGCAGGGGCGCCGCGAGCTGATCGAGCTCGATCCGCTGCCGCAGGTCGGACGCCGTCAGCTGATCGTCGCCTCGGCGATCGGCGGTGGTGTCGCGACCGGCGGCTTGCTCTACGCGTTCCGCGAGACCTCGCTCGCGGGGCTCGGCGGTCTCCTCGGCGGCGCGACGGGGCTGATCGGCAGCTACGTCCTGGTCCCCAGGGATCAGCCGCTCGGCACCAGCAACCTCACGATCACCACGACGATCACGGGCGGCATCGCCGGCTACTTCGCGGCGAGCGCGTTCACCGACCGGCAAGAGATCATCCAGCCGATCGCGAGCGCGAGCCTGCTCGTCGGTGGTGCAGCGGGCTACTACCTCGGCAACAAGCTCGACATCTCGACGGGCGACGCCGCCATCTTCACGAGCTCCGTCCTGTGGGGCACCACGGCGGGCGGCCTGTTCGCGTTCTCGTTCGATCCCCCGCGCGGCATCGGCTCGGGCCTCGTGCTCAGCGGCCTCGGCATCGGCAGCGTCGGCGGCATCCTGCTCGCGCGCTCGTTCGACATCAGCCGCACGCATGCGGTGCTGATCGACATCGGCGGCGTCGCCGGCATCATCGGCGGGCTCGCGGTGAAGAGCCTCGCCTACCCGTCGACCGACGTGACCGACGAGCGCGCCGACAACCAGCGCCGCGCGAACTACGCCCTCGGCGGCATGGCCATCGGCCTCGTCACCGCGGGCATCCTCACGCGCAACGTCGACGAGCCGAAGATCCCACTCAAGCCATCACTCGGCACCGCGCCGACCGCCGACGGTAAGGCGATCGCGACGTACGGCGTCGAGGGTCGGTTCTAGAGACTGAACGTCCGCAGCTGGGGACGGTTTCAACTTAACCTGAGCCCCTAGCTGGAACGCGTAGCCAGCGGCGACGGCGAATCCGCCGTTGGTGCGGCTGAACGTCTGCGCCTCGCCGGCCATCGGCTTGTAGCTGCCGAGCTGGGCGTCGAGCTGCGGTCCCGCCTGCAACACGACGCGGCGGCCGACGAAGTACGCGAGCGGGAATGACAGCCGCGCGAGGTACGCGGTCTGGTTGGCCTCCTCGACGACGCCGGCGCCCATCGGCAGCTCGTGCTTGCCGAACAGTGCACCGATCGCGATACCCGGGCGGAAGAACGCGCCGAGGCCGAGCGGAAGGTGTGCGGTCGCGCCGACGGTGCCGCCGAGGGTGAGCGCGGTGTTGTCGTTGCCGCGACTGTCGTACGCGAGGACGCCGCTGACCCGTGGCTCTCGTGAGCGAACACGGCGAGGGCACCGCGGGTCGATCTCGAACACGCCGCGCTCGAGGCGGGTGATGGCGCCGCGACCGTCATCCGGGTAGACCGAGTCGGCGGCGGCGGACGTGGCGAAGGAGGCGAAGGGCAGCAGCGACGAGGAGGGAACGCATGCCCGTAGGTAGAGAGACCGCGGGATTTGTCGCAGCGAAGCGTGTCGATTTTTGGATCCTGCGAGACCTCGACGGCATGGAGTACGATGCCGCGCATGGCTGTCTCTCGACGATCTGCCTGCCCGCTCGACTGTCCCGACCTGTGCGGGCTCGACGTCACGGTCGAGGACGGCCGGGTCATCGAGCTCAACGGCGACCGGCGCGGACCGCTCACCGACGGCTTTATCTGCGGCAAGGTGCGGAAGCTCCCCCAGCATCTGTATGGCGACGCACGCATCTTGCGGCCGCTCGTGCGCGCGGGCGCGAAGGGGAGCGGGCAGTGGCGCGAGACGTCGTGGGACGTAGCGCTCGACCTCGTCACCGCACGGCTGCAGGCGATCCGCGACCGCGCGGGGGCAGAGGCGATCGTGCCATACCACTACGGCGGTTCGAACGGCTGGCTCACCGAAGGCGCGCTCGCGACGCGGTTCTTCCGCCGGCTCGGTGCCTCGAACCTCGCGCGTACGTTCTGCGCGGCGGCCACCACCGCGGCGACGCAGGGCCTGTACGGCAAGATTCCGGGCGTCGCCCTCGAGGATCTCGCGCACGCGAAGCTGATCGTGCTGTGGGGGGTGAACCCGTCGGCCACCAGCATCCACCTGGTGCCGATCATCGAGCGCGCGCGCGAGGCCGGTGCCAAGCTCGTCGTCGTCGATCCGCGACGCACCCCACTCGCCCGCCGAGCGGATCTGCATCTTCCGGTGCGGCCCGGCACGGACCTCCCGGTCGCTCTCGCGATCGCGCACGCCCTGTTCGAGCGAGGTCACGCGGATCACGCGTTCCTCGAAGCGCACGCGACCGGCGTGGCGGAGCTCGCGCGGCGCGCGGCACGCTGGACGATCGCCGATGCCGCGCGCGAGGCTGGTCTCGACGCGGCGCAGCTCGAGGCCTTCATCGAGCTGTACGTTCGCAGCGCGCCGGCGGTGATCCGCGTCGGCTGGGGCATCGAGCGCAACCGCAACGGAGGTGGCGCAGTCGCTGCGGTGCTCACCCTCCCCGCGATCGCCGGCAAGTTCGGCGTGCGCGGTGGTGGCTACACGCTCGCGAACAGCGATGCACGGTGGGGCGTGAGCGCGGAGCTCGGCATCGGCGAGCCGGCGCCCCCGACGCGCACGATCAACATGAGCGAGCTCTCGACGGCACTGCGCACGCTCCGCGCGCCCGCGGTCGAGGCGCTGTTCGTCTACAACTGCAACCCGGCCGCGACTGCGCCCGAGCAGGGCGTGGTGATCGAGCAGCTCGCGCGCGAGGACCTGTTCGTCGTGGTCCACGAGCAGGTGATGACCGACACCGCGGCGCTCGCCGACGTCGTGCTGCCGGCGACCACGTTTCTCGAGCATCGCGAGCTGCGCCGCGGCTACGGCACGATGCGCATGTTCGATAGCCCGCCGGTGATCGCACCCGTCGGTGAGGCGCGCAGCAACAACCAGCTGTTCGGCGCCTTGCTCGAGCGGTTCGGCCTCGTGCGTCCCGGTGATGTGATGACCGACGAGGCGATCGTGCAGCAAGTGTTCGACGGTGATCCGGAAGGCGCTCGCCTGCGCGCGCAGCTCGCCGAGCATGCGGTCGCGACGCCGCCCGACGGCACGGCCCCGCTCGCGTTCGTCGACGTGTTCCCCGGCACCTCCGATCGCAAGATCCACCTCGTGCCCGCGCACCTCGATCGCGAGGCGCCCGGCGGGCTCTATGCGTATCGCGCGGACCCGCGCACCGACGAGTTCCCGCTCGCGCTCATCTCGCCTGCCCTCGCGACGCAGATCAGCTCGACGTTCGGCCAACTTCGTAAGGCGCCCGCCGCGCTCGAGCTATCGTCCGCCGACGCCGCGGCGCGTGGCATCGCGAGCGGTGATCGCGTGCGCGTGTGGAACGCGCTCGGTGAAGTGCACTGCCTCGCAACGGTGTCGGCCGAGGTCCGCGACGGCGTGTGCGTGCTCGCGAAGGGCCTCTGGCGCAAGCACACGCGCAACGGCTTCACCTCGAACGCGTTGATCCCTCCCGCGCTTGCCGATCTCGGTGGCCAAGCGGCCTATAACGACGCGCGCGTCCAGGTCGCCCGCGTCACGGAGTGACGCCGCTCGCGACCAGCGCGAGCGCGACACCCGCCGCGATCGCGAGCATCGCACCGACGACGATCCAGGTCCTGCGCGAGCCCCCGGGCGTCGTCGCCGCCGCCGTCGTGTGAACGAACGGGCGCGCGTCGGGTTGCTTCGGCGGCGGCGGTACCCCGAGGACGGTGCCTGCGTGCGCGGCCCCCGACTGCGCGAGCCCACTCGCCGAGCCTCCGGCGCTGTCGGCGGCGTCGGCCGGCCCGCGCAGCGATCGGGTCGGCGGCGTGTCGCGCGGCGGCGGCTCTGCGGGCGGACGGAACGAATCGAGCGGAATGCCCGCGGCGGCGATCGGCTGCGCGACGACGCGCTGCAGGGGTGGCGGCGGCTCCTCGGGGAGCATCGGCTCGGCGCCGACGCGCGACGGTGTGATCGCGAGCGCGGGCAGGCTCGGATTGGACAGCGTGGCCATCTGCAGCCCCGCGACCGACCTCGTCGGCAGCTTCGTCGTGCGCAGCCGCTTGATCACGGTGCGCACTGCGGCGAGCGAGGGCCGCGCGGCCGGCTCCTTGGCGAGCATTGCGTCGACGAGCTGCACCATCTCCGCGGGGAGCTCGGGCAACAGCGACGCGAGCGACGGAGGAGGTTCCTCGGCGTGGTACTGCAGCGTGGTGAACGCGTCATGCCCCGACGGGAACGGCCGCTGCCCGGTGAGGATCTCGAACATCACCACTCCGAGCGCGTAGACGTCGGTGCGGTAATCGACGCCGCGCCCACGCGCTTGCTCGGGCGCCATGTACTCGGGCGTCCCGAGCATCACGCCGGTCTTCGTCGTGAACGGCGCCACGCCGGCCTCGGGCATCAGCTTCGCGAGCCCGAAGTCGAGCAGCTTCACGTCGGGCCACTCCGCGTGCTGCGCGGTGCACAGGTAGATGTTGTCGGGCTTCAGATCGCGGTGGATGAACCCCTTGTCGTGCACGGCGATCAGCGCCGAGGTCACGCCTTCGATCACCGAGGCCGCCTCGCTCGGATGCAGCGGCCCGCGCCGCAACCGCCGGCGCAGCGACTCGCCGACGAGCAGATCCATCACGTGGTAGTAGCGCCCGTCGGGGAGCTGCCCGAACGCGAAGATGTCGATGATGTTCGCGTGGCCGATCTCGTTCACCGCCCGTGCTTCCTGGATGAAGCGATTCACCGTGTCGGGGTTGTCCGAGACCTCCATGCGCAGCACCTTCACGGCGGCGCGCTTGCGGATCAGCGCCTGCGTCGCGCTGTACACGACGCCCATGCCGCCTTTCCCGATCACCTCGTCGATGACGTAGTTGTCTCCGACCTTCGTACCTGGAGGCAGACGCGTGTCCTCACCGTACGAGAGCCTCGCCGCATCCACATCCGTGTGAAGGTCGTCCCCGTCGTCGACCACGCCTCGAGTGTACCAGTACCCGTCACAGGGTCTGGAGAAACGCGAGCAGCGCATCGCGATCGTCTGGTGTCGCCAGCCGAAACGCTTCGCGCGCGGCCTCGGCCTCACCGCCATGCCACAGGATCGCCTCCGCCAGCGTGCGCGCGCGGCCATCGTGCAGGAACGTCGCCTCGGGTTGCACGACCTGCGCGAGCCCGATGCCCCACAACGGCGGTGTGCGCCACTCCACGCCGGTCGCGGCGAAGTCGGAGCGCGCGTCCGTCAGGAGATCACCGACATCGTGCAGCAGCAGATCCGTGTACGGATGGATCGTCTGCTGCGCGAGCTGCGGGATCTCGTGATCGCCGGTGACCAGCGTCGGCACGTGGCACGTCGAGCACGCGAAGTCATCGAACAACCCACGGCCACGACGCGCAGCCTCGTCTCGCGGCCCGGCCGTCGGCACGCCGAGCGTCGAGAGGAAGAACGCCGTCTGCACGAGCTGATCATCATTGACGTCGCGCATGCCATCGGGCTCGGGAAAGATGAGGTTCGTGAGGCCGATGTCATTGACGAACGCCCCGGCCACCTGCTGCAGCAGGTCGACGACGTTCGCCTTGTGCCCGAACCGGCCGAGGCGCGGCTGATGCGTGACGTCGTCCCACACGATGTTCGCGCGGCCCGAGATGCCGTCGCCGTCGGCGTCGGTCGGATCTTCGAGCGCGAGGATCGTGTCGTCGGGGATGGCCTCGAGCAGTCCCAGACCGACGAGCGGCAGGCCCTGGCGGTACGACGAGGCGACGCCCGTCGGCAGCGGCGCTCCATCGGGCTGCATCATCGTGATGAACGGTGCGCGCAGCGGCTGCGGCGTGCCGTCGCCGTAGTAGACGACGTTCTCGCGCCACTCGAGCGTGAGGTAGACCTCGGGCGTACCGACGGTGGCGTGATCCTGCAGCTGCTGGCCGTAGCCCGGCACCGAGACGTTGCCGCCGGGCACGTCGGGGGTGCCGTCCGTGAGGCTCACGCGCACGAGCGCCTGCGAGCCGAACACGCCGCGCTCCAGCGACGACAAGCCGCGCCCGTTGCGGCCGTGGCACGCGAGGCAGCCGCTGTGGTTGAACAGCGGCCCGAGCTGAGGCGGCCGCCACTCGAAGTTGAACGGCCCGCGCCCGAGGTTGTGCGTGTACAGCTGCTCGCTGTCGAGTGTCGGCGCCGGATGCTCGAACGCTTCGCGCGTCCGGTCGTCGACCGTGAGCTCGCCGCCCTGGCGGCGCTCGTCGGGCTGCAGGTCGAAGTTGTCGCCGCATGCGGCGAGCGCGAGCAGCGTGATCGGGCTCAGCCTCACGCCGCGAGGATAGCCACAAGTCGCTCCGCTTCGCTGCGCGATTCCACCTACGGGAGCGTTTCGCCGGCGATCAGCTGGTCGTACGTCTCGCGCGGCTTGATCACGGTGTACGTGTCGCCGTCGACGAGGACCTCGGGCGCGCGCGGCCGCGTGTTGTAGTTCGACGACATCGTCGAGCCATACGCACCGGCGGCGCCGATCCAGAGCAGCTCGCCCTGCGCGAGCTCGGGCAGATCGCGATCGCGAGCGAAGAAGTCGCCCGTCTCGCAGATCGGGCCGACGACGTCGGTCTTGATCGTCGGGCGCTCGGGCTGCTTCACCGGCTGCATCGGGTGGAACGACCCGTACAGCGCGGGGCGCATGAGGTCGTTCATCGCGCCGTCGACGATCGTGAAGTGCTTCTCCTCGTTGCGCTTGCGGAACAGCACGCGCGTGACGAGCGCACCCGACGCGCCGACGATGGCGCGGCCGGGCTCGGTGTACAGCGTGATGCCGGTCTTCAGCAGCGGGGCGAGCGCGTCGCGCACCGCGGCGCCGTACTCGGCGGGCGACGGGACGACATCGCCCTTGCCGTAGTCGATGCCGAGGCCGCCGCCGATGTCGATGTGATCGATCGGCAGGCCGTCCTTCACGAGGTCCTGGATCAGCGCGACCAGGCGCGCGATCGCGTCGGAGAACGGCGACGTCTTGATGAGCTGCGAGCCGATGTGGCAGTCGACGCCGATCAGCCTGAGGTTCGCGTAGCGCGCGGCCTGCTTGCCGAGTGCGCGCGCCTCGTCCATCGAGATGCCGAACTTGTTCTGCTTGAGGCCCGTCGAGATGTACGGGTGCGTGCCGGCATCCACGTCGGGGTTCACGCGCAGGGCGACGCGCAGCGTGGCGTTCGCGGCCTTCGCGAGCCGGTCGAGCGTGGTGAGCTCCTCGACGGACTCGGCGTTGAACGTGTCGATGCCCGCCTTGATCGCGAGCTCGATCTCCGACTCGCTCTTGCCGACGCCGGAGAACACGACCTTGTTCGCCGCGCCGCCGGCGGCGAGCCAGCGATAGAGCTCGCCGTACGACACGATGTCCGCGCCGGCGCCCTGATCGATCAGCACCTTGAGGATGCCGAGCGTCGAGTTCGCTTTGACCGCATAGCAGACGCGATGCGGGATGCCCTCGAGCGCCGCATCGAACGCGCGAAACGCGCGGATCAGCTCACGCTTGCTGTAGACCCAGACGGGGGTCCCGACCTCGGCCGCGATCTTCGAGAGGGCGACGCCCTCGCAGTGCAGCTCGTCGTTGCGATACTCGAACGGTCCGGTCTGTGACATCGAGCGGGGTTGTACCGCGAGATCGGCGCGAGTAGGGTCCACTCGTGCGGTCTCCCTTGCTCGCGATCATGCTCGCTTGTGCCTGCGGCTCCGACGGAGCGACGCCCCCGATGCCCGACGCGCCGTTCACGCCACAGGGCGCGCGCGACTACTGCGAGGCGATCGAGCCCTTCTTCTGCGAGTTCTACGTGCGCTGTGGCCGCATGGACGTGGCGACCGTCGACGCGTGCAAGGACAACTTCCTCGCCAAGTGCAACGCGGTGTTCGAGCCGCGCTACCTCGATCTCGAGACCGCGGGGCTGCTCGCGCTCGACCTCGACGGCATCGAAGCGTGCCGCGAGCATCTCTCGACGGTGGCGTGCGATCAGCAGTTCCTGGAGCTGGCGGGCCCGTGCGCGGGGATGTGGCGCGGACAGCAGGCCGTCGGCGAGACCTGCGGGCTCGACGTCGAGTCGTTCGTGTGCGCGCCGGGCAGCGAGTGCGTCCTCGACCTGTCGCTGTGCGGTGAGTGCCGCGCCGTGGTGCCGGTCGGCATGACCTGCACGCCCGGCACCGATACGTGCGGCGCCGAGGGCATCTGCGACAACGGTACCTGCGCGGCGCGCG
>Ga0247822_10001581_pt1 | contig 14063 bp, 14 predicted proteins | sample 13C_Cellulose_Da_FD_192423 | JGI IMG/M metagenome (GOLD analysis project Ga0247822, IMG submission 192423) | Soil microbial communities from agricultural site in Penn Yan, New York, United States - 13C_Cellulose_Day30 | ecosystem: Environmental > Terrestrial > Soil > Agricultural land | place...
GGCCGCTTCGGCCAGACGGTCGGACAGATGCTCAATGCGCAGGGCATCGCCGTCACGCTGATCGACACCGATATCGAGATGATCGACATCGCCGGACAGTTCGGCGCCAAGGTCTATTATGGCGACGGCACCCGGCTCGACCTGCTGCGTCAGGCCGGAGCGGGGGATGCCGAGCTGATCCTGTTCTGCCTCGACGGCGATCAGGTCAGCGCCGAGCTGGTCGAGGCGGTGCATGAGGCATTTCCCGACGCATCGATCTTCGTGCGTGCCTATGACCGGCGGGCGCTGCTCAAGCTCAAGGGCGGCTCTGCCGCCGGCATCGTGCGCGAAGTGCTCGAATCCGCGATCGTCATGGCTCGCCGCGCGATGGACGCGGTCGGGGTGGACGCGCAGGAGATCGACCGTACCGAGGATCTCTATCGCCGCCGCGACCGCGAGCGGCTGCGCATCCAGCATGAGGCGGGGGATATCCGTGCTGCGCGCGAGTCGATCATCGGTAACCCGGAGCTGGACTGGCGGGCCGGGCGGGAGAAACCCGCGCCGCTCGAGCCGAAATCTTCGTCGGAGAGCGATTGCGGATGAACTGGCTGGTGATCCTTGCGGCGCTATCGGGCGCGCTGGCGGTGGGCGCGGGGGCGTTCGGTGCGCATGGCGCGACGGGCGAGGCGCAGGAATGGCTCAAGACCGGCGGGCAATATCAGCTGATCCATGCCGTTGCGGCTTTGGTCGCGGCGCGGATGGAGGCGAAGGGGCCGGGCTGGCTGTTCGTCGCCGGCGGCGCGCTGTTCGCGATCACGCTCTACGCGATGGCGCTGGGCGGGCCGCGCTGGCTGGGCGCGGTCACGCCGATCGGCGGAACCGCGCTGATCGCCGGTTGGTTGTGGCTGGCATGGAGCGCAATGCGCGGATAGCTCGGGGGGCGGGATGCAGCGGGGGCTGATAGCAATCGGGATCGGATCGCTCGCGCCGCTGGCGGCGTGCACCGATCAGGCGTCCAATCCCGCGCCGCCGCGGCTGCAGGAACCGCTGGTCCTCAAGGAACAGGCCTCGACCATCCGTATCCCCGTCGCGATCCCGCTCAAGGAGCTGGAAGCGGCGATCAACGCCGAGGTGCCGCAGGTGCTGGAGCGGATCGACGAACCGCAACAGGCGTGCATCAAGACCAAGAGCAAGCTGTTGCCCGACATCAGCTGCCGGCTGGTCGGCAATGTGCGCCGCGGACATATCCGCCTGACCGGATCGGGCAACGTCCTGCGCCTGACCATGCCGGTGAGCGCGACGGTGCGTGCGGAGAATATCGGCAAGATCATCAAGCGCGAGACCGCGACCGGCGCGATGAACGTGACCGCGCGCGTGACGCTGGGGCTAAGCCGCGACTGGCGCCCGCACGCCAAGGTCGCGGCGGATTACAACTGGACCAACAAGATCGGGATCGACTTCCTCGGTCGCCGGATCACCTTTGCGTCCAAGGTCGATCCCAAGCTGCGGGAGATCCTGTCGGGCCTTGAGCGCACGCTGCCGCGGCATCTCGACAAGGTACAGGCGCGGTCGCAGGTCCAGCGCATCTGGGCCAAGGGGTTCACCTCGGTCCGGGTCAAGACCGAACCCCAGATCTGGGCGCGCTTCACGCCCGAGCGGGTCGGCTTTTCGGGCTATTCGGTGCAGGGCGGCAACCTCGTCATCGGCTTTGCCGGACAGGCCAAGACCGAGACGGTACTGGGCGTGCGTCCGCCCGATCCGCCGGTGACGCCGCTTCCCAATCTGATGGGCAATCTGCCCGGACGCGGGATCAACGTGCATGTGCCGGTGCTGGTGCTTTACCCGCTGCTCGAACGCGCCGCGCTTGCCGAACTGCAGAAGCCCGAATTCCGTGCGGTCGAGTTGAAAGGTGGCCTCAAAGCGACCGCCGATTACCACCGCGTCACCATCTATGGCACGCCGCACAATCAGGTGGCGGTGGGCGTGGATATGACACTCAAGGGGCGGGCGCTGACGACCAAGGGGACGGTCTGGTTTGTCGCGAAGCCGGTGGTCGATATCGACAAGCGCATCGTCGGCATCCGCGATCTGGTGGTGGCGGGCGACACCGACAGCAAGGCGTTCAACCTGCTGCTAGAGGTGGTCAACCAGACCACGTTGCGCGACCGGATGATCGCGGCGATCCGCTACGACTTCACCAAGGACTATGACGACGGACTCGCCAAGGCCGATGCCTGGCTGGCCGAGCAGCCGTTCGAGGGCTTCGTGTTCAAGGGCGATATGGGGCAGGCGCATATCCGCGACGTTCGCCTCGCGCCCGAAGGGTTCCTGGTCGAGGCCGACGCTACGGCAACCGCGGCGATGACCCACAACCCGCGCCGCGCCGCGCAACTGGTCGCCGAGCGGCGGGCCAGGAAGGCAGCGAAGGAGAGGGCAAAGGCGCTGGAGGCGGCGAAGGCGGCGCGATAGGCTGGCGCGTCCCGGAGGAACCACGCCATGTCCAGCATCCGCCCGATCGTCCAGTTCGACACGCATGAGGTGCTCAACCAGCCGCCCCCGTTCGAGGATGTGAACCTGTTCACCGGCGATCGCGCGCTGGCCGATGCGGTGGCGCGGGCAGGCGGGGGGCTGCATGGCGAGCGGCTGTCGGCGCTGGGCGCGCGTTGCGGGTCGGCCGAGGTGATCGACTGGGGAGTCGAGGCCAATCGCAACGTCCCGGTGCTGGAAAATTACGACCGCTATGGCCAGCGGATCGATGAGGTGCGCTTCCACCCTGCCTATCATGAGCTGATGCGGCTGGGGTTGGAAAGCGGGCTGGCCTCAGTGGCGTGGGACGGGAGGTCTGCTGGGCATGTCGCGCATGCCGCGATCCTGTTCCTGACGGGGCAGGCGGATTCGGGGACGAGCTGTCCGATGACGATGACCTATGCCGCGGTGCCTGCTCTGCGTGCCGAAGCCAAGGTCGCCGGGGAATGGGTGTCGCGGATTACTGCGGGCCGCTACGACCCCGCCTCCCGTCCGGCTCATGAAAAGGCCGGCGTGACGATCGGCATGGCGATGACCGAGAAACAGGGCGGTTCCGACGTCCGCGCCAACACGAGCCGTGCCGAGCCGTCGGGAGAGGACGGCTGGTACAGTCTGACCGGTCACAAATGGTTCTGCTCCGCGCCGATGTGCGACGCCTTCCTGACACTCGCTTATGCCGAAGGCGGCCTGACCTGCTTCCTCGTCTCGCGCTGGCTGCCCGACGGCACCCGCAACGCGGGTTTCCGCCTGGTGCGGCTCAAGGATAAACTCGGCGATCGCTCCAATGCCTCCTCCGAGATCGAATATCACGGCGCGCTGGCGCAGCGGCTGGGGGAGGAGGGGCGCGGCGTCGCGACGATCATCCAGATGGTGCAGCACACGCGGCTCGATTGCGTGATCGGCTCGGCCCAGCAGATGCGCGGCGCGCTCGCCCAGGCGCTGTGGCACACCGCGCATCGCTCCGCCTTCCAGCGCCGGCTGATCGACCAGCCCGCCATGGCCGCGGTGCTCGCCGATCTTGTGGTGGAGAGCGAGGCGGCGACCGCGCTCGGTTTGCGGCTCGCCCAGGCGTTCGACCAGAACGATCCGGTTGCGCGGTTGCTGACCCCGATCGCCAAATATTGGGTGTGCAAACGCGCGCCGGCATTGGTCTATGAGGCGATGGAGTGCCACGGTGGGGCCGGGTACATCGAAGCTGGGCCGATGCCGCGGCTGTTCCGCCAGTCTCCGCTCAACGCGATCTGGGAAGGATCGGGCAACGTCATCGCGCTCGACCTGCTCCGCGCGATCGGCCGCGAGCCCGAGGGTGTCGAGGCGCTGCAGGGCTTCCTCGGGGCCCAGCGCGGACGCGATGCCGCCTATGACGCGTGGATCGACGCGATCGACCTCAAATCGGCGCATGAGGGCAATGCGCGGTTGATGGTCGAACGGCTTGCGCTCGCGGCGCAGGCGGCGGTGCTGCTCGGGTGGGACAGCCCGGCAGCGGAAGCCTTTTGCCGGCTGCGGCTGACCCCGCGTGGCACCGCCTATGGCGCCTTCGATGCGGTCATCGACACGCGCGCCCTGATCGAGCGCGCGATGCCGATGGCCTGATCAGCTACCGCCCAGGATCCGCGTCACCGCGCCGACGGTGACCGGGTGGTAGCCGGCCTTCGCCTTGGCGAAGACGCGCTGGGCGATAGGCATGCCCCAGTCGCCCTGCGCCTTGAGCCCGCGATAGAGCGGCGTCACCAGCAGGTTGCGGCCGACGCGGGTCAGATATTCCTCCAGCGCCGGAACTACCGGGTCGTAGCGGTTGGCGATGGCGAGATCGAACCATGCCGACTGAATGTACGCGTTGGTCGATTTGGTGAGACCAAGCGCGTCGTCCAGTTCCTTGAGGCGCGCGGCGCTCTGCTGGCGGGGGAGGTTGCCGAGCAACCGTTGCCACTGCTGGGTCTGCCAGCCCTGCGTCTTGATCGCGGAGGCCGGGCCGCCCGCGTTGAACGCGGCGAGCATCGCATCGACCTGCGCCAGCGTATCCGACTTCACATGCACCGCGTTCGACGGAATGCCCGGTTCGAACACCCAGCGGTCGAGCTGGAGCTTTGCTTCGAGCGCCTTGTCGCCCTTGATCAGGTTCTTGCGCAGATCGGCGAGGAAGCCGGCGCTGGTCTGCGGCTGGAAGGCGTGGCGGTCGAAATAGCCCTTGAGATAGGCGTCCCATTTCGCGCGGCCAACCGTGTATTCGATGGTGCGCAGGAAGGTGCTGCCCTTGAGATAGTCGAGTTGCCCCGCGCCATCGCCCGGATCGCCGTGCAGCCGCGTGCTCTTGGCCGCGTCGCCGCCCGCGTTCTTCACGTCGCGGACCATTCCGGCATAGTCGAGGTCGGAATAGATCGCCGCCCGCTCCTTGCCGTAGAGCGATTCCATGATGCGGTTCTCGAAATAGGTGGTGAACCCCTCGTTGAGCCAGCCGTCCGCCCAGGTGGCGTTGGTGACGAGGTTGCCCGACCAGCTATGCGCCAGCTCATGCGCGACGACATCGGTGTTCGAGCGGTCGCCGGTCAGCAGCGTCGGGGTCAGGAAAGTGAGGTTGGGGTTCTCCATCCCGCCGAACGGGAAGGACGGCGGCAAGACGAGCATGTCGTAGCGGCCCCAGCGATAGGGGCCGTACAGTGCCTGCGCCGCATCGATCATCTTCTCGACATCGCCGAACTCGGCGACGGCGGCGTCGAGCATTCCCGGCTCCGACCATACGCCCGAGCGCGGCCCGATCGCCTTGAACTTGAGGTCGCCCACGGCGATCGCGATCAGATAGGGCGGGACCGGGTTCGTCATGGTGAAACGAAAGGCGCGCTTGCCGCCCGCCACCGGCGTTCCCGCGGGCGTATCGGCGCGCGCGCTCATCGCCGCTACGAGTCCTTCGGGCACGGTGATCGTCGCCGACCAGGTCTGGCGGATCCCGGGGCTGTCCTGGGTGGGGATCCAGCTGCGGTTGTTGATCGCCTGACCCTGGCTGAACAGGAACGGCTTGGCCTTGCCCAGCGTCTGTTCGGGCGTGAGCCACTGGAGCGCGCGTGCGCCGGGCTTCGAGTGGTAGGCGATGCGGATCTTCTTGGCGCCGCCAAGCTGGACGGTCAGCGCGCTGCCCAGCTCGGCATCCTTCGCACCCACCGTCCAGGCGAGCTTGCCGCCGTTACCGTCGGTGATCGAGGCGATGTCGAGGTCGAGCACGTCGAGTACGATCTCCTTCGCGCCCTTCGCCGCTAGCACGTCGAGCGTCGCAATGCCGCCGATCGTCTGCCTGGCGAAATCGACATCGAGGGCGAGGTCGACATGCGTCACCCGCGCTTCGGCAGGACGGGCATGGGTCCATGCGTCCTTCGCCTCTGGCGTGGTCAGGATCGGAGCGACCTTCTGCGCAAGGGCGGGGGAGGCGGCGGTGGCGAGCAGCAGGGCTGCAAGGGCAAGATTACGCATGGCCGGTGTTGCTAGGCCGGGTTGGTATCCTTCGCAACCGTGCAGACTGGCATGCGAGGCTGGTGCGACGCCGGGCGCGGCGATAGGCTCTGTTCATGCAGCACGTCATCCAGCACGCCGCCCAGCAGTCGATCCAGCCTGTCGGCGATCAGCTTCGTCATTGGCGCGCCCGGCGGCGCCTGAGCCAGCTCGACCTCGCGATGGAAGCCGGGATTTCGCAACGCCACCTGAGCTTCGTCGAGAGCGGGCGCTCGCGGCCGGGGCGCGACATGGTGCTGCTGCTCGCGGAGAGCCTCGAGCTGCCGCTGCGCGAGCGCAACCGGCTGCTGCTCGGCGCCGGTCATGCACCGCATTTCGCCGAGCATGCGCTGGAAGACGATGCGATGGCGGATGTGCGCGAAGCGATGATGCTGATCCTCAAGGGGCATGAGCCGTTCCCGGCACTGGTGGTGGACCGCGGCTGGAACCTCGTTGCGCACAACGATGCGCTGGCGCCGCTGCTGGAGGGGGTCGCGCCGTGGCTGCTGGCGCGGCCGTGCAATGTGCTCAAGCTCAGCCTGCATCGCGAGGGGCTGGGGCCGCGCATCGTCAATTATGGCGAGTGGCGGGCGCATATCCTGTCGCGTCTGCGGCATGAGGCCAAGGCGACGGGGGATGCGGGGACCGAGACGTTGATCGCTGAGCTGGAAGCCATGCCCTCGCTCGAACCGCGCCGCCAGCCGCCGGTGGTGACCGCGAGTCCGGTGGTGCCGCTGAAACTGCGCACCGACGCGGGCGAATTGTCGTTCCTCTCCACCACCACCGTGTTCGGCACGCCGCAGGACGTGACATTGTCCGAACTGGCGATCGAAGCCTTCTATCCCGCCGACGCGGCGACCCGCGCGGCACTGGGCCGCTGACACTTACGGGCTGCTCGTGCGTTCTTCCCTCCCGAAAGGAGAATGAAGATGAACGATACGATCGACAGCACGCATCCGATGATCGCGTCGGATCGTGTGGAGGGAACCGCAGTATTCAACCGTGCCGGCGAGCGGCTGGGCAGAGTCGAGCGCTTCATGGTCGACAAGGCTTCGGGTCAGGTCGAATACGCCGTGCTGGCATTCGGCGGCGTGCTCGGGATCGGCCATCGTCACTATCCGCTACCCTGGCAGGCGCTGGACTATGTGCCCGAAAAGGGCGGCTATGTGGTCGACGTAACCAAGGAGCAGCTCGACGGCGCGCCAAGCTACGACGCTGAGGGTGAGGAGCCGGACTACGACCGCGACTTCAAGGCGCAGGTCTATACCTATTACGGCTTTCCGTACCTCTAGTCGGCTTTGGGCAACCGCCACCGGCCGGTTTCCATCCAGCGGAGCATCGGCTTTAGCGGCAGGATCCAGACGATGCCGGTAAAGATGTAGAAGACGAGTTGGACGAGCACGGGCCATTGGCCGACCGTGGCGGAGAGGCTGGCGACGGCGACGCACCAGATCAGGATCAGCGCGATGATCGCGAGCGCGCCGACGGGCATGCGCCAGGACGGCCCGGAGGTCATGCCGCCACCTCGCCGAAATTGGCCGCCTCTGTGACGACGCCATGGAGAGGTACGTCCCACGGATCGGTCGCGAGCGTCTCGACCTGCTGCACCGACCAGGCGATGCCGATCCGCCACGCTGCGGGCAGCCGCTCGAATGCGCGGTCATAATGGCCGGCGCCTTGCCCGAGCCGGTTGAGCGCGGCGTCGAAGGCGAGCAGCGGGGTCAGCACGATATCGGGATCCATTTCGGGTGCGTCGGTCGAGGGCTGGCGCAGGCCCAGCGGGCCGTCGATCAGCGGCTGGTCGGGATCCCAAGCGAAGAAGCGCACCGGCGATTCGCGGCTGGTGACATGCGGCAGCACGATCGTGCATCCGCGTTCGCGCGCGGCAAAGGCGATCGCGGTCGGATCGGCCTCGCTGCCGATGGGAATGTAGCTCGAAACGGTAACACCCGGCGCAAAACGGGCGAGCAGGGCGGGACAGGGGGCAATCACACCGCCGATGGTCATGGCGAATTCGTCGCGCAGCGCGCGCATCCGGGCGCGAAGGGTCTTCTTGTCGTCAGCCATTCCACGCTTCGCAATTTGCGAAGCGGAAACGGGCCGGCCGTTTCAGCGACGCTGACCAAAACTCGTGTGGCGGAACCACCATGGGCCGGTTGCCTGAATATCCTCTGACGCCAAGTACGTCAGGTGGGGACCATGTGCGACAGACCTGGATCTGCACAGGGACAGCCCCCATGGATGATGAATCGCCTCAGGGATAATCGCTAAAGCTCGTACCGGGCAGAACCGCCGAGGTTTATTTAGGGATTTTCGCCGCGATCCTCAAGGGCTGCGGCGACTGCTTCGAGCCGGTCGGCAAGATTGTCGAGCAGCACCGGGGAGACGCCGCCCGGCGGGTTGCGTTCCGCCTCGTCGTACAGATCGGCCAGGATCAGAGCGAGGAACAGCAGAGTGCGCTCGCCGGACAGCCCGCCGGATGCATGCAATGCGGTTTCGGCGTGCTGGTTGAGGATGCGTTCGAGTCGTTCGAGATGAACCTCCTCGCCATCGCGGCAGGCGATGGTGTGGCTGCGGCCGGCAACGGAAAGGGTAATCTGGCCCATTATTCGGCGGCCTGCTTCTCGATCAGAGCGTCGAGCGCCTCGATCGCGTCCTCGACCTTCTCGCGCAGAGTCGCGTGACGGCGCTGGAGCGCGTCCGCATCGAACGCGCGCTTTGCCGCTGCTGCCTCGATCCGCGCAAGCGCACGCTCGATCCTCCCGAGCGCCGGGGATGCCGCCTCCACCATAGTGGGTGGATAGGCACGCTTTACCCGCCTCGCAACCCCCGGTGTTGACCTCCGCGCCCGCTCGCCCCATTGGCACGCCACATTCGATTCGCCGGGTCAGGCGGGATGCGGGCCCGGCATCAGGGGACTCGCCGTGACCGTTTCGTTCAGTGATCGCGCTAACGCCATCCGCGCGCTCGCGATGGATGCCATCGAGGCAGCCAATTCCGGCCATCCGGGCATGCCGATGGGCATGGCGGACGTCGCCACCGTGCTGTTCAGCGATTATCTGAAGTACGATCCGACCGATCCGAAATGGGCCGATCGCGACCGCTTCGTGCTGTCGGCGGGCCATGGTTCGATGCTGGCCTATGCGCTGCTCAACCTAACCGGTTATGCCCGCCCGACCATCGAGGATATCGCCGCCTTCCGCCAGGTCGGCAGCCCGTGCGCCGGCCACCCCGAGAATTTCGAGCTTCCGGGTGTCGAGTGCACCACCGGTCCGCTGGGTCAGGGCCTCGCCATGGCGGTCGGCATGGCGATCGCCGAGCGGCACCTCAACGCCGGGTTCGGCGACGCGCTGGTCGATCACCGCACCTGGGTGGTCGCGGGCGACGGCTGCCTGATGGAAGGTATCAACCATGAGGCGATCGGCCTTGCCGGGCATCTGAAACTCGGCCGCCTGATCGTGCTGTGGGACGACAACAACATCACCATCGACGGTGCGGTCGACCTTTCGTCGAGCGAGGACATTCCCGCCCGCTATGCCGCGACCGGCTGGCATGTCGTCGCGTGCGACGGGCATGACCCGGCGAGCATTGCCAAGGCGTTCGACGCGGCGCTGGCCGACGACCGCCCGTCGCTGGTGCGCTGCAAGACGATCATCGGCAAGGGTGCGCCCAACAAGCAGGGCACTTCGGCCACGCACGGCGCGGCGTTGGGCGCCGACGAAGTCGCCGCGGCGCGTGTCGAGCTGGGCTGGAGCCACGCGCCGTTCGTGGTGCCCGACGACATCCGCGCCGCCTGGCTCGACGCTGGTAAGCGGGGCGCCGAGCCTCACTCCGTGTGGAAGGGGCGGCTTGCAAATCATTCGGATCGTGCGGAATTCGAACGCCGCATGGCGGGCGATCTGCCCAATGGTTTCGCGCTCGACGCCTATATCGAAGGCCTGCTCGCCGATCCCAAGAAGGTCGCGACTCGCACCGCCAGCCAGATGGCGCTCGACGTCATCAACGCCGCGCTGCCCGAGACGATCGGCGGATCGGCGGACCTCACCCCGTCGAACAACACGCTGACCAAGGGGCTTCAGGACTTCACCGCCCAGAACCGCGCGGGCCGCTATGTCCGCTACGGTATCCGTGAGTTCGGCATGGCCGCGGCGATGAACGGCATGGCGCTGCACGGCGGCGTGCTGCCCTATGGCGGCACCTTCCTCGTCTTCTCTGACTATGCGCGCCCGGCGATCCGCCTGTCGGCGCTCCAGAACGCCCGCGTCGTCTATGTCATGACGCACGATTCGATCGGCCTTGGCGAAGACGGCCCGACCCACCAGCCGGTCGAGCATGTCATGTCGCTGCGTCTGATTCCGAACCTTGAGGTCTGGCGTCCGTGCGACACGGTCGAGACCGCTGAGGCCTGGGGCGCATCGGTCGCGCGCAAGGACGGGCCGTCGCTGCTCGCCCTGTCGCGCCAGAATTTGCCGCAGCTCAGCAGCGGCGGCGCGGCGAAGGGCGGCTACCGACTTCAGGCCGCCGAAGCGACACGCAAGGTCGTGCTGATCGCCACCGGTTCGGAAGTCGAGATCGCGGTCGCGGTTCGTGCCGAACTGGAAGCGCAAGGCATCGGCGCCGATGTCGTCTCGCTGCCCTGCTGGTCGCGCTTCGACGCGCAGGATGTGGCCTATCACGACGACGTCCTGCCGCGCGACGTGCTGCGCGTCTCGATCGAGGCGGGCACGACGATCGGGTGGGAGCGCTACACCGGGATCCACGGGCTGCGCTTCGGCCTCGACCGCTTCGGCGCGTCGGGTCCCGGACCCAAGCTCTACGAACATTTCGGGCTGACCGCCGCGGCGATCACCCCGCAGATCGTCGAACGACTCAAGTCGTCCGACTCCCACCGCACGATTTAAGGCCCAGGAGGATTTTGATGACGAAAGTTGCGATCAACGGTTTCGGACGCATCGGCCGGCTGGTGGCGCGGGCCATCCTCGAACGCCCCGAAAGCGGCCTTGAGCTGGTGACGATCAACGATCTGGCCGACGCCAAGTCGAACGCCTGGCTGTTCAGCCGCGACAGCGTCCACGGCCGCTATCCCGGCACGGTCGAGGCGGACGGTGACGACATCGTCGTCGACGGCAAGCGCATCAAGGTGACCAAGGAGCGCGATCCCGCCAACCTGCCGCATGGCGAGCAGGGCATCGATCTGGTGCTGGAATGCACCGGCTTCTTCACCGATCGCGCGAGCGCGCAGAAGCATATCGACGCGGGCGCGAAGAAGGTGCTGATCTCGGCGCCGGGCAAGAATGTCGACCTGACCGTCGTCTATGGCGTCAACCACGACAAGCTTGAGGCGGGCCACACGATCGTCTCGAACGCGTCCTGCACGACCAACTGCCTCGCGCCGGTGGCCAAGGTGCTGAACGACACGATCGGCATCGAGCGCGGCCTGATGACCACGATCCACGCCTATACCAACGACCAGAAGATCCTCGACCAGATCCACCCGGACCTGCGTCGTGCGCGTGCCGCGGCGATGAGCATGATCCCGACCACCACGGGTGCCGCGCGCGCCGTTGGCGAGGTGCTGCCGGAGCTGAAGGGCAAGCTCGACGGTTCGTCGGTGCGCGTGCCGGTTCCCGATGGCTCGCTGATCGACCTGACCTTCACCCCGAAGCGCGACACGAGCATCGAGGAAGTAAACTCGATCCTCAAGGCGGCGTCGGAAAGCGGCCCGCTCAAGGGCGTGCTTTATTACTCGGACGAGCCGCTGGTTTCGATCGACATCGTTCACACTCCGGCGTCGTCGACGATCGACAGCCTTGAGACCGCGGTGATTGACGGCAAGCTGGTTCGCGTCGTCAGCTGGTACGACAATGAATGGGGCTTCTCGAACCGCATGGTCGACACCGCTTCGACGATGGCCAAGCTGGGATGACCGGCCGGATCGCCGGCATCGCCCGCCACGCGTTCGCCAAGGCGCCGATCGAGACGATCGATCGCGCCCGGGTGACGCTGGAGGGCGGCATCGCCGGCGATTTCCGCGGCGCGATGAAGGGCAAGCCCCACAAGCGTCAGGTCTCGCTGATCGAGGCGGGCGACTGGGCGACGGCGATGGATCTCGTGGGGCACAACATCCCCTGGGAACAGCGCCGCGCCAATCTGCTGATCGAGGGGCTGGACCTGCCGCAGATCGCGGGAAAGCGGCTGCGCATCGGCGCCGATGTGGTGCTTGAGGTGACGGTCGAGACCGAGCCGTGCGAGCGGATGGAGGCGCTGGCCGAAGGGCTGCGCGCCGCGCTGACGCCCGACTGGCGCGGCGGCATATGTACGATGGTGATCGCCCCCGGCGAAATCGCGGTGGGCGACGAAATCAGGATCGAAGAATGAGCGAGCGAGCTTTCAAGACGCTGGACGATATGGGCGACGTCACCGGCAAGCGCGTGCTGGTCCGCGAGGACCTGAACGTGCCGATGGCCGATGGCCATGTCACCGACGACACCCGCTTGCGTGCCGCGGTGCCGACCGTCAGCGAGCTGGCCGACAAGGGCGCCATCGTCCTCGTCCTCGCGCATTTCGGGCGTCCCAAGACCCCGACGCCCGAGCTTTCGACCGCTCAGCTCGTCCGCCCGTTCAGTCAGGTGCTGGGCCGCCCGGTCCGCTACATCGACTGGGAGGGCGACATCGAGTCGACCGCGACTCTCCAGCCCGGTGACATCGCGGTGCTCGAGAACACCCGCTTCTTCGGTGGCGAGGAGAAGAACGATCCGAAGGTGATCGATCGCTTCGCTGCGCTCGGCGATTTCTACGTCAACGACGCCTTCTCCGCCGCCCACCGCGCGCACGCCTCGACCGAGGGGCTGGCGCACCGGCTTCCGGCGTTCGCGGGCCGCCAGATGGAAGCCGAGCTCGACGCGCTCGACAAGGCGCTGGGCAATCCGCAGCACCCGGTCGCCGCGGTGGTGGGCGGTGCCAAGGTGTCGACAAAGCTCGACGTGCTCAAGCATCTGGTCGGGCAGGTCGATCATCTGATCATCGGTGGCGGCATGGCCAACACCTTCCTCGCCGCGCGCGGGGTGAATGTCGGCAAGTCGCTGTGCGAGCATGACCTCACCGGTACCGCCGAGGAAATCTTCGACGCGGCCGAGAAGGCGAACTGCACCATTCATTTGCCCTATGACGTGGTGGTGTCGAAGGAGTTCGCCGCCAACCCGCCGAGCCTGCGCACGGTCAACGTCCATGAGGTCGCCGAGGACGAGATGATCCTCGACGTTGGCCCGGCGGCGAGCGAGGCGCTGGCCGACGTGCTCAAGAATTGCCGGACGCTGGTGTGGAACGGCCCGCTGGGCGCGTTCGAGACCAAGCCGTTCGACACCGCGACCATGGCGCTCGCGCACACCGTCGCGGCTCTGACCAAGGAAGGCGGCCTCGTCTCGGTCGCCGGTGGCGGGGACACCGTCGCGGCGCTCAATCAGGCGGGCGTGTCAGGCGACATGACGTTCGTCTCGACCGCGGGCGGGGCTTTTCTCGAATGGATGGAAGGCAAGGCGCTGCCGGGCGTCGCGGCGCTCACGCGCTGATGCGCCATCATCGGCAGGCAAGCGGGGCGGTCCATCGGGCCGCCCTTTTTGTTTGCGGCTGCTGGCTACCGTTGTCAGGGTTCCCACCCGCTCGCCGCGCTGCAATAGGCCCGGGCAGCCACCAGCGACTCAACGAAGTCGCGATACGAGAAAATGCCGCAGAGCAGGGGACGGAGTAGCATGAACACCACCGAGATGACCGCCAAGATCGCCGCCGGAAACGGCTTCATCGCCGCGCTGGACCAGAGCGGCGGTTCGACGCCCAAGGCGCTGAAGGGCTATGGCATCGAGGAGGATGCGTACTCCGGCGACGAGGCGATGTTCGGCCTGATCCACGCGATGCGCAGCCGGATCATCACCTCGCCCGCCTTCACCGGCGACAAGGTGATCGGCGCGATCCTGTTCGAGCGGACGATGGACGGTCAGGTCGACGGCAAGCCGACCCCGCATGCGCTGATCGAACGCGGCGTGGTGCCCTTCATCAAGATCGACAAGGGCCTCGAGGCCGAA
>Ga0247822_10001582_pt1 | contig 14055 bp, 4 predicted proteins | sample 13C_Cellulose_Da_FD_192423 | JGI IMG/M metagenome (GOLD analysis project Ga0247822, IMG submission 192423) | Soil microbial communities from agricultural site in Penn Yan, New York, United States - 13C_Cellulose_Day30 | ecosystem: Environmental > Terrestrial > Soil > Agricultural land | place...
GACGACGCGTTCCAACAACTGACGGCGATCGAGACCTCCCAGGCGGGACAGCCCGGTCTGCCGTGGTTGCGGATCGGGCTGGAGAAGGTCGCCGGCCGGCACGAAGAGGTCCGTGGGCACCTCATGCAGCGGCTCGATGCGGCCCTGACCGACATGTCCGGCGAGGCCCTCCATCGCGTGCAGCACATTCTTGACACCTTCTATTCGAACAGCGGATGGCATGAATATGGAAAATTCGTCGAGAAGACCCGGCCAGTCTACGAGCGGCAGCCCGATCCGGCGGTCGGTCTCCACGAATGGAAGCGGCGGCAGGTCGAGTGTCTCCGCTACACGGGCCGACTGGAGGAGTCCGTGGCGCTCCGCAAGGAGTCCGCGGCCGAACTCCCGGGCGACGTTGGAGAACAGACCGTCTGCGCCACTGCCCTCTGGGAAATGGGGAAGAAGGCGGAGGCGTACGAATGGCTCGACCGCACGCTCGCCTACGGAGCCGGAAAGCATGAGCGGCCGCTCCGCTGGAACGAGTGGACCTACCGCGACATCCACGCCACGCGGGCCCGCCTCCTGCGCAACGACACCCGCTGGGGAGACCTCCTGCGGCATGTCGCGGGCTGGATCGAGCAGAATCCGACCTTCGCCGAACCGTACTCCGAGTATCTCAGCGCCCGGATCTACAACGACGAAATCGACTTGGCGGAGGAACAGGTCCGCCAGTGGCTCGCCGCGTCGCGGGTCGAACGGAAATTGACCGAACCCGAACGGGCCCGGCTGAGCGCAGCGGTCGGCTTTGCGCTGGGGGACATCTCCCACATCTCGAGCCGCAACGTCCTCGTTCCGCAGTGGTCCCCCGCTCTGGAGGAGACCGCCGCGTACTTCGTCAAGCACCCGGACCACAGCGACGTGACGCGGCAGATCGTGTCGCATCACCGGTTCCAGGGGACCGATGCGGCCGACCGCGTGCGGGGGCTGATCCGCCTGCGGCTGAATGAGGCGGCCGGGACACTCCCGGCGACGACGGTCCACGCGTTCGCGGAGCTCGTCCTCAACCACCGGTGCGTGATGGTCGAGGGTCCCGATCGGCTCAAGGTCGAAAGTATTCCGCTCTCCGAATGGGCGGCGTTGACGAAGACGCTCCGGACCCGCTGGGACGCGGAGCCGAAGACCGAAACCCGGCGGACGATCGCTGCGACGCTGACTTCGATCTATGCCTTGCACTTCGCCGACACGGAACACCTCCCGTTCCTGCGGGCCCGCCTGCAGCGGGCGGAAGAGGCGCTCGCCGCCCGTCCAGCGGACCTCGATCTCGAAGCCCGTCCCGAGAAAGACCTGGGGGACTACGTCGAATCCGAGCGGTCGGAGCTGTACGAGGCCCTTCTGTCCCGCCCCTGGACGGAGGCGATCGAAACGGAACTGTTCACGCAGCTCCCGCGGTTCGGCGCCGGGATGGAGGCTCCGCAGCGGCTGGACGTTTGGCTCGGGCGGTTACAGACGCTCGTGGACAAGATGCTGGCAGGCCGGCAGGCCGCGCGGATGACCGAGCTGACGGACTCGGGCGAGACCGAGAAGCTGACCCGCCCCCAGCTGCAGGAGAAGCAGACCGAGTTTCAGAAGACGGCCCGCCAAGACGTGGCAAAGCGGCTCCAGAGCGAGGCGGAGGCGCAGCGGGCCGATGCGGACCGGGCCGGCTGGCTCACGATGGAGCGAGCCCGTCTCGACATCCTGCTGGAGCAGAACCTCGAAGGGGTCTGGGGCGAGATGCAGGAACGCCTCGGACCGGCGCCGGCAGCGATGCCGGAGAACGACGAAGACTGGGGACCGGACCGCGTGGCCCACGAGCTGTCGCAGACGCTGCTCCGGTCCCGGGGCCTGGCGGCGTCGCTTTTCCTGGCGTCCCGCGACAAGGCTCCCAAGGACTGGGCCGACAAGGTCCTGAAATACCTGGACGCCGGAATCGCCAAGGAAGGGGCAGCGGCGGCCGCCTGGAAGAGTGGAAAGTACCAGTTCCTCGTCGCACTCGACCGCGTCGACGACATCGAGACATCGCTCAAGGCGTGGACCGCGGACGATCCGCAGGCCCCCGTCTGGAGGCTGGTCCTGGCCCGGATCCGGGCGGAGCGGGGGGACGTCCCCGGCGCGATCGCGCTGCTGGAGGAGGTCCAAAAGGGCTCGCCCCTCACGCCCCCCGATCTGGCGATGCTGGCCGACCTGTACCTGGCCGCAAATCGCAAGGGGGAGTTCGAACGGACCCGGCTGGCGAAGTTCGAGCAGATGGAGGAGTGGCGGCTTTCGAACTGGATCGGCCAGCAGCAGAACCGTTTCACGAATCACGGGGGAGATCTCGACGAGGAACTCCTCGCGGCCGTCCAGGCGCTGTTCGCGAAGGCGAGCCATCCGGAGAACTACCTCTACCAGATCCGGACGCTGTACCAGGCGACGCGGGACTTCCGCGTGCTGCGGATGGTCCCCGACCTGACGATCGGCCGGACGCGGGAACGGATCTACGGCACGCTCCAGCACCTCGACGAGCAGGTCCTGTGGGACCTCAAGGAGGCGGCCGCGGATGAGATCCTGGAGCGACTTCGGCTGGTCCGAAAGGAGACCGCCGCCGCGCTGGCCGCGATTGCCGACACCGCTCCCGACGCCGACATCCTTCGCCGCGCCAGACGGCTCGACCTGCGGGCCCTGGATCTGATCGAAGGAATCGTGGAACGGCGGTCGGCCGAAGTCCCCAACAGTCCGGACGTTCACGCCCGGGCCGCGCTCGCCGCCTTCCGCCGGGCCTTCGACGGCGACTGGCAGGAGGGAGAACGCCGGATGATGTCCGCCGTCCTCAAGGACCTGCGGAAGATCGCCCATCCGGGACTGGCCGAAGAACGCCACCGCGAATTCCGCGAGTTGATCGCCGGTTCGCCGCCGCTCAGCGACGAGGCGCTCGCGGTCACGGCGGACTTTGCCCACATCCTCTACTGGTACGACATGGACTTCCCCCGGCCGAACACGGGCCGGCCAGCGGCCCTGATGCTCCTGTCGAACGCGATCCGGGACCGCCTGCAGCAGGACAAAGGGATCTGGCCGGTAGCCCTCAACGGTGTCCTGGGCGAATACCTCGGCCAGCTCCGCGATGCCCGGCAGTACACAACGGCCGAGGACCTGCTCGAAAAGATCCTCGCGGCACTCCCCGAGGATCAGCGGCCCGCCATCGAGTCGGAGCGGTGGGCGACGTGGGTCCACGCCCTGGAGCACGACGGCCGGGTTTCGCTCGGCGTGGGGGAAGCGCTTCTGACCGCGCTGTACGAACGGTCGCTCGACCGGATCCGGGCCGCGGCGGACAACGAGCGGTATTCGCGGATCGTCGAGACCACTCAGCTCCTTTCGACCGCCTCGCAGAAGGGGCTGCCCAATGCCCGCCCGACGCTCTCGCGGTTCGCCTTTGACACCCTGCCCGGGCTCCTGACGCCGTCGATGCACAACTATGACTCGGCCATCTCCCAGGTCTCCTCGATCGTGCGGCAGCATCTCGACCGGCGGGAGGATCTGCGGTTCCTGCTCCGGTCGCTCCAGAAGTATCCCGTCTGGTTCCAGTACTCCTACAGCGACGGCTGGAACTACCACGGCTCGCAGATGGCCTCCCTCCGCACGGAGATCGGCGACATCGGGGACCTGGAGGCGCCGCTCCTCGAACTGGTCCTGAGCTACCTGCGGAAGGAACTCCTGACCCGCGACGCGCGGAATCAGAGCTTCACCCGTGCCAACTACGGCTACTTCTGGAGCGAGAAGCGGGCGGACTTCCTCCGCGTCGCCGAAGAAGTCCTCGCCGCCGAGAAGAACTCGCCGCGGATCATCGAGTACGTGGCCGAGTACCTCTTCAGAGGGCTCAACGCCCAGCCGCGGGCGATCGAGGTCCTGTTCATCGCCCATCGCCGCGGGCTCCTCGACGATCGGGTAATCGACACCCTCGTCCACTACCTGATGGAGGAGCGCCGCCACGCCGAAGCGGCTCCGCTGCTGGAAGGTCTGGTCGACCGCGAGCCGGACAACCTCGACCACCGGACCGACCTCCTGATCTGCTACCACGAGTCGAAACGGCCGCAGCAGGTGAAGGAGCTCTACGACCGGACGCGGGCGGACTTCCAGAAGAAGGGCCGCTGGACCGCCGACGCCATGGCCCAGATGGCGGATGCCTGCCGGCGGAGCGATCTGCCAAAGGAGGCCCGGGATCTCTACACCGGCGCCATCCAGCGGCGGCAGCGGGAGTCGGCCAACCGCGGCATCGGCGACGAGACACTGTCGCGTTGGTATCAGCATCTGGCCGCGATCCATTCGCAGCTCGGCGACACGGCAGCGGCGGTCGAAGCCGCCTCGGGGGCGATCGTCTGCTGGTCCCCCCGCCACGATCAGCGGCGGCAGGCGATCGAGGCTCTGGAGTCGGTCGTCGCGTCAGCAAAAGACCTCGACGCCTACGTTGCGACCGTTGACGCCAAGTCGCGGGAGTCCGGCCAGGACAGTCCGATCATTCGGGCCGCCATCGGCAAGGCGTGGAAGGACCGGATGGCCTGGGACAAGGCGATCGCGCAGTACGAGCTGGCCCGTCAGCTCCAGCCGAACAACCGTGCGATCAACGAGGCGCTCCTCGCGTGCTACGACGCCAAGGGGGACAAGCCGGGGGCGGTCCGGCAGCTGCTCGGGATGATCGATCTCGACCGGCACAACCTTGACCTCCTCAAGCAGCTGGCCGAGCGTTCCAAGGAAGACTCGTCCCTGGCCGAACGGGCGGCAACATCGATCGTCGAGTCCGCCCCGAACGAGGCGGAGCACCATGCGGCCCTCGCGGAACTGCGGCAGGCGCAGGAACGGTGGACCGAGGCGATCCCGCACTGGGAGCAGGTCGCGGAACTGCGGAAGCTCGAACCGACCGGCCTGATCCGGCTCGCGAAGGCGCTCGTCCACGTCAAACAGTTCGCCCGGGCGAAGGAGGTGCTGGCCCAGTACCGCAAGAAGGAATGGCCGAGCCGGTTCGACAACCTGCAGGAGGAGGTCCGCCAGCTGGAGACTTCGCTCCCTCGGTGAGTGTCGGATTCCGGGGAGAGGAAATGAGCCACAGATAAACACAGATCAGGAGAGGGAGACGCGAAAGCCGCATCCCGAGCGTCTTCTTTCAGGGGGCGCCTCTTATCCGTGTTTATCTGTGTGCATCTGTGGCTCTCTCCTTTCGTCGTTGAGTTGGAATCGCAACGCGCCTATCGTCAGCGCACTCGCGCTCTCCGTCGCCGCGTCACCGGGTTCGGTGCTCGCGTCCGGGGAGAGGAGCGATGGAGACGCTCGATGATCCGTCTGATGCTACTGGCGGCGGCCTGGCTCGCGATGGTTGCCTGTTCCCCGGCCAAGGCCGCCGCGGCTCCCCGGCCCAATCTCGTCGTATTCCTCGCCGATGATGCCGGGTGGGGAGACTACAGCCGCAACGGCAACACGCAGGTCTCGACGCCGAACATCGACTCCATCGCCGCAGGGGGCGTCACGCTCGACCGGTTCTTCGTCTGCCCCGTCTGCTCGCCGACGCGGGCCGAGTTCCTCACCGGGCGGTATCACCCGCGGACCGGCGTTTACGGTGTCTCGACCGGCCAGGAGCGGATGAGTCTCGACGAGAAGACGATCGCCGACGCTTTCCAGGCGGCCGGCTACGCGACCGGGGCCTTCGGCAAGTGGCACAACGGCAGCCAGTGGCCCTATCACCCGATGGCCCGCGGCTTTGGCGAGTACTACGGATACACCGCCGGACACTGGGGGGAGTACTTCGATCCCCCGCTCGAGCACAACGGACAGCCGGTCCGGGAGAAGGGCTATATCGTCGACCTGTGCACGACCAAGGCCCTCGACTTCATCGACCGGAGCCGGAGAAAGCCGTTCTTCTGCTACGTCCCGTTCACGACCCCGCACTCCCCGTGGGGCGTCCCCGATGAGGACTGGCACCGGTTCAAGGACAAGCCGATCGCGCAGCGCGGCACGCAGCCAAACCAGGAGGATCTGGACGAGACGCGGTGCGCGCTGGCGATGATCGAGAACCAGGACCGCAACGTCGGCCGCGTGCTGAAGCGGCTCGAGGACCTCGGGCTCGCGGAGAACACGATCGTCCTCTACTTCTCAGACAACGGCCCCAACAGCTGGCGGTGGAACGGCGGCATGAAGGGGCGAAAGGCGTCCACCGACGAAGGGGGGATCCGCTCGACGTGCTTCCTCCGCTGGCCGGCCAGGCTGCCGAAGGGGCGGACCGTGCCGCAGATTGCCGGGGCGATCGATCTCCTGCCGACGCTGACGTCGCTGGCGGGGGTCACCCGCGTCGGAGACAAGCCGCTCGACGGCCGCGATCTCAGTCCGCTGTTCCTGACGGAGGACACCCGCTGGCCGCAGCGGAAGCTCTTTTCGACCTGGGCCGGCAAGGTCAGCGTGCGGACCGATCGCCACCGTCTCGACCATCAGGGGGGCCTGTTCGACATGCAGGCCGACCCCGGACAGACGACGCCGATCACCGACCGGGACCCGGCAACGACGCAGCAGCTCCAGGCCGCTGTCGCCCAGTGGCGGCGCAACGTCCTGGACGGGGAGGCGGAGGGGAAGCCGAAGCGCGAACGGAAAGGACCGGGGAACGCCGTCGATCCACGGCCGCTGACGGTCGGCTACCGGGAGTTTCCCCGCACCTGGCTCCCCGCCCGCGACGGCGAACCGCGGGGCGGAGTCCGGCGGAGTTCCAGTGCGCCGAACTCGTCGTACTTCGTCCACTGGACCTCGAAGGAGGACTCGATGGTGTGGCGACTCGCGGTCCACACGCCGGGGCGGTACGCGGTCGAGATCCTCTATACGTGCCCGGAGGCCGATGCCGGCTCGAAGATCGAGCTGGCCTTTCAGGACCACCGGCTCGCCGGGATCGTCGGCCCGGGGTGGGACCCGCCGCTCTACACGAACCAGGACACGATCCCCCGTCCTCCGGCGGAATCGCAGATGAAGGAGTTCCGGCCGCTGCGGCTCGGCGAGATGACGCTCCCCGCCGGCGAAGGGGACCTCGTCCTCAAGGCGACCGACATCCCCGGCGGCTCGGTCATGGACGTCCGGGCGCTCACGCTGACGCTGCTCGGCGAGTGAGAGATTCTGAAACAAGCCTCTTGACCTCCTGATTCGCCAGCGGCAGAATGCCTAAACTAATAGTTTAGTTGAAAGGGCCGATCGGAATGGCCGAAGTCAGTCCCAGCGAACGGGAGCTCGACATCCTCAAGGTCCTGTGGGACCGGGGGGAGTCGAAGGTCCGCGACGTGCACGAGGCCCTGTGCCGCCACCAGCAGACCGCCTTCACGACGGTGCAGACGCTGCTGCGGATCATGGCGGACAAGGGGCTCGTCCGGCAGCGGATCGAGGGGCGGACCCTCTACTACGCTCCCCTCCATACGCGCGAGCAGGTGAGCTCGCGGTTCCTGAGCCGGGTCTTTGACGGGGCCCTCGACGAGCTCGTCCTCAACATGCTGCGGGCGGAAGACGTCTCGCCCGATGAGATGCGGGACCTGGAACGGCTGATCGCCCGGGCCCGCCGCGACAAACAGACTCCCCCGGAGTAGCACATGACCACTGCGCAGTTGCTCGTGTTGACGTGGATGGAGTGGGCCGCCGCGGGAGCCGTGCTGCTCCTCGTAACGCGACTGGCGCTGGGCCGGATCACCCAGCCGGCCGACCGGATTCTGCTGATCCTGATGGCCTTCGGCACGGCGACGATGCTCCCCGTGCTGGCGATGCTCGCCCCGATTCCCGCCTGGCGGCTGGGGGTCGTTTCGTCCCCCCGCGCGGAGGCGACCATCGCGCCCGCGGTTTCGACGGACGTCCCGGCCGCGGCCATGCCGCGGTCGTCCGCGCCTGTTGCGGCTGCACCCCCACAGCGGCCGTCCGCTCTCGATCACACCCCAGCCTCGTCCGTCGCGCCCCCCGCGGCGGTGAAGACGGAGACGAGCCGCCCCCGTCCTACTTTCGATTTGTGGTCGCTCGCGGCGGGCGTCCTGGTCACCGCCTACGCCGGGATCGCAATTGCCTTCGCGGCGCGGTGGATCGCCGGATCGATTCGCCTCCGACGGCTCGTGAGCGACTCTGCTCCGGCCAGCGACGAACTTCGGGCGATCTGGAACGAAGTCACCGCGAGCCGCGGCGCTTCGGTCGCGCTGCGGGTCTCGAACGATGTCGACACCCCGCTCGCCTTCGGGTGGCTCTCTCCGACGGTCGTTGTCCCGGCCACGGTCGCAGCGGCGGACGCCCGGACGCTCCGGTTCTGCCTCGCCCACGAATGGTCGCATCTGGAACGGCGGGACCTCCCCGCGTGGGGCCTGGCGCGGCTCTGCCAGTTCGGACTGTGGTGCCAGCCGCTCTACTGGACGCTCCGCCGCGAACTGCGGGTCTGCCAGGACATCCTCGCCGACAACCGGGCCGCCTCCGCCGGCGGAGATTCGATCGAATACTCCGAGCTCCTCGTCCGGTTCGCCCGGAACCGGATGGCGGCTCCGCTCGCGGGGGCCATGGCGCTCCTCGATCGACCGAGCCAACTGACCCGCCGGGTGAAAATGCTCCTCGCCTCCGGACGCAGCCTGCGTCTCCGCTCGGGGGGACTGTTCCGCGCCCTCGCGGGGGCGGGGGTCCTGACGGGAGCGGTCCTGCTGAGCGCGGTCCGTTTCTCGGCGCTGCAGGCCGCCGACGGGCCCGAGAAGACTCCGGCCGCCGAGGCGAAACCCGAGACTCCCCCGGCGGAGAAGCCGAAAGACAAACCGGCCGAGGAGACGCTGCACTACGGCGGCGTGGTGGTCAGCAAGGGGACCGACAAAGGAATTCCGAGAGCGACGGTGACGGTCCGCCGGTCCAAGCTCACCGCGCAGGAGAACTCGATTATCGAGGAGTCCCGCCACACGACGGATAGCGACGGAAAGTTCCAGTTCGTCATCCCGCCGGAGCAGGTGGCGATCCCCTGGCTGTACATCGAGCTCGACGTCGAGCATCCCGACTACGCCGCGAAGAAGGGGCACGGCTACGCCCTCTCGATGATCCGCAAGAACGAGCCGCTGGGAGAGCGCCCCTTCTTCGAGAAGACGGAACTCAACCCCTCCGACCCCGTCACCGGAACGGTCGTCGATCCGGGCGGAAAACCTCTCCAGGGAATCAAGCTCCAGGGCTACTCCACGTCCAACGCCGCCGATTTCCGGGAATACGGTTCCTTCACCGATACCGTGACCGACGAATCGGGCCGGTTCCGTCTCCCGATGATCAAAGGGGGCGTCGGCGTGATGTGGATCCTCCCCAAGGACTTCGCCAGCACCTCCCGGGCGATCCACAAGGATCGGGGCGAGCTCGGGACCATCACCCTGCGGCCTGGAGTGCGGACCGGCGGCCGGGTGATCGGCGTCTCCGGGGAGCCGGTGGCCGGGATCCCGGTGAACATCGAGTACCAGGGGGAGGGCAATGAGACCGTCAACGACCTCCCGGTCGCGACGTCGATCGTCCGCAGCGCCGTGACCGACAAGGAGGGACGGTTCGCCTTTGATCCGCTCCCCAGCGGTTCCTACCGCGTGATCCCGGACGAGCACCGCCGCGATCCGATCGACCGGGACCGGACCCAGTACAAGATCCCGGGGGTCTTCCTTCCACTCACCGTCAAGCTCCAGGAAGGGACGGAGGCCGCTCCGATCGAGGTCCAGGCCGCGCCGCACGTCGTCTTCCACGCCCAGATCTATGACAGCAGCGGCAAGAAGTCGCGGGGGCATGAGTTCTTCCTGTTCGGCGAGATCGACAAGCAGTTCTGGTTCGGCCAGGGAAAACCCGACATGGAGGGGACGATCGCCATGGAGGTGCCGCACGGACTGCAGAACGTCCGGATTCAGCTCATGACCAACGAGCACGGGGCCCTTCGCTTCCGCCGCGGCAAGGGGAAGGAACTGGAGAACCGCAAGGACGACATCGAGTTCGGCACGCTGAACGAAGATGTCGAAGGCTTCGAGATCATCAAGTACAAGGCCCCGATCGTGATTGTGAAAGCGGTCGACGAGAATCAGGCCCTTGTTCCCGCCTTCCGCGTGAGCGCCGCTTATCCGTGGGGACAGCAGCGGTACATCCTCGAAGGGGAGCAGCGGTCGGACCTCTCGTTCGAGAAGCAGAACGACGGACGCTACCGGACGTCGCAGATGCTTCCGGACGAGGACGTGAAATTCACGGTGGAGGCCGCCGGATTCGAGACGGCGAGCGAGACAGTCCGGCTGCCGGAAGGGGAGCTCAAGGAGCTGGTCTTCACGCTCAAGAAGGCGAAGGATGCCGCGGCGCCGCCGGCGGACAACAAGCTTCCCGCCGCCAAGCCTGAGTGATGGAGCACAGGCATGTCGATCCCGCCCCCCCCGTGGAACTGCCAAAGGCAACCCCTCGGGAGGGCGAGGCTCCTGCCGAGCCGCAGCGGTGCCGGAAGCGACCGATGCCCTCCTTCGGCCGACCGGGAGAACGCTCATCGTGAGCGACGCCATGCTTCATCGAGGCACTCCAGGGAGAGGACAGATTGGACACGGGCAGGAACCTTCGCGGCTCAGCAGGAGCTTCGCCCTCCCGGGGTCGGCGGTCACTTTGCCCATGCGCTGCCAGGCATCCTTCTGACGTTCCGATCCCAGACTCCGGAGTGACAACGATGCCCGGCGTTCCTCTGATCGCGGCCTGCCTCGTCGGGTTCGCCGCGGCGTGCCTGCCGTCTATCGGCGCCGCGGAGGACGTCGCCACGACCGGCGGAACGACGGCGGACGCGCAGGCGATCCGGACCGTCGACTTTGAGCGGCACGTCGAGCCGATCCTGGGCCGGCTCGGCTGCCGCGCGGGAGCGTGCCACGGCTCGTTCCAGGGGAAAGGCGGCTTTCGATTGAGCCTCTTCGGCCAGTCCCCGACGGCGGACCACGCCGCGATGGCGGGGGACCGGGACTCGAAGCGGGTGATCGTCGAGACGCCGCTGGAGAGCCTGATCCTGGCGAAGCCGTCGGGGCGGATCGAGCACGAGGGGGGGCTGCGGCTCCCCGCGGACTCCTTTGAATATGAGGTCCTGCGGCGATGGATCGCGGCTGGAGCGGTCCATGTCCCGAGACGAGGCGAACTCCGCGAGCTTCGGCTGGAACCGGCGGTGAACGGGCCCCTGAAACGGGGAGAGTCCTTCGGCCTCCGAGTTATGGCCAGCTTCCTCGACGGCGAGACCGAAGAGGTCACCCGCTTCAGCGAGTTCCGCAGCCGGGACGAGACCGTGGCCACGGTCGACGGACGCGGGACCGTGAACGTTGTCGGACACGGCGGGACGTCGGTGCAGGCGACCTATGGAGGCCGGTTCGCCCACCGGTCGGTCAGCGTCCCCTGGCCGACCGCTCAGCCGCTCCCGCCGCGCGCCGCCCCGGCCAACCTGATCGATGTTGAGATCGACCGCCGTCTGGACGAGCTGGGACTTGTCTCGAGTCCCCTGGCCTCCGACGACGAGTTCCTGCGGCGGGCGACGCTCGACGTCCTGGGGACGCTCCCCGCTCCCGCGGACGTGCGGGCGTTCCTCGCCGATCCGAGTCCGCTCAAGCGGTCGGCGGCGATCGACCGGCTCCTGGCCGATCCGCGCCGCGCGGTCGTGTGGGCGTCGAAGATGTGCGACGTCACGGGCTGCAACGTCGACACGATGGAGGAGCCCGCCACGCTCCGCCCCAAGCGGGCCCGGATGTGGCACGACTGGTTCCGCCGCCGGTTCGTTGACAATGTCTCGTATGACGAACTCGTTCGCGGCGTGCTCTGTGCGACGAGCCGCGGCGGAGTGCCGATCGGAGACTGGGTCGAGCAGGAGGCAGCGCGGCAGGCGGCCGCGGAATCGAAGTTTGAATCGGACTACGCCGAGCGCGATTCGCTCGATCTCTACTGGCGGCGGCTCCGCGCCGAGGGGACCTTCTCGGTCGAGGACCACGCCGAACTGGCGGCGTCGGCGTTCCTCGGCCTGCGGCTGCACTGCGCCCGCTGCCACCATCACCCGTACGACCGCTGGTCGCAGCGGGACTTCGCCGGGTTCGCCCAGACGTTCTCCCGCATCCAGTTCGGCAGCTCGACGGAGCTCCGGACCGAAGTGATGCGGCAGCTCGACCGCCGCCGCCAGGCCCGCGCGGCCGGGGAGTTGCTCCCGCCGCTCGTGCGGGTCCAGGAGGTCTACGTCGCGGCCACGCCCCGGCAGCTCGTCGACGCCGCCGCTCAGGCGGACGCACCGCCGCAGGCTCCCGGAGGGCCGTTCCTGGCGGAGTCCGCGGATCCGCGGGAGGACCTCTGGCGGTGGCTCGTCCGCCCGGACAATCCGCTCTTCGCCCGGAGCTTCGTGAATCGGGTCTGGGCGAAATACTTCGGGACGGGCCTCGTCGAACCGGTCGACGACCTGTCCGCCTCGAACCCCGCCACGCACCCCGAGCTGCTCGACCGGCTGGCGACGGAGTTCGTCCGCTCCGGCTTCGATGTCGCGGCGCTGGAGCGGCTGATCCTCTCGTCCAACGCCTACCAGCGCTCGTCGCGGGCGGTGGCCCCGTCGCGGCCGGCCGGTCCTTGGCTCGCTCACGCGCCCGTTCGATCCCTCTTGGCAGAGACGCTCCTCGACGCGCTGAACGCCACGCTGGAGACCACGGAAGACTTCGGCGCCGAAGTGCCGGCCGGGAGCACGGCCCACGAGGTCGCGCCGAACCGGCTGGCCGACGCGCGGAGCCAGGCGCTGTTCACGCTGCTGGGACGCGGCGACCGCCGTTCGCTCTGCGAGTGCGACCGGGAGAGCGGCCCCTCGATCCGGCGGTCGATCTACCTCCTCAGCGACGAACGGGTCCTGACGAAGATCCGCGAGGGACGTCTCGCTCGGCTCCTCAGCGCCAGCCGCTCCGACGACGAGATCCTCGACGAAATGTTCCTGGCGACACTGTCGCGGCAGCCCGACTCCGGCGAGCTCTCGTTCCTGCGGAGCGAACTGGCCGCGGCGGCGGACCGCAGGGAGGCGCTGGTCGACGTCGTCTGGTCGCTCCTCAACACCCGCGAGTTTTCCACGAACCACTGACACGTCGATCCGGCCTCCTGTCCGTTCTTCGGCGTCCGCTCCCCCTGCGTGCGAGGGCTTCGATCATGTCTGGAACTTTCGGCCTGTGCTCTCCCGGAGAGCTGCGTCCTTCCCGGCGGAGCTTCCTCCGCATCGGCGCCGCGGGACTGGCGGGGCTGACACTCGGCGAGGCGCTCCGGGCCGAGGACAAGCCGGCGACGGCTTCTCCGCCGGCCCGCAACGTCATCATGCTCTTCCTGACCGGCGGGCCGGCCACGATCGACATGTGGGACATGAAGCCCGAGGCCCGCGCGTCGATCCGCGGGGAGTTCCGGCCGATCGACACCTCGGTCAGCGGGCTCCAGATCTGCGAACACATGCCGCAGCTCGCGAAGGCGATGCACCTGGCGACCCTGGTTCGCTCCGTGACCCATACGATCGCGGAGCATACGCAGGGGCAGCGGTACCTCATGACGGGGAACGCTCCCTCGCCGGCGGTCGAGTCCGCTTCGCTCGGCTCCCTGGCGAGCCACCTCATCCGGGACCGGAAGGGAATCCCGCCGTATGCGACGCTGGGGGATGTGCCGGCCGCCAACTCCGGCGATCTCGGCGCCGCGTTCAATCCGTTTGCGATCCCGTCGCTGGAGCGGACCGTTCGAGGAAAGGACAAGGAAGACGAGGCCGGCGGGGCGGAGAAGGAGGCCCGCGACCGGATCGGTCTGCCGGAGGGGGTGACGCGGGAGGATTTCCTCCGGAGGCTCAAGATCCGCGATCGGCTCGATCAGCGGATGGCGGGAGGGGCGGCGGCGGACTTGGCGGGGCAGCTCGACCGGTTCCATGCCGAAGCGGTCGAGATCCTGAGGTCGGACGCGATCAACGGGGCGCTACAGATCGGCCAGGAGGCGGGGGCCGTCCGGGAGCGGTATGGGGAGTCGGACCTGGGGCGGCGGATGCTGGCGGCGCGGCGGCTGGTGGAGGTGGGGGCGCGA
>Ga0247822_10001583_pt1 | contig 14047 bp, 10 predicted proteins | sample 13C_Cellulose_Da_FD_192423 | JGI IMG/M metagenome (GOLD analysis project Ga0247822, IMG submission 192423) | Soil microbial communities from agricultural site in Penn Yan, New York, United States - 13C_Cellulose_Day30 | ecosystem: Environmental > Terrestrial > Soil > Agricultural land | place...
CGTTCGTACGATCGAAAGTCCGGGAAGTGGATCATCCGGTCAGCATTAAAGATTCCAACCAGGCTCACGCCATCGAAGTCGAGTCCCTTGGTGACCATTTGTGTGCCCACGAGAATGTTCGTTTCACCTTTTTCGAACGCGTCGATGATGGATTCGTAGGCGGTTTTGCTTCGTGTGGTATCGAAGTCCATCCGCTGAACGCTGGCATCGGGAAATTGAAGCGACAATTCTTCCTCCAGTTTCTCGGTGCCATAGCCGACAGTTTTGAGACGCGTCGATGAACACGAAGGGCACTTTTCAGGAAGAGACTCGCGATAGCCACAATAGTGACAGATCATGGCATGCCGGTATTGATGATAGGTGAGGCTCACCGCGCAGTTGATGCACTTGGGTATCCAACCACAATCTTCACAATTCACCATGGGTGAATAACCACGGCGGTTCTGGAATACAATCACCTGTTCTTTCCGTCCCAACGCTTCGGCTATGTGTCGAAGGAGCGTCTGCGAAAATTCTCCCTTAATGGTCTTCCTGATCCGGGCCTCGTGCATGTCGGCGAGGACCACGGCCGGCAATTGAGCCGAACCGAACCGCTTGTTCAATGCAACATATCCATATTTGCCTTGCTGAGCCTGGAAGTAAGATTCCAAGGATGGCGTCGCCGATCCGAGAATTACTTTTGCATGATGCAGCTGCCCCATGACCAAAGCCACGTCCCGCGCATTGTATCTTGGTGCAGGCTCCTGTTGTTTGTATGAGGCATCGTGCTCTTCGTCCACAATGATCAGCCCAAGGCTGTCGAACGGCAGAAAAATAGACGAACGCACACCCACAATGAATTTCAGGTTTCCATTCAACACACCTTTCCAGACTTCTACGCGTTCGTTGTCTGAGAACCGCGAGTGATAGACCCCCATCGCATTTCCAAACACTCGTTGCATGCGTTGTACGACCTGTGTCGTTAGCGCGATTTCAGGGAGAAGATATAATACCTGGTTTCCGCCTTCGAGCGCTTGTCTGATCAGGTGAATATATACCTCTGTCTTACCACTGCCCGTGATTCCGTGCAGCAGCAGTGCCGGCTTCTGTTGTAGTTGCCTGGTGATATCCTGCAATGCTCCCTGCTGTTCTTCACTGAGCTGACTTACAATGCCCGTGTCCGCTGATGTATCGGAGAACCTGGATACAATCACATGAAACAATTCGAAGACGCCATTCTTTACGAGCGTACTGAGTGATGACTCAGACAAGTCTGGTTCGAGGAGCTGTTTGCGTGGCATTCCCTTTTTGTTGCTGGTCATGTCGCTCAGGACGGGAACTTCCTGAAGGTAACGGAGCATGATCTCCTCCTGCTTAGGCTTCGACGCCAGCGTTGTAAACAATCCCTCGAGTGCTTCCGAACTGGTATAAGCTACCGTGAGCCTTGCGCGTGTTTCGGTTTTGGGCTTGTACTTTTCGCGAACCTCCTCGTATAGAATGATCGCCTCCTTCGCGACAAGAGATTTGAGAATGCTATAAGGATTGCGGATTTCCAATAGCTTGGACACTGCAGAATAATCAAGTGACTCTGCCTCCAGGTTCTTCAACAAAATGAGCTCTTTGTCGGAAAACGGGAGCGTACTTTCGTCAAGGTTAAACGCCGGGTGTAACTGGACGCGGGATTCACTGCCTAACTTCAAGCCACTGGGAAGGCCAGCATTCAACACTTCACCAAGGGTGCAGAGATAATAATCTTTGATCCACTGAAAGAGCTTGAGTTGCACATCGGTTACGACCGGCAATTCATCCAGCAACTCCAACAGGTATTTGGCTTCGTAATCTTTTGGCGGCTGCTCATGAAGATTAAGAATTACTCCGGTGACAATTTTACGATCGCCGAACTGAACAATCGCGCGTTGTCCTTTCATCACGCGATCGTTCATGTTGAAGGGCACGCGGTACGTAAACAATTTTGGAATTGGAACGGGCAGTAGTAATTCGGCGAATAGCGTAATGCGATGATGACCTGTGTTCTCCTCCACGCTACATCAGTTAAACTTCACATCCTTTAACGCTTCGTGAATGGTCGTCAGGTCCTTTAACTGTATATCGTTGCCGATCCTGAACGAGCGAATCGTGAATCCAGAGTTTAATTTAAACACACAGATGACCTGGTTGTTCAGCGCCAGGGCGAACTGTGTGTCGGGCAGCGACTCAATCATTTGTGACAGTGTATGCGAACCAGTGGGTGAGAGGCCGATATCAATATAATGCAACTGGTATTTGGGATCGTATTGTATGTCCGTAGCGTATGTGAGTTCGCTTGCAGCCACGATCGGCTTCTTCGAAATACAGATCTTCTGATTGCCGATGATCATCCTGGCTTCATTAGAGCAAGGCACTTTCTTCAGTGGGTTGGCCATGATGTAAATACCAGACAGCAATTCGCCAGTCTGTGCAGGCAGATCAATCGAAAGCACGAACAATGACAATATGATGACTGTTGCTTTCATGACGTTGTTGCGTCAATACACCTCGACATTCGAGAGCAGCGGACATGCCTTCGAAGCGGTGATATTGATGCGGATCTTTTCTGCGTCAGTCTTGTCGACGCGCAGAATTCGTTTATAACCAATCGTTGTTCCATTTGAAAGAGGTTTCCACGTACCCCCGGAGTAGGTCTCAATGTTGAATGCCTTCACACGTTGTCCAAGTTTGATAAATTCCTGGAGAACGATATACTTCACGGGCTTCGATCCTTCAAACGAGATCTCTGCGCTGGCAGTGGTTACGTTATCGTCGGTTGCCCAATAGGTTTCGGGATTGGCATCGGTAAGGAGGTTGGCTCCAAAGTTCTGCGCTTCACCCCGCACGTTGTCGGCAGTGCACGATGCACCGGAGGCGTGGTTGGTCTTAAACTCATTTGACAGTAGTTCCTTAAAACCTTTCAGCGAAGCGACATCATTGTCATGGAAATGTCCGCGCCGATCGGGTGGAACATTTAGCAGAAGCGTCGATCCACGGCCCACAGAAGTCAGATAGATTTCGAACAGCTGCTGTGGTGACTTCACGAGAGAGTCTTCGGCAGCGTGGTAGAACCAGCCGGGGCGGATGGAAACATCAACTTCGGCGGGAATCCAGGCCGTTCCATTTTCGTGTCCCGTGTTCAATAAATCTGTGGTTCCTGGCTGACCTGCGTATAGGGTATCCGGTGTAATCGTATTCCAGTTCGTTTCGCCTGCTACACCGCGCTCGTTTCCTACCCATCTCACCCCCGGACCTGCGTCGCTGAAAAACAATATTTCCGGCTCAAACTCTCTCACGATGCTTAATGTGTTCGGCCAGTCGTAATAGTTCTTACCATCGATCTTCCTTTTTTCTTTTGCACCACCGTAGTAGCCGTCGCCGCCGTTCGCTCCGTCAAACCACATCTCGAATACAGGGCCATAGGCGGTGAACAATTCTTTCAACTGGTTCCTGTAGTAGGTGATGTATTCCGGCGTGCCATAGTCGGCACGGTTCCGGTCCCAGGGCGACAGGTAAATTCCGAACTTCAGTCCATTGGCGCGGCAGGCATCGGCCACAGCTTTCACTACGTCGCCCTTGCCACCCTGAAACGGACTGTTCTTAACGCTGTGCTCCGTGTATTGAGTTGGCCAGAGACAAAAGCCGTCATGATGCTTGCAGGTGAGAATCACACCTTTAAAGCCCGCATCTTTGAGCGTCGTTATCCATTGGCCCGGATTGAAGTCTGTGGGGTTGAATATTTTAGGTGATTCGTCACCATAGCCCCATTCTTTATCTGTAAACGTGTTGGTGGTAAAATGAATGAAGGCGTTTGTTTCCATGTTGTGCCAGGCAAGCTGGCTCTCTGTCGGAACGGGTCCAACAGGTGTTGGAGCCTCCACAGTTTTTTTTGGTGAACAAGCAACAAGCAGTAATGCAGCAAATACAAATGAAGTTCTCATCAAGGTTAAATAAATAGCGAAATATACTGTTACGATCGGCGACATACACGTTGCCTCAGGCTTTTATCTGTGCAATCGCCTGATCCACGTTGTGAACGGGCAGCTGGCAAACCCGCTTGTGACAGACGAATATAGTGTCGCGTCCATTAACCGGTGATTTATCTGCAACCAGCGGAATGTTACTGTGATCAGATGCCTTCAGGTAAGTAGCGAACGGAAGAAAGCTGCTCAGGAGTGTCTGATGTTGTTCCCGATTGTTGCCGGCAAGCACAACTTCCTTCAATCCTTTCTGCGATTCGATCATGGCAATTGCCCACTGAGACATATATGAAGGCTCAGTGCTGATCAACGTTTGTAAAGCATTAACAAGAGCCTTTGACTGGTCGATCCATTCGTCGATCCCCATCATCGTTCCCAGCCAGTTGAGGTTCTGAGCCATGATTGCATTCGAGCTGGGGATAACGTTATCGAATATTTCCTTCTTGCGTGCAATGAGTTTCTCGGACTTCGCTGACGTATAAAAGAAGTACTTCTCCTGAGGATCGTAAAACTGCGAAAGGACGACGCGCGTAAATTCGGCAGCACGAAGGAGAGCAGCTTCGTCGAAGGATACCTGGTAATACCTGATGAGCGCAAAAATATACCATGCGTAATCATCCAGGAACCCATGCGTTGTCGATCGTTTCGTCTTGAAGGACCGGAACAGTGTTGTGCCTTCGCAGAGGTTTCGCTCGATGAAGCGCAGGTTCGCGGAGGCCATTGCTTTGAACTTATCATCGCCGAACGCGGCGTAAGCGTCAAGTAAGCCGCAGGTCATCATGGCGTTCCAGGCCGTCAGGATCTTATCGTCGAGGCCCGGCCGAACCCGCGGCGCACGCGCATCCAGCAAAGTCTTTTTATAAGCAATCAGTTGCTTATGCCATTGTCCGGCGCTGATTTTATGTTTGGCAATGAACGCATCTTCGTCGGTCACGGCATAAAGAATGTTCATTCCGTGTTCCCAGTTGCCGCCGGGCGTAGCCTGATAATATTCCTTTACGATGGAGGCGTCAGATCCCAGGTGTTTGTCCAGTTCCGGGGCGGTCCAGCAATAGAACTTACCTTCAACGCCTTCGCTATCCGCATCGAGAGCGGAATAAAATCCGCCTTCAGAACTTGTCATTTCCTGCTCGAGCCATTCGCGCGTTTCATTAACGACTTCACGATAGCGTGGAGACGCCGTAACAGCAAATGCTTCACTGTAAAGACTCATGAGCTGCGCGTTGTCGTAAAGCATCTTCTCAAAGTGGGGAGCAAACCAGTCACCATCGACAGAGTACCGTGCGAACCCTCCGCGCAGCTGGTCATAGATACCACCAGCGGCTATCCGGTCGAGTGTAAGCTGAACCTGCTGCAGCGCTGTGTTGTCTCCGGTTAAATGGTGATAGCGCAGCAATAGTCTCCAGATCGAAGGCATAATAAACTTCGGTACATTACTCATTCCACCACGGAGCCGGTCAAAACGTTCGGCAAGCTTTTCCGCTATGGCTTGCAGATCGGTTTCAACGGTTACGTTATGCGCAGCGTCGACAAATCTCCCGATGTCGGAACGCATCAGGTGTTTTGTCAGTTCTTCGGCGGTGTCTTCTATGTTATCGCGATTACCGGAATACGCGCGCGACACATTCTCCAGGATCTGTGTCCACGCAGGCGGGGAGAAGTATGTGCCGCCGAAGAACGGCTTTTGATCTGAAGTGAGAAATACGTTCAGGGGCCATCCGCCGTGAACGCCCAGCGCTTGCACCGCCTCCATATAAATTTGATCCACGTCAGGGCGTTCCTCGCGGTCAACTTTAATACAAACGAAGTGCGCATTCATGACTGAGGCGATCGATTCGTTTTCAAAACTCTCACGCTCCATCACGTGGCACCAATGACAGGAAGAATATCCGATACTTACAAGAATAGGTTTGTCTGACTTTCGGGCAACGTCTAAGGCCTCATCACCCCACTCATACCATTCAACAGGATTGTGTGCGTGCTGAAGCAGGTAGGGCGATGTGGCATTGATGAGCCGATTGGTATGTTGTGGCATGGAGTAATGGATGTAAGTGTAACGCTGACGACGGTGTGATAATTCAAAGATCTGGCGTCAAATAATCTGCCAGTCGCGCAGCTGACTACAGGTCTATAAGTTGTTTTAGGATCCGGTTTCGCTCGTCCTCTACATTTGTGTATTCACGCCATGCGTCTACGCGCTGCAGTGTGGCTTTAAGGAATGCGCGGTGGGCATCGGTTTCCGGATGAAATGGCCGATGCTCCAACGCCTGCAGTATGCCACGCCAGGACTTAATGAAAGCCTGCAGGGCATCGTCGAACCAGGTAGTGGTAAACTTCTCCCAGATGTATTCTTCTGCAACGTCGTTCGGATGAATCATGTCAGACTTATAGAACCGGTAATCTCTCAGGTCGTCCATCATGATCTCATAAGCCGGAAAGTAGAAGACATTGGCGTGCTCCCGGCAGATATTCTCGCAAGCCACGCGAAGAATGGCTTTGCTCACCGAGTTCCCTTCCAGCGTATCCTTGATATGGCGCACCGGGCTGACCGTAAGGATGATCTTAAGATTCGGATTGGCGCTGAGCAACCCGGCCTTTAACTGACGGAAAGATGTTTCGATATCTTCTGCACTGATCAATTTCTTGATAAACAGGGCCGAAGGTTGCTTGTGGCAGTTCGAAACGACTTGCCCCGTATCCTTGCGCTGGTAGGTCCACGCAGTTCCATAGGTGATTACCAGCCAGTTGCTGTCCCTGATGGCTTCTGCGCATTGGCCGATGATCTGCCTGAGGCTAATGCGGAGTTTGTCACGGGAAATGGCGGACAGCGATGAATGGAAATCGTAATGAAACACCACCTCGCCCGACGTGTAGTTTTGCTCCGAGGGCGACTCCCGGGCGATCGCCAGGTTCAGGAGGCCATGGATCGAGTACGGATTGTAGGAGATTCCGGCAGGGTTGGCGCAGGTCGCCAGTTTGTGGGCGGACAAACGGAGCCCTATAGCATCGGAAAAACACGAACCAATCGTGAAAATCCGGTCCGAAATGGCCATTCTGGGGCTTCCAGCCGTGGGTTTCAATATGGTTCTGAAGTCATGCATAAATAATGTTTCCGCAAACACTAGATAATTTCGGGCTTTTTAGGAATTTAGGCCCGTAATTTAACATCGCCGGAATCCGATTAAAATTATGAAATGTCCTATTGTCAATGGCCACTCTTTATTGGTTGCTGAAAGGACAATAGTAAGCCCTAAACTTCAAGTCCACGTACCTTAACATAACGATACAGTTTAACACACAAACCAATGAGTAACGACCTTACGGCCTTTGAAAAGATCCCTGTTAAAATTTTCGAAACCTCAGAGAAGGGTTCCGTTTTTGTTGCCAAGGAAATAGCCGCGCAGATCAAGGCGCGACAGAAAGAGGGAAAGCCCTTTGTACTTGGTCTGGCAACAGGGTCGTCACCCACCCGGATGTATTCAGAATTGGTTAGAATGCATAAGGAGGATGGCCTGAGTTTTAAGAACGTTTATACGTTCAACCTTGACGAGTATTATCCGATGCAGCCCGAGGCGCTCCAAAGCTATGTGCGCTTCATGAGAGAGCATTTGTTTGATCACCTCGATATTCCTTCCAAGAATATTCATATTCCTGACGGCACCATTGCGAAGGACGATGTAGCCGACTATTGCAAGCGCTACGAAGAAAAGATCGATTCACTGGGTGGCCTTGATGTTCAGATCCTTGGTATCGGTCGTACGGGTCATATCGGTTTCAACGAGCCCGGTTCGTCTGAAAAGTCGCTCACACGTCTTGTAACTCTTGATCAGGTTACACGCATTGATGCGGCAAGCGATTTCTTCGGTGAGGAGAACGTGCCACGGAAGGCGATCACGATGGGCGTTGGCTCGATCATGAAGGCTGCGAAGGTCTACATGATGGCCTGGGGCGAGGGTAAAGCGTCTGTCATTTATAAAGCAGTGGAAGGACCGGTTACGGATCAACTTCCTTCATCGTTCCTGCAGAAACATCGCGACTGCCAGATCATTGTTGACGAGGCAGCCTCTTCATCACTTACACGGGTTAAGACTCCCTGGGTGCTCGACACTGTTGTATGGAATGACAAACTTATCCGTAAGGCTATTGTTTGGCTTTGCCAGAAGACGAAGAAATCTGTGCTCAAGCTTACGAACCATGATTACATGGAGCACGGTATGGGCGACATTGTTACTGAATACGGATCGGCCTATCAGGCAAACATAAAAGTGTTCAACTACCTTCAGCATACCATCACCGGATGGCCTGGTGGTAAGCCAAATGCGCCCGATGAACATCGTCCTGAACGGGCGAAGCCGTTCCCGAAGCGCGCATTGATCTTTTCGCCACACCCTGACGATGATGTGATCTCCATGGGAGGTACGTTCATCCGTTTGGTTGACCAGGGCCACGAAGTTCACGTCGCGTATCAGACTTCCGGAAACATCGCCGTATTTGATGACGACGCTATCCGTTTCGCCGACTTCGTACGTGACTTCAATGATCAGTTTGGCTTAAGCAAGGCTGATGGCGCGAAGTTCTATAAGAAGACCGTTCAGTCACTCAAGACTAAGAAACCCGGACAGTTGGATAGCCCCGAAGTATTGAAGATCAAGGGCCTCATCAGAAGGGGAGAAGCGAAAGCTGGAGGGCGTTATGTGGGTATCCCGGATGAACAGATGCATTTCCTTGATATGCCATTCTATGAAACCGGTGCTGTGAAGAAGAAGCCCCTTGGCGAGGATGATATTAAAGTGGTGATGGATATCCTGGAGACCATCAAACCTCACCAGGTGTACGCAGCGGGTGACCTTTCAGATCCGCATGGCACACACCGCGTTTGTCTGGCCGCCATCTTCGAAGCGTTAAGAAGACTGAAAAAGCGTCCCTGGGCGAAAGACTGCTGGGTGTGGTTGTATCGCGGCGCATGGCAGGAGTGGGATATCGATCAGATCGAGATGGCCGTTCCCCTGAGCCCCGACGAACTCATGCGTAAGCGTCGCGCGGTATTCAAACACCAGTCGCAGAAAGACAGCGCCATGTTCCCGGGTAGCGACAAGCGCGAGTTCTGGATGCGCGCCGAAGATCGTAACCATGCAACCGCCCAGGCATACAATGCACTTGGCCTTGCCGAATACGAAGCCATGGAGGCCTTCGTCCGTTATAAATTCTAACGGCGACTTTTGATTTATTGATTCGCTTGTTGATTTGGTATCACTCCGACTAGTCGGGGTGGTTTACTTCAACCGGATGAAAATCGGTTGGTATCAAATCAACAAGTGAATCAACAAGTCAATAGTTACTGTTGCATTTGCATTTCCTGGTGGCGCCGGAAGGAGTTTTTCTTAGACGCGGGCTTTACCTCAGGCTTGATCATTTCCGTATCGCCGTCGGCAGTCTGGCCATCTTCATAACCCACGTTCACGGATACTTCCAGCGTATGAGTTGAAGTGCCACGATACGTTCCTTTCACCGGAGAGCAATCCGAAAAGTTTTTACCCACAGCGAGACGAACGTGTGCCTCCTCAACTAAAGTATTGTTGGTTGGATCGAGGCCGAGCCAGCCGTAGAATGGAATGTATGCTTCCACCCACGCATGGGTAGCACCTTCACCGCGCATGCCATTCTTTTTTGGACAGATGTATCCGCTTACGTAGCGCGCCGGGATTCCCACGATGCGCAGCATAACGAGGAGGATATGCGCAAAGTCCTGGCACACGCCCGAACGTATGGACCACACTTCGTCGAGCGTTGATTCCACAGAGGTGATGCCTTTCTTGTATTCGAAGTTCCGATAGATGTATTCGCAGAAGTCTTTGGCAACGACAAACGGCGTGCAATGTTTGCATCGTTCGGCTTCAATGATGTTTTCCATTTCCGCCTGACCTGAGAACCGTTCGATGCGCAGGAAGTCTATGAATTCGACCTGCTGTTTGAGCGACGACAGCTCCAGCCACTGCAGCTCAGAAGGCGTACTGTCATCCGGTATCCGATTCGGAAACGTTTCGACGATAAGCCTGGAGTCAATGATCAATTCCTTATGTGGCTTTGCCTGTGTGAATGTTCCCACCTGGTTGCCATAGGGATCCAGATACTGATCAATAACCGGGTTGCCGGTAATGTTAATCGTGTGCAGGATCACCTGCTGGTGTGAATCCTTTATGGGATAGAGCATAATCTGGTTGGCGCTATCACGTACCGGATTTTCGTACACGTATTTGGTGAGGTGGCGTATTTTGAACTTAGGCATAGCAGGTGTTCGTCTTGATTAATTTATCGAATGAGATAATCAGCTATAGGCAAAGAAGTGCTGATTTAAGCCTATACCTATTTCGTCTATTTCTGCAATAACATCTGTGAGGTAGTTGTGCAGCCCCACGTCATAAACATTCTGAACGTTTGAGTATTGTACTTTGCTGCGCAGCTTGCCGATCATGAACTGAACTTTCTGAAATCCTTCAAGATTCTTCTCACTCCTCAGCCGGTCGAAGTTACGTTCAAGCTGGTTCAGTGAATATAGTACAGAACGCGGAAAGTCCGGATTGAACAGCACCTGGTCTATGATGTTCTTTGCTTCAAACCCCGACTGGTAGCGCTTGAGATAAAGTGAGTATCCTGAAATAGACATCAACAGATATTTCCAGTAAGCGGTGTCAGTAGGTTTATCTACTTCGCCAGAAAGATTAGTGAGTTTTATGTCGAGTATTTCGGCCGATTGAATAGCGCGCTCCATGAATTTCCCCAGGTTCATGAACTGGAGTCCTTCGCCACGGAACATCGTGATATCTGTAGTGCCGAAGTAAAGCATGCACTCTTTGATCAACGTATCGAGTACGGTGATTGGATCGCCATGTTGAATCGCATAGACTAAACGATCGCCGCGCACGATGTGATAAAACTCATTGAGGCATTTCCATAGCTCTACCGTGATGTGATCCTGAACGCTGCGTGCGTTCTCCCTGGCGAGTGTTACCATGTTGAAGATGGAGTTCGGATTGACGCGGTCCACGATCATAAATTGTAACACCTTGCGGCTGTCGTCTTCAAAGCGGTCGATTTCGTGATCGTCCAGGCTGGCGAATATGCTTAGCACCGGATGCCATGTAAAATCCTGAGGCGCATCCTGTGAGGAATTGTAATTGATCTTCAGCATTCGGAGAACACTGTCTGCGCGTTCCATATAACGCGCCAACCAGTAAAGGGAATCAGCAACACGACTAAGCATCTGTCAGAAATTAAGAAATGATCATTCGGCAAGCACCCAGGTATCTTTGCTGCCGCCACCCTGCGAAGAATTAACAACGAGCGAGCCCTCTTTAAGCGCCACGCGTGTAAGTCCGCCCGGGACGATTTCTATGCCATTGGGTCCGCATAAGGCAAACGGGCGGAGATCGACGCGACGCGGCTGCGCTTTACCATTGATATAGCAAGGGGCATTGGAGAGGCTGATCACGGGCTGGGCGATAAAGGCACGCGGATCTTTGAGTATCTCTTTCGAATAATCGGCGATCTCCGCATCAGACGCGGCGTGTCCCATCAGCATTCCGTATCCTCCGGATCCATTCGTCTTTTTTACGACCATGCGGTTGATGTTCTTCAGCACGTGATCCCGTTCATCAGGTCGTTCAAGCTGGTAGGTGGGAACATTCTTAAGCAAGGGTTCCTCGTTGAGATAATAGCGGATCATTTCGGGGACGTATACATAGATCGCCTTATCGTCGGCGACGCCATTGCCAATGGCATTCACGATGGCAACATTTCCTTTGCGATAAGCAGCCAGCATCCCGGAGACACCGAGCACGCTGTCTGGATTGAACACCAGCGGATCGAGGAATTCGTCGTCGACGCGGCGATAGATAACATCGACTTGCTGTAGCCCGGCCGTTGTCTTCATATAAACCTTCTGGTTCTCGACAACCAGGTCGCGGCCTTCCACCAGTTCGATACCCATCAGGCGCGCCAGGGTAGTGTGTTCGAAGTACGCAGAATTGTAAATGCCGGGCGTGAGCAATACTACGTTAGGGGATGATACCTGTCCCGGCGACAGCGACATCAGGTTCTTGTAAAGTATGCTGGGATATTGGGTGACCGGTCTTACGTGATTCTTAGGTAAGAGATCGGGAAAAATCCGTTTGGTGATTTCCCGGTTCTCGATCATGTACGACACTCCCGAAGGAGTTCTGAGGTTGTCTTCCAATACATAGAAAGTACCGTCGTGATCGCGGATGAGATCGATTCCGGCAATGTGCACGTAGATGTCGTGGGGAACGTTTACGTTCTGCATCTCCCTGAGGTAATGCGGACAGGAGTAGATCAGTTCAACGGGTACGATACCATCCTTAATGATGAACTGTTGATGATATACGTCCTTAAGGAAAAGATTCAAAGCACGAAGGCGCTGCTTGATTCCGCGTTCAATGAAGTCCCATTCGGAGGCTGTAATGATTCTGGGTATGATGTCGAAGGGGAAGATCTTTTCGATGCCTTCGCCGCTCGAGTAAACGGTGAAGGTGATGCCCTGTGCCATAAAGAGGTTCCTGGCCAGTTCTTCTTTCTTGCTCAGTTCATCGGACGGTATCGCGGACAGTGATTCGAGTACGTTCCGATAATGAGTCCTCACAGCTTCGTCCTGGTACATTTCATCCCATGTGTGTGGAGTTAACTGATACTGACGAAAAAGTTCGGTCGTCTTCATGCGGGGCGGTTTAGGAATGTCTAAAATACCATCGATAGGGGTTTACACGGAGAAAGGAACGAAATAATTTTTTGCAAACGTATGTATTGCACGATCACCGGCGAGTGGTGCCTGAAATCAGGTTGCCGGAACGCGATGCACACGTGACCGACGGCAGTAGTACCTACATTCAGTGTGCGATAGGAGCGGTTCCATGGGGCGCGATAAAAACAAAAGGGACGTCAGGCATAAACCCAACGTCCCTTCATATACAGCGTTGCCGCTGAAGAGTGGCTTATTCAGCCACGACTTTAATTTGAATCTCGTGCTTCACTTCTTTGTGAAGATCCAGCGTTGCAGAGTAAGTACCGATCTGCTTCGGAGTTTCTTTAAGGACCACTTTCTTGCGGTCGATATCGAAGCCTTTTGCTTTCAGGGCATCTGCAATTTGTAATGCAGTTACCGCGCCGAAGATCTTACCAGACTCGCCTGCCTTGGTACCCACTTCGATAGTGAGCTCGCCGATCTTTGCTGCAAGTGATTCAGCATCCTGTTTGATCTTGGCAGCCTTGTGGGCAGCCTGGCGTACGTTCTCGGAAACAAGGCGCTTGTTTGCCTCGTTAGCGATGAGCGCATAACCGTTGGGGATGAGGTAGTTGTTACCGTAGCCAGGTTTTACCTTCACCGTATCGTTCTTATAACCGAGTCCTGCGACGTCTTGCTTCAAAATTACTTCCATGTTCGTATCTGTTATAGTGGAACGATTACTTCAATGAATCACCGACATATGGAAGCAAAGCCAGGTGTCGTGCGCGCTTAACAGCGGTTGCCACCTTTTTTTGAAACTTCAGGCTAGTGCCCGTAAGACGGCGGGGGAGGATCTTGCCCTGCTCGTTAATAAACTTCAGGAGGAAGTCAGGATCCTTATAGTCGATATACTTGATACCATTCTTCTTGAAACGGCAGTATTTAGGCTTAATCTCTGCGCGTTTGATGGGTTCGTTCATGAGTGTCATCGTGTTGCGCCCTCCTCTTTTTTAACAGGTTTTTGATCTTTTTTCACTTTGAATTCTCCTTTGCGGCGGCGTTCGTTGTAAACGACCGCGTGCTTGTCGAGCACCGTGGTAAGAAAACGCATCACTGATTCATCGCGTCTGTACTCAGTTTCGAGTGTGTCGATTGCTGATCCTTCTGCCGTAAATTCGATGAGGTTGTAGAAGCCGGTAGACTTCTTGTTGATTGGATAGGCGAGTTTGCGCAGACCCCATTGCTCATTGTTCAGGATCTCTGCGTTCGCCTTCTTCAACACCTTCACGAATTTTTCGACAGTATCCTTTGCCTGGTCCTCAGA
>Ga0247822_10001584_pt1 | contig 14043 bp, 10 predicted proteins | sample 13C_Cellulose_Da_FD_192423 | JGI IMG/M metagenome (GOLD analysis project Ga0247822, IMG submission 192423) | Soil microbial communities from agricultural site in Penn Yan, New York, United States - 13C_Cellulose_Day30 | ecosystem: Environmental > Terrestrial > Soil > Agricultural land | place...
AGCCCATCACGCGCGAGCGGCTCATGGCCGAGCTGCGCCGCGTGCTGCCCGCGGCAGCAGCCGACGGTGCCGCCGCGATCGAGACGGCCGTCGACGAAGCGCCGCAGCAGCCGCAGGCACTGGCCGAGGTCGTCGCCGAACTCGAACGCATCGAGCGCGAGTCCTGGCCGCACCTGCGTCATTCACTGGCCGTGCGCGAGACCGCGCGGCTGGCCGAGCAGCTGCTCGTGCTGGCCGAGCGCTGCGGCTCGGCCTCACTGACACGCTACGCGCGGCGGCTGCAGTCGGCCGCCGCGCAGTTCGATCCCATTGCGCTGGAAGCGACGTTGACCGACTTCCCGATCCAGCGCGCCCACCTGGCCGCCTACCTGCAGGACCCTGCCTGATGCCGTTCTCCGCCCCCGCGCGCGAACCCCTGATCCTGATCGTCGACGATCAGGCCGCAAACATACAGCTGCTCGGCCACATGCTGTCGGACGCCGGCTACGACGTGATGCCGGCCAATTCGGGCGAACAGGCGCTGGCGCGGGCCCAGGCGCGCCGGCCCGATCTCGTGCTGATGGACATGATGATGCCGGGCATGGACGGCTTCGAGCTGTGCCGCCGGCTCAAGTCCGATCCCAATCTGCTCGAAGTGCCGGCGATCTTCCTGACCGCGGCGACCGAGCGCGAATTCCTCGTGCGCGCATTCGAGCTCGGCGCGGTCGACTACATCACCAAGCCCTTCGTCGTCGAGGAGCTGCTCGCGCGCGTGCGCACCCACGTCAACCTCAAGCGCGCGACCGAGCATCTGCGCCTGATGGTGCGCGAGCGCGACGACGTCACCGCGATCGTCGCCCACGATCTGAAGAACCCGATCTCCAACATCCGCTTCGCCGCGCAGATGCTGCGCCGCCCTTCGATCAACGCCGAGCGCCATGCGGGCCTCGTCGACGACATCGTCAGCTGCTGCGACGAGGCGATCGAGTTCATCCAGCGTTTCCTGCAGCGGCGCGCGGCGATCGAGCGCGTGCGCATGCTGGAGTCCGCCGTCGTGGATCTCGGCCAGCTCATCGACCGCGCGATTGCGCGGCAGCAGGCCGCGGCCGAGGCGCGCGGCGTGCGCCTCGTGCGCGGCGGCAAGCCGCTGGCCGCACAGGGCGATCCGGCGGCGCTGCGCAACGTGCTGCAGAACCTCATCGGCAATGCGATCCGCTACGCGCCGCCCGGCTCCTGCATCGACGTGCAGATCGACGCGGACCGCCCCGGCTACGTACGTGTGTTCGTCATGGATCGCGGGCCCGGCATTCCGCAGGCCGAGCGCACCAAGCTGTTCCAGCGCTTCGCGCGCATCGCCCACGCGAGCACCGACGCCGACGAAAGCCTGTCGACCGGCCTGGGGCTGGCGATCGCACGCGACGACATCGAACAGATGGGCGGCTATCTCTGGTTCGAGCCGCGCGCCGGCGGCGGCAGCGTGTTCGCGTTCGAGCTGCCGCTGGCCCCGGCCGCCGCGTCCTGACGGCGGCGCAACACCGCCGCACGGCCGCCGCACGCGCCGCATCCATGGCGCAGTGCGGCAAAAAAGACGTCCGTCACCGCATCTGATAAATCGTTCGTACGAAGGCTTTCCTAGTCAGCCGGCATTTGGCTACTATCGGCCGCTCGCGCAATTTTCGACACATCACTTTCGGGAAACCTCCAGCGCGCCGACCGTCGTGCCTGCTCCGCATCTCCCGGCGTAACGGGAGCACTCCGCCGGCGTGCCGGCGGACGATGTCGCGGCAACGACCGCGGAGCGTGCGGCGTCGGCTCTGGAAGCCGCCCGTATTCCAGGGAGTCGCCATGACGGTGGAAAGAAATCGCACTGCGCTCGTGGTTTCGCTGCTGACCTTGGCCTGCGCGCCGGCCGCGGCGCAGCAGCTCAAGGTCGACGACGAGGCGATCAAGCTCGAACAGGTGGAAGTGACCGGCTCGCACCTGCGCCGCGTCGACATGGAAACCCAGCATCCGGTGCTGGTCATCGAACGCGAAGCGCTGCTGCGCACCGGCCTGACCGACGTCGGCGACATCCTGCAGACGATCACGAGCAACGGCCAGACCCTCAATCGCAACGTCAACAACGGCGGCAACGGCGAGGCGCAGCTGAACCTGCGCAGCCTCGGCGCGAACCGCACCCTGGTGCTGCTCGACGGCCAGCGCTTCGTGTCCGGCCTCGAAGGCGCGGTCGACCTGACCGCGATTCCGCTGGCCCTGGTCGAACGGGTCGAAGTGCTGCGCGACGGCGCGTCGGCGATCTACGGTTCCGACGCGATCGCCGGCGTGGTCAACATCGTGACGCGGCGCGCCTATACCGGCGGCGAAGCCTCGGTCTACTTCGGCGAGAACAACAGCTACAGCGACGGCCAGCGCCGCGCGTTCGACCTGACCTACGGCGTCAAGGGCGAAGGCTGGAGCGCCGCGGCCGGTGCGACCTACAGCAAGGACGAGCCGATCTTCGCGCGCGATCGCGAGATCTCGCGCCAACCCTATTTCGGCCTGCCGCTGGAGGCGACCGGTTCGTTCACCTCGCCGTATACGCGTTTCATCCTGGCTTCCGGCGGCGGCTACCAGCGTCTGATCGAGGGCCGGCCCGGCACGTCGCCGGACGACTTCCGTCCACTGAATTTCGCCACCGACGGCTACAACTACACCCTGCAGAATTATCTGCAGACGCCGCAGGAACGCCGCTCGGCCTTCGCCCAGGGCCGCTACGAATTCAGTCCCAAACTCGCCTTCAGTGCGAACCTGCTGCGCAACGAACGGCTCTCCTCGCAGCAGCTGGCCGAGCCCGTGGTGTCGTTCTCGCCGTATCTGCTCGATCCCGACGGCAACTCCATCGGCATTTCCGCCGACAACGTCTACAACCCGTTCGGCGAAGCCGCCGTGACCGGCTCGCGCCGCTTCAGCGAAGCCGGTCCGCGCCGCTTCGAGCAGAAGGCCACGACGACGCGCATCGCGCTGGGCCTCGACGGCCTGTTCGAGCTCGGCACGCGCGACTTCAACTGGAGCCTGAGCTACAACGCGACTCGCGCCGACTCGCGCGAACTGGTCTCGCCGTATGCGGACAACAGCCGCCTCGCGCTCGCGCTGGGGCCGTCCTTCCTCGATGCCTCCGGCGTGGCGCGCTGCGGCCGGCCCGGCGCCGTCGTCGCCGGCTGCGTGCCGCTGAACCTGTTCGGCCCGCCGGGCTCGATCACGCCGGAAATGCTCGACTACGTCGGCATCTCCGCGCACAACCGCAAGCGTTCCGATTCGCGCGACCTGCAGGTGCACGCGGCCGGCGAGATATTCGATCTGCCGGCCGGTCCGGTCAGCCTCGCCGTCGGCTACGAGCGGCGCAAGGAAGACGGCTACAACCGGCCCGACGCCGTCATCGCGAGCGGCAACGCCAACGGCACCGGCGTGACCTACGACGCGACCGAAGGCGGCTATTCGGTCGACGAAGTGTTCGCCGAACTCAACCTGCCGCTGCTCGAAGGCAAGCCGTTCGCACGCCAGCTCGACGTGTCGCTGGCCTCGCGCTACTCGGACTATTCGGAATTCGGCGGCACGACGAACTCGCAGTTCGGCCTGCGCTGGAAACCGGTCGACGATCTGCTGGTGCGCGGCAACGTTGCGCAGGGCTTCCGCGCGCCGAGCCTGTTCGATCTGTACTCGGGCAACTACGACAGCCTCGGCCAGGTCACCGATCCCTGCGCCGCGGCCAACTCGCCGTCGCCGCAGACCCTCGCGCGCTGCGCCGCCGCCGGCGTGCCGGTCGACGTGGTCGAAGGCGAGGCCTATTTCACCTACGGCGCCAATCGCGACCTCAAGCCCGAACGCGCCCTGTCGCGCTCGCTCGGCCTGGTCTATTCGCCGCAGTGGCTCGAAGGCATGGAGTTCAACGTCGACTGGTACCGCATCCAGATCCGCGACGCGATCGGCAACCGCGCGGCCGAAGCCGTGCTCGGCGACTGCTACGACCGCGGCGACGCGGCCGCCTGCCGGCGCATCGAGCGCGCGCCCGACGGCAGCCTGTACCGCGTCGTCGCGACGGCGCAGAACCTGCCCGGCGGTCTGGAGACCGAAGGCGTCGATTTCGGCCTGACCTATCGCCGCGCGACCAGCGCCGGCAATCTGGCCGTGGTCTGGGACAACGCCTACGTCGACTACTACGGCGAGCTGCACCAGCCGGCGCGCAACACCCTGCTGCCCGACGGCACCCTGGCGCAGGGCAACATCGTCGCCGACAACCGCACGCCGGGCGGCTTCTATTCGGTGGTCTGGCGCCTGCGTTCCAATCTGAGCCTGCAATGGCAGCGCGACGACTGGAGCGCCTCGGTCGGCGCGCGCTATTTCTCGCCGGGCGACGAGGACTGCAGCATCGTCACCGAAGTCGCCGAGTACGTGGGCCAGCCGAGTCTGAACTCGCTGTGCTCCAATCCGTATCGCGAGATCGACGTCGACGGCTCCGGCACGGCGTCGCCGGCACCGCAGAACCGCGTCGCCAGCGTGACTTATTTCGATCTGGAAGCGAGCTGGCAGGCGCCGTGGAATGCGAAGTTCACGCTCGGCGTGCGCAATGCGTTCGATCGCGATACGCCGGTGGCCTACTCCAGCCAGTTCAATTCGACCTTCGCCGACTTCGACGTGCCCGGCCGCTACTGGTACGCAAGCTACCGCCAGCGTTTCTGACATCAGGGCGGAACGCGGGCATAAAAAAGCGGCGACGCAGGGGAACGTCGCCGCTTCGGGTCTGCACGCCGCCCCTTGGGGTGGGCGGGTGCCGCGCCGCTTCTCAGCGGTGCCGGACCGGTCGGTCGGGGAAGGGTTCAGCGGTGACCGGTCCGTTGGGTGAAACGATGGGTCCTGTTTTGCAGGACTCAAGCTCAGATTACTCGTCGCCGCGGCAAGTTCCCGCGGCGACGCCTGCTGAAGAGGCTGCTAATTCAGCCGCGATTCGAACTCGTCAACTTCGGTTTCGGCGCGGTCGCGCGCCCAGCCGTAGCGCTCCTGCAGCTTGCCGACGAGGTATTCGCGGTGACCGTCGGCGACGCCGAGATCGTCATCGGTCAGCTTGTTCCACTGCACCTTGGCCTGGCCGCTGAGCTGCTTCCACTTGCCCTTGATGATGTCGGTGTTCATGTGGGTCCTCCTCAGGCGGCCAGACGGCGCTTCAGATCGCGCATTTCGTCATGCGTACGCTTGAGGTCCGGATAGTGGCGCTCGGCGATGCGGCGCAGTTCCATGTCCTCGCTCTGGGTCAGATCGTCGCGGAACGCTTCGAGGATGCGGTCCTCGGTCTGTTCCAGCTGTGCGACGTAAACCGCTTCGTTGTCCTTGGTCATGCTGGCGCGCACGTCGGTGTAGAACTTGCGCAGCGAGCCGAGCATGGTGCCGCCCTGCGGCGCGGTTTCGCCGTGCGCGGCCAGCCGCGTCGACAGATCGCTGGCGATGGCCTGTTTCTGCCGCGCCATGCGCCGGAACAGATCCGCGTAGGCCGCGGTCTTCACCTTGGTCGCGGCTTCGTCGTAAAACTTCTCGCCGTCGTTGAGCAGTTCGACCAGGTCTTTCAGATTGCTCGTGGTGCTCATGAAAATCTCCTTGGTAGCGGGCGATGGGACCGTCATCCCCGGCCGGTCGGACGGGAGGCTCCGTCCGGCAGGGGATGACCGGCTAGACGCGTCGGCGGCCGGTGATCAGGGAAATCACGAACAGCACCAGGAACACGAAGAACAGGATCTTGGCGATGCCGGCAGCCGCACCCGCGATACCGCCGAAACCCAGCACGGCCGCGATCAGAGCGACGACCAAAAACACAACGGCGTAATGCAACATGGGTTATCTCCTTAGGCTTGCTTTCCGCGTCGCTGAGCGTTGCCGCCGCGGTCGAGATAACAGAATCAATCCGCGTGCCAAGCGAAAAGCTGGAATTTTCCCGATATATTTCATAGCCTTGCCAATCATCGCCGACGTCGCTGCTGGGCGGTTTGCAGGAAAGCGCCCGCAGCCCGTGCAGAGTGCAAGGGCTACAGCTCTGGGATCGCAATGAACGAAACCGTGACTTCACCGCGCGAACGCATCCTGCTGGTCGACGACGACGCGACCGTGCTGCGCAACTTCCGCCTCTGCCTCGAAGACGAGGGCTACCAGGTCAATACGGCGCAGAACACCGGCTCGGCACTGGCCGCCGTCGCGCGCAGCGTGTTCGACGTCTGCATCCTCGATCTGCACGTCGGCGAGGACTTCGGCCTCGACCTATTGCCGCAGCTGCGCGCGGCCGCGCCGTGGATGCGCGTGATCATGGCCACGGCCGAATCCGACGCGGCCATCGCGGTCAGCGCAATGCGCGCCGGCGCGGCCGACTATCTGATCAAGCCCTGCGAGCCGGAGAAGCTGCTGCATGCGGTCGAGCAGCAGATCCAGGCGCGGCGCCTGGAGCGGCGCATCGAGGAGCTGGAATCCTCGCGCGCCGAGACCCTGCCCGATCTGCTCGACAGCGCGAACCCGACCATGAGCCGGCTGCTCGAAATGGCGCGGCAGGCCGCGGAGACCGACGCGACCGTGCTGCTGCTCGGCGAAAGCGGCACCGGCAAGAACGTGCTCGCGCGCAACATCCATCTCTGGAGCATGCGGCGCAAAGCCGGCTTCGCGACCGTGAACTGTCCGTCGCTGTCGGCGGAACTGCTCGAAAGCGAGCTGTTCGGCCACGTCAAAGGCGCGTTCACCGGCGCCCACGATCATCGCCAGGGCCGCGTGCAGGTCGCCGAAGGCGGCACCCTGTTCCTCGACGAGATCGGCGAATTCCCGCTGTCGCTGCAGCCGAAGTTCCTGCGCTTCCTGCAGGACCGCGAGTACGAACGCGTCGGCGACCCGCGCACGCGCACGGCCGACGTGCGCCTGATCGCGGCGACCAACCGCGACCTCGCCCAGGCCGTGGTCGAGGGCACGTTCCGCAACGATCTGTACTACCGCCTCAACGTCATCGCGCTGACCGTGCCGGCGCTGCGCGAGCGGCCCGAAGACATACTCGGCATCGCCGACCGGCTGCTGACCAGTCTGGTCGCACGCTATCGCCGCCCGGCGCGGCGCTTCGCCGAAACCGCGCGCAACGCACTGCTGGCCTATTCCTGGCCCGGCAACGTGCGCGAGCTGGCCAATGCGATCGAACGCGCGGTCATCCTCTGCGCCGACGAGGAAATCGCCTACGAACATCTGCCGTTCGCGAGCGCCGGCCTGAACGCGACGAGCCTCGCCAGCGCGACGCCGCGCGCCGGCGATCCGGTGACGATCGAACAGCTCGAACGCGCGCACATCGAAGCCGTGCTCGGCGCGACGCCGACCCTCGACGTGGCCGCGCGTCAGCTCGGCATCGACGCGTCGACCCTGTATCGCAAGCGCAAGACCTACGGGTTGGGCTAGACGGAATCGCCGGTTGTGGCGGGCCGCCCACCGCGATAAACCGTCAATTGCGGCTCACCGCCACCGGCGCTCAGCGCACGCCGGCCCGGTGGTTGAAATCGCCGATGACGCCGACGAGCGCGCTGAGCGCTTCGCGCTCGACCTCGGTCAGGTCCGGATGCCAGGTGTCGAGAATCAGCACGACGCGCGTGCGTTCGCTGCGGTTCCAGGCTTCGTGTTCGTAGGTGTCGTCGAACACGACGCAGCGGCCTTCCTGCCAGGCGTGGTCGACGCCGCCGACGCGCAGCGCGCAGTGCTCCGGCACGATCAGCGGCAGATGGGTGACGAGCCGCGTGTTCGTGACGCCGCGGTGCGGCAGGATGTGCGCGCCCGGCGTCAGCAGCGAGAACAGCACTTCGGGCGCGTGTTCGCGGATGCGCACGATGGGCAGGCTGTCGAGTATGGCCGTCGTGGTCGGGCAGCGCGCGCAGTTGTCCTCGCGGCGCTCGCCGTGACGGTAGAAGAAGAAGCCGGTCCAGGCGCGCTGGCCTTCGCGGCCGCTGAGGTAGTCGTCGATGCGCGCGTCGCCGTCGAAGCGCAGGAACGGCTCGAACCCCTGCTCGGCCGCGAGCAGGTTGACCAGTTCCAGACGGATCGCGTCGGTCTGCGCCTCGAGTGCTTCCAGCCACGGAAAGCGCGAGCGCTCGTAATACGCCTGCGAGGCGATCTCGGGAAAGAACAGGAACAGCGGCCGCTGCGCCGGGTTCGGATAGTGCGCGGGCTCGTCGCCGAGATAGATCGCCAGCGCCCGGGCGACGCGGCGCAGCGCCTCGTTGCCGAAGCGCGCGCGCAGCGGTGCGAGCGCGCTGTCGAACAAGGCATGCCGGCCCTGATCGACATAGCGCATGGCCGCGAGCACGGGCTGGCGCAGACCCGGCGGCGTGGTCGCCTCGTCGAGCCATTCGCCATGCTGCTGCGCGCTGCGCAAGGCGCGGAAATATTCCGGCAATGCCTCGTGTTCGCGCTGCAGCTGCTGCAGGGTGCCGGCCAGATGGAAGCGGGCCAGGAAATAATCGGGCTCGCGCTCGACCGCGCCGCGCAGCGCGATGACGGCCGCGTCGAGACGGCCGGCGCGGCGATACGCCTGACCGAGATTCTTCAGCGTTTCCGCATCCTCGGGCGCGACGCCGCGCGCGCGTTCCAGCAGCGCGACGGCTTCGCCGGTCTGCTGCCGCGCGAGCGCGCACATGCCGAGGAAGTTCAGCCCTTCGGCCAATCCGGGCGAGGCATCCACGAGTCGCTGGAACAGCTGCTCGGCTTCGGCGATACGGCCTTGCGCAGCGGCGCCGCGGGCGGCGGCGAGCTGCGCCTGCTGGACCGGCGACAGGCTGTCGGATGCATGCATGCGGAAAGGGTTCCGGCGAAACGGCGGTCAGCGGCCCGGCGCGAGTTCGGCGAACGCCGCGGCGAGGACTTCGGTATAGGCCTGCCAGCGGCCCGGCGCAAGACCGATCGGCAGACCGCCGAGGCCGCGCTGCAGCGCGCCGGGTTCCAGCGCCTCGCGGTCGAGCGCCGCGGCGAGCGTGCCGCCGGCGGCGACCGGATCGTTGAGCAGCGCATCGGCGTCGACGCGCACGACGCGCAGACCCTGCGCCGCTTCGACCTGGGCCATGTGCGCGACGGCGCCGTTGAGCCAGCGCGCCGAGGCGACCGGATCATGGAACGCGAAGCCCGGCATCCAGCCATAGGCCAGCCAGTTCAGCAGCAGGTCGCGCGGATCGCGGTCGACGACGACGACGGTCGCGCCCGGGAACACCTGACGGATCATCGGCAGAAAACGCGCGTCCCAGCGCACCAGCCAGTCGACCACGCGCGCGCCGGTATCGGCGCCGACCGACTGGGCCTGCGCCTGCCAGGTCTCGCGCAGGGTCTGCGCGGTGGCCGCGTCGATGCCGTTGCTCCAGCCCGGGAAATCCGGATCGGTGAAGACGTCGTGGCGCACCGGCGCGAATGCGCGGTCGCGCAGCAGCTGCACGCCGGGCTGCTGATGCAGCAACGCGGCGACGCGCTCGATCATGCTGCCCGGCAGACCGACGAGGAAGATCGGCGGATTGGCCAGCGGCGCCGGCGCGGCCGGCGCGGCCGGCGCGGCCAGCGCGGCGGCGAAGTCGGCCGGCAGGGCCGGCTGCTCGTGGATCTGCACCGGCAGCATGGACTGCGATTCCTGCCAGGCCGGCACGGCCATCTGCACGTCGTTGCGACGGTCGGCCAGCACGCCGAACTGATGCGCGGCCTGCATGATCTGCATCGGCGCGAGGTTCAGCCTGCGCAGCGATTCGAGCAGCACGAGCGCATCGCTGTCGCGGCCTTCGCGCTGCGCCGAGCGTGCGCGCAGCAGGATCAGGTCCGCGTCGTCGGGCAGTGCGCCGGCGACGCGTTCGGCCAGCCGGTCGGCGCCGGCCGTATCGCCGCCGCGTTCGTGCAGCAGCGCCAGCCGCGCGAGCGGAATCGGATCGTTGGGACGACGCTGGGCCAGCCGCTGCCACAGCGCGAGCGCGCCGGCTTCGTCGCCGACCTGGGCCAGCAGCTCGGCCAGCGCCGCTTCGATGGCGACGGTTTCCGGATGCCGCTGCAGATAGTCGGCGTACAGCTCCAGCGCTTCTTCCTCGCGCGCGGCCGACACGAGGCAGGCGCCGAGCAGCTGCACCGCGCGGGTCTGTTCGGGCTGCAGCGCAAGGCCGGCGCGATAGTGTTCGATGGCCTGGTCGAGACGGCGCTGATGCCGCGCGACGTCGCCGAGGCCGAAGCGCGCGATGGCCTGGAAGCCCGGCGCTTCGCTGAGCACGGCGAATGCGGCCTGGGCCTCTTCGACCTTGCCGTCCTCGAGCAGCACCTGGCCGAGCAGATAGCGCGCGCCGTGCAGCTCGGGCGCCAGCGCCAGCGCATTGCGCGCCGCCTGCTCGCCGAACGCGCGGTTGCCGCGCAATACGAGCGCGCGGGCCAGCGCGAACTGCATGCCGGCGTCGCGCGGCGACAGCTCGACGGCGCGGCTCAGATAGGCCAGCGCCTTGTCCGCTTCGCCGCGGTCCAGCAGCAGGCGGCCCAGGCCGGCGATCGCGTGCGCGTCGTTCTCGTCGCTGCGCAGCGCGGTGCGGAACAGGGTCTCGGCCTTGGCCAGGTCGTTGTCGACGATGGCGATGCGCGCGAGCAGGGTGTGCGCGCCGGGCTGGTTGGGGTTGTGCTTGATCGTCGCCTCGATCAGCGCGCGCGCGCCGACCAGATCGTTGTCGAGGAAATACAGTCCGGCCAGTTCCAATGCGACGTCGCCGCGTTCCGGAGCGAGGCGGCGCGCCTGGTCGAGCAGACGGCGCGCTTCGGCGAGATCCTGACGCTGGCGCCGCAGCAGGCCGAGCAGATGCAGCGCATCGACGTTGTCGGGTTCACCGGCGAGCAGCGCCCGGTAGCCGGATTCGGCTTCGTCGAACTGGCCTTCGGAATGCAGTCGGGCAAGATTTTGCAGCATGGAATCCACGGATCGGGAAGCCTCTGAACAAGTCGGAATTCGGTTCTGGCTGCAGGAGTCGTGAGGCACGCGGCAAGGTGGGAGCCATGCTGCGGACCCTTGTGCAGAGCTTCCTCGAAGCCAGTCGGACGCAAGCCGGGCATTATGCCGCAGCTCCCGCCGGGTGCGCCGCAGGCCCGGCGGACGCGGCAGGCCGGCCCGGCAGCCAAGCGACGTTCCGGCCATGCCAGTCCGCTCGGTCCCGGCGCCGCCAAGCACTTGCCGCAACAGCGTTTCAAGGTTCTTTCGCGACCAGGGGACGCGGCCGGCCGCAACCCGACCGAGACCGATTCAGCGGTTGCCGCAAGGGGACAGAAACGGCAACGCGAGCGCTCAGTCGGCCAGCCGGCCCAGGCGGTCGGCGATGAAGTCCTCGGTCCAGCTGCGCAGGCTGAAGTCGCGGATGAAGCCGCAATGGCCGCCGGCCGGCGCGATTTCGAGCTCGGTGGACGGGGCCAGTTTGAGCGCGCGGAAGCCGTCGACCGGGATGATGGGATCGTCCGAGGCGGTCAGTATCGTCGTCGGCACGGCCAGTCCGGCCAGGCGGTCGCCGGCGATGGAATAGCCGTCGAGATAGGCATCCAGGGTGCCGAAATCGGTATGCCGCTGGACCATGGTGCGGGTCAGCTCGCGCATGGACGCGCCGAGTTCGGCCGCGCTGAAGCGCGCCGATTCAGGGAACAGGCGCTGCTTGCGGCGCAGGGACCCGCGCCATTTGCGCATGAAATACGCGTGGTAGAACCACGGCGCGCGTTCGATCGCTTCCAGGATCGCCGGCGGATGCAGCGCCGGACAGACCGCGAGCGCATAGCTCAGCGGCAGGCCGGCGGCCGGCGCACGCAGCGCGACGCGCAGGGCGAAATTGCCGCCGAGCGAGAAGCCGGCCACGGCCAGCGGCCGCGGCGGAAAGCGCTGCGCGATCTCCCGCAGCGCGCCGAGAACTTCGTCGAGGCGGCAGGAGTGGAACATCTCGGCGTTCAGATGATGCGTGTCGCCGTGATCGCGGAAATTCAGCCGGAACACGTCCCAGCCTTCCGCGAGCAGGCGCGCGCCGGTGTGCAGCAGATAGCTCGACTGCACGCTGCCTTCCCAGCCGTGCAGCAGTACGACGAGGCCGCGGGCCTCGCGGCGCACCTGCTGGCGCGAGTGGAAGCCCTGCAGACGCACGCCGTCGCCGCAGTCGAGGATCAATTCTTCCGAATGCGCTTCCAGCGCCTGGCGCCGGCCGCGGAACAGCCAGCGGCGCACGCCGCTGGACGCGAGTACGGACTGCAGGTGCGGATTGCGCAGCAGGCGGTGGGGAGTGAATTCGGCAGCGCGCACGGCGGTCTCGGTAGGCGGGAAGGCTCAGTCGTCGGCGCCGTTTTCGGCATTGCCGTTGGCGCTGCCGCCGTCGCGGGCGTCGGACAGGCCCAGCGCCGCGCAGATCTCGCTGCGCGCGCGTTCGGCGATGCGCCGGCGGCCTTCGTCGCCGAGCAGTATCGGTGTACAGAAATGCACTTCCGCATCCATGCCGGGTTCGCCGAGCACGCGCAGGAAATTGCCGAAGAAACTTTCGCCGGGCGCGAACGCGACGGCCGGATCCTGACGGCCGCCGTTGCCGTAGCGCAGCGCGACCGGCTGCACCGGCACGCCGGCGTCGAGCGCGACCTGGAAGATGCGCGCATGGAAGGTGCGCACGCGGTCGCCGGCGCCGGTGCCGCCTTCCGGGAACACGCCGACCGGCAGACCTTCGCGCATGCGCTCGACCACGCGCGCCATGACTGCGGCCAGCGAATGGCCGCTGCCGCGCTGGTGATAGATCGTGCCGGCGCGGCTGGCCAGCCAGCCGACCAGCGGCCAGCGGCCGATCTCGGCCTTGGCCACGAAGCACATGAAGGCCTGGCTGTGCAGCAGTTCGATGTCGAGCCAGGACAGATGATTGGCGACGAACAGGGTCGCGCCCGGCGACGGCGTGCCGAAGCGGCGCAGACGGAAGCCGAAACAGCGCACCAGCCAGCGCGACCACCAGGACGTCATCCAGTGGTCCAGGCGCTGGCCGCCGATGCGGAGGCGCGCGCCGAGCGGATTGATCACGAGCAGAGCCAGCGGCAGCGCGATCAGAATGTGCAGCAGCAGCAGCGGCACGCGGCGGATATAGCGCAGCGGACGCATACGGTCGGGGCGCGCGGCGGTCACCGCGCCGTCGGCGGCGGCGCTCACAGGCGCCGGCCTGCGAAGGCGGACGGTGCGCGGCCGGAGCCGGTTGCCGGCGGCGACCAGGTTGACCCGGCGACAGCGACGGGACGGACGAACACCTGCGGCGCAGGCGTTCGGCGAAGCTTTGAGAGCTGGCAGCAGAGCACAGGAACCGCGCAGGGGACTGGTTCGGACCCGCGCAAGGGTAGCGAAGCACACCGGCCCGCGCCAATGAGCAAACGCGCCGGCTTATTCCTGCAGGCGCAGCGCGGCCTCGACGAGGTCGACCGTGTGCTGCTCCCACCAGCGCGGCTCGGCCACGAACGGGAACGCCTGCGGGAATGCCGGATCGTGCCAGCGCTGGGCGATCCAGCCGGCCCAATGGACCTGGCGCAGCAGGCGCAGCGGCTCGATCAGGCCCAGCTCGGCGTAATCGAAATCGCGGAATTCCTGATAACCCTCGAGCAACAGGTCGAGTGCTCGCGCATCCGGCGCGAGCATCCAGAGGTCCTGCACGGCCGGGCCCATGCGCGCATCGTCGAGGTCGACGAAATGCGGGCCGTGGTCGGTCCAGAGCACGTTGCCGGGATGGCAGTCGCCGTGCAGGCGAAGGCTGCGCGCTCCGGCGGCGGCCAGGCGTTCGCGCAGCGGCGCTTCCAGCGCGTCGACCGCGGCGCGGTAGCGCGCGTGCAGCGCGGCCGGCAGCAGCGGCGAGGCGAGCACGGCGGCAGCCGGCGCCTGCAGAAAGGTCGACAGATCGATCGCGCCGCGCGCGGCGAAGCGCGTCCGCGCGCCGATGCCGTGGATGCGCGCGATGAGCCGGCCCATCCATTGCAGATGCTCGGCCGATTCCAGCTGCGGCGCGCGGCCGCCGCGACGCGGATACAGCGCGAGGCGATGGC
>Ga0247822_10001585_pt1 | contig 14042 bp, 14 predicted proteins | sample 13C_Cellulose_Da_FD_192423 | JGI IMG/M metagenome (GOLD analysis project Ga0247822, IMG submission 192423) | Soil microbial communities from agricultural site in Penn Yan, New York, United States - 13C_Cellulose_Day30 | ecosystem: Environmental > Terrestrial > Soil > Agricultural land | place...
GTGTTGACCGGCGGCGGCAGGTCGAAGCAGTTCGACAAGGGCTACTTCTTCGAGCCGACGGTCATCTCGGGCCTGTCGCCCGACGCGAAGATCCTGACCGAGGAGCCGTTCGCCCCGGTGATGCCGGTGCTGGATTTCTCGAAGATCGAGGACGTGATCGCACAGGCGAACAACACGGTGTACGGCCTCGCGGCGTACGTGTTCACGAACGACCTGTCGGTCGCGTGGCGGATGGCGGAGGGCATCGAGGCGGGCATCATCGGCCTGAACGACCCGGTCCCCGCGACTCCGCAGTGCCCGTTCGGCGGGATGAAAGAATCGGGCCTCGGCCGCGAACTAGCCCACGAGGGCCTCGAAGCCTACCTGGAGACGAAGTACGTCTCGATGATGCTGCGGGGGTGAGATCGCCCGCGAGCGGCGCGGCGTAAGCCCGCCGGTGTGACAACACCGGCGGGCTTACGCCGCGCCGCTCGCGAGTTGGAGGGTTGTTCATGCGCGGCATCGCCCTGTTTCTCCTGGCGATCGGGATCGTCCTGGGACTGGTCGGACTCATCGGCACGATCGCGACGATTCGGCAACTCCCCGCGGGCGGGAACGGCGAACTCCTGGTCGCGTTCCTGATCATGGACTTCGCGGGGCTGGCGCTCGTCGTCACGTCCGTCGCCCTCCTCCGCCGCACGCGACCGATCGGTGCAATCCCCGCGGTGGTGAACGGCAAGGTGGGCGTGTACCTGCCGAACACGCCGGTCGCGGGGGAACTGGACGGGGTGACGTACACGGTGCTGTACACGCCCCCGGTCCGCGGCAAACACAGTAAACCCTCGTCGCTGGCTATCTCCGTCCCGGTGAGTACCGCGGGCGAGTTCCAGATCGTCCCCGAGTCGCGGTACGACCGGTTCTGCAAGCGGCTCGGAGTTGCTCAGGAAATCCAGACGGGCGACGAGACGTTCGACGCGGAGAGCTATGTCCGCAGCGACGCGGTGGAGTTCACCGAGGCGTACCTCGCGGACCCGGTGAAGCGCATCGCGATCCTCGACGTCCGCCGCCTCGGCTTCCCCGTGGTGTCGCTCTCCGGCGGGACGATGACCGCGCTGTGGACCGGGTTCGACCCGGGCAAGCACGATCGCCCGGACCTGACCGCGGACGCGGCCGCGCGCCTGGTGCTGCTCGCGCGCGACCTGCCGCCCCACCAGCCCGAGTTCGACAACCGCACCGGTCGGCACCGGAAGCAGCGGCAGACGATTCTGTGGGTGTTCCTGGTGGTCTTCGCGTTGACGGTCATCTCGCTGGCGGTGTACACGCCGGTATGGACGTCGGAGTTGTTCGGGACGGCCGCGTTCGTGTTCGTCCCGGGCGTGCCGCTGTTCGCGGTCGTCTCCGGGTTGCTGCTCCGCGGGACCTCGACCTCGCACTACGCGTGGGGCGGGCTGATGCTCGGCGCGCTGTTCCTGTTCCCGGCGGGGAGTCTCGGATCGGTCGCGTTGCTGAACGGCGTGTTGGACACGTCGCCGCGGGTCACGCACCCGGCGCTGATCGTGGAGAAGTACACGACGCGGTCGAAGAACTCGACCAACTACCACGTGAAGTGTCAGTCGTGGCGGGCACAAGGTGGGACGGAATCGTTCCGCGTGAGTTCGTCGGAGTACAACACGGTCGTCGAACACCGGTCGAGGCTGGAAGTGACGACGCGGGCAGGCCGGTTCGGCATCGAGTGGCTGGACGGCAAGCGCGTCACGCCGTGAGGTGTCGGCCGTTAGCCGGACCCGCCAGAGTTCAGCGCTGCCGGCCCGTCTGAAGTCTGGCAACTTCAGCGACTGGCTGTCTGCGCGAGCGGACGCCCGAACTCGTCGAAGCCGTAGCGCGCGAAGATCTCCGCGGGTGTAACGGTCACGATCTTGCCTTCGCGCCACTCGTGGACGTCGCGGCCCATCCGCGCGTGCTCGAGGAGGGCGTCGCGCGTCGCGAGTTCGAGGGCGCGGTTGACCGCGTCGTGATCAATCGGGCCGGCCACCGGCATCGTCGTCTGCTCCGCCATCGTCGGCGCTCCTGTTGAACAACTACCAGCGGTCGTCGTCGATCACGGTGTCGAAGAAGCTGTTGTTGAAGGCGATCAGCCGCGACCCGCCGTTGCTATTATCGTACACCTGCCACGTCGTTACCAGCGGTCGGTACAGTTCCAGGAAGTTCCGCACGCTCCGCGAGTACCGCCGGCGGATCGTGTCGTCCGGAACGTGGTGGCCGCCCGACTTCACGCGGTCGGCGACCCGTCGGATCGCCATGTCCGCGTTCCGCAGCCAGAAGTAAAAGAGGTGGACCGCGTAGCCGTCGCGCTTCATCTCGCTCAGCCACCGGGCGTAGGTGCGCGCGGCGAGCGTCGTCTCGAACGCGAAGCTTCGCCGCGCCGCAGTCATCGCGCGCATGTGTTCGAACATGATTCGCCCGGCCTTCATCGCCTCCGACTCCGGGTCGAAGGCGTTCAGGCCGCGCGCGATCGCGTCCGCGTTGGTGAACACGGGGATCCGCAACGCCTCGCGCAGGATGCTCGACGAGGCGGTTGTCTTGCCCGCGCCGTTGATGCCGCCCAGGATGGCGACCCGCGGCCGCGAGAGGGCTTGGGCGTCCACGATTGCTCCGAGTCAGCGGCCGCCGGGCTTACTCGGCGAGAGGAGCCACCCGCCGTCGAACGCGTCGTCCTTGGCGGGCGTGGCCGCCGGCGTCTTCGCCGGGGCGGACGACGGCTGGCCCTTCTCGCCGACCAGTTGTCCGACCTTCTCGAAAAACGCGGACGAGTCGGTCGTCACCCTCTGTGTATCCACCTTCGTCTTGATCTGCAGGTTCCCGTCCGATTCGCGACTGACACTGACCGTGTACCAGCCGCAGTACCAGCCGACCACCGCGAATCCGACCACGAGCAGACCGAGCAGGGCCAGTAAGTTGCGCATCGTTCGATCCCCATTCCGTGGAGAAGTCAGGCGGCCCACCGTACCCCGCGTGCCGGCGGGCGGCAAGACCAGCCTATTCTGGGAGGCCGGTCAAGCGGCAGTGTCCGGTGGTAAGCGGCGCGGGCCGCGGCGGGAAGTCGCCGTAGGAAAGCTGTGCCGGGTGGCGAAACCGGGAGGCGCGAGCGCGTCACCCTTGCGACGTGGCCGCGGCCACGGTATCGGGCCGGCCTCTGCGACGCGTGAGGTGGTCATGCGGCGAACTCTGTGCGTACTGGCGTGCCTGGCCGCCCTGCCGTGCGGGTGCATGACCCTCGTCAACCACTCACCGTTCTTCTGCCCGGACGAGGAGAAGCGCGACCGCCCCTTCGGCGGAGTCCGCGGCGACGCGGAGATGATCGCGGACGGCGCGCTGACCGCGGCCCGCGGAGAGGTGAAAGACCCGCGCGAACTCGCTGGCCTCACCTTCGGGACCACGCTCTGCATCATCGACCTGCCGCTCTCACTGATCGCCGACACCGTCTGGCTGGCCCACGACGTCCGCGCGACGCGCGAGAAGCGCGACCGCCCGCCCGCCGACCCGCCCCGGGAAGCGGGCGAAGGCGACGATTGACCGTCACACCTCGACGCCGATGAGCTTCTCCGTCATCCGCACCGACAGGCCACCCAGGAGGCCGAAGGCGCGATCGCGGAGCCAGCACTTCAGCGGGTTCTCGTACGCGAACACCTTCCCCAGCTTCCACGATTCGTTCGTGATCCGGGCCGTGCGGTCGAACCGCGACTGCTCGTAGGCCAGCAGGCCTGCCTCCGCGGTCTCCGCCTCCTTCAGACACCTCGCCAGAACGAAACCGCTCTCGATCGCCTGGCACGCGCCCTGACCAAGGTTCGGCGTCGTCGAGTGCGCCGCGTCGCCCAGGAGCGTCACGCGGCCGTCGGTCCACTTCCTCACCGGCGGCCGGTCGATGATGTCGTTGCGGATGATCGCGGTGTCCGGCGTCGCCTCGATCGCCGCGGGGATGGCCGGCCACCAGTCGCGGAACCGCGCGAGGAGGTCCGCCTTGTGCCCGCCGGCCCCGGCCGCCTCACCCGCGGCGACGTTCGCGGTCGCGAACCAGTACGTCCTCCCGCGGCCGATCGGCAGTAGCCCGGCCTGCGACCCGCGGCCCATCGCCAGCACCGTCAACCCGGGCGGAACCTCCGGCCGGTCGATCAGACCCACCCCACGCCACGCGGTATACCCCGCGTACCGCGTCGGCTCCAACCCGAGCAACTGCTGCCGTACGAGCGACTTGATGCCGTCCGCCCCGACCAGGATCTGCCCGCGGACCTCGTCGCCCTCCGCGAACAGGGCGTTCGCGCCCTTCTCGTCCTGGTTGTAGGCGACGCACGTCATCCCGGTGCGGATGTGCTCGCGGCCCACCGCGTCCGCGAGGACCGACTGCAGGTCGGCCCGGTGGATGCCGATCGTCGGCGCGCCGAGTTTCTCGCTCAGGCGGCCGAAGTCCGTGCCCACGAGCAACCGGCCGCGCCAGGAACGTAACTCGCTTTGGCGGATCGGGCCCGCGGCGGCCTCGACCGCCTCACCCACCCCGAGTTTCCGCAACACCTTCACCGCGTTGGTCCACAGCGTGAGGCCCGCGCCCACCTCGCGGAGTTCGGGTGACCGCTCGCACACGGTCACGTCCCAACCGGACCGCCTGAGGGCGATCGCCGCGGTCAGCCCGCCGATGCCCGCCCCGATCACCACTGCCCGCGGCATAAACCCTCTCCAGGACGCGAGTTGTCGCCGACCACTCTGACGCGGTAACCCGCCGTGTGGCAGGATACGAATCTTGCAGGCCGGAACCGCAAAATCGTCGAAATCCGCCGCCGCGGCATGCGAATAACCCCTTTGACGGCGGCAGGAGCCCGGGGTTCGGGACAGCCGAAACCGCCCGCCCTTCTTCAACTTGAGGTGCGTTCCGATGCTCAAAAAAATGGTCATCCTGGGCGTGATCGGTTTCGTAGCCGTGTCCGCCATCAAGGGGTCGAGGTTCGGCTCCTACGTCCGGTCCGAGTGGCAGTCGATCCGCGAGCGGTGCGAGGCGAACGTGCCGCCGGAGCGCGAGATCGCCCGGCTCCGCAACGAGGTGAAGCTCCTCGAGAACGACATGCGGGCGATCGTGAAGCAACTGGCCCGCGAGAACGTCGAGGTCGAGGAACTCCGCACAAAGGTCGCCGAACTCCGCACGCGGCAGGGGACCGACAAGGAACTGCTCACGTCGCGGGCCGCGGCCATCAAGGCCGCGACCGAGTTCGTCTCCTTCGGCGACCGCAAGCTGAGCGTCCCGGCGGCGAAGTCTGAACTCGAGGACGGCGTCCGCCGCTACACGATCAACCAGAAGTCGCTCGAAGCCCAGGAGGCGACCCTGGTCAGCCGCGAGCGCGTCCGCGAGGGCCTCGCCAAGCAACTCGACACGATGCGCAACCAGAAGAACGAGCTGAGCGCCGCGGTCGATGCCCTGGAGGCCGAGGTGACCGCCGCCAAGCTCCGCCAGATGGAGAACAAGTACCAGACGGACGACAGCCGCCTGGCCAAGATCAAGGAAGACATCCGCGAGCTGCGCAAGAAGCTCGACATCCAGAGCGAGGAGCTGAGGCTGATGCCCGCGGCCCTGGAGCCGAACCCGGCCAAGCCCGCGGCCCAGAAGTCGGTGGACGACATCATCGCCCCGCTGAGCGGCGCGGCGAAGGAGTCGAAGACGGAAGCCACGCTGCCCGTCATCGAGTGACCCGCGAGTGCGGGGCGACACCCAGACCCCGAGCCGCGGGCAACCCGGCTCGGGGTCTCTTCGTTCCCGGCGGGCGGAATGTCGATTCCCGCCGCGGGCTGATACACTGACCTCACGCAGTCCCCATCCGGGTCGGCCTCATGCCCGATTCCCCGTGGCTCGCCCTGCGCCAGGCCGAGGAGGCGGTTGGGAAGAACCGCCCCGAGGAGGCGCACCGGCTGATCGAGCCGCTCATCGCCGACGGCTACCGGAAGGCGTCGCGGCTGGCGCGCGACGTCGTGCGGGGGTACGTCGCGCGTGCGACCAAGTTCCTCGACCAGAACAACCTCGGGGCCGCGTGGGGCGACCTGCTCGCGGCCGAGGCCCTGAACACCGGCGACAAGTCGGTCGCGGAACTGCGGCAGACGCTCTCGCGGCTGGGGCTGGTGCAGGCGGCCGCGGCGCTGGAGGCCGGCGAGCCGCTCAACACCGTCGCCACCGTCGGCCGCCTCCGCGAGCGCGGCGTGCGCCACCCGGACCTCGCGCTGCTGGAGTCGCTGGCCCAGGACTGGGGCCTGGCGGCCGAACTCGCCGACCGCGGCGAGTTCCTCCGGTGCCTCGCGGAGCTCGACAAGGTCCGGCCCCGGCTCCCGTGCCCGACCACCGGGATCGACCGCTTCCGCGCCGAGGTCGAGGACCGCCACGCGAAGTTCCGCGCCGCGGTCGGCCGTCTGTACGACGCCGCCGAGGCCCGCCTGTGGCGGGACGCCCTCGCTGCGGCCGAGCAGGTGCTCGCGGTCGCGCCGGAACACCGCGAGGCGAAGGCCGTCCGCGGCAAGGCGTGGCTCGCGGCGGTTCCCTTCGAGGGGAACGGCCGGGCGGGCGAATCGGCGGCCGGGCAGGCCGACGCCCGCACCCTCCCGTATGCCGCGAACACCGCCGCCGCGACCCTGACGCGGTCCGTCGCCCCGCCCCCACTTCCCCTGTCCTCGCTCGGTTCCGCACCGCTTCCGAAGCGATTCCTCCTGTGGGTGGACGGCGTCGGCGGGTACCTGGTGTGCCTGGCGAACCGCGTGACCTTCGGGCAGGCCACGGGCGAGGCCCCGGTGGACGTGCCGCTGTTCGCGGACGTCTCGCGGCTGCACGCGGAGGTCACGCGCGACGGCGAGGGCTACGTCGTCGAGAGCGGCAAGGGCGTGCTGGTGAACGGCAAGCCCGCGAACCGCGCCGTGTTGGCCGCGGGCGACCGCGTGACCCTCGGCGCGACGTGCCAGTTCCTCTTCCACAAGCCCGTCGCGGTCAGTTCGACGGCCCGGCTGGAACTGACCAGCGGGCACCGCCTCCCGGTCGCGGTGGACGGGGTGCTGCTGATGGGCAACGAACTGATCCTCGGGCCGGGGCCGGAGTCGCACGTAGCGATCCGCGGGCTGCCGGCGCAAGTGCTGATTTACCGCTCGAAGGACGGGCTGGGCGTCCGAGTGGCAGACGGGCGGTTCCGGATCGACGACCGCCCGTGCCACGACCGCGCGGCGCTCCCGCTCCCGTCGGTGGTCAGCTCCGACGCCTTCACGTTCGCGGTCGAGCCGGTCAGCGGCCGCCTGTGACGGCCGGCGCGGCCGCGAATACAATCTCCCCGCGTTGCCGACCCCAACCCCGAGTGAGACATGAGCCGATTGCTGCGCGCGGCGCTGATCGTTCCCGCCCTGACCACGGTCGCGGTCGCCCAGGAAGACGCGAGGAAGGTGACCGAACTCCTCCAGGGCGAGTGGAAGATCGTCTTTTTCAGCAAGGCGGGCGACGAGACGCCGAAGGAGGAACTCGCGGGGGCGAAGGCAGTCTTCGCGGGTGAGAAACTCACCGTCACGTTCGGCAAGAAGGACGACGAGACGACGTTCAAGCTCGACCCCAAGGCCAGCCCGCCCGCGATCGACATCATCCCCGGCAAGAACCCGAAGAACCTCGTCGTGAAGGGGATCTACAAGCTGGAGAAGGACAGGCTGACCGTCTGCTTCGGCCCGGACGAGTCGCCGCGCCCCGCCGAGTTCAAGGCCGGCAAGGCGGCGTCGCTCATGGTGCTGGAGAAGGTGAAGAAGTGAAGCCCGGCGACGCGGCGCCCGACCTCACGCTCCTCCGGCCGGACGGGACGGCCGTCCGGCTCGCGTCGTTCCTCGACCGCGAGTTCCTCCTCCTCGTCTTCCTCCGCCACCTCGCCTGAATCCCGTGCAACGCCCACCTCGGCGAGGTGGACGCCGCCCGCGACCGGCTCGCGGCCGCGGGCTGCTCCGTACTCGTCGTGTCGCAGGCGAAGCCCGAGTCGCTCGCGCGGTACGCGGCCCGGTCCGGCTGGGGCGTGCCGCTCGCGGCTGACCCGGACCGGGCCGCGTACCGCGCGTTCGGCCTCGAACGGACCTCGTGGCTCACGTTCTTCCGGCCCCGCGTCCTGCTGGGCTACTTCCGCGGGATGCTCCGCGGCTACGGGGTGAAGCGGCCCGACGCGGGCGAGGACCTGCTGCAACTTGGCGGCGACTTCGTCCTCGCCCGCGGCGGCCGCGTCGTCTTCGCCCACCCGTCCACCGACCCCACCGACCGCTCGACCGTCGCCGCCATTCTCGCGGCGCTTCCGCAGCCGGGAACTCCGTAGCGACGCGACGGTAACGCCCGTCCGCTCGGCACTGGAGTTACCTGGCGGCGCGGCTAAAATAGACCGCATCGATTGTCGCAGATTGTGCCTGACATTAGAGCGATGCGCTCATGCCTTATGCCGCGCAGATCACCCGGACGAACCCCGCGTGCATCCTGTTCCTCATCGACCAGTCCCAGTCGATGGGGGAGCCGTGCGTGGACGGCAACCCGCAGACGAAGGCGCAGATGGTCGCGGACGCGGTCAACCGACTGCTCCAGAACGTCGTCCTCCGGTCCGCGAAGGCCGACGGCGTCCGCGACTACTTCCGCGTCGGCGTGATCGGCTACGGCAAGGGCATCAAGGCCGGGCTGGGCGGGAGTGTGCCGTTCGAGATCCTCATCCCGGTCAGCAAGGTGGGCGACTTCCCCCTCCGCGTCGAGACGCGGACGAAGATGGTCCACGACGGGGCGTGCGGGCTGGTCGAGCAGAAGGTGAAGTTCCCCGTCTGGTTCGACCCGGAGGCGAACGGGAATACGCCGATGTGCGAGGCGTTCGCGGCGGCCGGCCTGGCCGTCAAGGGGTTCATCGACGAGTTTCCCAACGCCTACCCGCCGATCGTGCTAAACCTGACCGACGGGATGCCGAGCGACGGGAACCCGCAGCAGCACGCACGGATGATCCGCAACATGGCCACGAGCGACGGCAACGCTCTGGTGTTCAACCTCCTGCTGTCGAGCAACGCGGTCGCGCCGGACTACTTCCCGGCCACCGAAGACTTCCTCATGGACAACTGCGCCAAGCTCCTGTTCCGCATGTCGAGCCGGCTGCCGCAGAAGCTGTGGGACGCGGCGCGGGCCGAGGGCCACGACGTGCGGCCCGACGCGCGCGGCGTCGTGATCAACGCCGACCCGACGGCCGTCGTCCGGTTCCTGGACATCGGCACCCGCGTCACCCCGTCGGGCAGGTGACTGCCATGCCGCCGGAATCGCCCGTCGAGTGGATCTCCGCGACACTCCCGAAGAAGGGGAACCGCGCCGGGGAGAACGAGGACGCCGCCGCGGCCGCGCCCGGCGGCCCGCGGTTCGCCGTGTGCGACGGGGCGACCGAGGCGTGGGAGTCCGGCCCGTGGGCGAAGCACCTGGCGACCGCCTACGCCCGCCGCGCCCCGGCCCCGGACACCTTCGCCGCGTGGCTCGGGCAGGCGCGCGGGGCGTGGGCGCCGGCCACCGCGGCCGGCGAGGCCGCGTGGTACGCGGCCGAGAAGCAGGAGCAGGGCGCGTTCGCGACGCTTCTCGGCGTGGAGTTGCGGCCGTCGCAAGCGCGGCCGGGCGAGTGGGGCTGGAAGGCCGTCGCCGTCGGCGACAGTTGCCTCGTCCACGTCCGCGGCGAAGTGGTCGAAGCCGCTTTCCCGCTGTCGTCCCCGGCGGCGTTCGGCACCCGTCCCGCGCTCGTCCCCAGTGCGGCGGAGGCCGAGTGCCCCGAGCCGGAGTGGCTCGCGGGGAGGGCCGCGGCCGGCGACCTGCTCCTGCTTGCGACCGACGCCGCGGCCGCGGCGCTCCTCGACCCCGGCCGCCTCGCGGCCGCCCTCGCCGCGACCCGCGACGCGCTCCGCGACCGCGACCGCGCGCCACTCCTCGCCTGGTTCCGCGACGTCCAGGACGCCGTCAACGACGACGTCACCCTGATCGCCGTCCGACTCCCCGCCGCCCCGGAGGTCTCATGAGCTGGCCCCTCTCGCACGAGTACAACGAGGCGGTCCAGACGCCCAAGCTCGCCTTCAACGACCCCGACCTGAAGGCGGGCGAGGCGGTGGTCGGCGCGCAGGGGTTGCCGCTGCCGCGGTCCGGGAACTTCGCCGACGTGTACCAGATCCGCGGGGCCGACGGGAAGGACTGGGCCGTCAAGTGCTTCACCCGCCCGGTCGTCGGCCTCGCCGACCGCTACGCCCGCGTCAGTGAGGCCCTGGAGCGGTTGAAGCTCCCGTTCGTCGTTGGGTTCAACTTCCTCGCGGAGGGGGTCCGCGTCGGCGGCGTCTGGCGGCCGGCGGTGAAGATGGAGTGGGTGGCAGGGCTGATGCTCAACCAGGTCGTCCGCGAGAACGCGGGCCGCCCCGCGGTCCTGGCGGCGCTCGGGCAGATGTGGGTGCGGCTGGCGAAGCGCCTGCGCGAGGCGAAGGTCGCGCACGCCGACCTGCAACACGGCAACGTCCTCCTGGTCCCGGGGGGGCGGCCCGGCGCCTACGGGCTGAAGCTGATCGACTACGACGGCATGTACGTCCCGGCGCTCGCGAACCAGCCGTCCGGCGAGGTCGGCCACCCCGCGTACCAGCACCCCGCGCGGGCCGCGACCCGCGCGTACTCGCCCGACCTCGACCGCTTCCCGCACCTCGTCGTCCTGACCGCCCTCAAGGGGCTGGAGGTCACCGGCGCGGGGCTGTGGGACCGGTATGACACCGGCGACAACCTCCTGTTCACCGAGGAAGACTTCCGGAACCCGTCCGCGTCGAAGTTGATGCGCGAACTCTGGCAGACGGGCCACCCCGCGCTCCAGTCGCTCGTCGGGCGGCTGGCCGTCGCGTGCGGCAAGCCGATCCCGCAGACGCCGTGGGCCGACGAGGTCGCGCCCGAGGGCGAGGTGAAGCCGCTCGACGACGACGCCCGCCGGGCCGCGGCCGCGGCACTGGGTGTGGCCGTGCCGGTCGTCACTGCGCTGCCGCCCGAGCCGGACCACGCGGCCGCGCCGGCCGTCGTCCTGCCGCTGCCGGACCAGCCGGGCGAGGGCATCGATGTCGCGCTGGTCGATGCGAGTACGCGGGGGCGGAAGTACGAGCCGAAGCGACCCGCGTACCGACCACCCGCGGAGGGCGGGAAGGGCGGCGGCCGCGTGGCGCTGATCGCGGGCGGGGTTCTGCTCCTCGCCGGGTGCGTCGCGGTCGCGGTCATGCTGGCCGGGAACAAGGACCGGCCGGACGACACGGTTCAGACGCCGGTTGATCCCGAGAAGAAGGGGAGCGACCCGGAGCCGAAGGAGGATGACAAGCGGCCGCCCGGGGGGAAGCCGAAGGACCCCGAGAAGAAGGAGCCTGAGAAGAAAGATCCGGAACAGAAGCAGTCGGAGAAGAACCCGCTCCGCGGCGTCCCGTTCGAACTGAAGCCGGTCGGGAAGCTCCGCGGGGTCGAGCGCTGGAGCGTGCCGCTCGGGACCGACCCGCCGGCCGTCCGCGTCGTGCCCGGCACCGACTCGCGGCTCCTCGCCGTGACCGGACTCAGCTTCGGCTCCTTCTGCCTCGACGCCGCGACCGGGGCGAAGTTGCCGGGTTCGGAGAACAAGATTCTGCCGCCTATCCGGGGGGCGGTCGCGCTTGACGGTGGCCGGTTTCTGGCGCCCCCGACGCGGCCCGGTGCGCCGATCCCGGTCTGGAACCCGCGGGCGGGGAAGTGGGAGGAGCCGCTCAAGCCGGTCGAGGGCGTCGGCGCGAGCGGCGGGCAGACGTTCGCCTCGCGCGACGCGCGGTACCTTGCCTTCGGGTCGTTCGCGCCGATGGACGCGCCCGCGCCGTTCAAGCTGAAGAACGTCGAGACTGGTGCGGTGATCCTCGACGAGAACCTGGTCCGCGGGCGGGCGTTCTTCACGGCCGACTCGTCGCGCGTGTTGGTCGAGGACCAGACCGGCAAGTGCCGCTGGTTCCTGCTGCCGTCCGGGAAGGCGGATGGGGAGTGGGCGTACCAGCGGCAAGGGCCGGGCGGTTCGGGCGTCGTGGTCATGTCGCCCGGCGGCGAACTCGTTTTCGTCCAGGCGCGGCTCGCCGACGGCGCCGGGTTCTTCCACCTGCTGGACGCCCGCGATGGCCGCGTGCTGCGCTCCTTCAACGGACCTTACTCGTCGCAGTCCGGTAACCCCCTCTCGGACGACGGCCGGCTGGCGGTCTTCCTGATGCGCGGCCCCAACTCGACGTCGGCGGTCGAGGTGGTCGAGACCGCGACCGGCAACACCGTCGCCCGCCTGATCGCCCCGGCCGGGAAGCAGTACAACTCGGCCGACCTTCTCCCGGACGGCAGCGCGGTCGTCGCCGTTCTGGGCGACCCGCCCGCCCCCCAGAAGACGGAGCAGCCGCAGTCTGCGGTCCGGTACGACCTCGTCCCGAATGGCTCGGCCCCGCCGCCCGTGACCCCGGCGGTCGATGTCGGCAAGCCCGCGGAGTGGGCCGTCGTCGCCGACACCGGCCGCGAGACGGCGGTCCTGCACGTCAACCCTGCCGCAAACCTCGTGCTGGTGGGGAACCCGGTCGCGGGTCGGGCCGTTTTCGAGTACGCGACCGGCAAGTCCAGGGACGTCACGTCGTACTTCCGCGAACTCGGCGAGTTCGGCGTCGCCGACGTCTTTGCGCTCGACCGCGGCCGGGTCGCGACCGTCACCCAGCACGCGGACGAGATCCAGGTGTGGGACGCGGCCGAGGGCAAGCTACTGGAGACCATTCCGGTCCCCGACCTCCCGCCGGGCGCAGGCCGCGCGAAGCGGCTGCGCGCCGCCCTGTCGCCGGACGGACGGTACCTCGCGGTCGGCCGTTGCGGCGAGCCGTCCGCGGACAACCCCGAGGTTCCGTTCCGCGTGTTCGAGGTCGCGACGAACCGGCAGGTGCTGGCGACGACCTGGAAGGGCGGGTCGGTCCACTTTACCGCGGACTCGAAGCGCGTGCTGGTGGCGGAGTGGTCCGGCCGCGTGCGGTGGTTCGACACGGGGAGCGGGTCCGCGGCCGGCGGGTGGGACTTCGGCCCGGCCCAGGCCGGGCGGTTCCACCACGTTTACGGAGTGTCGCCGGACGGTTCCGCGGTCGCGTACCGCGGTCCGGCCGGGTCGAAGTCTGGTGAGTCGGGGCCAGCCGTCGTGAATGCGAAGGGCGAGGTCGTCCGGCGGTTGACGCGGCACCACCCCGCGTCCGACGTGTGCCTCTCCGCGGACGGCCGGCGGGCGGCGCTGCTGCTCGAGGTCGCGGCGACCGCGTGTACGTTCGACGTGATCGACGTCGCGACTGGGAAGTCCCTCCGCGAGGTGCCGGTCGCGACGGGCCGGCCGCTGCCCTCGTTCGCCCTGTCGCCCGACGGCGGCTCGCTCGTCGTCCACGACACGGGCACCAACCAGTTGCACCGGTTCGTCGTCCCCGCGCCGAAGTCGCCGTGAGTGGGACTCTGGTGCCGACTCGTGCCGTAGCCGCCCGAAACGCCCGCGGAGCCTCAGCCATGCCACGCCGTTCGCTCGCGAAGTTGCCTGCCCTCCTGCTCCTCGCCGCGGGCGTGTTCGCCTCGGCGTACGCGCCGGCCCGGGGCCGCCAGCCGGCGGCCCCGGCCCCGGACCTGAAGCTCCGCTGGGAGGCGGTGGCGAAGCTGAACCCGCCGAACGCGGCCCTCCTGTTCGACCTGGAGGGGAAGACGCTCGTCCTCACCGGCCGCGGGAAGATCGAGGCGCTGGCGCTCGACGCCCGGACCGGCAAGCCGGGCCACGAACTGCCGGCTCAGGCGGACGCGCAGGGCAGTAACTTCAAGCAATTCCGGCTGCAGAAGGGCGTGTTCCTGTTCCAGCAGGGGCGGGCGTCCGCCAAGGAACTCGTCACCTGGGACGCGGTCGGCGGCAAGGTCGGCCGCGCCCCGTACCTCGCCGTGAGTACGGGCATTCAGTTGCTGAACCTCTCGCCGGACGGCCGGTACACGTCCGTCGGCTCGCTGTACCGGCCCA
>Ga0247822_10001588_pt1 | contig 14019 bp, 7 predicted proteins | sample 13C_Cellulose_Da_FD_192423 | JGI IMG/M metagenome (GOLD analysis project Ga0247822, IMG submission 192423) | Soil microbial communities from agricultural site in Penn Yan, New York, United States - 13C_Cellulose_Day30 | ecosystem: Environmental > Terrestrial > Soil > Agricultural land | place...
CAATAAGGACAGATCACGCTCGCTTCGGTGTCGGCAGTGCCGTCACCCAAGGGATATTCGTCGTCCGGCTCTTCGGTTTCATCGTCAGTTCGCATGCGCGCAAACTAGTCGGTCGCTTCGCGTGCGCGCAGTGACGCGCTCGATTCGATGATCACCTTGTGAAGCACCGAAACGGTGCGATAGTCCATTGGTAGCTTGGCCGATCGCGGGAATGGAAAAGGGCGGCCGAACGGCCGCCCTCCTCTTACCTGCCACCTGCCACCGTACCTAGGGCAGCATCACCATCCGCCCCGGCGTCCACGGAGCGCCCTGCGCCTCCGCCGCACGCTCGAGCGCCGGCAGGTCGGTCTCGACGAACGACTTGAGCGCCGCATGGATCGCGGGGAACTCCGCGGCCACGATCTCCAGCTGCCGCCGCTGCGTACCGGTCGGGCCGCCGAGCGTGCCGCCGAAGCTGGCGGCGGTGTTCATGCGACCCACGAGCGAGGTGTAGGTCGGCTCGGAGTAGCGGCCGGGGGTGTTGTCTCCCGACAGCTTCTCGCGCACGGCACGCAGCTTGGCCTGCGCCGCTCTCACCTGTGCGTCGAGCGTGGTCGCGGCGGTCACCTGGTCCGCCGCACGCTGCAAGGCATCGAGGCGCGTGCTTGCCTCGGCCATCAGCGAGTTGGCGCCGAGCACCACGCGCTGCAGGCGCTGCGCCTCGCGCTGGAACGCGACGGCGCGCTCGCGGTCAGCCGCGGTGAGCGACGCGTTCGGCAGGAGCGTCACCTCGAACGGCGCAGGTTGCGTGATGGCGCTGCGCACGCCCGCGACTCGCTTGAAGAGCTGCACGCGATAGCTGCCCGGGACGACGTACGGCCCGTTGCCGCCAAGCGCGCCGCCACCAGCGCCGCCTGCGCCGCCACCACCGCCACCACCGCCACCACCACCGAATCCGCCGCCGGTCGTGCCGCCCAGCGGCGTCACGCTCGGCCAGCGCAGGTTCCACGTCACGCGGTTGGTGCCCGCGGCGCCCGGACCGTCAAAGCGCGAGATGACCGCGCCGCTGGCGTCGCTGACTTCCACCTCGATGCTCGGGGCCTCCTCCTCCTGCTCGGCCTTGAGCGCGTCCCAGCCGGGGAACGGCACGTCGGCACCGGAGCGGTTGAGCGCCTGCTCGCGCGCCTGACGCGCCGCGCGCTGCGAACGGAGCGCCGTGCGCAGGTGATAGGTGAAGGTCGCGCCGATTGGCGGGTTCGGGGCGAAGTAGTGTGACGCGCCCTGGAAGCTGACGCCGTTGCCGCCCAGCGGCGAACCGTTCACGAAGAGCAGCGCCGGCTTCACCGGGAAGATCGTCGCCTCGGCGCGCAGGCGCTCCGGGGCGAGTTCGCGCATGGGCGAGTAGTCGTCGAGCACGAAGAGGCCGCGTCCGAACGTCGCCACGACGAGATCGTTCATCTCGGGCTGGATGGCGATGTCGCGCACGGCGATCGGCGGCAGGCCGCCGCGCATCTGCTGCCAGTGCGCGCCGTCATCGAACGACACGTAGAGGCCGAACTCGGTGCCGGCGAAGAGCAAGCCGCGCCGCACCGGATCCTCGCGCACCACATGCACGGAGCCGCGCTCGGGGAGGTTCGCGGAGATTGAGCGCCAGGTGCGGCCCTTGTCGCTGGACTTGAGCAGGTACGGCTTGAAGTCGCCGCGCTTGTAGTTGTTGATGGCCGCGTACACCACGCCGGCATCGTGCGGCGACGCGGTGAGGTAGGCGATGTAGCTGGTGTCCGGCACGCCGGCGAACTTCTCGGTGCGGCGCCAGGTCGCGCCACCATCCTCCGACGCCTGGATCAGGCCGTCATCCGTGCCGGCGTAGAGCAGGCCCTCCTGCCGCGGCGACTCCGAGACCGCGGTGATGTTGCCGTTGTACGACGTCGACGAGTTGCGCGAGACGGCGTCCACGCTCCAGAGCCGTCCCTGCATCTTGAGTTCGGTGCGGCGGATGTTGCGCGTCAGGTCGGGAGACACGGCGCGCCAGTTGTCGCCGCGATCGTCAGAGCGGTAGAGGCGCTGCGACGCGAAGTAGACACGCGTGCTGAGGTGCGGCGAGACCATGATCGGCGAATCCCAGTTCCAGCGCGCCGGGTCCTCTCCCGGCTCCTCCTCGGGCACGATGCGGGTCGAGGTACCGGTGGTGCGGTCGAAGCGCACGAGGCCGCCGTTCTGCGACTCGGCGTAGATGGTGTTGTGGTCCTTGGGATCGACGCGGCTCTGGAAGCCATCGCCACCGTTGGTCACGAACCAGTCGGAGTTGCGGATACCGTTGTTGTGATTGGTCCGCGTCGGGCCGCCGAACGAGAAGTTGTCCTGCGTGCCGCCGTAGACGTTGTAGAACGGCGCATTGCGGTCGATGTCGATCTTGTAGAACTGGGTGACCGGCAGGTTGCCGAAGAAGTTGTGCGTGCGACCGCGATCGAACGACTCGTACAGTCCACCGTCGGAGCCGATCAGGACGTGCTCACTGTCGTCGGGATCGATCCACATGGCGTGATTGTCGACATGCTTGCCGTTCTCGCCCATCACGGTGAAGGTGCGACCCGCGTCGTCCGATACCATGGTGCGCACGTCCATCGAGTAGACGCGGTCGGCGTTGTTGGGGTCGACGAAGATCTCCTGGTAGTAGAGCGAGATCGTCGCATAGCTGCCCTGCCGGTTCCAGCTCACGCCGTTGTCGTCGGAGCGGAAAGTGCCGCCGCGATTGTTCGCCGCCTCGACGATGGCGTAGACGACATCCGGCTTGGACGGGCTGCGCGCGAGGCCGATGCGGCCCTCGCCCTCGGGCACGCCGGTGATCTTCTTCCAAGTCTTGCCGCCATCGATCGAGCGGTGGAGGGCCGACTCGGGGCCGCCGGCGAGGTAGCCCCACACATGGCGGTGGCGCTGCCAGGTGCTGGCGAGGATGATGTCCGGATTGCGCGGGTCGAGAATGACCTCGTTGACGCCGGCGTGCTTGGCTCCGGAGAGGATCTTCGTCCAGGTCTCGCCGCCGTCGGTGGTCTTGTAGAGACCGCGCTCGCCGCCCTCGCTCCAGAGCGGGCCCTGCGCCGCGACGTACACGACGCGCGAGTCGCGCGGATCGATGGCCACCATGCCGATGTGCTCGGAGGTCTTGAGCCCCATGTTGCGCCAGGTGCGGCCACCGTCCTCCGACTTGTAGACGCCATCGCCATAGCTGACGGAGCGCTGCGCGTTGTTCTCGCCCGTGCCGACCCAGATGGTGTTGGGATCGTTCGGGTCCATCGTCACGGTGCCGATGGAGTACGACGGCTGGCCGTCGAAGATCGACGTCCAGGTGGTGCCGGCGTTCTCCGTCTTCCAGACGCCGCCCGACGCCACGCCAACGTACCAGGTCTTCTTGTCCGGATGCACGGCAATGTCGCCGATACGGCCGGAGGTGAAGGCGGGGCCGATGTTGCGGAAGCGGAACGCGGAAAGGGCGCTGGCGGGGAGCCCGCCGGCGTTCGCGGTGTCGGCGCGCTGGGCACCGAGCGGCACGGTCACCGCCAGCAGCAAGGAGAGCGTCAGGGATCCGCGAGATAAACGGAGCATGATCATCGGGTCTGGAGGAGTGGTGAGGGCGGGCGTGCTGCGCTTCCGCAACGTCCGAGCGAGTTACGCCCGCCGGAAACCTTCCGCTGGGACGTCGTGACCGAAAGGGCGGACCCACATTTCGAGGAACGGACGATGCGATTCTCCCGACTGCCATCACTCGCCACGGTGTGCGCGCTCTCCCTGGCCGCATCGGTCGCCTCCGTGGCCACGCCATCCAGTGCCGCGGCGCAGGAGGAGCGGATCATCACGCGACCGGATGCGCGGCGCGTGATCGTGATCGACAGAGACTCCGACCGCCCGATCATCGGCGTCACCATGGCCGCGGAGAGCGAACGAGGCGACACGCTCGGCGTGCGCATCGAAGAGGTCACGGATGATTCTCCCGCCGCGAAGGCCGGACTCAAGGCCGGCGACCGGATCCAGTCGGTCAATGGCGTCAGCCTGCGCGCGGACCGCGCCGATGCCGGCGATCCGGACTACGCCGGCGTGCTGACCCGCCGGCTCCAGCGCGAGGTGCAGAAGGCCAAGGCGGGCGAGCCGGTGGAGCTGCGCGTGCTGAGCGGAACGCAGGTGCGCACGGTGCGAGTGACTCCGGTGAAGGAGTCCGGGTTGATGGGCTCGCTTGGTGACATGGGTGCGTGGCGCGCGTTCTCCGGCGACCGTCCAGTGCTCGGCCTTCAGGTCGCGGCGACGGGGAGCGTGCGCGACACACTCGGCGTGTTCGTGCAGGCGGTGACGAAGGATGGTCCGGCCGAGAAGGCCGGCATCATCGAAGGCGACCGGATCGCCGCGATCAACGGTGTGAGCCTGCGCGTGGCGCGCGAGGACGCGGAAGATCCGGTAGTGGGAAGGGCGCGCGTGGAGCGGATGCATCGCGAGCTCGCCAAGATCGAGGCCGGCCAGTCGGCCGATCTCACCGTGATCTCGGGTGGGCGCAGCCGCTCGGTGCGGGTGACGCCGGTGAAGGCCAGCGCGCTTCCGGGCTCGGACGTCGAACGGTTGGTGCTCCCGGGGCGCATGATCGAGCCTCGCCGCGTGCGTCCGCCTAGCGGACGATGAGGCTGAGCAGCACGCGGCTGGCCCTGGCTTCGTCGCGCAGTTGGGGCGCGAGCATCACGCGCACGGCGACTTCGCGCGCCGCCTCGGGGACGATCGAGTCGGTGACCGTTCGCGCCACCTTGTTGCTGTCGGTCGAAGGAGGGAAGTCGAAGGCGAAGGTGACCCCGGCGGACTCTCCGCGCGCCCGCGCAACGAGCGTTCGCCCCTTGGGGACGTGGACGCGGTAGGTGTGCGCCGCGCGCGCGACGGCCCGGAACATGATCGTCGCGGAGGGGCATGCCTTATCCAGCCTCACCCGTGCGTCGGGAAAGTCCGCGAAGTCGATGGTGGCGATCTCCGCCTCGACGAGCGTGTCTGGGAGCGCGGCGCAGTCCGACGCCGTCTTCAGCGGGCTTTGACGCAGCACAAGTTCGCGCCGCGAGTCCTCGGCCGGCGCGCGGCCGCAGGCAAGCGTGAGCGCGAGGATAAACCATGCCGACGAGGCCGGGGACGTGAATCCCCGGCCTCGCCGTCCTGCCAAGAGACGCAGGTTCATGGAGGAGTGGTGGAGTTGGCCGGTCCGCTGCCGCCCCACGTGTAGAGCACCTCGTTCTTGACGCCGAGCTCCTTGGCGGGCACCGGCATCTCGCGCGGCGTACCGACGAGGAGTCCCGCGGCGGAGCGCCGTCGATTGTAGAACGTGGATGCGCCGAGCGAGAGCAGCTCGATCTCGTTCTCGTAGTCGATGCGCTGGAGCAGCAACGCCGCGCCGTCGCCCGCCGCCGCCGCACTCAGCCCCCCGCGTCCCACGCGGGTGTTGTTGATGAGCGTGGCGGCCATGCCAAGGTCACCGCCCGAGCGCGCGAGCGCTTCCGCGCGGATCAGGTCGTTCTGGATCTTCGGCACGAGGGGCACGGGTCCGTAGCCGGAGTAGATGCTGTTCACCGACTGCGTGCCGGACTCGTCGTAGCGGATGTGCCCGATGCTCGACTGATGATACTGGCCGCGCGTCGGGTTGAACGCCTCGTACGCCGACCATGCGAAGTCGGTGCCGGCCGACGCGGTGGTGGCGACGGTGCCGTAGTCGCCTTCCATGTCCACGGTGCCGAACGAGCCGTCGCCGAGGCGCCGGTCGGCCGAGGCGGGCTGTGGGTTGCCGCCGTCCGGATACGGCGTCGCCTGCGTTGCCGGGTCGAGGATGTTGGCCACGCGCGTGTGGACGCGGATGCCGAAGACGTCGTTGGTCCACGCCTGCATCTCGGGGCAGAACGCGTCGCACCCGTCGCCGACGAAGACGACGTCACCGGAAAGGCCTGCTGCCGCCAGGGTCGCGACCTGCGCCCAGTCCACCGCGGCGTTCTCGGCGTCCGTGCGAGGCCAGTAGGCGAGGGTCATCGCGGCGAGGGTGTTGGCGAGTTCCGCGATGCGCGTGTTGGAGTAGGCGTTGCCGTTGGTCCACGCCGCCGGCGTGGTGAATGCGGTGGCGGAGGCGAGCGTGGCGGCGCTCTGCAGCTTGGCGAGCGCGGCGTCACGGAGGGCGGCGCGGTCGACGTACTGCAGGTTGTTGAGGTCGGTCGACTCGTCGATCAGGTAGCCCTTGTCGTAGTTGATCGCGATCTGCCCGAGCGACGCCCCGAGCATGAGCTCGGCGATGGCCTCGGCGCGCTTGCCGGCGACGGGATCGTCGAACTCGACGCCGCTGCCGCGGATGGCGCGGAGGACGTCGGCGGCGGACGAGGCGGTGGAGTAGTAGCCCTCCCAGAAGTGCTCGATGCTCGTGCGCGCGGCCGCGGCCGGGTCGTTCTGCCACGCGCGCGAGTTGCGCGTGCCGTCACCGTCGACGGACGAGTAGAAGTTCATGTTGTAGTTGTTGAACGACGACGTGTGCGACTGCGCCTGCGTGGTGAGCGGGCCGACGGCCTCGAGCCCGTTGTAGGTGTTGAAGAAGGTGCGCAGCGTGCCGCCGGCGATCGCCTCGAGGGCGGCGGGGTTCGCGAGCGCGCGGGAGGAGTCGGGCGCGTTGGGGTTGGTGATGTCGAGCGTGTTGCAGGCGGTGACGACGAGGGTCGCCACGCAGACGCCGAGACGGCGCAGGGTGCGCATGGGAGGGACGCTCCGGATCGCGAGAAGGGAGTGAGAGCGCATCAGAACCCGACCTCCAGCATCGCGGTGATGGTGCGGAACACCGGATACGTGAAGTAGTCGACGCGGTAGCCGAACGGATTGCCGCCGCCGGGCCCGGAGACGTCGGGGTCGTAGCCGGAGTACTTCGTGGAGGTGAACAGGTTGCGGCCGACGATGCCGAGCCGGACGGTGCGGTTGGCGCCGATCGGCGTGCGCTCGACCCAGCGGGCGGGGATCTCGTAGTTGACGGCGAGCTCGCGCAGCCGCACGTACGAACCATCCTCCACGAAGTAGTCGGATGGGTCGAAGTTGTTGTAGAAGGTCGAGTAGTAGGCGACCGTCTTCTTTTCGGCGTCGGGCTTGCCGCGCTGGTCGAACACGGGGTCGCGGAGGTCGAAGAACGGCCACTGGCGCGTGTAGTTGTAGATGTCGCCGCCCTTGACCCAGTTCACGACGGCGCTGACGCTCAGCCCCTTCCAGGTGGCCTGGGTGTTGAACGACATGTTGAAGTCGGGGTTCACGTCGCCGATCTGCGTGAGGGCGACGCCGCTCGCGTCGTACGCCTTCAGCGGCCGCTCGGCACCCGTCTGGAAGTCGTTCGCGACGACGTAGAAGCCCTCTTCGTTGCGCACATAATCCGCGGCGCTGCCGGTGAGCCGGCCGGAAGCGATGGTGGTCTGCAGTTGCTCGGGCGTGCGGATCCAGCGCGATCCATAGAGGACGCCGAACGTCTCGCCCTCCGCGATGCGGAAGATCCGCGTGTTCGCGTCGTTGGGGTCGGGCCCGATGAGGAACGGCGCGACGGCGAGCGCCTCGACCTTCTGCCGGGTGCGGTCCACGGCGACGTTGACGCGCCAGATGAACCCTGCGCGCTCGGCGACGACGGCGCCAAGCATCATCTCATGCGACTTGGCGCGCAGCGTGCCGGCGTTCGTCCACTGGTTCACGAAGCCGGTGACGGACGATACCGGGACGTTGAGGATCTGGTCCGTGGTGCGCTTGTCCGAATAGCTGTACTCGAGCGAGAAGTTGTCCAGGAAGTTCACGTTGAACCCGTACTCGGCTTCCCGCGAGTAGGCGGGCCGGAGGTCGGGGTTGCCCTGCGTGACCTTGACGGGGTTGCCGCCGACGAGCGTGAACTGCTCGTACTGCGCGTCGTAGACGGGGCGGAGGCCGGCCGTGCCGACGGAGGCGCGCAGCTTCAGCTCGTCGGTCCCGGGGATGCGCAGGTCCTCGGTGAGGCGATACGCCACCGAGGCGCGGTGGTACCAGGCCGTGCGCTGGTCCTCGCCGAACAGCGACGACTGGTCGCGCCGCACGAGGCCATCGAGGATCAGCTTGTCCTTGATGTCGAAGGTGGTGATGGCGAAGACGTTGTTGTTGCGGATGTCCTGCGTGAACGAGCCCGGCGAGAGCGGGTTGGCCGGGTCACGCCGCGCGGCCGCGAACTCGGGCACGCGTGGCACGCTCAGCGCCGAGGCGGCCACGCTCAGGCGACGGTTCACCTGATCCTCATAGACCCAGGCGAGCTTGGTGGTGTTGATGAACCAGGGAAAGCTGCGCACGGCGGTGAGGCCGGCGCCGAGGTTGTACTGTCGCGAACTCGTCGAGGCCTGGAAGAGCGAGCCCTCACTCGGGTTGCCGGTCGAGTTGAGGAATCCGATCGGCGTGAACGACTTCACGAGGTCGTTGCCGCGATCGTAATTCGCGTTGCCCTCGGCGGTGAGCCAGGGCAACACCTTGTACCGCGCCTTCACCGAACCGGTGAAGCGGTCGCGCTCGTTGTCGTTGACCTGGTTGAAGGCGCTGTAGAGCGGGTTGGAGACGTTGCCGGTGCGCCCGGTCTGCCGCACGCGCGGGTCATAGCGGATGCCCTCGGGGCTCGTGGCCGTGAGGTCGACGTTGGGCTCGAGCATGCGCAGACCGAAGAAGACGTTGCCCTCGTCGGGCTGGTCGGCGACCGACCGGCCGAAGAAGGCACCGGTCTGGACGTCGAGCTTCTCGCTCAGCGCCACGTCCGCGTTGAGGCGGAAGTTCTGCCGGCTGAAGCCGTCGAGCAGGTTGAGGATGCCCTGGTCGTGCGTGTTCTGGAACGAGGCGCTGAGGTTGGTGTTCCCGCGCCGCTGCGCGACCGATATGTAGTTCGTGAAGAATTGTCCGGGCTTGTAGATCTGGCCGAGCTGGTCGAAGAGCTGAGGGTAGGCGTTGTCGGAGATGTTGTTCGCCTCGACGATGCGATTCCCACCGCCGTCGAGCACGAACTGGCCGCTGGCGTCCACCTCGAACGGATGCGAGGTGTTGTTGGCGACGCGCTTGCGGATGGTGCTCGTCCCGAACTCGTTGCGCAGGGTGATGGATGTCTGGCCCTCGGCCAGCGACGCACCGCGCTTGGTGAAGATCTGCACCACGCCGTTGGCGGCGTCGGAGCCGTAGAGCGAACTGGCGGCGGCGCCCTTGATGACCTCGACGCGCTCGATGTCCTCCGACGCGATGTCAGCCAGCGAGAGCCGGGTGATGGTGCCGTCGATGATGATGAGCGGGTCCTGGCGGCCGGTGAGCGACGTGGCGCCGCGCAGCCGGATGCTCGGCGCGGAGCCGGGGCTGCCGGAAGGCGTCGTGACGCTCACACCCGCGACGCGGCCGTTGAGGCCGCCCAGCGGCGTGGTCGACGGCGCCTCCTTGAGCTGCGCCGCGTCCACCACACCCACGGAGAACGCGAGCTTGCGGGTGGAGGTGGCGTCGGAGGTGCCCGTGACGACCACTTGGTCCAGCGCGAGCACGTCGCGCGTGAGCACGAAGTTCGACTCCGCGCGGCCGGCGGCGAGGGATACCGACTGGCGCAGCGGCTTGTAGCCGATGGCGCGCGCCATCAGGACGACGGTCGCCTCCGGCGACGAGGTGAAGGCGAGGCGGTACCGCCCGTCCTCGTCCGTGATCGCCGCGCCGCCACCCAAGGCGGGAATCGAAACGGTCGCGCCTCCCAGCGGATTCCCCGCAGAAGTGACGCGACCGGTGATGATTGCCTGCTGGGCGCTTGTGGCGCTCGCGGACAGCAATAGCGTGAGTAACGCGATGCCGACCCGCCTGGAACGTTCCGCTGCAAGCCTACGCATGGAATGCACCTCGCTGGAGTGGGGGGCTCAGCGCGGCACACCACGGGAGTGGTTCCGCGTCGTCGCAACGGTGCAGATGCCGCTTCGGTTGCGCAAGACCGGTGCGGGGTGGGCCGCGGAGGAAGCGTGCGTCCTTGCGAACCGCGAGCGGCCGGTGCCAGTTAAGTAGGGACCATGGCGCATCACCGGATCGTCCTCGCCTGCGTGACCATGTTCGGCGCCTCGATGACGCCGTGGGCCGCGGCTGCCCAAGGGACGTCCCGGTTCCATGGCACCGTGGTGGACGCGGCCACGATGGCGCCGCTCGCCGGCGTGCGGATCGTCGTGCACTCGCGCGGCGACGCGGCGGTGATCACGGACTCAGCGGGGCGGTTCGACGTGCGCGGCCTGCCCCATGGAGTGCTGCGGTTCACGGTGGCGGCCCGGGGATTCCCGCGGTCGAACCTCGTGCTCGCATTCGCCGCGGGCGAGACGATCGAGCGCACGCTGGAGCTCGACTCTTCGCGCGTGGTGACGGACTCCACCGGTGTCCGGGCGCTGACGCCGGTGACGGTCGACGCCACCGCGACACCGGCGCGCTACGCGGACTTCGAGCGGCGACGGCGGAGCGGGCGCGGGCAGTACCTCACGCGTACGGACCTCGAGAAGGGCGGGTTCAATCGCCTGTCCGATGCGGTTCAGACCATGCGCGGCGTGCTCGTCGAGTGCGGCGGTGGCGGCGGTTGCTACATCCGGATGGCGCGCGCCCCGCGGGGGTGCCTGCCGGAATACTTCGTGGACGATCAACACAACGAGGTGTTCGGCCTCCAGACGCCCATCCGCGACATCGAGGGAATCGAGGTGTATCTCGGCGCGAGCGATGTGCCCGGTGAGTTCGCCGGGCGGAATGCCGGGTGCGGCGTGATCGTCATCTGGACCAAGTCGGGGCCGTCGCGCCCGTAGTCAACCGGACGCGACGACGCCGGCCCAGCTTCAGAATGACGTGCCGAGCAGCATGGCGTTGAGCACGAGCCGGTCGAGCGCCCTCCACCAGCCACGGAACATCGGGTCGCCGGCGAACATCACCAGGTTGCCGCGCCCCACCTTCTCCTGCGCGATGAAGGCGCTGCCGCGCAGCAGGCGTTCGCTGTTGCCGGGGAAGACGAACCCGCCACGCAGCAACGTGCCCGAGGTCGGGAAGACGGCGACGTTGCCTCCGTCCTTGGAGATGGTGTAGAAGCTGCTCCCGCTGACGAGCACGGGCGCGCGCTGCTTCTCGAGGCCGAGCGTGACCCAGTTCGTGAGGTCGAACGCGACGTCGAAGTGGCTCCCCGGGATGTCGGCGATGTCGTCCGCGCATGCGTTGGGGCTCGCCACCGTGCGCAGCGAGTCGATCGGCGCGGTGTCCGCGCGCGCCGCCTTCAGGTCCTTCTTCTCCTCGCAGACGATTCGGCGCACGGAGGTCATGCCGACGTCCTCGCGCGTGACCCAGCTGGTGGCGCCGCCGAAGGTGACGAGCGCGCCGCCGCCCTCGACCCAGCGCTTGAGGCTCTCGCCCTTGCCGAGCCGGCCGACGTTGCCGCTCGGGATGATGATGACGTTGAAGGCGGAGAGGTCGCCACCGAGCGCGTCGGACGAGATCGGCGTGAACTTGATGCCGTAGCGCTGCTCGAGGTTCCACCAAGTGGAGCCATAACTGGTCTGCGAGATCCCGGCCTCGCCGACGAGCGCGACCTTCGGCTCCTTGAGCGCGACGACGACGCCGGACCCGGTTCCGTACTGCGACGTCTCGGGGAAGGCGGTGTTCGCGCCGCGGACCTCGACGCCGGCCGCGCGCGCGAGCGAGTCGATGCGATTGCGGAGCGTGGCGTCGTTGCGCGAGACGCGCGCGACCCAGGTGCCGCGCGGCCAGTCGGTGGCGCCGGTCTGGATGGGTTCGGCGGCGATGCTCACGCGGTAGCCGCGCTGGAGGAGCTGCGCGGCGAGCTTGGCGGCGCCGTTGCGGTCGTTACGCCAGAGGAACGACGAGGTGGCGTCGCGGCCCTCGACGATGCCGCCGCTGATGGCGTGCGGGAGCACTTCCCCGTTGGTGCGGACGCCATTGGCGAGCGAGAGCGCGGTGCCGGCCACGGCCGGCGCGTCCTCGGTCCACCAGGCGTCGACGCCGAACGCGACCGGCAGCGCCCAGGCGGAGACATCATAGAACTCGTAGAACTCGGAATCGTTGGCGTTGCGCGAGCGGCTCTTGTTGCGCTCGAACTTGGCGAGCTGCGCCGCGGCGAACACGGAGTCGAGCACCGGGTCCGCCTCGAGCACGGCCTTGGCGACGCGGCCCTGCGGCTGCGACATGTCGACGATGTACGAGCCGGCGGGGAAGGTGCGCGAACGGACGCCGTCCTCGCTGTAGCTGCGCGCGCGGGCGCTGGTGAGCGGCGCGGTCGTGCGGGTGACCTCGACGCCGGCACGGAGCAGCGCCGCGGCGAGCTCGGCGGCGCGCGCCGGATCACTACCCGGCACGAACACGACGCGCTTCATGGTGCCGTTGCGACCGTCGGTGATGGCGCTCGAGCGGAAGCGGGCGTAGTCGGCGACCATCTCGCGCGCGCGGCGCGCGGAGGTCTCGAAGGTGGAGATGGAGGCTTCGTAGTGCTTGGAGATGCCGTCCCGCAGCGAGAGGAGCGTGCCGTCCTCGCGCCGCTGCAGCAGGGCGGGGCCGCCGTCGGTCTCGTAGGTCGTGCCCATCGCGCCGTTGAGCGCCGGCCACGAGTCGTAGTAGCCGGGATAGTAGAGGTCGAACGCGTCGCGCACGAAGTAGAGCCAGCCGAACTTGTCGAACGCCTCGGCGTTGCCCTTGCCGATGGCCTCGCTCCACTTGTTGGGCCAGCCGGAGATGTTCTTGTTGACCGGCCGCGCGGCCGGCGCCATGTAGAAGGTCGAGGTGTAGCCGTGCAGGTCGACGGTCACCATCGGGTGCCAGCGCAGCATGCCGCCGACGATGGCCTGCACTTCCTTCTGCGTCATCGCCATCAGGTCGCGGTTCATGTCGAACCGGTAGTGATTGAAGCGGCCGGAGATGGCCCAGGGCTGGCCGCGCTGCTGCTCGATGGCCTGCCGCTCGGGGCTGCCGACGGCGATGGAGTTGCTCCAGACGGAGAAGCGCTCGTGCCCGTCGGGATTGGAACTCGGGTTGATGACGACGATGGAGTTCTTCAGCAGCTCGAGCGTCGCCGGGTCGTCCGTCGCCGCGAAGTGGTAGAGCAGCTGCATCGAGGCCTCGAACCCCGGGACCTCGTCGCCGTGCACGGAGCCGGAGAACCAGACGACGGCGGGCGTGCGGGCGATCACCGCGTCGAGCTGCGCCTGCGTGGCGCCGCGCGGGTCGGCGATGCGGTCGAGGTCGGCGCGGATGGCGTCGAGCCGCGCGATGTTCTCGGGCGCCGAGACGACGTAGATGCGCATTGTGCGCCGCTCGCTCGTGACGCCGATCTCCTCCACCTTGACGCGATCGCCGGCGGCCTGCGCGATGGCGAGCAGCACGCGCTCCTGCTGGGCGTACTGCGTGTGCCAGCTGCCGACGTCATAGCCGAGGATCGACTCCGGGCGCGGCACCGCGCTCCGGTACGGGCCCTTGCTGTAGAACGAGAAGGCGCGGTCGTCGCGAAGCGTGTCGGCGCCATGGTTCTGCGCGGCGAGCGTGCCTGTGGCGAAGGTTCCGAGCAGGGCGAGCAGGATCGTCAGTTTACGAAGCATCGGTGGCGGGAAGAGGGTCATTTGCTGCTTTGCCTGGCGGGCTATTGCGGCAACCGCTCACCACAGGGAACGGCGGAGAGCACAGAGGGCCACAGAGGGTCATACGTGTACTTGTGCGTGCGGCGTTGAAGCTGTGGCTTGGGCTCGGTCGTCGGCGTGGTGCTTGTGGCAGGGTTGTTGGGGGTGACGAGCGGGGCCTGCCCGCAGTGGTGGCTCCAAGTTGTGAGCTGATGGAGGCGGCTCGCCATTCGGGCTGGTTGGAGTGCTCACTTGCAACTCGCAATAGACGAGCGGTGCGCCCCATGCCGACCTTCCAGTGAACGTCGAGGGGCATCCCCAAAAAAGCCTTGCGCTGTGGCCCTCTGTGCTCTCCGCCGTTCTCTGTGGTGAACAGTCGCGGTTTGTCAGAACTCGATCTGAGTGCCCAGCT
>Ga0247822_10001589_pt1 | contig 14019 bp, 9 predicted proteins | sample 13C_Cellulose_Da_FD_192423 | JGI IMG/M metagenome (GOLD analysis project Ga0247822, IMG submission 192423) | Soil microbial communities from agricultural site in Penn Yan, New York, United States - 13C_Cellulose_Day30 | ecosystem: Environmental > Terrestrial > Soil > Agricultural land | place...
TCCGACGGGGTGAACACGGCGCGCACGCCGAGGCCCTCGAGCGCGGCGACGTCGCTGCGGGGGATGATGCCGCCGACCACGACCGGGACGTCGCGCGCGCCGGCCGCGGCCAGCGCGTCCACCAGCTGGCGGGTCAGCTCGACGTGCGAGCCCGACAGGATCGACACGCCGACCAGATCGGCGTCCTCCTCGACCGCGCTGGCGGCGATCTCGTCGGGGGTCAGCCGGATGCCGCTGTAGACCACGTCGAAGCCGGCGTGGCGGGCGGCGACCGCGATCACCTCGGCGCCGTTGGAGTGGCCGTCGAGGCCGGGCTTGCCGACCACCAGCCGCGGCCGGTGGCCGTGGACGCCGGCGAACGCCTCGATGCGGCCGCGCAGGCGGGCCGCGCGATCGCGGTCGAGCTCGAGGACCTGGCCGTCGACGCCGGTCTGGGCCCGGTACTCGCCGAACGCCTTGCGGAGCGCGTCGGCCCACTCGCCGGTGGTGACCCGGGCCAGGGCGCACTCGATCGACGGCTCCATCAGGTTGGCGCCCGAGCGCGCCGCCTCGCCGAGGCGGGCCAGGGCCTCGGCGACCCGGCCGGCGTCGCGGCGGCGGCGGGTCTCGTCGAGGCCGCGCAGCGCCTCCTCGACCGCGGCCGGATCGACGCGGAACACGCCGCCGTCGTCGCCGCCGACCAGCGGCGACGGCAGCGCGTCGGTCCACTTGTTGACGCCGACCACGACCTGCTGGCCGTTGCCGATGCGGGCCATGCGCTCGGCCATCGACTTCACCAGCGCCGCCTTCATGTAGCCGGAGTCGATCGCCGCGCGCACGCCGCCCATGGCCAGGATGCGCTCGACCTCGGCGCGGGCGCCGTCGGCGATCTCGGCGGTCTTCGACTGCACCACCGGGCTGCCGTCGAACAGGTCGGGGTACTCGAGCAGGTCGGTCTCGAAGGCGAGGATCTGCTGCAGGCGCAGCGACCACTGCTGGTCCCACGGCCGCGGCAGGCTCATCGCCTCGTTCCAGGTCGGCAGCTGCAGCGCGCGGCAGCGGGCCTTGCGCGACATGGTCACGCCGAGCGCCTCGATCAGGATGCGCCAGGCGTTGTTCTCGGGCTGGGCCTCGGTGAGGCCGAGCGAGTTGACCTGCACGCCGTAGCGGAACAGCCGCAGCTTGGGATCGGTGACCGCGAACCGCGTCGACGCGACCTCGTCCCACAGGTCGGCGAACGCCCGCATCTTGCACATCTCCTCGACGAAGCGGATGCCGGCGTTGACGAAGAACGACAGCCGGCCGACGCAGCGGGCGAACGCGGCGTCGTCGATGCGGCCGCGGCTCTTGATCAGGTCGAGGATGCCGATCGCGTTGGCCAGGGCGAACGCCAGCTCCTGCACCGGCGACGCGCCGGCCTCCTGCAGGTGGTAGCTGCACACGTTCGACGGGTTCCACTCGGGCAGGCGGTCGACGCAGTACTCGTAGGTCTCGGCGATGAGGCGCAGCGAGTGCTCGGGCGGGAAGATGTAGGTCCCGCGCGCCAGGTACTCCTTGACGATGTCGTTCTGGGTGGTGCCGCGCAGCTGGGCCTCGGGCACGCCGCGCTCGCGGGCCAGCGCGACGTAGAGCGCGAGCAGCCACATCGCGGTGCCGTTGATCGTCATCGACGTGTTCATCCGCTCGAGCGGGATGCCGTCGAACAGGACGTGGAAGTCATCGAGCGAGTTGATCGGCACGCCGACCTTGCCGACCTCCGGCCGCGCGATCGGCGCGTCCGACGAGTAGCCGCACTGGGTCGGCAGATCGAACGCGATCGACAGGCCGGTCTGCCCGCGCTCGAGGTTGCTGCGGTACAGCGCGTTCGACGCCCGCGGGCTCGAGTGGCCGGCGTAGGTGCGGAAGATCCACGGCGCGTCGCGCGTGATCTGACCCTTGGCATCGACGAGCTGATGAGGACGGCGCGGCTCGGACATCGTCCCCGACTATACAAGGAGGTAACGCGCTGCGGCATAGCCCAGACGCGCGCTCAGCCTTCCAGATGTCGGCCACGGTGAGGACCGCTACCGCCATTTCCGCAGGCCCGCGTGCTGAGCAAGGCCACCGTAGGGGTTCGCGCCGAGACTGGATGAACGTGCCGTTCACCAGGCGGGATGAAATCCGTGGCGCGCTCCCTTCAACCGTTCGCCCAGAGCGAGGCGGAGGGAGCGCAGCGACCGACGCCGACGTCGAAGGGCGGCGCCACCTGTGCTCGCTTGCACCGCGGGCGCCGTTCCTCGACGTCGGCCTCCCTCCTTCGTCGGTCGGCCTCGCTCAGAACGAACGGAACACATGGTTCCGCGGCCTTGGCGGTGTCATTTCGCAGCAGCGAGACGGAGGGAGCGTAGCGACCGACGTCGACGTCGAAGTGCGGCGCAACCTGTGCTCGCCTGCACCGCGGGCGCCGTCGCGCCACGCACGTTCACGGACCGCCGAACGCGCGCCGAGGCTGGCTACCGACGTACGATGCACCATGGACCTCGGCCTCGCCTCGACCGCCGCGCTGGTCGGCGTGGCGCTGATCGCCGGCGGCCTCGACGCGATCGCCGGCGGCGGCGGCCTCCTGACCCTGCCGGCGCTGCTGTCGGCCGGGCTGCCGCCGCACCTCGCGCTCGGCACCAACAAGGGCCAGTCGGTGTTCGGCTCGGGCGCGGCCACGCTGCGGTTCGCGCGCGCCGGCCACCTGGCACCGCGACGGAGCGCGGTCAGCTTCGCTGCCGGGTTCGCCGGCTCGCTGGCCGGCGCGGTGGTGGTGTCGCAGGTCGATCGGTCGGCGCTCGAGCCGATGCTGATCGTGCTGCTCACCGCGGCGGCGGTGCTGGTGCTGATCCCGCGGCCGCACGCCCACACCCCGGCGCGCCGGCCGCTGCTGATCGCCGTGGCGATCGCGATCGTGATCGGCTTCTACGACGGCTTCTTCGGACCCGGCACCGGCACCCTGCTCATCGTCGGCTTCCTGTGGCTGCTCGGCGAGTCGCCGGTGGCGGCCAGCGCCAACGCCAAGGTCGTCAACTTCGCGTCCAACCTGGCCGCGGTGGTCTGGTTCGGCAGCCAGGGCCTGGTGGTGTGGTCGGTGTCGCTGCCGATGGCGGCCGGCCAGTTCATCGGCGGCCTGATCGGCGCCCACGTCGTGCTCACCCGGGGCGGCAACGTCGTCCGCGTCGCCGCGGTCGCGGTCGCGATGGCGATGGTCGCGAAGCTGGCGTACGGCTTCTTCGCGTGACCCTCGCCCGATCCCGCTCCATCGAAACGCCGAAGACCTGGCCGGTCAGCCACCAGCGCGGACGAGTTCGATATTGGCCCGAAGAACCTGTTCGACGCGCGTGGCCAGGTCCGCGCGTCGGACGATTTGTCCGCGAAGAAGCGCGTCGAACAGGCTGCGGGCCTCGTCCGGGCCAAGGAGATCATCCAGAAGTGCCATCACTTCCTCGCGCCACGAGCGCAATCGGGCCACGACCTCCTCGAGATCACTTCCTGGAGGGCGCCGAAGAGCTTCGTACAGCGCCATCGTCGAAGCGACGGACTCGTCCTCCAACACGCCACCAATCACCGGAGGCGGCTGCCGCTTGCCACCGACTTGGTCACCACGCATCCGTTCGGTGCTCATGATGACGTCCTGCTAATCAGTTTAGTCCGACCCAGACCTACCTCAAGGCCAAAAACGCGGCAGCTACGCCCTCGAGACCACTGGGGATTGTGGAGGGAGTGGCATTCGCGAGGACCCACAGGGGAACGCGACCGTCTACTGGCGACAGAGTGCCGCCATCTTCGCATGCACCGTGAGCGCCGCCGCCGCCGTTGCCAACCTGTCGAAGATCCATGATCGCCGAATCGATGTCGGGCAACACGATCCAGGACGGTACCTGGTCGGGGTGATACGACCTCGGAACATTCTGCACGGGCACCAACATCCCACCGCGGACACCGTGCTCCGTCGGATTGACGGCGCCGTTCTGCGAATAGCCGACGAGATGGTCCCCTTCCAGCACGAAGTCGGCCGGGGGTAGCGAGGTCAACTCACCGCCCGTGGTGATCGAAGCGGCGTTCCCATTCGAGCCCGCCTGCCACTTCCACCACGCTGGCGTATCACGTCCCCCGTGATCACTCGTAACCATGACGCTCGCTTGGCCAGCTAACCGTATCGCGCGCGTGATCCCCGCACCGAGTGCTCGAACGTATTGCAGCGAGCTTGGGCCGTGCCAATGCCCGTACGAGTCGGTCGCGACGCAGGACTGAAGGGCGATCTCAGCGGCCCCCCCGGGCAGCGGTCGCATCGCAGCGAGCAGTCGTTCGATCACGTTGGTGTAGAACTCGTCGACCGCGACGATCGACTGCTCCAGGAAGTGCCTCCAGCTCTCGCGCACCTTTGAGCGCGACTTCCCCCACCGCGCCGGCACCTGCCAGCGCATCATGTGACGTCGGTGCCCCGGGCCAAATGAGGACTTTGCAGGCGTGACCCAGTTCAGACTCCAATTCGAATCGACCAACCCGTAGGCCAAGCTCAGCACTTCGGACTCCGATGCCACTACGGCGGCATCGCCTCGCATCGAGAACGCGTCGAAAATGATATCGATCGAATAGCCACTCGAATCGCGCTCGGGAGATGTAGTTCGAGGATAGACGCTCACATCGGTGTCCCAGGCGCCGAAGAGAAACGGGATGAAGTTCTTCGCCGCTGCTGCGACGATCGCCGCGTCGCGGTGAGTGGGATCCTGGCGAAGTCGACGCGCAAGGCTATTACGCCGCAGCGGATCGAACACCGTAGGCGTCGGAACGGTCTCCGGCAGGGCTTCTACTCGGTGTGCGGCACTGGATCCGCGCGAAAACCATACCCTGCCCTGGATGCGATGCTCTTTTGGCAGCAGGCCCGTCGAGATCGTCGCGTGCCCTACCGGCGTTGTTCGAGGGATGTAGTCGAGGACCAGTGGATACGGTCCCCATCCGACCTGATTGCCGAACGTCCGGAGCATCGAGTCGAAGGGGTCGTACCCGACCTGGTCCAACACCAAGAGCCACTTCCGCACACGTGGAACGTACTATCTGGGGATGATAGCAGGTCGCACGCACCGGCGATCACTGGCGCAGACTGCGAGAAGACGGAGGCGCGACTCGATCGCGCACCACCTGTCGCGCGTGCCTGCGGCGGCGCCTATGGCTGCAGCAGCGTGGTGGTGATCGCGCCGGCGCGCGCGTTGACCGTCACCGCGTGGAAGTCGGTGCTGCCCATCGTGGCGTCGACGGTGACGTCGCCGGTGTTGGTGTTGGCGATGAACACCGCGCCGCTGGCGTCGGTGGCGTTGGCGTTGGCGTTGGGCAGCCCGTTGGCCGCGTAGAGGATCTCGGCGGTGCCGGCCGGGTCGATGGTCACCTTGGCGCCGGCGATCGGCGTGCCGGCGGCGTCGGCGACGATCAGCCCGATGAAGCCCTTCGACGCCTGCTGCGTGGTCCCGGCCAGCCCGCCGAGCAGGTTGAGGGTCGCCTGGTTGATGATCAGCATGGTCGCGCCGGTGGTGTCCGCGGCGACCGGACGCGGCGGGTAGAGATAGGTGTCGAGCCGGCCGCTGCTGCTGCCCTTGAGGTAGCCGTCGATGGCCGCGCCGCCGGTGGTCAGCGTCAGCGTGTAGGTGCCGTCGGCGCCCGAGGTGGTCGAGCCGAGCGCGGCGCCGCCGGCGCGGGCGAAGCCCTCGATCGTCGCGCCGGCCAGCGGCGCCGTCGCCGTGCCCATGATGGTCTGGGCGACGCCGGTGATCATCACCGTCGCCGGCGCGTCGGGCCCGGGCGCGGCGTCGGTGGTGCCGTCGCCGTCGCCATCGCCGTCACCGCCGGCGTCGTCGTCACCGCCGCCGCACGCCATCAGGCAGGACACCAGGAGGAGGGACGCGACACCGACCGATCGGCTCATGCGCGGGGTTGTACACCGTCCCGCGCGGTGCCGGGCGAGCCCGTTGCGCTACGCTGCGCGCGATGCTCGAGCTCGGTCCGGTCCCCGCCTCGATCGCCGCGGCCTACGACGCCGAGCGCTTCCGCGCCGACGGTCACCGGCTGATCGATCGCATGGCCGATCACCTGGCGGCGGCGACCGGGCGCGACGATGCGCCGGTCATCCCGTGGGTGGCGCCGGCCGACGCGGCCGGGCCGTGGCCGGCCGACTTCGGCGACGAACCGGCCGAGGACCTGGTCGACGTGCTGGACCGCACCGCCGCCGGATCGATCCGGCTGCACCACCCGCGCTACCTCGGCCACCAGGTGCCGCCGCCGATCCCCGGCGCCGCGCTCGCCGACGCCATGGCCGCGCTGCTCAACAACGGCATGGCGGTGTACGAGATGGGCGGCGCCGCGACGCCGCAGGAGCTGGCGGTGATCGACTGGATGGCGCGCACGCTCGGGCTGCCGGCGACCGCCGGCGGCTTGCTGACCTCGGGCGGCTCGGCCGGCAACCTGACCGCGCTGCTGGCCGCGCGCCAGGCCAGCGCCGGCTTCGACGCGTGGACCGCCGGCGCCCACGCCGGGCCGCCGCTGACCGTGCTGGTCGCGGCGACCGCACACTACTCGGTGGCGCGGGCGGTGCGCGCGCTCGGCTGGGGCGACGCCGGCGCGACCCCGGTCGCGGTCGACGCCCGCTGGCGCCTCGACCCCGCCGACCTGCCGCGCGCGCTGGCCGACGCCACCGCCGCCGGCCGCCGGGTCATCGCGGTGGTCGCCTCGGCCGGGTCGACCGCGACCGGCGCCTACGATCCGCTCGAGCCGATCGCCGACTTCTGCGCCGCCCACCGGCTGTGGCTGCACGTCGACGGCGCCCACGGCGCCGCGGCCGCGCTGTCGCCGCGCCACCGCCACCACGTCCGCGGCATCGAGCGCGCCGACTCGGTGGTGTGGGACGCCCACAAGCTGCTGGCGCTGCCCGCGCTGTGCACCGCGGTGATCTACCGCGACGTCGCCCGCAGCTACGAGGCGTTCGCTCAGGAGGCGTCGTACCTGTTCGCCCCCGAGCGCGAGTGGTGGAACCTCGGCCTGCGCACGCTCGAGTGCACCAAGCGCATGATGGGCACGATCCTCTACGCCGGCCTGCGCGCCTACGGGGTCGGCTTCTTCCGCGACTACGTCGAGCGGGTGTTCGCGCTCGGCCAGGCGTTCGCCGCCCGCCTCGCGGCCGCGCCCGACTTCGAGCTGGCCACCCACCCCGACGCCAACATCGTGGTGTTCCGCTACCGTCCGGCGTCCGGACCGTCGGATCCGGCCGAGCTCGACGCGCTGCAGGCCCGGGTCCGCCGCCGCTGCCTCGAGGCCGGCCGGTTCTACTTCCTGCAGACCCGGCTGGGCGGCGCGCTGTGGCTGCGCACCGCGCTGATGAACCCGCTCACCGCCGGCGAGGAGCTCGACGGCGTCCTGGCCGCGATCCGGCAGGCATGACGGCGGAGCGTCGCGCCCGGCTGTGGTCGTTCGTCCGCACCGCGGTCATGGTGATCGCGTTCGGCGGCATGGTGGTCGCGGTCGACCGGCTGATCCGCTCGTACAGCTACGACCAGCTGGCGGCGGCGCTGACGTCGTTGCCGGCGACGGTGATCGCCCTGGCCATCGGCGTGCTGGGGGTCCAGTACGGCCTCCTGATCGTGCGCGAGTGGCTGGCGGTCGACTACGCCGGGCGGCGCGCGCTCGGGCCGGGCCGGACCGCGCTGGCCGCGCTGGTCGCCCGCTCGCTGTCGACGCTGGGCGTCGCCACCATCACCGGGGCCGGGCTGCGGCTGCGGGTGTACTCGGGCTGGGGGCTGACCAGCGCCGACGTGGTCAAGGTCACCGCCTACAACGAGCTGGGCTACTTCGTCGGGCTGGCGGCGCAGGTCGCGGTCGCGTTCACGCTGCTGCCGGTGCCGGCGATGCTGGCGACCTCGCTCGGCGGCTGGCTGGTCCGGGTGATCGGCCTCGCCGCCGCGGCCGCGGTGATCGCCTTCGTGATCTGGTGCGCGCGCGGCCCGACGACGCTGAAGATCCGCACGCTGGCGATCCCGGTGCCGTCGCCGGTCCAGGTCGCCGGCGCGGTGGTCCTGCCGGTGGTCGATCTGTTCCTCGGCGCGGCGATCGTGCACCTGTGCCTGCCGTCGGGGCTGGCCCTCGGCTACCTCGACGTGGTCGTGATCGCCCTGCTCGCCACCATCGCCGGCTCGCTGACCCAGATCCCGGCCGGGCTCGGCGTGATCGAGGGCATGGTGCTGCTGTTCGCCGACGCGCCCGACGCCGCGCCGGCGGTGGTCGCCGGCCTGCTGGTCCGCCGCATCATCACCAACCTCTTGCCGGTCGTGGTCGGCGCCCTGCTGCTGGTGATCATCGAGGTGCGCCGGCGGCCGAGCACGCCGTGCCCCGACTGGCTGGCCGAGACCACCGCGACCGTGCTGGCGACCCTGGCGTTCATCGTCGGCGTGATCGTCATGGTGCTGTCGAGCTCGCCGCTCGGCGACCGGCTCGGCGACGCCGGCCAGGCGATCGCCCTGGCCGTGGGCACCGGCATCCTGTTCGTGTCGCGCGGGCTGGTGCGGCGCAGCCGGCGCGCCTGGCGGATCACCGTCGGGCTGGTGCTCGCCCGCGCGCTGGTCGGCCTGGTGGTGCCGCCGCCGCTGCTGGTGGTGGCGATCCTGGTCCTGCTCGGCGTCCTGCTCGCGCTCAGCCGCCGGGTGTTCACCGAGCACGGCGTGGTCGACGAGTCGCCGCGGTGGTGGATCGCCTTCGCCATGGCCCTGGCCGGCACGGGTTGGACCGCGGCGCGGTTCGACGGACGCGACGTCACCACCCACGTCATCGTCTCGGCCGGGGTCATGCTCGGCGTCGCCGCGGTCGTGGTCAGCGCCCTGATCGTCCGCATCGTGCAGGCCCGCCGCGAGCGGCGCGCCGCCGGCTGACCATCGCACCCAAGCGGCAACTGACCGGTATCGCGCTAGGTCGCGGCCGGCTTGGCCGGCACGGTGGCGACCCGGCGCAGGCCGGCCTTGGTCAGGCGCGCGCCCAGCTTGGCGCGCGGGCTCGACTTCGCCGGCCGGTAGTGCAGGTGCGGCCCGTCGGCGACGGTCACCAGCGGCGACCGCTCCTCGAGCCCGCCGGCGACCAGCCAGCCGCGGACCTGATCGCGGACCGCGGCGTCGTCGGTGAGCAGGACCAGGGTCTTGTGCTGGGTCAGCCGCCACGTCGACCGCGGCGCCCGCACGTACACCGAGACGTCGACGTGGCCGCTGGCCAGCAGCTCGTCGTCGAAGTCGTCGAGGAAGCGCAGCGCCCGCCGCACGTCCTTGAGCCGCGGCGTCAGCCACACGTCGGTGGCGGTGCCGGCGTCGTGGTGCGGCGCGATCTGGACCTCGACGTTGTCGACCACCGGCAGCCGCTCGACCACGCGCAGGAACTGCTCGCGCGCGCCGTCGCCGGCGACCACCGCCTCGAGCACCAGCCCACCGTCCTCGTCGCGCGCCTGCCAGCCGGCGACCACCGGCGACCGCCGCCCGCCCTCGCCGAGCGCCGGGACCACCCCGGCCGGGAAGTGGAAGCGATCGACCGGCCCCGGCGCGGCGCGCTCGACCACCACGCCCTTGCCGACCGACTCGCCCAGCGGGACCTCGCCCGGGGTGGCGGTCGCCGCCGCCACCGGCCACACCGTGCGGTCGCGGCCCAGGCGCGCCGCCGCGGTCGCGATCGCCTCGCCGAGGTGGGCGCCGGGCGCCACCGCCAGGCGGACGTCGCGGTCGTCGGCGAACGCGATCCGGTACCAGGTCTCGCTCATCGAGCCCGACCCTACGGCGCATCGACGCCGGCGTCGACCGGGTCGGGCAGCATCAGGCCGGCGTCGGGCGCCAGCCGATCGGCGATGCGGGCGATCACCACGCTGACGTGGCCCTCGACCAGGCCGCCGCGGGCGGTGCCGTCGTCGCTCGCGCCGAGCGCGTCGGTGGCCTGCCAGGTGGCGTCGAACGGCGCCTCGAGCGACACGAACATGCCGAGCGACGAGGTCTGGTCGCGCGCCAGCGGCGGGAAGCCCGGCTCCGGGTAGTGCAGCGGCGACGCCGGCGTCGGCGTGACCACCGCGCCGGCCACCGGCAGATCGGTGTCGTCGAGCACCAGGCCGATCACCACGCCGTCGGGCGGAAACCCCGGCTGGCTCATGCTGGCCAGCACGCTGGCGACCACGTCGGACTTCACGATGAACCCGCGGGCGTGCAGCACGCCCGCGTCGACCTCGGGCTCGAAGCAGGTCAGCGCCGGCGTCGACGGGCCGGACTGGTACAGCACCGACAGGCAGTGGACGCCCTCGGGGCGGTCGTCGAGCCGCACCCGCCACGACAGCTCGCCGGTGGTGGTCGGGCGCAGCTCGACCAGCTGATCGTTGCCGATCGTCCACGTCCCGTCGCCGCGATCGACCGGCTTGCCGAACTTGACGGTCAGGCGCGCCACGTCGGCGAGCTGCGGCCGCTTGAAGCCGAGGTCGAACAGCTGGGCCTCGACGGTGACGGTGTCGTCCTTGCACGCCAGTCCCTCGCTGTCGGGGCAGCCGAGCTCGACCTCGGCGGTGCGGTCGTGGCCGACGTCGAAGTAGGCCTCGCCGCCGAGCGCGGGCAGCGGGTTGACCGGCTCGGGCAGGCCGTCGAGCCGGTAGCGCGCGGCCACCGGGCAGCCGTCGTCGGCGAGCACCTCGCCGTCGAGCGAGTCGGTCGGCCACACCGCGACCTGGACGCGGACCATCGTGTTCGGGATCTGGCGGCGCGGGATCTCCAGCGCGCCGAGCTTGCAGGCGTCGCCGCCGGCCGGCAGGTCGAAGCACTGGGTGAAGTACGCCTGCTCGGGCTGGTCGGCATCGACGATGCGGATGCGCGCCCGCGCGCTGCAGGTCATCGGGATCGACTCGCAGCGCCGGGTGTCGCCGGCGGCGAGCGCCGGGCAGCCCTGATCGGGGCCGTCGCGCCAGATGATCTTGAGCCGGAACGGCTCCTCGTCGGTGCCGCAGCCGGCGAGCGCCACCGCGCCGGCGGCGAGCGCCGCCGCGACCACGATGCGGACGAGGGTGGTCGGCGCCGTCATTCCACGTCGATCCCGTCGATCGGACTGCTCCCGTCGGCGCGGGTGACGATCGCGGTCACCAGCGCGACCACCAGCACGCCGGCGGTGGCGCCGAACGTCGCCTTGGCCCAGCGCTGCCGCCACCACGGCTCCTCGAGCGGCGTCGTCGGGCCGATCGGCACGCGACCGCCGCCGCCCCCGACGCGCGGCGTGGTGCGCGCGACCGGCCGCAGCGGCCGCAGCACGCCGGCGAGGTCGCCATCGACCGGGCGCGCCGGCCCGAGCCCGCCGCGCGCGGTGTAGATCCGGGTCATCAGTCCGCCGGTCGGACCGAGGGTGACGATCACCGCGTCGCGCGCGCCGGCCTGACCGAGCAGGCTGGCGACCGCGTCGGCGCGGATGCGATCGCTGGTCGCGGCCAGCAGTCGATCGCGGGCGCGGCCGATGCGGACCTCGTCGCTGGCCAGCACCGGGGTGAGCGGGACCAGCACGGTCTGGCCGGCGGCGGCGTCGACCCGGGCGCCGAGCGCGTCGATGTCGTCGCCGCGCACGGTCACGATGTGGGGCCCGGCCGGGACGGTGACCTGGGCCGGCTCGGGTCCGACCGGCTTGCCGTCGATCAGCACCTCGGCGGCGCCCGACGCCCGCACGAACAGCACGCCCGAGACCGTGCCCGGCGTCGCCGCGGCCGCAAATGTCTGGACGATGTCCTCGGCGTATCGCGTGCGAGACAGCGTGCGGCCGGGATCGAGCCGGTGCACGAGCGCGAAGGTGGGCGCGGCGGCGGTCAGGCCGTCATCGCCGGCGATGCCCAGCCCCTCGACGAACACCAGGTCGGCGAGCAGCTTGCGGGCCTGGGCGTCGCCGACCGCGCGGGCCAGCCGGTCCTGCGGGCCGCGAGCCCGGTCGGCGGCCTGGCGATACGCGAACTTGGCGAGCAGCTCGCGCGCCTCGAGCAGCGCGGCCTCGGCCGGCGCCCGCCAGCTCGTGTCGGTGGGTGTCGGCCTGGCCAGCGAGTCGGTGAACTTCGCGGACACCGGCGCCAGCGCCGGGTCGGGCCCGAGCGCGCCCCGGAGCTGTTCGGCCAGGGCGGCGCCGCTGCCATCGGCGGTCGCGTCGATGACGAGGACCGGCCGCTCGTCGGCGGTCGCGGCGCCGGTCGCGACCGCCAGCCCGACGACGACCAGCGCCACGATCACCGCAGGCCGCCGGCGCGGACGCCAGGGGACGCCTGTGACATGATGCGCGCGGCGCTGCGACGTCGCAGCGGACATGATCGACACGGTCCTGATTATATAGGTCACGACCTCGATGGCGGAGGTGCCCGAGAAGAGCCTGGAACGCTACGACGTGCTCGACCGCATCGCGGTAGGGGGCATGGCGGAGGTATTCCTGGCCAAGGCCTACGGAGCCCACGGATTCGAGAAGACCCTGGCCATCAAGCGGATCCTGCCCGAGCTGGCCCGCGACCCCGAGTTCGAGGAGCGGTTCATCGCCGAGGCCAAGGTCGCGGTCAAGCTGTCGCACACCAACGTCGTCCAGGTCTTCGACTTCGGGCGGTTCGCCGGCTCGCTGTTCATCGCGATGGAGTACGTCGACGGCCTCGATCTGGCCGCCCTGCTCCGCCGGTTCAAGGAGCGCCACGAGCGGGTGCCGCTGCCGGCGGCGTTCCAGATCGCCATCGAGCTGGCCCGCGGCCTCGACTTCGCCCACACCCACGGCGTCGTCCACCGCGACGTCTCACCGTCGAACATCCTGCTGTCGAAGGCCGGCGAGGTGAAGATCGCCGACTTCGGCATCGCCGTCGCCGCCCAGCCCGGGCGGGTCGCCGCGACCGGCCGCCGCAAGGTGATGGGCAAGTGGCGCTACATGTCGCCCGAGCAGGCCCGCGGCGAGCCGCTCGACACCCGCAGCGACATGTTCTCGGCGGCGGCGGTGATGTACGAGCTGTTCACCGGCGACAAGCTGTTCCCCGGCGACGAGGCCGAGGACATCATCCGCAACATCCACGACATGCCGCTGCCGCGGCCGTCGGAGGTGCGGCGCGGCCTGCCGCCGCGGCTCGACGAGATCCTCCACCAGGCGCTGGCCCGCAAGCCGGGCGACCGGCCGCTGCGCCCGGCGGCGATGCTGCGCGCGCTGACCGAGCTGACCTACGAGTCGAGCATCGTCACCACCGCGCTCGACGTCGCCGAGGCGGTCGCCTACGTCGTCGACCTGTCGACCCCGACCGGCAAGCGGCTCGACGACATCATCCGCGCCCAGCTGGCCAACCTGGCCGAGCCGTCGCAGATCCGCCAGACCGCGCGCGGCGAGCGCAAGACCGGCGTCGAGGGCGAGCCCGAGGCCAGCGTGCGCGCCGAGCCGATCGACCGCCGCACCGCCCAGGGCAGCCTGCCCGACCACGTCGACGACCTCGACCGGCGCACCGCGGTCACCATCGCCCAGCGCCGCGGCAAGACCGGCACCGAGTCGATCATCACCGATCCGCCGCCGGCCGATCCCAAGCTCGCCGACGCCGAGGCCGCGCTGGCGGCGATCGACGAGTCGCGGCCGGTGCTGCTGCCCCACATCGACTCCGACGGCATCACCCGCCTCGAGCTCGACGCCACCACGATCTCGGGGGCACCCTGGGAGCTGCGCGGCGAGCCGCCGCCGATGCCCGGCCGCGCCGTCGAGGGCACGCCACCGGCGGGCGGCCGCGGCACCAGCGGCGCGTCGCTGACCCAGATCGTCCGCGCCCGCACCAGCCCGCCGGCCCGCCGCGGCCGCACCGCGCCGGTCCTCGCCCTCGGCGTGCTGGCGACCGCCGCCGCCGCGAGCGGGGCCTACCTGCTGACCCGCGGCGCCCCCGCCGTGGCGCCGGTCGCGGCCGCCCCGCCCGACGCGGCGGTGGCGGAGCCGCCGCCGACCCCGCTGCCGGCGCTGCTGATCATCGAGACCGTGCCGGTCGGCGCCCGCGGCACCGCC
>Ga0247822_10001590_pt1 | contig 14017 bp, 13 predicted proteins | sample 13C_Cellulose_Da_FD_192423 | JGI IMG/M metagenome (GOLD analysis project Ga0247822, IMG submission 192423) | Soil microbial communities from agricultural site in Penn Yan, New York, United States - 13C_Cellulose_Day30 | ecosystem: Environmental > Terrestrial > Soil > Agricultural land | place...
TCGCGGAAGCGGACGCGCCCCTCGGCGCGGACGCGGTCCTTGATCTGCCCCTCGTAGACGTACTGCGGCGTGTCGTCCACCGCGATGGTCGCGGGCTGCAGGGCCTGCGTCTCGCGCATCAGCCGGGCGAACGCGCTGACCAGGTCCCACAGCTCGACGGGCTTGACCGCGGGGGCCGCCTGCGCGGCCGGCTCGGGCAGCTCGTGCCGCGCCAGCCGCGTGCCCCGCGCCTCGGCCCGCTCCTCCAGCGCCGCGGCCGCGTCCTTGAACTTGCGGTACTCGAGCAGTTGCTTCACCAGCTCGCGCCGCGGGTCGGCCTCCTCCTCGTCCGCGGCCTGGGCCTCGGGCGGCAGGAGCATGCGGCTCTTGATCTCGACGAGCGTCGCGGCCATGACGAGGAACTCGCCGGCGGCCTCGACGTCCAGCTCGCGGACGACGCGAACGTGGTCGAGGAACTGGTCGGCGATCGTCGCGACGGGGATGTCGAGCACGTCCACCTCGCTCCGCTTCACGAGGTAGAGCAGCAGGTCGAGCGGGCCGTGGAAGGAGTCGAGCGCGACGGTGTACGACATGGGATCACCCGGTGACGCCGCCACTATGACGCGGCCGCCGGGGGCGGGCAACCCCGAAGCGCGGGCGGTCAGTGCGTGTGCGGGTGCGAGTGGCCGTGGCGGTGGGCGTGGCCCGCCGCCGGCATTTCCGCCGGACCAGCGAGCGTCAACTCGCCCGCGTGGACGCCCTTCAGCCCGCGCAGCGCCGCCGCGAGCTTCCGCAACTCGGCGCCGGCGCCCCGCAGCACGATCACTTCCATGCACCGGTCGTGGTCGAGGTGGACGTGCATCGACGCGACCACCTGTCCCTCCTGCTGGTGCTGCAGTTCGAGGAGCTTCTCGACGAGGTGCGGGCGGTGGTGGTCGTAGACGAGCGTGAGCGTCGCGGTCACCGGCCCGCCGTCGCCCTCGAAGGTGTCGCGCGTGAGCGACTGCCGGAGGAGCTGGCGGATGGCCTCGCTGCGGGTGGCGAACGAGCCGTCGCGGACGTACCGGTCGAACGATTCGAGCAGGTCGGCCTCGAGCGAGACCGAGAAGCGGGTGAGGTCGGACACGGGAGGGCCTCCGCGGGCAAATCGAATTCTACACGGATTCTTCGTTGGACTCGCGGCGCGGGCGCGGTATTACGAATCACGGATTCGTCACACCGAGGAGCCGGCCATGCGTCCGACACGTCGCGGGTTCACACTCATTGAACTCCTGGTGGTGATCGCGATCGTCGCGGTTCTCATTGGCCTGCTGCTCCCCGCAGTGCAGAAAGTGCGCGAGGCCGCCGCCCGCATGAGCTGCCAGAACAACCTCAAACAGATCGGCCTGGCAACCCACTCCTACCACGACGCCCGCGGCCACCTGCCGCCGGTCGGCACCGTCATGCACGCGGTCACGAACGGGGCGCAGGACGTGGTTTACTTGCAGGGCCTGGGGGCCAACTACTCGCTGCACAGCGCGTTCATCGAGATCCTGCCTTACCTCGAGCAGGACGCCATCGCCCGGCAGTACAACCCGAACCTCCCGCCCACCGACACGACCGGCAGCCCGTCGAACGCGAGCCTGACGAGCCGCCCGTTCAAGACGTACACCTGCCCGTCGATGCCGGAGCCGACGCCCGCGGACGCGTACCCCCTGCCCTACGCCAGCTACGGCTGGTGCCGCGGGAACTTCCAGGCGATCGGGGACACGAGCGGGTGGACCGCGACGTTGCCGGCGTACTCCTCCCACGGGCTGACCGGGCAAGCCGCCGTCACCGCATGGAACACGCTCCGGGCGTCGTTCACGACCGACGACGGGATGATGGTCTCGCCACACATCGGAAAGATCAACCTCACCCACGTCACGAAGGGCACGTCGCACACGTTCCTGGCGGGCGAGATGCACTACACCATGACCGGCTGGACGTTCACCAGCGGGACCTACGCGGGTCAGCCGCGGACCGGCTCGACGACGTGGGTGCGGGCGCACCCCGGCGACAGCCACGCGACGACCAACGTCCCGCTGAACACCCGCGCCTACGTCACCCGCGCCGACGCCCCGCGGGACTACTGGATGAAGAGTTCGTACTACGGGTTCCGCAGTTCCCACCCCGGTGGCGGCAACTTCGTGTTCGGCGACGGGTCGGTCCGCTACTTCCGGGAGTCGGTGCCATTCGCGACCTACCAGTGGCTCGGCAGCCGGAACAGTTTGTTGCCCGCGCCGTCGGACTACTGACCGCCCGCGGGCCGCGCCACGAATTCGAGACAGCGGTCGCGGTCGGCCCGGGTTCGCGGGGGTTCAGCTCGAGGAGGAGGGGTCGGCGGGGAGTTCGGCGATGTGGAATGTGAGGCGGCGGCCGCAGAGGGTGATCTGGTCACCCGACTGCAGCCGCGTCGGGCCCGGGATCTTGTTCCCGTTGAGGAGCGTGCCGTTCTTCGACGCGACGTCGTGCAGTTCACACCGCAGGTCGTGGTGGATGACGACGGCACAGTGGCGGCGCGAGACGCACTCGTCGCGGATGACGACGTCGTTGTCCGGGAGGCGGCCGACGCTGTTCAGTCCCGCGTGGAGCGGGTACACGTTCACACCATCTTTGAGATAGAAGGTGAAGCGTCCGAGGGACCCGTGGGGCAAACCGCCGGGCGGCAGGGCGATGGTCGAGGCATTCAACTGCTCGTCGTCCGCGAGCATCCGCGGGTCGCCCGCGAGCGTCTGCGCGCCGCAGGCGGCGTGCAGGGCCTGGCGCGCGGCGCGGAACAGGTCCCGCCGCGGCTGGCCTTCCAAGTGCAGACTGTGCATTCGCGGATCGGACATGCCGCCTCCTCAGGCGGGTCCGGGCGGGGAGGCGTAAGTACCTTCCCCAGATGTAAGATTCGTCAGCTTCGGACGCACGTCAATAGCGAGAATGGGAAATCCAAATCCCGTTGTATGCTGTGGACCCGCAAGAATCCACCACGATTATGCTGATAAGCAAAAAGAGAGCCAGAGAAAATCGCGCCGGAGTACAATTTAGATACTCGCGGCGGAAATCTCCAGGATCTTGAAGCGGATCGTCCCGCGCGGAACTGGGATCGCGACCGTCTCGCCCTTCTTCCGGCCGATCAGCCCCTGACCAATGGGACTGGTACTGAGAATGCGTCCCTTGTCAGGGTTTTCCTGACCGGGTCCGACGACCTCGAACGTCTCTTCCTCGTCCACGTCGAGGTCCATGACGCGCACGCGGCTGCCGAACGCGACCGTGTCCTTGGGCAAGTTGCTGGGGTCCACGATGACGGCGCGGGCGAGGCGGTCGGACAGGTCGTTGACCCGGGCCTGGAGCAGGCCCTGGTCCTCGCGCGCGGCGTGGTACTCCGCGTTCTCGCTGAGGTCGCCCATCTCCCGCGCGGTGGCGACGCGCTTGGTGATCTCGATCATCTCGACGTTGCGGAGGCGATCGAGTTCGGCCTTCAGCTTGTCGTAGCCTTCCCGCGTCATCGGGATGCGGTCGTCGGTCATGGTCGAACGCTCCTCGTTCAATCCTCGTTGACTGCCGTCGCGTCGCGGCCCGGAGGCCGCGGAAAACGGGGACGGCGGCCGTGGAGCGTCGAAGGCTCGCGGCCGCCGGTGCGTCGTAACGCGGCCTATTATACGCCGTCGTCGTCGCGCACGGCACGCAAAATAATCCGCCGGAACGGTCTTTCCGGCACCGGCCAGCCCTGCACGGTCCAGCCGCCATTCCGCACCCGGTGGGGCAGGTCCAGCTCCGTCACCCGGTCCAGGCACTGCTGCTCGGCCGGCTCCAGCTTCCGCGACGCGGCGAAACGGTTGCTCCGGCGGACGACGACGACCCCGTCGTCGGCGATGGCGATCACGCACGGCTCGTCCAGGTCGAGCAGGCGCAGCGCGACGGCCTCGGTCGTCGCCGTCGCGAACACCTCCTTGAGCGCCGGCACGTCGTACTTGCACTCCTTCAGCGCCGCCCGCAGCAGCCGCGTCGGGACGAGGATCCGCGGCACCACCAACCCGCGGACGTGCGCCGCGAACTGCCGGTTCTCGCCGCCCGGCGGGACGCCGAGCCGCCGGAGGACGTCCGGCAGAAGCGCCAGCGCGACGCCGTCGGCCGCGGCCTTCTGCTGCTGCTCGACGCTCATCTCCGGCGTCAGCGCGATGCCGCCGGCCGTCGCGGCGCGGGCACGCGGCCGGCGGCGGCCGCGCTCGTCCTCCTCGGCCGGCTCCACGACTTCGACGGGAATGCCGAGGTGCTCCTCCGCGAGGTGCAGCGCGTCCACCGGCGGTTCGGTCACGCCCGCGCGCTCCAGCAGGCCGTTCACCAGCCGCTCGATCGCCTCGATCAGTTCGTCCTGCGAGAAGTCCACGGCGGGGTTCGCGTCGGGTGTCGGATCAGAATGGATTGAGTATGCCGCGCCGCGGCGGACCTGTCGATGCCGGAAGCCGCGGTGCGGTCACGGCGGGGGCGGGCTCCAGGGGTTGCCCGCGAGTGCGCGTTCCCACACCACCGTCTTGCCCTTCATCGCCCGCAGCGTGACCTTCGTCAGCATCGGCGCGCCCGGCTTCAAGCCGGGCATCTCCTCCTCGACCGCGAACTCGTAGCCGCCCGCGGCGTTCTTGAAGACGCCGAAGTCCTCGTCCTTCGGCTTGCGATCGACCTTCGCGGTCTTGCCCGTCGCGGGGTCGATGCCCACGACGCCGGTCGCTTCCTTTCGTGCGGCCTCCTCGATCTCGGGCGTGGGCCGCGCGCCGCCGGCGTAGTAGGCGTTCGCCTGCCAGGCGAGCACCAGTTTGCCGCCGTCGTCGCGCGAGCCGACGCGGAACGACCGGCCGTGGGCCGGCGCGGTGGTCGCCCAATCGGGCATGGCGACGAGGTCGGAGGTGACGACGGTCTTGCCGGTGGCTGCGTCGATCACGACCGCCCGGAACGTGTTCGACTTCTTCGCGTCCGCGGCCCACCCGACCGCGAACTTCGCCGTCGCGCCGGCGACGCGGGCCGCGTCCTTGTTCAGCCAGAGCGGCTTGCCGGTCGCCACGTCGAGCGCCTCGACCCCGCCGCCCTTCGCCGGCGCGAAGACCGTCCTGGCGTCCGCGGACAGGACCGCGCCACCGCCGATCGGCGCGGTGGACGCGGGCGGGTCGGCCGCGAGGACCGCGGCCAGGAGCACGAGCGTCATGGGAATTCCGTGCGTGAAGAGGGGTGTCGGCGCGGCCGCGTCACGGCGCGGCGCCGGGCTTGCCGCCCGGCTCGCCCTCGTCGGGTGCCGCGGTGGTCGGCGGCGGGGGAGCTGGCGTTCGCGGTGGCGGCATTCGCACGGCCGTGCTGCCGCGCGAGATGATCGCGGTCTCCGCACTCGACGGTGCGTCGCCGCCCGTCGGCCGCGCCGACGCGATCGGCAGCCGGTCGGTGTCGGACCGTTCCTCGGCGGCGCGGCCGACGTCCGGCGCGGGGGCCGCGGGCTTCTTCCGTAATGGCTCGACCTTGACCGTCCCCGTCTCGTCCTCGGGGACGACGACGACGAACGGGTTGTGACACTTCGGGCACTGCGGCGTGAACCGGCCCGTCTTCGGCGACTGGATCTTGATGACCGCCCGGCAGTACGGGCAGGCGATGTTCATGGCAGCCCTCGCGAAGAGGGGTCGTGGGTAGGACACGACGAGTATACCCCGCGCGGGCCGCGCGGTCTTGAGGAAACGGTGAAGCACAGACACAGTTCGGATTGACCGCGACCACCCTGGCGGGTTTACATTGCCGCGTCCCTTTTCCCGGCGGAGGAATCGCCATGCGGTTCGCGAAACTCGCGGTGGTGGTCGGAGTCGCGGGGTTGCTCGCCCTCAACCTGCGGGCGCAGTACCGGACGCAAGAGAAGCTCGACGCGCTGACCGCGGCCCTCTCGGCGCGGGCCGACTCGCCCGCGGCCGAGCCGCCGCAACCACTCGCGCCGCCCGCGCCCGGAGCGATCCCGCGCGAACTGGATAAGATCGCGCTCCCGCCGTACCCGATCGAAGCCCCCGACGTGCTCACCATCGAGGCGGTACTGAAGGACGCGAAGACGGGCGCGGTCGATCGCCTGCCGAACCAGCCGGTCTCGGGCCAGTTCCTCGTCCGGCCGGACGGGACGGTCGGGCTGGGGCTGTGGGGTTCGGTGTCGGTCACCGGGCTGACGGCCGACCAGGCCGCGGACGCGGTCCGCAAGCACCTCGCGAGGTTCGCCTCGACCGAAATGCCCGCGGCGAACCTCAAGGTGGTCGTGGACGTGCTCGCGTACAACAGCAAGAAGTACTACGTCATCACCGACGGCACGGGAGACGGTGAGCAGGTGTTCGCGTTCCCGGCGACCGGGAACGAGACGGTGCTGGACGCGATCTCGCAGGTGAACGGCCTGGCCGATGTCGCGGGGAAGAAGTCGATCCGCATCGCACGCAAAACCGCGTCCGGTCCGTGGCAGAGCCTACCAGTCGATTGGTCCGCGATCACGAAGCGCGGCCTGACCTCGACCAACTACCAGCTCATGCCCTCCGACCGCCTTTACGTCACGAAGGCGAGAGATTGACCGCCGCGTGCGTGTGTTCTCCCCGGCGGTTGACCCGCGGAGGCCGCGATGCCGATCCCGGACCTCGACGGACTGCTCCGCGACATGCGGAGCCTCGACGACGTGGAGCGCGCCGTCGCGGCCGCGGAGGAATTGGGGCGGCACGCGACCGCGGAGGACGTGCCGCTCCTGCGGAAGCTGATGGCCGAGGGCGACAACTTCTTCCGCGAGTGCCTCGGGACCGTGCTGGCCGAACTGGAAGGCCCGCCGGCCCTGCCCTTCCTGCTGGGTCTTCTGCGCGAGGGGCGGGCGCTGGGCCGCGACAACGACGCGCTCGGGTTCGCGGTCACGGAACTCGTCTCCGCCCACCGGGGCGACGTCCTCCCCACCCTGGCCACGATGAGCGAGGCCGATTCGCCCGCGGACCGGCGCGACGCCGCGTGGCTGTGGGGGTTCGTCGCGGAGGTCGCGCCGGTCGAGCCGCTGCTGCGGCTGGCCCGCGACCCGGACCCCGCGGTCCGCGGCGCCGCGGTCGGCGCGCTGGGGAGCTACCCCGGCCGCGAGGACGTGTTCGCGGCGCTCGCCGCGGCGCTGGGCGACCCCGAGGAGCGGGTGCGGATCGACACGGTGTCGGCGCTCGGCTACTACGAGGACCGCCGCGCGGTCGAGCTGCTGGAACCGTTCGCGACCGACGACGCCCCCGCGAGCGTGCGGCGCATCGCGGAGCACGCGCTGAAGCAACTCCGCAGGCGTTGAGTGTCCCACCGAAAGACGAGCGGCCCGGATTCCCTCGCGAGAATCCGGGCCGCGTGGAGCGTGTTCGTGCCTACCATTCGCCCACAACTTCCCCACCTGCGGGGGTGATCAGCGACCAGAACACCTGCGGTCGGACTCCGACACCGACTGTCCGAACACTACCATCACACAACCCAACCAGCATTCCTCCTCTGTGTGGCGTGTGTGGCAAGTCGCGGTCACAATCCCCGGGTTCGCGCGAGCGAGTCTTATCCAAGGCAGGGCTAGGGCGGACCTGGAAGGTCACGCCGGTCCGACTCGGGAGCGTGACACCCGACGTCCGATCGGTGACGGGATGGACTTGCTGAGGCGGTCGAATCACCCAGCCATCAAAGATCGCACCGCCATCGGCAATCGTAGCTCGATTCCCTGGCATTACCCTGTCGTATGCTGTTCGAACTCCCCCACAATACGCGTAACGCTCTGCAACCATCAGCGTGTTACTTGTCCCGTCCGGATACGAAGCTACCGGCGTGGGTCGTCCGGCGAATGCCCACGCGTTGACCGGATAGCTGGTAATGGTCCACTCATCCAGACTGTCAACTCGCGACGGGTCGTAATGATCAGCCTGGAAAGACGGCAGTGTCGGATCCGCCGGACTCAGGTACGCCTTGACATAGCCGAGGAACCAGTTCCGAGATCCTGCAAACCGAGATCGCAAATCTGGCATGATGAATGGAGCGAGCGACTGATGCACGCTCGGCCCAACGAACTCGATTTCACTCCCCTCTCCGGAAGGCAGACGGTCGTCATGCTGACTCGCGAAGTGGTGAGCAGCAAGCCCCATTTGTTTCAGATTGTTCGCACTGCGCATTCTTAGTGCAGCTTCCCTGACCCTCTGAATTGCCGGAAGCAACAGCCCGATCAAAATCGCAATGATCCCGACTACGACTATCATCTCCAGCAATGTGAATGCCAGCCGCTTGCATCGCATGGAGCACCTCCGTGTTCACCTACTGTGACGCACACTTCGTTTGCCCAACTGTATGCAAACACGAGACAACGTCTCAATTGCTTCAGCTGGAGTGACATCACGCAGACATCTCCTAAGTTCCGAATCTCGATGTTGGGAGAATGGCCAAAAAGAATCCAGCGTCAAGACGAACACAACCAGAGAAAAAAACAAACATCCGCCCGAACAATCGGGCGGATGCAGTGTTGTGTATCAATCCACAATCATCAATCTCAGTACATGTCGTCGTAGCCGCCGCCGTTGCCGCCGCCCTTCTTGTCGTCCTTCTTCTGCTCCTCGGCGATCATCGCGTCGGAGGTGAGGAGGAGCGTCGCGACGCTGGCCGCGTTCTGCAGGGCGCTGCGGACGACCTTGGTCGGGTCGATAATGCCCTTCTTGACCATGTCCACGTACTCGCCCGCGCGGGCGTCGTAGCCGAAGTTGGCGTCGTTCTTCTCGAGCACCTTGCTGGCGACGACGTTGCCGTCCTCGCCCGCGTTCTCGACGATCTGCCGCATCGGCGCGCGGCAGGCGCGGACGATGATGTTGTACCCGACCTGCTCGTCGGCCGTCAGGTCCGTCGGGGCCTTCAGGCCGGTGCTGGAGCGGAGCAGCGCGGTGCCGCCGCCGGGGAGGATGCCCTCCTGGTGCGCGGCCTTGGTCGCGTGCATCGCGTCCTCGACGCGCATCTTCTTTTCCTTGACCTCGCTCTCGGTCGCGCCCCCGACGTTGATCTTCGCGACGCCACCGGACAGCTTCGCGATCCGCTCGCTCAGCTTCTCCTTGTCGTAGTCGCTCGTGCTCTTGTCGAGTTCCTTCTGGATCGACGCGATGCGGTCCTTGATGTCCTTCTTCGACCCGCCGCCCTCGATGATCGTGGTGTTGTCCTTGTCCACCTTGATCTTCTTCGCTCGGCCGAGGTCTTCCAGCGTGACCGCCTCGAGCTTCATGCCCAGGTCTTCGAAGATGGCCTTGCCGCCGGTCAGGATCGCGATGTCCTGCAGCATGGCCTTGCGGCGGTCGCCGTAGCCGGGGGCCTTCACCGCGCACACCTTGAACTGACCCTGCGTGCGGATGACGTTCACGACGAGCGTCGCGAGCGCCTCGCCGTCCACTTCCTCCGCGATGATGAGCAACGGCTTGCGCTGCTCGACGACCTTCTCCAGCACCGGGATCATGTCACGGCTGCTCGAGATCTTCTTCTCGTAGACGAGGACGTAGGCGTCCTCGAACTCGCACTCCATCGTCTCGGGGTTGTTGACGAAGTACGGCGACAGGTACCCGCGGTCGAACTGCATGCCCTCGACGAACTCGTGACCGGTCGTGATCGTCTTCGCCTCTTCGACCGTGATCACGCCGTCCTTGCCGACCTTGTCCATCGCCTCCGCGATGATCTTGCCGATCACCTCGTCGCCGTTGGCCGCGACGGTCGCGACGTTCTCCAGGCCCTTCTTCCCGCCGACCGGGATGCTCATCCCCTTGAGCTTCTCGACGATGGCCTCGACGCCCCTCTCCATGCCGCGCTTCATCAGCATCGGGTTGGTGCCCGCGACGACGGCCTTGAGGCCCTCGTTGAAGATCGCCTCGGCCAGGACGGTCGCGGTCGTGGTGCCGTCGCCGGCCACGTCGGAGGTCTTCGACGCGACCTCCTTCACCATGCTCGCGCCCATGTTCTCGTAGTGGTCGGGGAGTTGGATCTCCTTCGCGACCGTCACGCCGTCCTTGGTCACCGTCGGGCTGCCGAACGACTTCTGGATGATGACGTTGCGGCCCTTCGGCCCGAGCGTGACCTTGACGGCCTTCGCGAGCTTGCCGATGCCGCGCTTCATGGCCTCGCGGGCTTCCTGGTCGAACGCAATCTGCTTGGCGGACATGTCTTTTCCTCGGGTCTGTCGGGGATATCGGGAACCGGGTATGTCGGGAAATCGAACCTGTTGTTGTCGCACCGCCGGCACGGGGTCGGGTTGCCGGGCGGGTTTCGGTTTGTCCCGATCCCCGATACTCCCGACGCACCCGACAACCCCATCACTCGATCACGCACATCACGTCGCCCTCGTGCATGACGAGGATCTCGCCGTCGGCGGCCTTGCGGTCCTTAAACTCGTCGCCGGCCCAGGACGTGAACAGCACGCGGTCGCCGGCCTTCAACTGCATGGCCGAGCGCGTACCGTCCTTCTTCATCTTGCCCGGCCCGACGGCCAGCACGGTGCCGCGCTGCGGCTTGTTCTTGGCGGTGTCCGGCAGCACGATGCCGCCGGCAGTCTTGTCGTCGGCCGCCTCGCGGCGGACGATGATGCGGTCGCCCAGTGGCTTGAGATTCGATGCCATTCGCGAGTCCTCGGGGAGCCTGTGCCGCCGCGAGATGCAAGAACTGTGCCCCGCGAATCGAGTTGACGGAAGTCTTTGACAATAAGCGTCTTGAGAAATGCCTGCTTCGGCCGCCCGCGGCGAATCCTGCCAGTATTGCGGGGCCACGGTGACGGATTGGCAGGGGCGGCGGGATGGTCCGCCCCTGCCAATCCGCCCAACGAACTTACGCCGTGGGCACCGCCGGCTGCACGGGCTTCGACGGCCTCCTGAGCCGCATGTTCACCATCTCGACGATCACGGCGAAGGCCATCGCGCTGTAGATGTACCCCTTGTCCATGTGCTGGCCCAGGCCCTCGGCCACCAGCATCACGCCGATCAGGATGAGGAACGCGAGCGCCAGCACCTTCAGCGTGGGGTGGTGGTCCACGAACCGGCTGATCGGCTCCGCGAAGTAGAGCATCACGCCCATCGCGATCACCATCGCCACGACCATCACCCACAGCTCGTCCACCATGCCGATCGCGGTGATGACCGAGTCGAGCGAGAAGACGATGTCGATGATCGCGATGGTGACGATCACCTTCGCGAAGCTCGCGGTGCTGCCGCCCGCGGCGTGCGGCTGGCCGTCGCGCTCGCGCTTGGCGTGCTCGAGCTTCTCGTGGATCTCGAACACGCTCTTGGCGATGAGGAACAGCCCGCCGGCCAGGAGGATGATGTCGCGCCACGACACCTCGCGGGCCTCGATGTCCTGCAGGACGCCGAGGGTCGGGAGGGTGAACACGGGCTTCGTCAGGCCCAACAGAAAGGACAGCGAGAAGAGGAGCAACAGGCGCGTGCCGAGCGCCGCGGCCAGGCCGATGCGGCGGGCGCGGGGGCGCTGCTCCTCCGGGAGCCGCCCGGCGACGATCGCGAGGAAGATGACGTTGTCCACGCCCAGGATGATCTCCATCGCGGTGAGCGTGAGCAGGCCGAGCAGGATGGCGACGAGCGGGAGCTTGTCGTCGCGGAGCAGGCGGATCTCGCGGACGTTGTCGGCGGGGAGCCGGGTCTCGCCGCCGCGGTCGAGTTCGACCACCCACTCGGAGTCGAGCACGGCGCCGCGGGTGACGGACTTGTCCGCGAGCTGGATCAGGTCGTGCGAGTGTCCCTCCGTGTCCTTCTGGAGCGTGATCCGGCGGACGTGGGCGAAGTCGATGGCCGCGGTTCCGACGTCCGTCCGCAGGTTGACCGCGGTAGGCGTCTTCAGCCGCCCCTCGACCGGCGAGCCGCCGTGCACCTCGATCCGCACCTTCGGCAGCGCCTTGCCGCCCTCCGGCGGCGACGTCTTGCCCTCCGGCTGGCCGACCGCGGGCGCGACGAGCGAGAACAGCGCGAGGGCCAGCCCGAACGACAGGGCGAGGCGCGGGAGCGGGCGTCGGAGCATGGTGAGAATCCCGGTGCGGAAGGGGCGGCGCGGGCAACGAGAAGTGTATGGGGGGCGCAGCGGCAAAGGTAGGCCGCCGAGAAGGTCGGCCGACGCTCCGCGGCAGCCCGCGTCAATCCGTCCGGTCACATCGCGTTTGCACCCCGACCGCGATTCCCTTACGCTGACTGTCGCTGCCCGAACTCCCATCGGTGGTGTGCCTCATGCGTCTGCCCCTTCTCCTTCTCGTCCTCCTCGCCCCCGCGCCGGCCGATGCCGCGGACGCGGTCGATTTCCGCAAGGACGTGCGGCCGGTGTTGCAGGAGCGGTGCTTCGCGTGCCACGGTGCGCTGGCGCAGAAGGCGAAGCTGCGCGTCGATAGCGTCGCGAACCTGCTGAAGGCCGAGGCGGTCGTCGTGGGGAAGCCGGGGCAGAGCGAACTGTTCCTCCGCGTGTCGTCCGCGGACGAGGGGACGCGGATGCCGCCCGAGGGCCACTCGCTGAAGCCCGAGGAAGTCGCGAAGATCAAGGCCTGGATCAAGCAGGGCGCAAAGCCCTCCGCGGACGACGCGCCGGAACCCGACCCCCGCGACCACTGGGCGTTCCGTACGCCCGTCCGCCCGAAGGTTCCCGATACCAAGCATTCGGTCGCGAACCCGATCGACGCCTTTGTCGTGGCGGAATGGGAGCGGCGCGGGCTGACGCCGGTGAAGCCGGCGGACAGGGGTGTGCTCCTCCGCCGCGTGTACCTCGACCTGATCGGCCTGCCGCCGACGCCCGAGCAGATCGCCGCGTTCCTGAAGGACGACTCGCCCGACGCCTACGAGAAGGTGGTCGATCAACTCCTCGCGTCGCCGCAGTACGGCGAGCGCTGGGGCCGGCACTTCCTCGACGTCTGGCGCTACTCCGACTGGTGGGGCCTGGGAGCCGAACTCCGCAACAGCCAGCGGCACATCTGGCACTGGCGCGACTGGACGATCGAGAGCTTCAACGCGGACCTCGGCTACGACGAGATGGTCCGCCAGATGCTCGCGGCAGACGAACTCTACCCCACCGACCCGAAGAAGCTCCGCGCGACAGGCTACCTCGCGCGCTCGTACTTCCTGTTCAACCGCACGTCGTGGCTCGACGAGGTCACGCAGCACGCGGGCAAGGGCTTCCTGGGCCTGACCTTCAACTGCGCGAAGTGCCACGACCACAAGTACGACCCGATCTCGCAGAAGGACTTCTACTCGTTCCGCGCGATCTTCGAGCCGTACCAGGTGCGCACCGACCTCGTCCCCGGCGAACTCGACGCGACGAAGGCCGGCATCCCCCGCGCGTTCGACTGCAACCTCGACGCGAAGACGCCCTTCCACGTCCGCGGCGACGAGCGCAACCCCGACCCCGCCCGCGACGTGAAGCCCGGCCTGCCGCAGTTCCTCGCCCCGGACGGGCTGAAAGTCACGCCGGTGAAGCTGCCGCCGGAGGCGTACCAGCCGCTGCGCCGCGCGGAGATCGTGGAGACGTACCGCAAGGCCGCGAAGGCGAAGCTCGCGGCGGCGAAAGAGCGCCTCGCGGAGGTCGAGAAGGCGGTGGAGGGCCGCGGAGCGCCGGTGACGTGGGCGGCGCTCGCCGTGCGGAAGGGCGTCGCGGGCGTGGAGAAGGAGTTGCGCGACGTGGAGGCGGCGATCGCAGACCCCGCGAAGGCGCCGCTCGCGCTCCGTGGCTCGGTCAAATCGGCCGAGTCGAACGTCGAGACCGCGGAGTCGAAGGCTCGGCCGTTCCCTGACACCAGCACCGGCCGCCGCACGGCGCTGGCCAACTGGATCGCGGACGCGAAGAACCCGCTGACCGCGCGCGTCGCGGTCAACCACCTGTGGACGCGTCACTTCGGCCAGCCGCTGGTGCCGACGGTGTTCGAGTTCGGTCGCCGCGGCGCCGCACCGAGCCACCCCGAGTTGCTCGACTGGCTCGCGTGCGAGTTGATGCACCCCACCCCCCAACCCCCTCTCCGCCTCGGGGAGGGGGTTGGGGG
>Ga0247822_10001592_pt1 | contig 14009 bp, 13 predicted proteins | sample 13C_Cellulose_Da_FD_192423 | JGI IMG/M metagenome (GOLD analysis project Ga0247822, IMG submission 192423) | Soil microbial communities from agricultural site in Penn Yan, New York, United States - 13C_Cellulose_Day30 | ecosystem: Environmental > Terrestrial > Soil > Agricultural land | place...
GCCAGCGCGTCCCCCGGCGGTCATTCGAGATTGAGCCGATTGCGAGACAGCCGATCCTTGGTAAGGGCGGCAGCGCCATTTTCTAAGCTTCAAGTGGAGCGGACCTGATGACCGATGCCTTTATCTGCGACGCGGTTCGCACGTCTATTGGGCGGTACGGCGGTGCACTCAGCTCCGTCAGAGCGGATGACCTTGCTGCAATTCCCATCCGGGCGCTGATCGACCGCAACGCTGGCGTCGATTGGAGCGAGCTGGACGACGTGATCCTCGGCTGCGCCAATCAGGCCGGTGAGGACAATCGCAATTTGGCGCGGATGGCGGGGCTTTTGGCGGGGCTTCCCGACAGTTCGGGCGGCGTGACGCTAAATCGGTTGTGCGGATCGGGACTCGACGCGGTGGCTATGGCAGCGCGGGCGATCCGTGGGGGCGAATTTGACCTGATCATCGCTGGTGGGTCGGAGAGCATGAGCCGCGCGCCTTTCGTCATGCCCAAGGCGCAGTCGGCGTTCGACCGCAATGCCGAGATCTACGACACGACGATCGGCTGGCGCTTCGTCAATCCGAAGATGAAGGACGCCTATGGCGACGACACGATGCCGAGCACGGCGGAGAACGTCGCACAGGATTTCCAGATTTCGCGCGAGGACCAGGACGCCTTCGCTCTGAGGAGCCAGGACAAGACGGCCAAGGCGCAGGCGAACGGTCGTCTGGCGGCGGAGATCGTGCCGATCGAGATCAAACAACGGAAGGGTGATCCGATCATCGTCGATACAGACGAGCATCCGCGTCAGACGACGCTGGAAGCGCTGGGCAAGCTACGGCCAATCGTTCGGGCTGACGGAACGGTGACCGCCGGCAACGCCTCGGGCGTCAACGACGGCGCCGCCGCGATCATTATCGCTTCGGAGGAAGCCGCAAAGCGCAATGGCCTGACGCCGCGCGCGCGCATTTTGGGCGGAGCAGTGGCGGGCGTTCCGCCGCGGATCATGGGCATCGGCCCCGCTCCCGCTAGTCAGAAGCTAGCCAAGCGACTTGGCGTCCAAGTCACCGACTTCGACGTGATTGAATTAAACGAAGCGTTCGCGGCTCAGGGTCTCGCCGTGCTCCGGCAGCTCGGCATTCCCGACGACGCCGAGCATGTGAACCCGAATGGCGGCGCCATTGCGCTCGGCCATCCGCTCGGGATGTCGGGTGCGCGCTTGGCCCTCACGGCGACTGAGGAACTGCAGCGGACAGGCGGCAAGCTGGCACTCGTGACCATGTGCATCGGCGTCGGCCAGGGCATTGCCCTCGCGATCGAGCGCGTCTGACCTCAGCTGTAGTCGGGCTCAAGCAACCCTTCGATGACATGGTGCTGGATCACCTGCTCCAACTCATCCGTGACCCGGTAAGTCAGATGGTCGCGAACGCGCGGCGGCAGGCTGTCGAGGTAAGCCCGAGTAACCTGCAGGTCGTGATGCTTGGCATTGATGCCGTCCGGCGCGTCCGCCGCCACGACGAGCACGGGTCTGGCTTCGTTCGATCGGTTCGCCGTACCGCGATGGATCGTTAGCGCCGAGCGAGCGGAAATGTCGCCTCTCTGAGGAAGCTTCTGCTGGGCACGCGAGATGTAACGGTCCCACAGGGCCTTGTCCGGGAACATGCCGTCCTTTGCGCCGGGAATGGCGTCCCATTGCGTACCGGGCGCGACCTCGAAAGGTCCGTGCTCCTGACGCGTGTCGACAGTCGTGAGGTTGAACGCGAGGCTGTTGAGCCGCCTGCCCGTCAGCGTTGCCTCCGGCGCCGGAAAGTCGCGGTGCCACGGCTGGTCCGCCGCTCCCGGGAAGGGGATGTCGAAACCGATCTCGACGATCTTATACTCGGGACCGAGCACCGCCTCGCATACCGCAACGAACCAGGGATGCGTGGCGATATCGACGAAGCCGCTGATCCGCTCCGGCTGGACCTCGACGTAGAAGCGCTCCGGGCCGCGCGGCAGAGCACCGCCGGGTACGGCCTTCGCCTCCTCGAACAAGGCCATGATTTCGGCGTACATCCGGTCCGCCCACTCAGGCGTGAACGCGCTCTTCAGAGCGATAATTCCATCGCCATACAGGCCGCCCATGATCGAGGCGGCATCATAGTCGTCGCTCACGCGCGCATCCTTCCGACTCCCTGGCGTGCAATTATCACCCGCCGCTTGCCATGCGAGCCGCAATCCGCTTGGAAACCGCCGAAATGCGCTTTTTCTCCGACAATGCTGCGGCCGCTCACCCAAAGGTGATCGAGGCCATCGCTCAGGCCAACCGGCAAGACACGGCCTATGACGGCGACGCGTGGAGCCAGAAGCTCGACGGTGCTTTTTCGGACTTGTTCGAGACTGAGGTTCGAGTCCTGTGGGTCAGCACGGGAACTGCCGCGAACTGCCTGGCGCTTGCGGCGCTGTGTCCGCCCTTTGGCGCGATCGTCTGCCATCGCGACGCGCATATCGAGAATGACGAGGCGGGCGCGCCGGCCTTCTACACGCACGGCGCGAAGCTGATGCTGGTCGACGGCGAAGGCGCAAAGGTGGCCCCGGACGCGGTGGATGCAGCGGTCGGTCGAATCCGCAAGGATGTGCATCAGGTTCAGCCGAGGGCGCTGTCGATCACCAATGCGACCGAATATGGTCTGGCCTATTCGGCAGCCGAGGTCGGCGCGTTGGGCGAGGCCGCCAAGCGCCACGGGCTTGGCTTCCACATGGACGGGGCACGGTTTGCCAATGCCATCGTCAGCACGGGGGTAAGCCCCGCCGACGTGACGTGGCGGGCGGGCGTCGATGCTTTGTCGTTCGGCTTTGCGAAAAATGGCGGGCTGAGCGCAGAGGCCCTCATCCTGTTCAAGACCGAGCTGGCGGACGAGGTTGCGGTATTGCGCAAGCGCTCCGGACATTTGCTGTCCAAGGGCCGCATGCTCGCAGCGCAGGTCCTGGCGATGCTCGAGGATGATCTGTGGCTGGAGAACGGCCGGTCCGCCAATGCGGCGGCACAGACGATCGCGAAGGGGGCTGGCAATCGGCTCGTTTACCCGGTCGAAGCCAATGAGATCTTCGTCCGCGCGACGCCGGAGGAAGCTGCGGCCCTCCGAGCGCAGGGCTTCGATTTCTACGACTGGGCACCGGGCGAGATCCGGCTGGTCACCAGTTGGGACCAGTCGGGCGAACCGGTGGAGCGGCTCGCGGCCGCCATCGCCGCCCTGTGAGCGAGAAGCGCTGGACCTTCACCGAGGTCACGCTTCCCTTCATCATCTTCACCGGCATCTGGGGTTCGACCTGGATCGTCATTCGCGACCAGCTCGGCACCGTGCCGCCCCAATGGTCAGTAGCGTACCGCTTCGTCATCGCCGCAATCGCCATGGCGCTGGTCGCCAAGTGGAAGGGCGAGAGCCTGAAGCTCGGCCCCAAGGGGCTTCTTGCCGCGTGCTTCCTTGGGTTCGCGCAGTTCTGCGTGAACTTTAACGCGGTCTATCTGGCCGAGGAGCACATCACTTCCGGCGTCGTCGCGACCGTGTTCGCGTTGCTGCTGATCCCGAGCACGTTGATGGCTTGGGCGTTCCTCGGTCATCGCCCGAGCAGTCGCTTCGTGTGGAGTTCGATGATCGCAGTCGCGGGAATCGGACTGCTGTTCGTCCACGAGTTTCGCCAGCATGCGGCGCGCGCGGATGAGATCGCGCTTGGCATCGGGCTGACCCTGATCGGCATGATCGGAGCATCCGCCGCGAACGTCTTCCAGGCGCGCGAGGAAGTACGCCGCTTTCCGTTGTTCAGCATGCTGGCCTGGTCGATGATTGCTGGAGCGGTCATGGACAGCCTGATCGCCTTCGCCATTGCCGGTCCGCCGGTTTTTGACAGCCGTCCGGGCTACTGGCTCGGTGTCATCTACCTTGCCCTGCCCGCCTCCGTGCTGACGTTCAGCCTCTACTATCCTGTGGTGCGCAAGATCGGGCCGGCGAAGGCCGCCTATTCGAGCGCGATCATCCCGATCATCGCAATGGCATTCTCGACGGCGCTGGAAGGCTACAAATGGTCGCCGCTCGCGATTGCTGGCGCAGTGCTCGCCATCGGCGGAATGATCGGCGCCTTAAAGCGCGAAAAGGCGGTCATTGCCCCGCCCGACGCAGCTTAGCGGCGACGAAGCGCCTCGACCTCCGCATCACTCAGGCGCCGGACGCTTGTAGCCAGGCAGCGCTGCGGCCCCAGCCCGGTATTAGGCACGATCAGCTCCGCATCTAGGCCCTGGCAGACCCACGAGCTGCCCCGCGAGACCAGGGCGACGCCTCTTGCCCAATTCACGTTCGGGCAGACGCCTGCCAGTTCGAGCCGGTAGTAGCGGCGGCTGCCGACACGCACGTCGACCGTATCGTCGTCGACGGCGGTAAAACCGCTGACGTTACGGGCATTGAAGCATTCGCGTGCGGGCCCAGCAGCGACAGGCGTAGGAGGCGATTGCGCACAACCGGCGAGAACGATCGTGGTGCCGATGATGATTGCCGGCAAACGCGCCATCTATATTCCCTTCGACACCCCAACGCCCAAGTCGCCGCAACTTTCCGGCCGCCTGCAGACCGGCGCATTGCGTGGTGTGTAGCGCCCCCCTAAGTCGCCGCAATGGCTGACGTACGCACCGTTCCGACCGAAACGCCGCTCTCTCCGGCTCACGAAACCATCCGTCGCAAGGACTATCGGCCTCCTGAATGGCTGGTGCCGGAAATCTCGCTCGACTTCGCGCTCGATCCGGAAGCAACGCGGGTCCGTGCGACGCTGCAAGTCGTTCGCAACGGCGAGCATCGAAACGCGTTGCGGCTGGATGGCGATGAACTGACACCGCTCAAGGTGCGCGTTGACGGCCGTGACGCGGAGTGGCGGATCGAAGGCGATCAGCTGGTCATCGACATTGCGGGTGACCAGGCCACCGTCGATACGGAAGTCGTCATCGACCCAGCGGCCAATACCAAACTCTCCGGTCTCTACGCATCGGGCGGGATGCTCTGCACGCAGTGCGAGGCGGAAGGGTTTCGGCGCATCACCTTCTTCCCCGATCGTCCCGACGTGCTCAGCCGGTACAAGGTGCGGATGGAGGGCGAGGAGGCGCGCTTTCCTATCCTGCTGACCAACGGCAATCCGATCGCCACCGGCAAAGGCGAGAATGGCCGCCATTGGGCTGAGTGGCAGGACCCCTTCCCCAAGCCCAGCTATTTGTTCGCTCTGGTCGCCGGCGACCTTCAACCGAACCGCGACACCTTCATCACCATGTCCGGCCGCAAGGTCGATCTGGCCATCTGGGTGCGTGCAGGTGATCTGCCAAAGACCGACCATGCGATGGAGAGTCTCAAGGCCAGCATGGCCTGGGACGAACGCGTCTATGGCCGCGAATATGACCTCGATCTCTTCAACATCGTCGCCGTGTCCGACTTCAACATGGGCGCGATGGAGAACAAGGGCCTCAACATCTTCAACTCGGCCTACATCCTGGCCGATTCCGAGACAGCCACCGACGTCGATTTCGACAATATCGCCCGGGTCGTCGCGCACGAATATTTTCACAATTGGTCGGGCAATCGCGTCACTTGCCGCGACTGGTTCCAGCTGAGCCTGAAAGAAGGCTTCACGGTTTTCCGCGACCAGGGCTTCGGTGCCGACATGGGCAGCCCGGCGGTCAAGCGCATCGAGGATGTGCGCGTGTTGCGCATGGTGCAGTTCCCTGAGGATTCGGGGCCGCTCTCGCACCCGGTCCGGCCGGACAGCTATATGGAGATTTCGAACTTCTACACGGCGACCATCTACAACAAGGGTGCCGAGCTGATCCGCATGTTCCACACGGTTCTGGGACCGGAGAAGTTCCGCGCCGGCACCGACCTCTACTTTGAACGCCACGATGGTGAAGCGGCGACCTGCGACGATTTCGTCAAGGCGCTCGAGGATGCGAGCGGCGTCGATCTTTCGGCGTTCAAGATTTGGTACAGTCAGGCGGGAACCCCGAAGCTCGATGCTCGCGTCGACTACGATGCCATGGCCGGGACTGCAGTCTTGCACCTCGAACAGACCATCGCGCCAACCCCCGGGCAGCCTGAAAAGAAGCCGATGCCGATCCCCCTCCGGACGGCGCTCGTCGGCCAGGACAGCGGGTCGGAAATTGCGGCCGAGCAGCTGATCCTCCTCGACCAGCCGAAGCAGGAGTTCCGCTTCGAGGGACTGAAGGAAGCGCCTCTGCTGTCGATCAACCGGGGCTTCTCCGCACCGATCGTCGTTCGGGCCGATCGCCGGGATGGCGAGCTGGAGCGGCTGGCACAGACCGACAGCGATCCCTTTGCGCGGTATGAAGCCATGCAGGAGCTGGCGTTCGACGCTTTGCTGACGGGCGCAAAGGGTGAGGCTGCGGATTTCGAACCGCTCATTCGCGCAGCCCGCAATACGCTGCGCTCGAATGAGCTCGATCCCGCGTTCAAGGCGGAAGCGATCCTGGTGCCGACCGAAGCGGTGGTCGCGGAACGGTTGGACGTCGTCGACCCTGATGCGGTCCACACCTCGCGTGATCGTGTACGCCAAGCGCTCGGGTCCGCGCTGATGGACGACCTAATGAAGGCGCATTCGGCCGACGCAGGGCCTGGGACCGACCTGTCACCTTTAGCCAAGGGGACACGGCGTTTGCGCTCGGTGGCTCTTGGGCTGATTGCCGGCGGCGATCCGCAGGTGGGTGCTCGACTGGCCAAGGCGCAGTTCGACGCAGCGGACAACATGACCGATCGCCAGGGCGCTCTCGGCGCGCTCGTCTCGCTGGATGCGCCGGAGCGCGAAGCAGCGCTCGAAGTGTTTTTCGATCGCTTCAAAGACGATGCGCTTGTGATCGACAAATGGTTCGCTCTTCAGGCCACGGCGCAGCGAGCACGCACCTTGGATGAGGTTGAACGCTTAGCGTTGCATCCTTCATTCACCATGCAGAACCCCAATCGACTGCGCTCGCTGGTCAGCAGCTTCGCGGCCAATCACTGGGTATTCCATGACGCTTCGGGCCGCGGCTATCGCTTCCTCGCGGACATGATCATCGCCGCGGACAAGCTGAACCCGCAGACCGCCGCCCGCCTTGTCCCGCCGCTAGGACGCTGGCGCCGGTTCGAGCCGAACCGCTCCGAGATGATGCGCAAGCAATTGGAGCGCGTGGTCGACACGCGCGGACTGTCGCGCGACGTCTACGAACAGGCGAGCAAGAGCCTGAGCTAAGTCGAGATCAGGGGGCTGACCGACTGCCGATCCAATCGGCGACCTTGTACGAGACCTCGTTGGCCGCGCGATTCAATGCCGGACCGATCGTTCCCGCAGTCCCGTCCGAAGGCGCGGTCGCTTCGAAGCGACGGGATTCAACGCGAGTGCCGCCTGCCGTGGACAATGTTCCGTCAAACCGCACGACGGCTTGGCCTGTAGCACTGTCGTAACCGAAGCTCTGCAGTTCGCCGGATACGATCAGACCGGGGTCGAGACCTGTCAGGTTCGGATCGAGTACGACACGGTCGGTCCTGCGCCGGATCGTTTCCGACAGCAGGTTTGCGAACAGCCGGTCCGGCGTGTCGACCCACTGCGCATCGGTCACATATTGGACATCGGTCGGGCTGACTTTCACCGGAACGCGGACGGTGCGCAGCTCCTTGGCAATCACCGGGGGGTTTACCGTGACCGACTGACCGGCAGCCGCGGCGCGCGTGAACTCTCCGGTTGACGGCGCTTCAGGCGTCAGCGTGAGGAGCGTCGCCGGCGCCTTGCTGCCGCCGAGCAGTCCGCCGACCGAGCAGCCGCCGACAAGGAAGGCGAGCGCCACCGGAGCAAGTACACGCGCTGGCAGTCTCATCATTGCTTCCTCGGCTTGTAGTCAGGCAATTTCTCCGGACCCAGCGTACCGCCGATGCCGTCCTGCTCGACGCGCTGCGACACGCCCTTCAGCGACTGCGACAGCTCACGCAGGTTGCGGATCAGGCGGTTGGCTTCGGGCAAGGTCGACTTGCTGAGGTTCTGCAGGCCCGGCCGAGCGTCGGACACCATAGCATCGAGGTTGTTCGCGGCTCGCTCGACGCTGGCGATGGCCTTCCGCAGGTCCTCAGCGGCTGGCTGCCCCTGCTCGACCACCAGCTTATTGGTGTTGTCGGTCAGAACCGAAATGCGCTGGGCAGCGATACCCGCATTCTTTGCCGCGATCCGCGCGTCGCCAATCGCGTCCGCCAGGTCGGGAGCACGTTCGCGAAGCACTTCCGTGGTGCCGCGGACGTTTTCGAGAATGTCGGAGATGGCGTTCTGATTTTCGTCGTTCAGCAATTCGGTCAAGCGCTCGGTCAGGCGCTGGATGCGATCGATCAGTTCCGGAGCGCTGTTCAGCAGCGCACCAAGACCGCCGGAGCTTGCCGGAATGACCGGACATCCTTGCGGACCAACTTGAGTGATTGGGCGCGCGCCCTTCACGGCGCCACCAAGCTGGATCTCGCTAACGCCGGTGAAGCCGACGCCCTTGATCTGCGCGGTCGTGCCCTGAAGCACGGGCGTTTCGTCATCGACGTCGATGCGCACCCAGACAAATTCCGGGCGGTTAGGAAGCAGGGATACTTCCTTGATCTGTCCAACGGGCACGCCCGAAAAGGTCACGCCCGAACCCTTGTTCAGGCCGCTGACTCCCTGCGCGAAATAAATGTCGTAACAGCGGGTCGCCTTGTTCGAGAGGCCCGCGATCCAGACGACGAACAGCAACAGCCCCACGAGCATCGCGAGGGTCACGGCGCCGACCATTACGTAGTTAGACCGTGTCTCCATCAGGCTTCAGCGTGCTCCTTCGCCGTATCCGCTGCGGCCCGACCACGCGGCCCGTTAAAATATTCTTGTATCCAAGGATGATCCAAAGCCAAGAGTTCTGGAATCGTTCCGACAGCAATGACCTTGCGATCCGCGAGAACCGCGACGCGATCGCAGATTGCATAAAGCGTATCGAGATCGTGGGTGATCAGGAAGACCGTAAGGTCGAGCCGTTTCTGCAGGCCCAGGATCAGCTCGTCGAAAGCGGCGGCGGATATGGGGTCGAGGCCGGCCGTCGGCTCGTCGAGGAACAGAAGTTCGGGATCGAGCGCCAACGCACGTGCAAGGCCGGCGCGTTTCACCATGCCGCCGGAAAGCTCCGACGGATATTTGGGACCGGCGTCTGCCGGGAGCCCTCCCATCGCGATTTTATACGAGGCAATTTCGTCGAGCAGCGGCGGACGGATGAACGGAAAGTATTCTCGGATCGGGACTTCCACATTTTCCGCGACGGTCAGCGTCGAGAACAAGGCGCCGTTCTGAAACAGGATGCCCCACCGCCGACGAATGTTCTTGGCCTCATCCTCAGTGCGGCCGACCATATTCTCGCCGAGCACCTCGACATGGCCTTCGGCGGGCGTCTGCAGGCCGATGATCGAACGCATCAGCACGGACTTGCCTGTGCCCGAACCGCCGACGACGCCGATGATCTCGCCGCGATGAACATCGAGATCGAGGTTCTCGTGAATGACCGCCTCGCCGAAGCGATTGGTCAGTCCCCGCACCGAAATGATCGACTGGCGCTCCGTCACTTCCAACCAATCGAGCTGAAGAATACCGCGAAGACAGCGTCGAGCACGATCACGAGGAAGATCGACTGGACGACCGCGGTCGTCGTGCGCAGGCCGACCTCTTCGGAATTGCTCTCGACCAGCATGCCCTGGAAGCAACCGGCGAGCGCGATAATGAAGCCGAACACGGGAGCCTTGAGCAGGCCGATCCACAAGTCGGTAATCGGAATCACTTCCTGCAGGCGCTGGATGTAGGTCAACGGCGGAATTCCGAGGTCCAGCCAGACGAAGATCCCGCCGCCGAGCAGCGCCATCAGCATTGCCCAGAACGCCAGCAACGGCATCATGATGACCGCCGCGATCATGCGCGGAATGACGAGGGCCTCGATCGGGGAAACGCCGATCGTGCGCATGGCGTCGATTTCTTCGGTGATTTTCATGGTGCCGAGCTGTGCCGCGAAGGCGGATCCCGAGCGGCCGGCGACCATGATCGCCGTCATCAGCGTGCCCAGCTCTCGCACCGTGATGCGGCCGATCAGGTTGATGGTATAAATCTCGGCACCGAATTGCTGGAGCTGAACGGCGCCCTGCTGCCCGATGACCACGCCGATCAGGAAGCTCATCAGGCCGATGATGCCCAGCGCGCGAACGCCGACCACGTCGAACCTCTGCACGACCGCGTTCCACCGGAAGCGCTTCGGCCGCGACGCAACCTGCATGAAGGCGATCAGAGTCGCGCCGAAGAACCCGAGAAGGCCGACCAACGTCCGACCCACCTCGACCATCCACTGGCCGAGTTCGGCAATAACCCGGCCGAACGAGGCACCCTCTTCCGGTCGGACCTGGACTGGCTTGTCGAATTCTTCGACCTGGTCGAGCAGGCTCTGCGCCTCGGGACTTGCGCCCGTAACCTTGGCGCCGCGGTCGCGGACGGTGCGATAGACAAGCCACGCACCAACCGTGTCCATGCGCTCGACGCCGGACAGGTCGATGGTGACCGGATCGGCCTCCGCATCGATTTCGCGCTGGATGCTTGCGGCACGCGTAATCGTCAGCGTTCCGCGGATGCGAAACGGCTCCGATCCGCCTTCAGCGGGGGGCGATGCGGCAGACGAAGCCATGCGGCGCGGACAGTGCTAGAATTAACGAGGTCGGGCAAGGGGATGCTCGACCGCCACTTTCTTGCCGCTGTTCTTGCCTTTATGCGCCACAGCCATGGCAACGCAGCCGAAACCCATCTTCGTACCCGTCGGGTCCAATTCCGCTCAATTGTTCGGAATGGATGCGAGAACCCGCGCCTGCCGGCTCGCGACGAACATGGGGCTGGAATGCGCGGACGAAGCCGCCGGCCGGGATGCCGTGCTGGCAAACATGGCCTTTGCCTGGGACCCTGCATGGCTTCGCGAGATTTCGCAGCGACCGGGCTCAGTGCTGACGCTTCAGGGCAGGCCAGTGCTGGCCAACGTGCCGACCGGCCGGAATATTGCCTCCGTTCTTGAGGCAATGGAGTCCGACGGCGGATCGCTCGACGGCCTTGAGCAGATCGACGGCGAAACGGCCGAGCTGAGCTATTCCGAGCTACGCAAGCGCGAGCGGCCGTTCGTCATGTTGCTCGATCCAGCCAACCCAATTGCGGTCGAGCGGGCGGCCTATGACGCCGCCTACAAGGGCGTCACCGACATCCTGACGCTCTATCTCTGGCGCAAGCCCGCGTTTCACCTGACCCGCTGGGCGGCGCAGGCCGGCATGTCGCCGAACATGGTGACAGCCATCGGCGCCGTTTGCTGCGCCCTCGCTTTCTATTTGTTCTGGATCGGCAGCTTCTGGCCAGGCGTCGTCTCGGGCTTCATTTTCATGGTGCTCGACACGGTCGACGGGAAGCTCGCGCGGTGCACGGGCGCTTCGTCCAAATGGGGCAATGTCTTCGACCATGGCATCGATCTGGTTCACCCGCCCTTCTGGTGGTGGGCGTGGATCCATGGGTTGGAGGCGTACGGAACGCCGCTGGAGCCAGTCTATGCGAAGATGCTGCTGGCCGCGATCGTCGGCGGCTATGTCGCGCAGCGGCTGATCGAAGGCATCTTCATGCGCCGCTTCGACAAGATGCACATCCACGTCTGGCGGCCGATCGACAGCAAGTTCCGCCTGATCACCGCTCGTCGCAATCCGAACATGGTCATCCTCGTCGTCGCCTTGCTGTTCGGCCGACCGGATGTCGGCATCGAGCTGGTCGCCTTGTGGACGATCCTTTCGCTGATCTTCCACGCCGTCCGGCTGGCTCAGGCGAATTCGGCGCAGGATCGCGGCGAGCCGGTGGTGTCCTGGCTGTCGTGAGCCGCTGCACCGCGGTCGTTCTTGCCGGGTCACGGCCTGGCGCCGATCCGTTCGCGCAGGCTTACGGCACCGATCTGAAGGCGCTCATTCCGATTAGCGGCGAGCCGATGGTGCGACGCCCTGTGACAGCGCTACTCAAATGCGATGCAATTGGAGTGGTTCGCGTGCTCGCCCAGCAGCCGGAGCGGATTGCAGCCGCGCTTCCGTATGATGGTCGACTGGTGGTCGTCGCGTCCGGTGCGACCATTGCTTCCACACTGGAAGCGCTCTGCGCGGACGATGGCGTGGAATGGCCGGTCTTGGTCACGACGGCAGATCATGCCCTGCTGAGTTCGGAAATGATCGCAGACTTTTTGGCGAAGTCGGAAGGCGCAGACGTGGCAATCGGGTTGGTGTCGAGCGATGCACTGCTGAAGCGCCTGCCCCAGACGAAGCGGACTTGGCTCAAATTCCGTGGGGGCGCCTACAGCGGAGCAAACCTCTTCCTGCTTGGCGGTTCGCAGGTGCGGCCGGCGATCGAGGTCTGGCGCGCGAGCGAACAGAATCGCAAGAAAGCCTGGCGCATGATGCTGACGCTCGGCTTTTCCGGATTCCTTGGGGCGGTTCTCAGATTGCGGACGCTGCAGCAGACTTTGGACGCCGTCGGGCGAAAGCTGGGGTTGAAGATACGCGCGGTGGAGATGTCGGATCCGCTAGCGGCCGTCGACGTCGACAAGCCGGCCGACCATGAATTGGTAACCGCAATCCTCGAAGGGCGCGCATGACGACCGACTTTGCGATCTACGACATGGATCGGACGGTTACGCGCCACGCGACCTACACGCCGTTCCTTTTGCATTGCGCGGTGCGGCGAGCGCCTTGGCGGCTGATCTTCCTGCCGCTCGTGGCTGGCGCGATGCTGTCCTACGTTTTGAAGCTGATCGATCGGGCGAAGCTCAAGGAAATCTGCCACCGGCTGCTGCTCGGCCACAAGCGCCACCCGCAGGAATTGAAGCCGTTGGTCGACAGTTTCGCCGACCGAACAGCCAGTTCGAACGTCCGTCCCGGAGCTCTTGCCGCCATCGCCCGCGACAAGGCGGAGGGCCGCCGGGTGGTCATGGCGACGGCAAGCTATCGCCTCTACGCGCAAGCGATCGGCGATCGGCTCGGCTTCGACGACGTGATCGGCACCGGCTCGATCATCGGATTGGACGAACGGGTCCACGCGAAGATCGACGGCGAGAATTGCTACGGCCCGGCCAAGCTCCGCATGGTCGTCGACTGGCTCGGCAAGAGCGGCTTCGATCGGGGCCACGTCCGGTTCTACTCAGACCATGCGAGCGACGCCCCCGTATTCGAATGGGCGGACGAAGCGGTGGCTGTAAATCCCCATGCGAAACTGGCTAAGCTCGCGGCTACGCGCGGCTGGGCGGTCGAGGATTGGAGCTAGGTTTGGGGGCGCAGTTCAAGTTCGATCGCTTCATCGTCGACGGATCGCAACGCCAGTTGAAATGCGATGGCGCGCCGGTTGAAGTGAACAGCCGCTACCTCGATGCGCTGCTCCTGATGGTGCGCAATCCGGGCGAACTCATCACTCGCGACCGCTTTCTGGACGACGTCTGGAGCGGCATTCCGGTCACCGACGAGGCCCTCAGCCAGTGCATTGCCAATCTGCGGCGGACGCTGGGCGACGACGCGACCCGGCCCAAATTCATCGAAACCGTGCCCAAGCACGGATACCGCTTCATTGCGCCCGTCGAGGAGCGTGAGGTTCAGACCCGCTTCGGACGTCAGATTACTTTCCCCATCGGATGGCAGGGCGGCCTTTCGCTGGCCTCTGCAGGGGCGCTCGGCGGCGGATTGGTCGGCGTCGCGGGCGGTCTCGTCTACGGACTAGGCGCCTCGCCCGACCCGCTTCGACCCGCCGTCGGAGCGGCATCTTTCCTGATCGTCATGCTGTCGGTGAATATCCTGGCCGCGGCACTGGCGGGATTCGCAATCAGCGTTGGCATGGCGGCGGCGCACCGCATTGCCGGACCGAAGATCGCTGCGACCGCCCTTGGCGGAGCGCTCGGCGGTCTCGTGATCTGCGGGGCGGTGAAGCTGCTCGGCGTCGACGC
>Ga0247822_10001593_pt1 | contig 14007 bp, 8 predicted proteins | sample 13C_Cellulose_Da_FD_192423 | JGI IMG/M metagenome (GOLD analysis project Ga0247822, IMG submission 192423) | Soil microbial communities from agricultural site in Penn Yan, New York, United States - 13C_Cellulose_Day30 | ecosystem: Environmental > Terrestrial > Soil > Agricultural land | place...
ACGTGCATCGGCGAGATCGCGGAGCTGAAGATCGGGTCGCACCCGGCCCGGCGGAGCGCGGCCCGCAGCATCGAGGAACTGCGGGCGATCCCGTGGGTCTTCAGTTGGATGCAGAGCCGGCACACGGTGCCCGGCTGGTACGGCCTGGGCGGCGCGGTCACGGCGTTCCTCGCGACCCACCCGGACGGCATGACGATGCTCCGCGACATGTACGCCCGCTGGCCGTTCTGGCGTGCGCTCGTTGACAACGCCCAGATGATCCTCGCGAAGGCGGACATGGTCATCGCCCGGCTGTACGCCGACCTCGTCGAGGACCAGGCGATCGCGTCGCGTATCTACGGGCGGATCGAGGCCGAGTATCGCGGGGCGGTCGACGCCGTTTGCCGGATCACGGGGCAGTCGGCGCTTCTGGAGCGGTCGCCGGTGTTGGGCAGGTCGATTGAGTGGCGAAACCCCTACGTCGACCCGCTCAGTTTCATTCAACTGGTCCTGCTCGGGCGCCTCCGCGCCGGCGAAGGGCCGCGTGAGGAACTCGTCACCGCGGTGCTCGAAAGCATCAACGGCGTCGCGTCCGGGTTGAAGAACACCGGTTGAGTTCGGTCGGCCGCTTGACGCTGCGACTGACGAAAACCCCAGGTGCCGTGGATTCCGGCCCCGTACTTGCGATTGATGGGCATTCACACTCGTTTTTCGCTCACTTTGATGACTTTGACCCCGACGTGTGCCCGCCTTTCGCGCGTTTCATGCCGCGAAATGTGGCAGGAGTCCGCCATGCCCGCCCTCGGGACCGCCGCACGACACGCCCCGAGCCTCAACGGAACGCCGACCGTGAAGCCCCGGCTGTTCGACGGTTACGCGGCCCACCCCGCCGCCTGGGACGAACTCTTTGACCGAACTTCCGTGCCGCACGCCCATTGCCACGCGCTTGTGGAGCGGCTGGGGCAGTTCCACCTCCCGGAATTCCAGACCAAACGGGCCAGCGCCGACCTCGCGTTCGTCAACCAGGGGATCACCTTCAGCGTGTACTCCGACCGGCGCGGCGTCGAAAAGATCTTTCCCTTCGACCTGATCCCGCGGACGATCCCGGCCGGCGAGTGGGCGACCCTCGAAACCGGCCTCGTCCAGCGGGTGAAGGCGCTCAACCTGTTCCTCCACGACGTGTACCACGACCAGCGCATCCTGCGCGAGGGCGTGGTCCCCGCCGACCTGGTGCTGGGGTCGAAGGGCTTCCGCAAGGAGATGATCGGGTTCACGCCGCCGGGCGGGGTGTACGTCCACATCTGCGGCACCGACCTGATCCGCGACGCGGACGGCCAGCTTCTTGTGCTCGAAGACAACGGCCGGACGCCCAGCGGCGTGTCCTACGTGCTCGAAAACCGCGCGGTGATGAAGAAGGTGTTCCCGCACCTGTTCGCGGACATCCGGGTGAAGCGCGTCGAGGACTACCCGCACCGGTTGCGCGAGGCGCTGGCGTCGGTCGCCCCGGAGGGGGCGGGCACCCCGCCGTGCGTCGTCGTCCTGTCGCCCGGCCAGTACAACTCCGCGTACTTCGAGCACAGCTTCCTCGCGCGGCACATGGGCGTCGAGCTGGTGTTCGGCCAGGACCTGTTCGTCCACGGCGACGTCGTCTACCTGAAGACGACCCGCGGGCCCCAGCGCGTGGACGTGATCTACCGGCGGCTCGACGACGACTTCCTCGACCCCGAGGCCTTCCGCCGCGACAGCCTGCTGGGCGTGCCGGGCCTCTTCCGGGCCTACCGCGCCGGGAACGTCACCCTCGCCAACGCGGTCGGCACTGGCGTGGCCGACGACAAGGCCGTGTACCCGTACACCGAGGACATGGTCCGCTTCTACCTGTCCGAAGAGCCGATCCTGAAGAACGTCCCGACTTACATCTGCGCCCGTCCGGACGACGCGGCGCACGCGATCGACCACCTCGAAGAACTGGTGGTGAAGGCGGTCAACGAGTCCGGCGGGTACGGCATGCTGATGGGCCCGTCGAGCACCGCGGCGCAGCGCGCGGAGTTCGCCGAGAAGATCCGCGACAACCCCCGGAACTACATCGCACAACCGGTTGTAACACTCAGCACCTGCCCGACCTGGACGGACGAAGGCGTTGCGCCGCGCCACGTCGACCTGCGGCCGTACATCATCACGGGGCGCTCGACGTGGGTACTCCCGGGGGGGCTGACCCGCACGGCGCTGACGAAGGGTTCGCTTGTCGTGAACTCCAGTCAGGGCGGCGGGAGCAAGGACACCTGGGTGTTGGAGAACGGGAAGCACTGAACCGCGTCCGCGAATTGCGGAGGTGAACGCCGAACGAAGAGGCCGGTGGAGAGCCCATGATTTCCCGCGTCGCGGAACACTGCTTCTGGCTGGCCCGGTACCTCGAACGGGCGGAGAACACGGCCCGCGTGCTGGAAGTCAACCACACGCTGCTCCTGGACTTCCACGTCCCCGTCGAGCAGCAGTGGCGGCCGCTGCTCATCATCTCCGGCGTCCACGACTACGAGGGCGAACCGGCCGCGGAGACGGTCCAGGAGTTCATGACCTGGGACCGCGACAACCCCTTCAGTATCGCGTCGTCGCTCTCCTGGGCGCGCGAGAACGCCCGGATCATCCGCGAGGTCATTTCCGGCGAGATGTGGGAGCGGATGAACTTCTACCACCTGTGGATGCAGGGTGGCGACAGCCGGGCGGTCTACGACTCGCACCGGGGCGAGTTCTACGCCCAGGTCCGGCGCATCAACCAACTCCTGCACGGCATCGCCGACGCCACCATGAGCCACGGCGAGGCGTGGGAGTTCTTCAAGCTCGGGACGTACCTCGAGCGGGCCAGCCAGACCGCCCGCATCATGGACGTGAAGTACCACACCCTGTTGCCAAAGGTCGAGGACGTCGGCAGCCCGGTGGACAACGCGCACTGGATCGCCATCCTGATGAGCTGCTCCGGGTACGAGCCGTTCCACAAGAAGCCGCGGCAGTTGCCGCACGACCCCGCCTCCGCGGTGGCCGAGTTCCTGATCTTCGACGAGCAGTTCCCGCGGTCGATCCGGCGCTGCCTGTGGGAGTGCGAGTCCGCGACCGCGTCGGCCGCCGGCAACCCGGTGGTGCGGGGGCCGTCGGAGCCGGAGCGCCTCGTCACCGAACTGATCGCTTTTCTTGACGCGCGGAAGATGCCCGACGTGATCCGCGAGGGGCTCCACGAAACCCTCACCCACGTCGTCGATTCGGTCCACCAGATCGGGGAGGCCGTCCACGCGACGTTCTTCGCCGCTGACATCGGCACGCCGGCCGTGCAAGTGCCGCCTGAGGTTCCGTCGCCCGTCGCGAGCGGAATGAGCCAGAGTCAGAGTCAGTCTTGAGAAACCCCCAAAACCCAAGCAACAAATTCCAAACAAAACCCCAGACGCCGGCTCGTTTGGGATTTGGCTGTTGAAATTTGGGCTTTTGTTCCCGAAGGGATCCAATGGGCATCCGCGTCGCCCTGCACCACGTCACGAAGTACACCTACGACCGCCCGGTGGCGCTCCAGCCGCACGTCGTGAGGCTGCGCCCCGCGCCGCACGCCCGCACGCCCGTGCCGAGCTACTCGCTCACCGTCGAGCCCACCCCGCACTTCCTGAACTGGCAGCAGGACCCTTATAGCAACTACCTCGCCCGGCTCGTCTTCCCGAACCTCGCGAGCGAACTCGTCGTCACCGTCGATCTGGTCGCCGACCTCTCGCCGATCAACCCCTTCGACTTCTTCGTGGAAGAGTACGCCGAGGAGTACCCCTTCGAGTACGACGCGGCCCTCGCCCGCGAACTCGTCCCGTACCTGGAGACGCTCCGGCCCGGCCCCCGGATGCAAGACCTCGTCGCCGGCTCGCACCGGACCGGGGTGAAGATCAACGACTACCTCGTCGAGTTGAACCGCACGGTCCAGACGCGCGTCGCGTACGTCATCCGGATGGAACCCGGCGTCCAGACCCCGGAGGAGACGCTCGAGAAGGGCCGCGGATCGTGCCGCGACTCCGCCTGGCTGCTCGTCCAGCTCGCCCGCCACCTCGGGCTCGCCGCCCGGTTCGTTTCGGGCTACCTCATTCAGCTCGTCGCCGACGAGAAGCCGCTCGAAGGGCCGGAGGGGCCGGTCGCGGACTTCACCGATCTCCACGCGTGGGCCGAGGTGTACGTCCCCGGCGCCGGGTGGGTCGGCCTCGACCCGACTTCGGGGCTAATGGCCGCCGAGGGGCACATCCCGCTGGCCTGCACCGCCGACCCGCAGTCGGCGGCCCCCGTCACCGGGTCGTATTCGTGGAACAAGCGCGGCGAGGACGACAAGGTCGAGGAGGGGTTCGAGTTCCACATGTCGGTGACCCGGATCGGCGAAACCCCGCGCGTGACCAAGCCCTACACCGGGCCGCAGTGGGACGCGATCAACGCACTCGGGAAGCGCATCGACCACGACCTGCGCGAGTGGGACGTCCGGCTAACGATGGGCGGCGAGCCGACGTTCGTGAGCGTCGACGACCGCGACGCGCCCGAGTGGAACATGACCGCCCTCGGGCCGCAGAAGCGGAAGCAGGGCGTCACGCTCCTGAAGCGCCTCCGCGACAAGTTCGCGCCCGGCGCGCTGCTCCACTACGGCCAGGGGAAGTGGTACCCCGGCGAGCAACTCCCGCGGTGGGCCTTCGGCTGCTACTGGCGCCGCGACGGCGAGCCGATCTGGCACGACCCGCAACTGATCGCCGACGAGGACCGCGCGTACGGTTTCGACGCCTCCGACGCGGCAAACTTCGCCGCGGCGCTCGCGGCGACTCTTGAAGTCGATCCGAAGTTCGCGATCCCCGGTTACGAGGACGCCTGGTACTACATGTGGAAGGAGCGGCGGCTCCCGGCGAACTGTGACCCCCTGAACAACAAGTTGGAGACGCCCGAGGACCGCGCCCGGCTCGCGAAGGTCTTCGAGCAGAAGCTCGACAGCACCGTCGGCACCGTGCTGCCGCTGCGGAAGGCGTTCGGCCCCGGTTCGGCGTGGGAGAGCGGTTCGTGGGTGCTCCGCGCGGAGCACCTGTTCCTCATCCCCGGCGACAGCCCGATGGGCTTCCGATTGCCGCTCGACTCGCTCCCGTGGGAGGACCCGGCCGCCCGGCAGTTCCTGGAAGAACGCGACCCGTTCGCGCAGCGCGGGCCGCTGCCGCAATACCTCCTGCAATTCCCCCCGGCCAGTGAGGGACGCAGTCGCTCGGAGTCGACGAATCGCCTGACGCCGCGCGCCGACCTCGACTTGGGCTCGCCCGAATCGACTGTACTCGGGGGGCTGACGCCCGCGGCTCGCCGGGGTGGGCTACCCTCCGCAAACGGTGATGCCCAGACGCGCCGGCAAAGCGTCGTCCGCACCGCCCTTTGCGTCGAGCCGCGGAACGGCGTACTGAACGTGTTCATGCCGCCGGCGCGGTTCGTGGAGGACTACCTCGAACTCGTCGCCGCCGTCGAATCCACCGCCGCCAGGCTCGACCGACCGGTGCTCATCGAGGGCTACAAGCCGCCGCACGACCAACGCGTCAACCACTTCTCGGTCACGCCCGACCCCGGCGTGATCGAGGCGAACATGCACCCCGCCGACACCTGGGACGAACTCGTCCACATCACCACGACCCTCTACGAGGAGGCGCGTCAGAGTCGGCTGTGCACCGAGAAGTTCATGCTCGACGGCCGGCACACCGGCACCGGCGGCGGGAACCACGTCGTGCTCGGCGGCCCCACCCTGGCCGACAGCCCGCTCCTGCGCCGCCCTGACCTGCTCAAGAGCCTCGTCGGGTTCTGGAACAACCACCCGTCGCTCTCGTACCTCTTCAGCGGCCTGTTCGTGGGGCCGACGAGCCAGCACCCGCGCGTGGACGAGGCCCGGCACGACGCTCTCCGCGAACTCGAAATTGCCTTCGCCCAGGTGGGCGCCGACCGCACCCCGCCGGCGTGGCTCGTGGACCGACTGTTCCGGCACCTGCTCACCGACCTCACGGGCAACACACACCGCGCCGAGTTCTGCATCGACAAGCTCTACAACCCCGACTCCAGCGAGGGCCGCCGCGGGCTTCTGGAGCTGCGGTCGTTCGAGATGCCGCCGCACGCGCGAATGAGTTGCGCCCAGCAACTGCTGATGCGCTCGCTCGTCGCGTGGTTCTGGCGGAAGCCGTACGAGCAGAAGTTGGTGCGGTGGGGCACCGCGCTGCACGACAAGTTCATGCTGCCGCACTTCGTCGCGGAGGACTTTGGCGACGCACTCGACGAACTCCGCGCCTCCGGCGGCTACGCCATCGACCCGGCGTGGTTCCGCCCGCACGTCGAGTTCCGCTTCCCGCTCCTCGGGACCGTCACCAGCCGCGGGGTGAACCTGGAGTTGCGCACCGCGATCGAGCCGTGGAACGTCCTCGGCGAGGAGGGGAGCCCCGGCGGGACGAGCCGCTACGTCGATTCGTCCGTCGAGCGACTCCAGGTGAAGGTGCGCGGCCTGACCGACCCCCGGCACGTCCTGACCTGTAACGGCCGCCGCGTCCCGCTCCACCCGACCGGCACGAACGGCGAGTTCGTGGCGGGCGTCCGCTACCGCGCGTGGCAGCCGCCGAGTTGCCTGCACCCGACGATCCCGGTCCACGCGCCGCTCGTCTTCGACCTACTCGACACCTGGAACGACCGCTGCATCGGCGGTTGCACCTACCACGTGTCGCACCCGGGCGGGCTGTCGCCCGAGAGCTTCCCGGTCAACGCCCCGGCGGCCGAGAGCCGGCGGGTCGCGCGGTTCTTCGCCTTCGGCCACACCCCCGGCCCGGTGAGCGTCCCGCCGCACGAGCCGGACCCGGAGTTCCCGTTCACCCTGGACCTGCGCCGGCCGGAACCGGCCGAGTACCGCGCGCCGCAACCCGCCGGAAGCGAGGCGACCATCGACCGCGTGTCCGCCGGAATGGTAGAATGATGTGAGCCGGCCTGCGCCGTTCGCCCAGGGCAACCCCCGGGTTCTCCACCGCGCCCCGACAACCCTCCCGCTCCCGGATGACCGACCGCCTCCCCGACGCGCCGACCGACGCCTACGCCTACGCCCCGCCGGGCGTCGATTTCCGCACGGGGTACGGCCCGGCGCCGGGCTTCGACGAGGCCCTCGACCCGTCCGGGGCGGTTCGCCGGCACTGGGCTGAACTGTTCAACTCGCTCCGCCACCTCGGCCCGGCGGAACTGGCCCGGCGCTGGCGCGAGGCCAAGGGGCTCATCCGCGAGAACGGCGTCACCTACAACGTCTACGGCGATCCCGACGGGATCGCCCGCCCCTGGCAACTCGACCCGATCCCGCTCCTCATCCCGCCCGCGGAAGCCGCCGCCCTCGAGCGCGGGCTGGTGCAGCGGGCGATCCTGCTTGAACTCATCCTGTCGGACGTCTACGGCCCGCAGCGGCTCCTGAAAGACGGCTTCCTCCCGCCGGAGCTGGTGTACCCGAACCCCAGCTTCCTGCGCCCCGTCCACGGGGCGTGGGTGCCCGGCGGGCGGTACCTGCACCTGTATGCGGCAAACCTCGCCCGCGGCAGCGACGGGAACTGGCGCGTGATCGGCGACCGCACCCAGGCGCCCTCCGGCGCCGGGTACGCGCTCGAAAACCGCATCGTGATGACCCGCACGCTGCCGGAGGCGTTCCGCGACTGCAAGGTCCACCGGCTGGCCCGTTTCTTCCAGACCTTCCGCGACACCCTCCGCGGGCTGGCCCCGCGGAACCGGGACAACCCGCGGGTCGTGCTCCTGACGCCGGGGCCGTACAACGAGACGTATTTCGAGCACGCCTACCTCGCCCGCTACCTCGGCTACACGCTGGTCGAGGGCGGCGACCTGACGGTGCGCGACAACCGCGTGTTCCTCAAGGTGCTCGGCGGGCTCCAGCCCGTGGAGGTGATCTTCCGCCGGCTCGACGACGACTTCTGCGACCCGCTCGAACTGCGGCCGGACTCGTTCCTCGGCGTGCCGGGGCTGGTCCACGCGGTCCGCAGCGGGAACGTGGCCGTCGCCAACGCGCTGGGCACAGGGCTGCTGGAAACCCCGGCATTGCCCGCGTTCCTGCCGCGCCTCTGCCGGGCGCTGTTGGGCGAGGAACTGCTCCTGGAGTCTGTCCCGGCGTGGTGGTGCGGCGACCCGGACTCCCTCCGGCACGTCCTCGACCATCTCGACGAGTTCGTCATGAAGCCGACGTTCCCGGCCAGCCGGATGGAGCCGCTGTTCCCTGCCGAGATGTCCGCGGCCGAGCGCGGGGGGCTGGCGGACCGGATCCGCCACCGGCCGCGCGACTTCGTCGCGCAGAACTGCCTGGACCTCTCCTCGACCCCGGTTCTTGACGGGGGCCGGCTCGTCCACCGCAAGATGGTCGTCCGGTCGTACCTCGCGGCGGAGGCCGGCGGCGGTTTCGCGTTCATGCCGGGCGGGATGACCCGCGTGGGCGCCGAGCCGGGCGCGACGGTCGTCTCCATGCAGCGCGGCGGCGGCAGCAAGGACACCTGGGTGCTGGCGGACTCGGCGGTGAGCGACTTCAGCCTGCTGCCGGCCGAGGGCTCCCGCGTCGCGCTGACGCGCTCCGGCGGGAACCTGCCCAGCCGCGCCGCGGACAACCTGTTCTGGCTGGGCCGCTACGCGGAGCGCGCCGAGGGGCTCACGCGGCTGTTGCGCGGGATCCTGGTGAGGCTCACCGAGCGGTCCGGCCTGGCGGGCAGCCCGGAGCTGCCGTTCCTCCTCCGTGCCCTCGCCGCGCAGGCCGACCCGAAGTGGCCCCGCGCGGACGTTCCCGGCGAGCCGCTGGCCCGCGTCTTGCCGGTGGTGTTCGCCCAGGAAGACCCCAACAGCCTCGCGTCCATCATGCGGTCGGTGCGCCACGTCGCGTCCGTCGTCCGCGACCTAATCTCGCTCGACATGTGGCGGGTGGTCAACACGCTGAGCGAGCAGACCGGCGAGGCGTGCGTCGGGGCCGGCGAGTGCCGCCCGACGCCGGCGGCGGTGCTCGACCTCCTGAACCGGACTGTCATCACCCTGGCGTCGTTCGGCGGCCTGGCCAGCGAAAGCATGACCCGCGGCGAGGGCTGGCGGTTCCTCGACATGGGGCGGAAGCTGGAGCGGTCGCTGCACATGATCGGCCTGTTGCGCGCGACGCTCGTCCACCCCGCGGCGCACGAGGCGCCGGTGCTGGACGCGGTGCTGGAAGTCGTGGACAGCGGGATGACCTACCGGCGCCGGTACCTCAGCAGCCTCCGCGCCGAAGCCGTCCTCGACCTGATCGTGGAGGACGAGACCAACCCGCGGTCGCTCGCCACGCAACTGGCGGCGCTCGTGGACGACGTGGACCATCTGCCGCGGGCGGCGGGCGGCCGCTCGCCGGAGCAGCGGTTCGCGCTGGCGGCGCTGGGGTCGGTGCGCCTGGCCGAGCCGGAGCGGCTGGCGGCCGTGGAGGAGGGCACGCGCCCGGCGCTGCGGGACCTGCTCACCCACGTCAGCGGGTGGCTCCCGATCCTGTCGGACGCGATTACGCAGCAGTACCTCAGCCACCTCCAGACCTCGCGGCACCTGGCGACCCCCGACGCGCTGCGGCTGACCGGTGCTGATTCGGGCGACCGGCTGTGAGTCGCCCCAGGACGCGCATGACCCGCTACACCATCACCCACGTCACCACCTACGAGTACACCGAACCGGTCTCGCTCTGCCAGAACGTCGCGCACCTCTCGGCGCGGGTGTGCGGCCGGCAGCGGTCCGAGTCGTCGGTCCTGTCGATCTCGCCCGACCCGGCGGTGACCGAGGAGCGGATCGACTACTTCGGCAACCCGACCCACTACTTCACCATTCAGGAGCCGCACCGCGAGCTGAAGGTCGAGGCGACCCACGACGTCTCCGTCTTCGAGCCGCCGACGGTCGATCCCGCCGCCACCGCGCCGTGGGAGGCCGTCCGCGACCGCCTGAGCCGCGACCGCGACCCGGCCTCGTTCGACGCGTACCCGTTCTGCTTCGACTCGCGCTACGCCGCGACCGCGCCGCAGTACGCGGAGTTCGCCGCCGCGTCCTTCGCGCCCGGCCGGCCGGTCCTGGAGGCCGCCCTCCACCTCGTCGAGCGGGTTTACGAGGGGTTTGCCTACGACCCGAAGGCCACGACGGTGGCGACCCCGGTGGCGGTTGTGTTCGAGAAGCGCCGCGGGGTGTGCCAGGACTTCGCCCACCTGCTGCTGGCGTGCTTCCGGTCGCTGGGCCTGGCGGCGCGGTACGTCAGCGGCTACCTGTCCACGGTTCCGCCCGCGGGCAAGCCCCGGCTCGTCGGCGCGGACGCGACCCACGCCTGGGTGAGCCTGTTCTGCGGGGACGCGGGCTGGATCGACCTCGACCCGACCAACAACCAGATCCCGGAGGAGCGGCACGTGCTCCTGGGGTGGGGCCGGGACTACGACGACGTGAGCCCGCTGAAGGGGGTGATCCTCGGCGGCGGTCAGCACGTCGTGAGGGTTTCGGTCGACGTCCGGGCCGAGGGCGGGTGATCGGGGGCGCGTTTCGCCTCCCCGCCGGCCGCCGCGCCGGCCACGACCTCGTGGATGAACCGCAGTTTCGCGGTCGTCGGGCTCGAGATCACAAAGGGGTAGGCGTCGGGCAGGCCCATGCCGCGCGTGAGGTTGTTCAGCACGTAGGTCAGGGTGTACCAGTCGCCGACCCACGTGTCGAAGGCCGAGGGCTCGCGCGTCAGCCCGTGCGGCTTGGGCTTCATCACCGGCTCGCCCGCGCGCTTCGGCTTGACGGAGAGGCCGCAGCCGACGGCCGTCTCCAGCGTGTCGGTCATGTGCAGGTAGTGGGCCCAGGTTTCGGCCCAGTCCTCCCACGGGTGGGCCGTCGCGTACGCCGAGATGAAGCGGTCCTGCCAGTCCGGCGGGGCGCCCGTCTTGTAATAGTGCTCCAGCGCCTGGCCGTAATCCGCCCGCTCGTCGCCGAACAGTTCGCGGAAGCGGTCGAGGTGCGGGCCGCCCTTGATCAGCACGTCCCAGTAGTAGTGGCCGATCTCGTGGCGGAAGTGGCCCAGCACGGTGCGGTACGGCTCGCGCATCAGCAGGCGCCGGCGCTCGCGCTCCGCGTCGTCGGCCTCCGCGATGTTGAGGGTGACGAGCCCGTTGTCGTGCCCGGTCAGCACCGCGGGCGTGCCCGCGGCAGGCGGGTCGGCGAGGAACTCGAACGCCAGCCCGGTTTCGGGCTCCTCCAGCTTGCTCGCGATCGGCAGGCCGAGCGAGAGCAGCGTGTAGAGCAGGCGCCGCTTGGCGACCTCGAGCTTGTACCACGCCTCCTTGTTCCCCGGCGCGTCGAGGTTGGGAATGACGCGCGTCAACCGGCACGACAGGCAGTACGGGTTGTCGTCCCCCGCCGCCACCGCCCAGTTGCAGACGTTGTGCTCGGCGTAGTTCCGGCAGAGCCGGTACGCTTTCCCCCCGGCCCGCGCCAGCGGGGAGCGCCACGAGCCGTTCTCGGCTTGGTCGAGCGACCCGACGACGCCCAGGTCCGGGAGGTAGGCCAGCGGGTGGTCGCAGCGGACGCAGCGGACGCTTTCAAAAAAGACGAGCTGGTCGCAGTGGTCGCAGTGGAAGACCTTCATCAACGCCCTCGGTTAGTCAAGACGTCCGGCCACATGCGAACGTCGTGCCGAATAGAAGAACAAGTTCCATCTCGGCCACGGCGAGGTTCCGCTCCCAACCAGAGTCGGAGGTATGGTGGAATGGGTGGCCGGCGGAAGTGGGGCCACGGCGCGACCCGCCGGGCGAGCAGGGCGGCCGGATTGTCGGAGATAAGGATCGCCCCGAGAGTCGGAGTTGCGCCGCTCTTCGTCCCACGGGATGAGGGCGACACACTCTACCTTCTGACAAACTCCAGCGGTGGGCCGCTCGACACGAGAAGCTTCGACCTTGCCGGACTCATGTTCGATTAGGGGGCGTGCGAGAAGACCGGGACGATCTGCCTGTGTTGAGACTCTCGGCCGTGCCCGGCGAGCGTCGGGCTTGATGCGGTGGTTGATCTGGGCGCCACCTTCTCGCCATCGCAACGGGCGCACCCCGCCGGGTGTCTGGTCGCGGGGTTGGCGTGTCTGATTTCGTGTCCGATTTTCTCCTAATCCCAACGAATCTCAGATTAGGGCCTCATACGCAAGTCATCTGTTCTCATCCAGTTGCGATTGAGGGAAAAACGATCTCGGTGATTCCCCGCGCCTCCACTGATCACCGCGGGTCGCAATGTGCGCGACCCGCGGTGTTCCTTTCTTTCAGGCCACCAGCTACCCTTTCTTCGGGATGGGCTTCTTCTTCGCGGCAGGAGCCTTTTTCACGATCTCCTTCTTCGGTACTTTCTTTACCGCGGGCTTCTTTCGACTTTCGGGCTGCGGTTTTGGCGGAGGGGCGTCGCCGATCTCGATGCCGAAGATGGCTCCCAGGTCGTCCGTCGCGATCGCGGGGGCGCTGCTCTTACCTTCGAGCGGGGCGGCGGGGATCGCCTGCTCGATCAGTTCCGTGTGGTCCACGCACCGGAGCGTGAACAGCAACTCCGGCGAGGAGTCGAGGCGGTTGCCGACCCCGTACATCGTCGCGGCGATGTGCTTGCACATCTCCGCGTAGTCCGGGCAACTGCACTGCATCTCGATCTCTTTCGGCTTCGGGAACAGTCCCTGCTCCCGGTCCGTGACCGTCTCCATCACCGCCTTCGACAGCTTGCCCTGCAGCAGTTCGACGAGCGTGCCGATCTTGCCCGCGCATTGCTCCTTCAGTGCCTGCCACTGCTTTTTCGGCAGGGCCGCGATGTCGATCGCGATCTCGTACAGTTCCGAACCGCTCACCAGGGCGGTGATCTTCCCCTTCGCGATCTTCAAGTCCACGACCGAGCCGTTGCGGACGTAGGTCCGGCCGCGCGGCAGGCGGTTGGCGAAGTCGCTGTAGCCCTCCAGGTTCATGCACCACGCCTTGCTCCAGAACGTCGAGGCGATGGCCTTGCCCTCGATCTTCACCGGGGAAACCGCTTGTCGACTTCCTTCGCGGCCTGCGCGCGTCGCTGAGCCACCGGGACGTAAGGCTTGAACCCGTACCAGCTCACGTGTCGCCCTCCCGAACGGCCCGCCGCATCAGGCGTCGGTCGCCTGATGCAGGTCCAGTTTCACGAACTTCAGCAGCGTATCGTTGTCCATTTCGGTCAACAACACTTCCCCGCTATCGCCTCCGCCGACGGCCTCGTCCGCGACCCGGTTCTTTTGCGAGATCAGCTCGTCGATCCGCTCCTCGACCGTCCCGCGGCAGACGAACTTGTGGACCAGCACGTTCTTCCTCTGGCCGATCCGGAAGGCGCGGTCGGTGGCCTGGTTCTCGACGGCCGGGTTCCACCAGCGGTCGAAGTGGATCACGTGCGAGGCCGCGGTCAGGTTCAGGCCGGTGCCGCCCGCCTTCAGCGACAGCACGAAGAACGGCGGGCCGTCCTCGCGCTGGAACTGATCGACGAACTCCTTCCGCTTCTTGACGTTCGTGCCCCCGTGCAGCACCAGTCCGGGTCGGCCGAAGAGGGTGGCGAGGAAGTCGGCCAGCGGCTCCGCGATCTCCCGGAACTGTGTGAAGACGAGGGCTTTCTCCTGCCGGGAGGCGACCTCCTCGGCGATCTCCGCAAGCCGGCGGAACTTGCCGCTGCGGTCGGCCGCGTAGTCGCCCGTGCCGGCCGCCTGGGCGGGGTGGTTGCAGATCTGCTTGAGCCGCATCAGTTGGGCCAGAACGATACCGCGGCGCTGGATACCGTCGGCGGTATTCAACTCCCGGGCGAGATCCGCGACCGCGTGCTGGTAGAGGGCTGCCTGGTGCTTGCTCAAGGTGCAATAGGCGCGTACTTCCGTCTTGTCGGGCAAGTCGGAGATCACCCGCTTGTCGGTCTTCAGCCGCCGGAGGATATAGGGGCGCACCAGATTCCGCAGCGGCTCGAACGAGGGCGTCGGGGCACTTTGCAACCGCTTGACGA
>Ga0247822_10001594_pt1 | contig 14007 bp, 12 predicted proteins | sample 13C_Cellulose_Da_FD_192423 | JGI IMG/M metagenome (GOLD analysis project Ga0247822, IMG submission 192423) | Soil microbial communities from agricultural site in Penn Yan, New York, United States - 13C_Cellulose_Day30 | ecosystem: Environmental > Terrestrial > Soil > Agricultural land | place...
CATGAAGCGCATCCGCCTCTCCCCCCTATTCTTTCGCCGCATCCACAAATGGGTGGGCGTGATCATCGGTCTCCAGTTCCTGCTCTGGGCATTGAGCGGCGCGGTGATGGCGCTGCTCGACAAGGAAGCGGTCGGTGGCCACGGATCGCACGCGGCACACGTCCACCCGCTCCCCGCCGAAACGGCCTTTGTCGATCCGGCCAAGCTCGCGGCCTATGGCCCGATATCGGGCATCGCGCTGCGCGATCTCGTCGGCCGGCCAGTCTATGAGCTGCAGACGAACAAGGGTCTCGCGCTGGTCAACGCCACCGACGGGCAGCGCGTGACGGTCGACGACAAGACCGCGCTCGCGGTCGCGACGATGATGCACGAGGCACCGGTCCGCGACGTCGTCCGGCTGGCCAAGCACAATCTGGAATCGCGCGACCATTCGGGTCCGATGTGGCGGGTGAACTTCGCGGATGCGGAGAACAGCAGCGCCTATGTCTCGGCCGAGACCGGGCGGTTCCTCGTCATGCGCGGCGATACCTGGCGGACCTGGGACTTCTTCTGGATGCTTCACAACATGGATTATGTGAACCGTTCCAGCTTCAACCATCCGCTGATCATCATCGTCGCGCTCGGCACGCTATGGCTGTCGGGAACCGGCTTCTACCTCTTGTTCAAGAGCTTCAGCCGCGCCGATTTCCGCTGGCTCCGCCGCCGCCGGCGCACGCCCGCAACCTGAGGGTCAGTCGCTCGAGACCGAAAAGCTCGCGGAAAGCTCGAACCGGCTCGCCGGATGCGTCAGCCAGGCATGGGAAACCAGCTTTCCGCGGCTCCAGGTCTGCCGGGTCATCACCAGGATCGGCTCGCCGTCGGTCAGTCCCAACAGGTTGCGCGTCGGGTCGTCGGGCATCTCGGCACGGACACGATGCTCGACCCGTTCGAGCGGTGCGGTCCGCGTCAGATACTCGTTCGGCGTCATGCGGGTGAAGTCCATCTCGCCATAGTCGGGCGCCACCGAAGCCAGTACGATGCGTTCCTCGAGCTGGATCGGAAATTCGGCCTCGTGGTGAACGATGACCGAGTGGAACAGGCGCGTGCCGGCAGCAACACCCATCAGCGCGGCGATGTCGCCCATCGCCTTCACCGCCTCGTTCCGCACCACGCGCGCGCGATAGGCATGGCCGCGCGCGCGGACTTCGTCGGCAATGTTGCGGATCTCGATCATGTGTCCGATCGGCTTCGCTTCGGCGACGAACGATCCGCTCCCGGCGCGGCGCACCAGCACCCCAGCGCTCTGCAGTTCGCGCAGCGCGCGGTTCGCAGTCATGCGCGACACGCCGAACCGGGACACCAGTTCGGCCTCCGACGGCACGCGGTCGCCGGGGTGAAGCGTGCCGTTCTTGATCGCTTCATGGATGGACAGCTTGATCGCGGCGTAGCGTGGCGCCTCGCCCGGCTCCTCCGCCCCCTTCTTCGCCGGGTTCCCGTTTGCTTCTCTGCGTTTGACCGTGTTCGCTGTCATAGCCTGTCTATACAGGCCAAGTACGCCCTGTGCCATGACCATGCGAAATCAGGGGAATTTATCCGGCTAGCCGTTGTGGCGGGCAAAGGACTTCCTGACTCCGGGGCCAAAGGCATAGACAGTGAAGGCCTCTGGGCGCTGGCCCGGAACCTCCATCCCCGGCGAGCCGATCGGCATGCCGCCGACCGCCAGCCCTTTCACCCCCCTGGGGCGCTGGACGAGCACGCGCTTCATGTCGGCGATCGGGACGTGCCCCTCGAACGCCATGCCGTCGATGATCGCGGTGTGGCATGAGGAAAGATCGGCGGGGACGCCAAGCTTCTTCTGAAGCGCAGCCCGTTGCGCATCGTCGATCATCCTGACCTGCCGTTTGAACTGCGCGCGAACCTGCTGCGCCCAGACTTCACAACAGCCGCAACCCGGATCGCGATGGACGGCGATCTGTTGCGCCGCCAGCGCGGCAGCGGGGACGGTCAGGGCCAGTGCTGCCAGGAGAACCCGTATTCTTGTCATCTCGATCCCTCGCTTGGATTGCATGCGCGGCCAGGACGGGGCAACGCAACCATCCGCTTTCCGTCCTGTCCCCGCGTCCGGTCTACGCGATCGATCGGCACTTCCCTGAATTCTTTCACTCTACAGCGTCTCCGGCGGCCCCGCCTGCCTGAGGCAGGCACGGTAGACCGACGCTACCGCCGAAAGCTGGCCACACCAGTCATAGGACAATGCGCGCTGCGCAGCGGCCATTCCGAGGGCGACACGGGCCGTGCGGAACGCGATGAGCTGTCTCAACACGTCGATATAGCCAGCCACGTCATCCTCTTTCACCAGCATGCCCGAGACACCGTGCTCGATCAGCGCCGCAGCGCTTTCGATCCGCGCGGAGACAACGGAAATTCCCGATGCCATAGCCTCCAGATTCACGTTGCCGAACGCTTCGGTCACCGAGGGATTGATCAGAATATCCGCGCTTGCGATCGCCATGCCGAGACGTTCGCCCGACAGGTGGCCGAGGAAGGTCGCATCTGGGAGCTGCTCCGCGAACCACTCCCTTGCCGGCCCCTCGCCCACGATCATCGGCGGGGTGCGATATCCCAGATTGTGCAGCGCACGCATGATCTCGACAAACCGGCCGATGCCCTTCTCCCGCACCAGGCGGCCGAAGAAGAGGGGGACGACCTCGTCATCCGCATAGCCCAGCTCGCGCCGAAACACGGTGTTCCGGCGTTCCGGATTGAACTGGCCGTGATCGACACCCCGCCCCCAGACCGACACGCTTCCGGTCATTCCTGCCTGCCGGAACGTGCGGGCGATCGCTTCGGTCGGAACGAGCACGTGATCGCACGCCTCGTAGAAATGCGTCAGATAGCGCTCAACCGGCTTTCTGAGCCGCCGTAGGCCATAATAGTCCAGATAGGTCTCGAACCGTGTGTGCAGGCTGCTCACCACGGGAACACCAAGCTCGCGCGCAAAGCGTTGCGCCCGCCAGCCAAGCCAGTCGGGTGCCGACAGATGCACGATATCGGGCGCAAAGGCCCGGATGTCCTCCCTGACCCTCGACGGAAGGCCAAGCGCCACCCGGTACTCGCCGCGTCCCGGAATGGCGACCGATCGAACAGGCACCACATCGCCGACCGACTTGAACGCCGGCTCGGCGGCAACCGGCGAATAGACGCGTACCGCGGCCCCCTCCTTGCGCAGCAGGTGATCGACGAGCCGGTTGAGCGCCTGGTTCGCGCCATCGCGGACGCAGTCGTAATTCCCTGAGAACAGGGCAACGCGCAGCGCCGGGGCCCGGAGCCGCGGTGCTTCGCACGTCCGCTCTTCGGTCATCAGATACGCCATGTTTCCTCCGGGTCGAAGCACTCGGTCCCGGCGCTGGGCCAGTTCGGTGCAGGCTCAGTCGGTGATGGATGAAGGTTGCGTGGAGCCGGTGGTGAATAGCGGCAGCAGGACTCGACCCGGCATCGGCACGACCTCCACGGCACCTCCACACTCCAGCGCCAGAAGCCCGCAGTCGGTCGATCAGGACCGCAGTGTTTTGGAGTATCCCATGAAGACCAAAATCCTCCTGAGCAGCCTCGCGCTAGTCGCTGCTGGAACCGCGCAGGCCCAGGACAGCTCGGAAAAGGCCTTTGACGGCCCCAAGGTCGGTGTTTCGGCAGGCATCAGCCGCACCAGTATCGACAAGCCGGTTGCGGGCGAGACCGCCAGGCTGGACGATTCCAACAAGAGCTTCGACTGGCGCGGCTATCTCGGCTACGACGTGCAGACCGACAGCAACATCGTGCTCGGCGTCGAACTGGGCATGGGTGGCGGCGGCCGGACCTTCGACCGGAAGGTCGGCGCGACCAGCGTGAGGACCAATCCCGGCCGCACCTTCGATGCCTCGGCCCGCGTCGGCTATGCGCTCGGCAACAGGGCACTCCTGTTCGGCAAGGCCGGCTGGGCTCGCCAGAATTTCGATCTGACCGCGACGTCGCGGGCAGTCGGCGGTCCAAAGCCGGCCACCACCAAGCTCAAGGAAGACGGCTTCCTGTTCGGCGGCGGTGCCGAAGTGGCGCTCACCCCCGCCTTCGCGATCCGCGGCGAATTCGATCGGGTGAAGTTCAGCGACGAGGTGAAGCGCGACCGCTTCCTGCTCGGTGGCGTGATGCGCTTCTGAGGCTGGGCAGGACCGGCCCGGACGACGCCACGCGATCGTCCGGGCCGGTCAGCAAACCGGATTTCACGTCCGGCTCCATCAAATCTCCACAATTCATTCGCCTAATCTCGACCTCAAGGCCGTGGAACGGCCCCAGGGAGTTGAATGTGGAACGTGCATTGGTGCTGATCGTCGAGGACGAGCCCGAAATCGCCTCGATCCTGGATGCCTATTTCACGCGGGACGGATTCCGTACGTTGACGGCATCCAATGGCGAGATCGCCTTGCAGCATCATGCGATGCTCGCGCCGGACCTGATGGTCCTCGACGTCAAGCTGCCGAAGACCGACGGCTTCGCCGTGCTGGCGGAAATCCGCCGCCGCGGCGGCACCCCGGTGATCATGGCGACGGCGCTTGCCGAGGACCTCGACAAATTGTCGGCGCTCCGGCTGGGGGCGGACGACTATGTGGTGAAGCCCTTCAACCCGCTCGAAGTGGTCGAGCGGGCCAAGGCGATCCTGCGGCGCGGGCGGATGAGCCAGGACGCATTGGTGCGTCACGGGCCGATCGAGCTCGATCCAGCGGCGCACGCCGCCTATGTCGTGGCGGAAAGCGGACGCCGGTTACTCAACCTGACCACGACCGAATTCAAGCTGCTTGCCCATATGATGCGCGCGCCGACCAAGGCCTTCTCGCGCAGCGAGTTGCTCGACGCCTGCATGCCCGAAAGCGATGCGCTCGAGCGCACCGTGGACAGCCATGTGAGCAATCTTCGCCGCAAGCTGCTGATGACCGGCGCCGGCGACCTCCTGGGTGGTGTGCGGGGCATCGGCTACCGCCTGTTGCCGCCATGATCTGCGCGTCCGGAGCATATCGCGGCCATTCACGCATGGGAGCGTCAAGACCCGCGGCGCAGCTCGGGAACGAAATAGAGCAGCCAAAGAAACCAGCCGAGCGAAAGGAACTCCCAAGGGCTCCCACGGTCATGCCAGGCGAGCACCATGTCCGGCACCTTGTAGAATCCGATCAGCGCGACAAAGCCGAGCCACCACCGCTTCTGCATCTGCACACGCAACTCTCCGCAAAGCGCCCGCAACGGATGCAGCGCGCGCCGACAATCACAATGAGCGTGTCCAGAGTCGGTCGAGGTTCGATGGGGGCTCGGCGGAGCAGCCATCCAGCCGGTACAGAAGGATTCCGATCCATGAATGGAAAGCCACAGAGCCGATGACGATCGACGCCCAGGCGCCCGTGCACCGGACAGGCCCGCCCAGCCCGACCAGCCTTGCCGGACTGGGCGGCATGATCGGGCGTGCGCGCCATCGCAAGCGCCGCGCCCGGCTGGCCACCCAGCTGACCGCCGCAATGACCCTTGTCACCTTCCTTACGGTCGTCGTGATGCTGGGCGGCATGCTCGCCTTCTATTTCTGGTCGTACAACGAGTTCCGCAACTCGCTGTCCCCCAGTGCGGTGCTGGCCTATGACATGGTCGAACAGAACCGGCTGCCGGCGCAGTCGGATCTGGAATCGCTCCTGAAGGCCTATCAGGGCTGGGAAGCCGGCTTCGAACTGCGGGAGTTGGTCGCGCTGATCGTGCTTGCCGGAATCGCGCTGCTCGTCGGCATCATCGTCGGGCGCTGGCTCGCGGCGCGGATCAGCGATCCGGTGCACAGAGTCGCCGCAGCGGCCCGGCGAGTCGCCGCGGGAGACCGGACAGTCCGGGTGACCGTGACGGGGCACGGCGCGGGCGAGACCCACCAGATGATCGCCGACTTCAACATGATGGCGCGCGAGATGGAACGGGCCGAGCGCGAGATGCGCGAAAGCATCGCAGCGATCGCACATGAGCTGCGCACGCCGCTGACCGTATTGCGCGGCCGCCTGCAGGGCATGGCCGACGGAGTCTTCGAGCCCGACGCGAGGGGAATCGAGAGCCTGATCTTTCAGACCAACGCGCTCGCCCAGATCATCGAGGATCTGCGAACACTGAGCCTCGCCATGTCCGGGCGGCTGGTGATGCGCCCGACGATGATCGATCTCGCCGCAGAGGCCGGCCGGACGATCGATGCCTTTTCCCCCGAACTGGCCAACGCCGGCATCGCTACCGAACGTGATCTGAAGCCGGTGCGTCTGGCCGCCGATGGCGCGCGCCTGCGGCAGATCCTGCTCGCGCTGCTCGACAATGCGCGGCGCTATGCCGCATCGGGCGCCGTTGTCAGGATCGAGACGGGCTCCGACAGGAATGGCGTGTTCCTGCGTGTGCTCGACCGCGGTCCAGGTATCGCTGCGGACGATGCCGAACGCCTGTTCCAGCGCTTCTGGCGTGCAGACGATTCAAGATCGCGCGATTCCGGCGGGACCGGGCTTGGCCTCGCCGTGGTCAAGGCCATCGCCGAAGCGCATGGCGGACGGGCTTGCGCGACCCCCCGCGACGGCGGCGGCGCCTGCTTCGAGGTCCGCCTGCCCTGCTGAGCCGGCCTCGACATCGCCTCCACAATGTGCGGGGCATCACTCCATGATCGACCGCCATCTGCCCGGCCATGATCTCCTTGGCCCGCAAATCCATCGTGCACGAATGGCGCCGCTTTGCGCCGGCAATCTTCGCGATCGCCTTCTCGGGAATCCTGCTGGTGATTCAGGCTGCGCTCGCTGTCGGCATCTTCGCCACGGTCGCAGTCTATATCGAGAAGTCCGACGCCGAACTCTGGGTCGGCTTTCCCGGCACGCCCAGCGTCGATCAGGGACGCTACATCTCCAACCGCACCGAATCCTTCGTGCGGATGCATCCCGATGTCGACCGGACCGAGCCCTTCTCCTGGGCCGGCGGTGTCTGGCGGTCGCGCCCCGGCGCGGGTGACGTCAGCGTCGTCCTGGCCGGCATCGACCCCCGCCCCGGCTCGCTCACATTCGCGCATGCGGTGTCGCCGGAGCTGCGCGACAAGCTGACGATCCCGGGCGCAGTGCTGGTCGACATCGCCGATCGCGAAAAGCTGGGCGTGTCGATCGGGTCGAACGCCGAGATCAACGGCAAGAAGGTCCATGTCGCAGGCTTTACCGAGGGGTTGCGCGGCATCGGCAGCATCAACGTCATCTCCTCGCTCAGCACCGCGCGCCATCTCGACCCGAGCCTCCAGCACGCCGACGATGTCGCCTATTATCTGGTCAAGCTGCGCGAAGGTGCCGATCCGGCACTGGTCAAGGACGCGCTGTCCCCCAAGGGCGCGAACGCCCGGTATCAAGCGTGGACGGCCAAGGAGTTCGGCGACCGCTCGACCAACTACTGGCTGTTCGAGTCCGGCATGGGCACCGCCTTCGGCCTCTCCTCGCTCGTCGCGGTCATCGTCGCGATCGTCATCACCAGCCAGACGCTGATGGCCGCCGTCGCCGCGTCGATCCGCGAGTTCGCGACGCTGCGCGCGCTCGGCGCACCCGGCAGCCATTTGCGCAGCGTCGTGCTGCAGCAGGCGCTGTGGGTCGGGATCGTCGGCCTCGTCATTGCAGGCGCCGTTTCGGCCCTCATCCTGTGGCTCGCCCAGCTCGCCTACATCCCGGTCGCGATCTCGGTGCCGATCAACATCGCGTGCGGCGCGCTCGTGCTCTGCGTCGCGATCCTGTCGGGCTTCGCCGCCCTCAGCCAGCTCTCCAAGGCCGATCCGGCCGCCTTGCTCAGGTGAATGCCATGACTGCACAGAATGCGGCAGCCGCGATCGACGCGCACGCCGTCAGCAAATCCTATACGGTGGGCCAAGTCCGTACCCAGATCCTGTTCGGCGTCAGCGTTTCGATCATGCCCGGCGAACTGACGCTGGTCGTCGGCCCGTCGGGCTGCGGCAAGAGCACGCTGCTCGCGATCCTCTCGGGACTTACCCCGCCCGACCAGGGCGAAGTCCACACGCTGGACCAGCCCCTCTCGCAGATGAAGTCCAGCGCGCGCGATGCGTTCCGGCTGGCGAATACCGGATTCGTCTTTCAGGGCTTCAACCTGTTCAACGCGCTCACCGCCGAGGAGCAGGTCGCCTATGTGCTCCAGTGCATGAAGGTGAAGCCGGCCGCGGCGATGGAACGTGCGCGGACCGCACTCGAGGCCGTCGGGCTTGGCCCCCGCATGAAGCTTCGTCCGTTCGAACTTTCGGGCGGCGAGAAACAGCGCGTCGCGATCGCACGCGCTCTCGCCAAGCAACCGCGCATCCTGTTCGCCGACGAACCGACCAGCGCGCTCGATTCCCACAATGGCCATGCGGTGATCGCACTGCTGCGCGACATCGCCCACAATCAGGGCGCCGCCGTCCTGTGCGTCACTCACGACCCCCGCCTGCTCAGCTTCGCAGACCGGATCATCCGCATGGAGGATGGCCGGATCATCGGCGACGAGCGCCCCGCCCCCCAATCCGCCGTACAACGCGAGTCTCATTGATCATGCCTATCCGCTCTACCGTGCCGAGCATCGGCCTCCTGCTTCTTTCCGCAGCCGTGCTGAGCGGTTGCGGCGACCCCGCCGACTTCCCCGCCGCAACCGCAACGCCTCGCGACTTCGTCGCGATCGCCAAGGGCAAGATCGACGTCGAAGGCGGCGTGATCCGTCTCGCGGCGCAACGCGAAGGGCTGATCCAGGCAGTGTTTGTCGAGGAAGGCGATCGTGTGAAGAAGGGGCAGGTGCTCGCACAGCTGGACACCCGCCAGGCTGAGCTGGGCGTCGCGCAGGCGCGCGCCGACCTTGCCGAAGCACAGGCACGCCAGACCATCGCGCAAGCACGGTCACTGGCCGCGGACCGGGAGGCGGGACGGCTTGCCAGCCTTGCAGCGACGAACGCAGTTCCCGTGCAGGATGCCGACAAGGCGCGCGACGAGGCACGCGTCCAGCGCGGTGAACTCGCGACGGCCGCGGCGGCGATCGGGGTCACGCGTGAGAAACTGCGGCGCGAGTTGTTCGAGATCGAAGCGCGGCGCATCCGCGCGCCGCTCGACGGCCGGATCGTCCGGCGTTCCGCCAAACCGGGCGACGGCGCCTCCACCTTCAACGTAACCGAGCTGTTCCTGCTGGCCCCCGAAACCGACCGGATCGTTCGTGCCGAACTGGATGAGCAGTTCGTGAGCAGCGTGCGTCCCGGCCAGAAGGCGCGAATCCTGATGGACTATGACGGCAAACAGGCCTTTGCCGGCCAGGTGTCGCGGCTGGGCGAGGTGTTCGGCGCGCGCAAGCTCGCCAGCGACGATCCCAACGAACGCCAGGATACGCGCGTGATCGAGATGGTCGTGAGCGTTCGCGAAAGCCAGGCGCTGCGCATCGGACAACGGGTCCAGGTCCAGGTGCTCAAATGAGCCGGATTGCGAACTTAGGGCTTCTCGGGATCGCTCTGTCCCTGCCCGCTTGCGCCAGCTTTCCGGATGTCGCGGGCGGCGGGCGGATCGTCCGCGCTGCCGATCTCAGGGCTGAAACGCCGCGCAACTGGTCCTACGATCTTGGCGACCCCGCCTTCGCTGCCTTTCTCGATCGTGCCGATCTGGGTTCGCTCGACGTCAAGGCCGCCCTCGCCCGGGCTGCCGCGAGCGATGCCGCTGTTCGGGTTGCACGCGGGGGGAGGTTGCCGACGATCGACACCACGGCCGGATGGCAGGACTCGCTCGCCGGTCCGGATCGCCAGGCTCGCGGCGTGGATGCGGGTGTGAGCATGAGCTGGACCCCCGACCTCTCGGGCGCGGTGCGTTCCGCGGTCAATGCGGCGCGCGCCGACGCCAGGGCGGCGGGCCACGATGTCGATGCCGCTCGGGCCATGCTTGCGGCCGAACTCGCGCGTAGCTGGCTCGCACTGGTCGCTGCCGATGATCGTCTGGCCCGCATTTCCCGGCGGCAGGCGATGGAGCAGGAAGGCCTCTCGCTTGCGCGCCGACGGATCGCCGCCGGCTATGCCGCGCGCGAGTCGGTCCTGACGCGCGAGGCGGCACTCGCTCGGCTCGCCGACGAAAGCCTGTCCGTCGCGAATGATCGCGAAGCGATCCGCCTGCGCCTTCTCTCGCTTGCCGGACTGGGATCGGCCGACGGCTTCGATGCGCCGCGCGCGCTCCGCGCGCTCCTTCCCTACACCGCCACGACGGTTGCGCTCGACCAGCTTGATGCTCGCCCCGACGTCAGGGCCGCAGCCGAGCGCCTGGCCGCCGCAGACTCGCGGCGTCTGGGAGAGATCCGCAACGCGCGGCCGCGGATCGTGCTCAGTTTGGGCGGACAAGGCGGCAACAGCTCGCTGTCGCGCTTTCTCTCGAACCCGGGCTTTGCCCTGATTCCCGGCGTCCGGCTCGAAGGAGCGATCTTCGACGGGGGCAGATCGCGCGCGCGCGCGGATCGCGCAGCGGCCGAAACCGCCGAGGCCGAGGCACTGTACTTGAAGGCCGGCGTCGCAGCACATCGCAGCCTTGCGACGGCATTGGCAGCCCATTTCTCTGCCCGGGATCGTCAGGCGCCCGCGGCAGCCGCGGTCGGCCACGCGCGCGAACGCCTGCAGCTTGTCGCCGCCCAATTCGATCACGGCGTCGTCAGCCGCCTCGACCGCATCGACGCCGAACGCGGCCTGGTCGAAGCCGAGGAAGCCGATGCCGAGGTGCGCCGCGCATTGATCGCAGCAGGGATCGAAATCCAGGCCGCATTGACCGGGGGATGACGGTTACCGGCATCCGCCTGATACGGACCGGCGGGGATGTCGTCCCCCACGATGGCTGGCGCGGCTGGCTCGCCAGCGCGTGATGCGGCGACGGCCGCGTGGGGCCTCCCGCCCGGCCGGTCCAGATTGCTGCGAGCTGCGATTGATGCAACGATGAGACCGCCCTGATGGAGTCGGATCGTGGCAGACGGTAAAGCGAGATACGCACCCTATAACAGCCCCGCGGGCGGATGGGGGGCCGCCGCCGCGACCGCCAAGGTGTTGCTCGAACAGAGTGTGGTGACCAAGGGATCGCGCGCGCTGCTGGCGATGAACCAGCCAGGCGGCTTCAAATGCCCCAGTTGCGCCTTCCCGGACGCCGATTGCACGAAGAAGCTGGAGTTTTGCGAGAACGGCGCCAAGGCACTGGCGCATGAGGCGACGAAGTTCCGTGTGACCCGCGACTTCTTCACACAGCACAGCGTGACCGAGCTCAACGAGAAGTCCGACTATTGGCTCGAAATGCAGGGCCGGCTTACCGAGCCGATGCGCTACGACGCAACGAGCGACCGCTATGTCCCGATCGCATGGGACGATGCCTTCGCGACGATCGGCCGGCATCTGCGCGCGCTCGACAGCCCCGACCACGCTGAATTCTACACCTCGGGCCGGACGCCCAACGAGGCGGCGTTCCTCTATTCGATCTTCGTGCGCGAGTTCGGGACCAACAATTTCCCCGACTGCTCCAACATGTGCCACGAGCCGACCAGCCGCGGCCTGCCTCCGGCGATCGGTGTCGGCAAGGGGACGGTGGTGCTCGAGGATTTCGAGCATGCCGAAGCGATCTTCGTGATCGGGCAGAATACCGGCACCAACTCGCCGCGGATGATGACCAACCTGGTCGAGGCGCGCAAACGCGGCGTACCGATCGTCGCGGTCAACCCGATGCCCGAACGCGCACTGATCCGCTTCACCGAGCCGCAGGACATCGTCCAGATGGCGACCTTCGGCTCGACGCCGATCGCCAGCGAGTTCGTGCATATCCGGATCGGCGGCGACCTCGCGCTGATCAAGGGCATGATGAAGGTCATGTTCGAACGCGAGGCCACGGGTGAAACCATCCTCGATCATGATTTCCTGCGCGAGCACACGGTGGGGATGGAAGCGATCCGCGACGAGGTCGTCTCGCTCGACTGGGCCGACATCGTCCGCGTTTCCGGCATCGAGGAAGCCCAGATCCGGCGCTGCGCGGAAATCTACATCCGCTCGAGCGCGACAATCATCTGCTACGGGATGGGAATCACCCAGCATCGCGAGGGATCGAAGCTGGTCCGCCAGATCGCGAACCTGCTGCTGCTGCGCGGGAATTTCGGCAAGCCGGGTGCCGGCATCTCGCCGATCCGCGGCCATTCCAACGTTCAGGGCGACCGCACCGTCGGCATCGACGAGAAGCCGGCCCAGGCCTATCTCGACCGCGTCCGCGACGTGTTCGGCTTCGAACCGCCGCGCGAACATGGCCACCACACGGTCGAGGCCGTCGAGGCGATGCATCGCGGGACCGCAAAGGTGTTCATCGCGCTTGGCGGCAACTTCGTCCGTGCGATCCCGGACACCGACCGCTCCTATGCAGCCATGCGCAAGCTCGACCTGACCGTCGCGATCACGACCAAGCTCAATCGCGGGCATCTGATCCACGGCAAGGAGGCCCTGCTGCTCCCGGTAATCGCGCGGTCCGAGCGGATCGAGACCGAAGCCGGCGAGCAGTTCGTGACGATCGAGGATTCGATGTCCAACGTCACTGCGTCGCGCGGCGTGCTCGCACCAGCCAGCACCGACCTGTTGTCCGAGGTGGAGATCGTCTGCCGGATGGCAATGGCGACCCTGCCCGGCAGCAAGGTGCCGTGGGCGAGCTACATCAAGGACTATGACCCGATCCGCGACAAGATCGCCGAGGTCTATCCCGCGATCTATGCCGGCTTTTCCGAGCGCATCCAGGACCCTGCCGGATTTCACCTCGACATCCCGCCGCGCCGCCGCGTGTGGCCGACCCCGAACGGCAAGGCCAATTTCCTGCCGCTGCCGGGTCTCGAAGTGAACGACGTGGTCGATGATCCGGCGATGCTGCGGCTCGCGACGGTGCGCTCGCACGACCAGTTCAACACCACGATCTACAGCTACAATGACCGCTATCGCGGCGTGTACAATGATCGCATGGTGCTGTTCATGTGCGCTGAGGATCGCGCGGCACGCGGGCTTGAAACCGGCGCGCGCGTCACGCTGGAGACGATCGCGAACGACGGTATTGAACGCCGGGTCGAAGGGCTGACGGTGATCGACTATCCGATGTCACGCGGGGCGGTGGCGGGCTATTATCCCGAGCTCAACCCCCTGCTCCCGCTCGGTTACTATGACGAGATCAGCGGAACACCTGCGGCGAAGTCGATCCCGGTCAGGGTTGTCACAGCGTGACCGCGTTCGAAGCTGCACCAGAACAGGCAATGGGGGAGAAACCGCAGATCATGACCGGGCAGACCTGGGAGCGCGTTCCAATCGATGCACAGAGCGTCGAGGCGCCGCTGTCGAGCGCGGCGGTGTTCCTCGTTGTCGAAGTCGAACAGGGGGACGCTGCACTGGCAAGGGTGCGCGGCCAGCTCGCAGCGATCGACGACCTGATCAAGACGGTCGGATTCCGCGACCTCTCCGGGCGCCTTTCCTGCGTCGTCGGCATCGGCTGTAACCTGTGGCGGCGGCTCGGTGCCTCGCCGCTTCCGGCCGAGCTTCATCCGTTCAGGCCGGTGCAGGGTCCAGTGCACGCCGCACCCGCGACGCCGGGCGATATCCTGTTCCACATCCGCGCCGAGCGGACCGATCTGTGCTTCGAGTTCGAACGGCTGCTGCTTTCGGCGCTGGGCGATGCCGTGCACGTCGTCGATGAGGTGTCGGGATTCCGCTATTTCGATGCGCGCGACCTGCTCGGTTTCGTCGATGGCACGGCAAATCCCGCCGGCCACGATATCCCGCGCGCGGCATTGGTCGGGGACGAGGATCCCGACTTTGCCGGTGGCAGCTATGTCGTCGTGCAGAAGTATCTGCACGACCTGCAGGCATGGAACGCGGTACCGACCGGCGAACAGGAAGCGATCGTCGGCCGCACCAAGATCGACAATGTCGAAATCGACGATGACGGCGCCCCGCGCAAGTCGCACAAGTCGCTCGCGACGATC
>Ga0247822_10001595_pt1 | contig 14003 bp, 6 predicted proteins | sample 13C_Cellulose_Da_FD_192423 | JGI IMG/M metagenome (GOLD analysis project Ga0247822, IMG submission 192423) | Soil microbial communities from agricultural site in Penn Yan, New York, United States - 13C_Cellulose_Day30 | ecosystem: Environmental > Terrestrial > Soil > Agricultural land | place...
CAATCTGACCGACATTTTGCCGTCCGGTGACCGGGAGTTCTTTCCCGGTCGCCGTATTAGGTTTCGCCACCGCGTGCCGTACCAAGAGCGGAGGCAGTCTACGCAAGTTCTCGCGTTCCACCCGTCAACCGGGGTCCGTCCCCTGCTTCGAGTCGAGGAAATGCTCATGGGAGCGGACTTGAGTCTCTGCCCGCCACCCGGCCATCTCGAGCGGCTGTTGGCGGAGCGACTCGACGGCCCGGAACGAGACTCGGTCGAGAGCCACGTCGAGTCCTGCGCCGAGTGTCAGAGCCGGCTCGACCAACTCATCGGCACGCCCCCCACCCCGTCTGCCTCCCGGACCGACGGCTTCCCGGGCGGCGTGCTCGCCGAGCCGAGCGGTGAGTTCCTCGACCGGCTGAGGCGGCTGCCGTCGCCGGCGGGGGGGCCGCCGGTCATGGTGGCCGCGGACTGGCTGGAGAACGGGCGGCTCGGCCAGTACGAGATCCTCGGCAAGCTCGGCAAGGGAGGCATGGGGGCGGTGTACCGGGCCCGGCACGTCGAACTCGGCCGGGATGTCGCCCTCAAAGTGTTGCCGACCGCGCAGGTGTGCGAGGCCAACGTCGCCCGGTTCAAGCACGAGGTGCGGGCCATCGGCCGGCTCGAGCACCCGAACATCGTCGCAGCCCACGACGCCGGTTGGCACGGCAACGTGCATTACCTCGTGATGTCATTCGTGGATGGCATCGACCTGGGCCGGCTGGTCGAGCGCCGCGGCCCGCTGCCGATTGCCGACGCCTGCGAGCTGGCCCGACAGGCGGCGCTCGGGCTGCAGCACGCCTTCGAGCGCGGGCTGGTCCACCGGGACGTCAAGCCGCAGAACCTGATGCTCGCCCGGGACGGGGCGGTCAAGGTGCTCGACCTCGGGTTGGCCCGATCGTTCGCGGATGCCACCGCGGAGACCCTGACCGCGACCGGGGCGCTACTGGGCACGGCCGACTACCTGGCCCCCGAGCAGTGGGACAGCCCCCACACCGTGGACACCCGGGCCGACATCTACGGTCTCGGCTGCACCTTGTACCACTTGATTGCGGGGCACCCCCCGTTCGGCGGCGAGTTGTACAAGACGGTGCTGATGAAGATGCAGGCACACCAGGAAGTGTCGCCGCCGCCGGTCACGGAATCCCGCCACGACACGCCGGTCGGGCTGGCTGCCATCCTGGAGCGAATGTTGGCCAAGGACCCGGTCGACCGGTTCGCATCGCCAGCCGAGGTCGCCGAGGCCCTGCGGCCGTTCGCGGAAGGGGCCGACCTTACGCGTCTGCTCGATACCGACGAGATCACACCCGCAGAGGAATCCGCCGCTGCGACGCCCGGCCCGGCCAAATTGAAGACGGCCCCCGGCCGCAACCGACCGGCCCACTCGCGCCGCCGGTACGGGCTTGCCGCCGCCGGCGTCGGCCTGTCGGTCCTCGTCGCCTGGCTCCTGTGGCAGGGACTCGGAGGGCGACCCGGTTCGGACGCAAAGCCGCTGACCGTGAACGAACTGCGTGTGACCCACTACCGCGACAAGGGCGAGACGCTCCTGGGCGAGTTGCGGACCGGCACCGCGGCCGTCCGCCTGAACGACGGGGTGCAGGTCGCCGCGGGGTTGACGACACCCGCGTATTACTACCTGATCGCCTTCAACCCCGAGGGGAGCGCGGCCGGACTCGAACAATTGTGCCAGCCCGAGGGCAAGGACGGCGACGGGTCGAAGACCACCCGGCCGGAGAAGCGTGCGGAGGTCAAGTACCCCCGGGACGACGGCTTGTTCGCCGTTGACGCCGCCGGGCTTCAGGTGTTCGTGCTCGCCGCCTCGACGAAGCCGCTCCCGCCGTACGGCGAGTGGCGGGCCAGGACCGGCGCGATCCCCTGGACCGGGGTGAACGACGGCGGGGACTCGTGCTGGCACTTCGACGGCCGGGAGTACACACGGTTTCGTCTCAAGGGGCGGGGAAGGCTGGAGCCGAGGGAAGGCGCGCCGAAGCCGCTGCGGGAGTTGTGTGACTGGTTCCAGGGCCGGCCAGAGTTCGAGGCGGTGCAGGTCTTCGCCTTCCCCGTGGCCGGCGCCGGGGGATGACCTCGCCGCAGGAGGGCTGCCGATGAGACGCCTCGCCCTGCCGTCCGCGCTGGCGGTCGGCGTACTGACGCTTTCCCTGCGCGGATCGCCCGTTCCCGATCAAGAGAGGAAGCCCGCCGAGGCCCCCCCGCCGCGGCCGCTCACCGATTCGGGCGTCGAACACGCCCGCCAGTTCGCGAAGTCCCTCGACTCGTGGGGCGCCGTCTGTGGCGGTGGCGCCGGCCTTGCCTGCTCCCAGCAGCTCTACGCGAAGTATGGCGGACTCTGGAGTGCGGGTCGGTTCGCCGAAGCCCGGGACCTGGTCCGCGCCCTCCTGGCCGTCAGCACGCACGTGCACGGAGCGGACCACTTCGAAACGCGCAACTACCGGACGCTGCTGAAGTCCCTGGAGCATGTCGCCGCCCTGCCCGACGCCGCCCGGGCCGAGTACGTCGAGACGAACAAGCAGGGCGACGAGGTGGCCGCGCTGGTGCGGGACGGCAAGTACCCCGAGGCGATCCGGCTGTCGCAGCAGCTCCTGGACGTCCGCCGGCGTCTGCTCCGCCCGGACGACCTCGCGGTGTACGTCAACCACCACGCGACCCTCTTGTACTCCGCGACCCGGTACGCCGACGCCGAGCCGCTCTTCAAGGAGGCCCTGGAAATCACACAGCGGGTCGCTGGCGCGGACCACCCGGCCACGGCGGCGGTCCGCGGCAACCTCGCCATGACGCTGGACAAGCTGGACCGGTACTCCGACGCCCGGCCGCTGTACGACGAGGCCGTGGAGGTCTGCACCCGGCTGCGGGGTAAGGACCACCCGGACACCGCCGTGGCCTTCAACAACCTGGCCACCCACCTCGACGGCCAGGGCAAGCACGCCGACGCCGAGGCGATCCTGCGACGGGTGCTGAAGACGACGTGCCGGGCGGAGGGCGAGCACAGCCCGCGGGCTCTGACCGCCCGCAACAACCTGGCTTACAACCTCGACCATCAGGGCCGGTACGAGGACGCCGAGCGACTCTACCGCGAGGTGCTAGACGGCTGGCTGGAGCCGCCAGCCGAGAAGTACCTGCCGGCCGTCGCCTCCCCACCGGCACAGGCCGCGCGGCGGCTGTGGCGGCAAAACCACCCGGAGGCGGCCCACGCCTACAACAACCTGGCCGTCTGCCTCGACAACCAGGGCCGGTACGCCGACGCCGAGCCGCTGTACCGGCAGGCGCTCGCCGTCTACCAGGCGCTCGACGGGCACAGCCTCCTCGCGGCCATGACGTGCAGCAGCCTGGCCGTGACCCTGAACAACCAGGGACGGCACGCCGAGGCCGACCTGCTCTACGGGAAAGCCCTTCAGATCTATGACGCCGTGACGAAGGGTAAGAAGGGCCGGAGCATGGCCCGGGTGCTCAACAACCGGGCGGCGAACCTGGTTGCCCAGGAGAAGTACGCCGAGGCCCGGAAGCTTCACGAGGAAGCACTGGCGGTCTTCCGGGAACTGCTCGGCAAGGACCACGCAGACGTCGCCGTCAGTTGCAGCAACCTGGCTTCCACGCTCAGTAAGCAGGAGAAGCACGCCGAGGCCGAGTTGCTCTTCCGGGAGGCGCTGGAGATCCACGATCGGACGCTCGGCGCGGACCACCCCCACACGACCGCCGCCCGCATCAACCTGGCCGTCAACCTCCACCAACAGGGGAAGCTCGCCGAGGCCGGCACGATGCTCGAAGCGGGGCTCGGCCTGCACCGCCGCCGGCTGGGCGAGGGGCACCCGAGCACGGCGAGCGCCTACAAACACCTGATCATCAACACCTGGGCACGGGGCGACTACGCGAGAGTTGAAGAGCTTGGGCTGGTCGCCGTCGCCAGCTTCGAGGCGGCACGGCGGCGCATCAGCTTCGCCGGCCTGGGCCGCGTCAGCAGCTCGGACGAGTTCTCCCCGCTACGCCACCTGTGCGCCGTGGCCGCCCGCACCGGACGGCCGGCCGCGGCCTGGAACTACCTGGAGACCAGCCTGGCCCGGGGCCTGCTCGACGACCTCGCGCCGCGTGCCCTGACCGCCGAGGAGCGCGCCGCCGAACAAGGGCTACTCCTGCAACTGGAACGCCTCGACCGGCGGCTCGGCTCGCTGCCGGAAGGCCCCCAGGTCACGGCCGAGGTCCGGAAGAAGGTCGAGGAGGTCCGCCGCGAGCGCGACGCGGCGCAGGCGCAGCTCGTCCGCCTACAGGCGGAGCTGGCGGCCCGGCACGGCGTGGCGGCCGGCCAGGTGTATGACCTGTCCCGCGTCCAGGGGCGGATGCGGCCGGACGAGGCCCTGCTGGCCTGGGTGGACATTCCGGCCGATCCGAAGGCCGCCGACCTGAACGGCGAGCACTGGGCTTGTGTGGTGCGGCACCGCGGTCTGCCGGTCTGGGTGCGGCTGCCGGGCCGCGGCCCCGGCGGCGCCTGGACGGACGAGGACGACCGGCTCGCGGACCGCGTCCGCCGCGACTTCGCCGCCCGCCCCGCCGACCCGCGGGCGGGGTGGAAGGGCCTCGCCGGGGACCTCGGCCGGCAGCGTCTGACGCCGCTGGAGAAACCGCTAGAGGGGGTTCGGCACTTGGTCGTGCTGCCGTCCGCCCGGCTGGCGGGCATCCCGGTGGAGACGTTAGCCGACCGGTTCACCGTCAGCTACGCCCCCTCGGGGACCATGTTCGCCTGGCTGCAAGAGAAGCCGCGCGTGGCCGGCAGCGAGCCGCCCGCCGTCAGCCTCCTCGGGCTCGGGGATCCGGTCTTCAAGCCAGCGCGGGGCGGCACGGACCGCGGCGAGTCGTTCGAACGGCTGGAGGGGACCGGCCACGAACTCTCGGGCGTCGCCAGAGTCTTCCCCAAGGCCGAACTGCTCAAGGGGCCGGAGGCCAGCGAGCGGAACCTGGATCTGTTGGTGGCCGACGGCCGCCTGGGGCGGTTCCGATACCTGCACTTCGCCACGCACGGCGTTGTTGACGACCAGCGGCCGCTGCGGTCCGCCCTCATCCTGGCACGGGATGCGCTCCCCGACCCGCTGGAGCGGGTGCTGCACGGGAAGGAAGTCTACGACGGCCGCCTGACGGCCGAACGAATCTTGCGACGGTGGAAGCTCGACGCCGAGTTGGTGACGCTCAGTGCCTGCCGGACCGGGCTGGGGCAGTACAGCGGCGGGGAGGGCTACGTCGGCTTCTCCCAGGCCCTGTTCCTCGCCGGCGCGCGGAGCCTGGTGCTGAGCCTGTGGGAGGTGGACGACGCGGCGACGGCGCTTTTGATGACCCGGTTCTACGAGAACCTGATCGGCACGCCCGAGGGGGCGGTCCGGCCGATGCCCAAGGCCGAGGCGCTGGCCGAGGCGAAGCGTTGGCTCCGCGGCCTGGGCCCCGATGAGGTGCAGCAGCTCACCAAGGATCTGCCGACGCGGGGGACCCGGGGCAAGATCGTGAAGAAGACCGCGGCCGCGGCGGCGGTCCCGAGTTACGAGCACCCGTACTACTGGTCGGGGTTCGTCCTGGTCGGCGACCCGCGGTAATTGTCGGGGCCACTCAAGCACATCTCGGGTCGATGGGTTGTTTTCCCCAGCCCGGAGCGCAAGCGACGGGCGTAGCGTCGCCCGTCGCTTGCGCTCCGGGCTGGGGAAGAAAGCGCTACGCCGCCGTGACATCGTCGCTACGGCTCCGAGGCGTCCAGCTTCTGCAACTCCTCCCGGAGCATCTTCTGCACCTTGCTCCGGGCGACGAAGACCGTCGCCACCTTCATCCCCAGCGCCAGCGCCACCTCGGCCCCGGACTCGCCCCGCACCGCCGTTCGCTCGAACGCCTCCCACGTCCGCGGGGTGACGCGCGCCCGGATCCGGGCCGTCGCCTCGTCGAGCAGCTCCCGGTCGAACTCGTCCTCCAGCCGCCGGACCAGGTCCTCCCGGGCCTCGACCGTCTGGAGCAACTCCAGCACCTGGCTGCCGCCGGCCGCGGCGGTTCTGCGGGCGGAGCAGGAGTCGAGCCAGGCATGGCGGGTGACGGTCTTGAGCCACGCCCGGAAGCTCCGGGTCGGGTCGTACTCGAACGCTTGCATCTTGCCGGCGAGCTTCAGGAGGACGATCTGGGTCACGTCCTCGGCGTCGGCCTCCTGGAGCTTCCACTGCCGGCACCAGCCGTAGATCTTGCGGCCGTACCGGTCGGCGAACTGGACCCACGCGGCCTGGTCCGCGGGGACCTGCCGGAGCCTTGTCAGTAAGGAGGCGCTGGTATGGGTCTCCACAGCCCTCTCCGCCGCCATCCCGGATGATGCCTCCGCATTCTGCGGAGCCGCGTCCGTCCGAAGCAAGCGCAAAAAGCGACGCGGGCCGCCACGGAGGGTGGCCCAACGACGCGCGCGATGTCTCGGGGGCGTCCTACCGACCGGTCATGGTGTACGCCGCCCAGAAGAACGGGTGCGCGGCGGCATTCGTCTCCCGCCGCCGGCGGACCACCTCCAACTGGGCCTGCCGCAGCGCCGCCCCGGTCGGCTGTCCCCCGGCCTGGAGGTCGAAGCAGCGGGCCATCAGCCGGGCTGACTCCAGGTCCGGCACCTGCCAGAGGGTACTCATCACCTTCTCCGCGCCGGCCGCCAGGAACGCCTGCCGCAGGCCGCCGACCCCTTCGCCGTCGCGGACTTCGCCGAGGCCCGTCTCGCAGGCGCTGAGCACCACCAGCTCGCACCCGCGGAGGTCCAGCCCGAGTACGTCCAGGCCGGTCAGCACGCCGTCGTCGCCGCCGGACTCCGGCTCCCGGTTGCATCCGGCCAGCAGCACACCGGACCGGCGGAGCGGGTTCACCGCCTCGTCCCCGGCCGTCAGCGGAAGCGTCAGCGCCGCGTACCAGTTCATGCCGGTGGACTGGTGTTTTGGCTCCGGTGGCAGGTAGAACCCGTGGGTGGCGAGCATCAGGACCCGCGGCCGGACGATTTGTTTCACCCCATGCTCGGTCGCCCGGTCGCCGGTCAGCACCGTCGGCTCGCGGGCAGCGAGTGCGGCCAGCTTCGGGGCCACCGCCTTCGCCTCCACCGCCGTCCCCGGCAGCCGGCCGACGCGGCCGAGCAGGGACGCCACTCCACGCCCGCCCGATGGGGCGACGGCCAGGGTCCGCGGCCGGCCGGTTCCTGCGTCGAAGTCCGGGTCGGCCACGATCACGCAGTCTCTCGCCGTGTCCACGGGCGTGCGGGGGAGCAGCTCCCGGCCGCTGGTCACGTATCGCACGTCTACCGACTCGGTGAGGTACTTGCCGTCGGCCGTCGGCAGGGCGGCCCACGGGTACAGCCACAGCTCGCCGTCCGGGGCGACGTACCATGTCGTCACCGACCCGGCCGCGGCCCGCAGCGGCTCCAGCACCAGCCTCGACAGGTCGGCCGCGGCGTCGCGGAGCTTCTTCTCCGCGGTCGGCTCGCCGTCGGAGCGAATCGTCGTGGGGGCGTCGGCGATCGCCTTCCGGGCCGCCGCCACGGCCGCGTCGATCTTGTCCGCCGGGCCGAGATCGATCACCTTCGTGGCGCCGGCCTTCCCCGTCACCCACGCGACGTAGCGGGCCGGCTGCCGTTCGGCGAGCTGGCCGAGGCCGACCCGGTAGCCATCGAGGCGGACCACGTCGATGAACACGGCCCCGGCGGGGAGTAAGGCTTGAAGAGCGGCGAGCGGCACCCACGGGTCGGCCGGCCGCTTGCGGCCGTTCGCCGCCGGTGTGATGGCGATGCCAGCGGCTTGGCGGCGGAGGTTGAGAGTCGCCCGAACCGGCGGCCTGTCGGCGGCCCCCGTGCCGCGGACGGCGGCCGCCAGAGCCTCGTGCGACACCGCCTTGCCGTTGAGCGCCCACTCGGCCGTGCGGGCGGCGACGGTCGCGTCGGTCGCGTGGGCCGGGCCGAGGTTCAGCGCGAGGTGCAGGTTCGTACGGTCGAACTTCTCCAGGACGAACAACTGTTCCCGTTCGCTCAGCCCCGGCAGGGCCTCGGCCAGGAAGCGCCGGACTGCCCGCCGCGCGGCGTCGAACTCGGCGACCGCGCCCGGCACGTCCCCGGCCGATGCGTACACGAACCCGGCGTTGTGCCGGGCCAGCCAGCAGAGCGGGTCGTCGAACGGGTAGAGCGCCTCGACCCTCTTCACCGCCTCGATCGAGCGGCGGGCGTATTCCTTCGCCGCCTTCGCATCCCCGGCCAAGACGCTCCGAAGTGCCAGGTTGGACGACAACCGAACTACCAGCATCGGGTCGGACCCGGCACCCCGATCGAGCGCATCGCGAACCAGCGCCTCGGCCTCGGCCGTTCGACCGAGTTGTTGCTTCACGTCGGCCAGGAGTTCCAGCGAGGCCAGCGTCGCCGGGTGATTCGGGCCGAGGGTCTTCTCGCGGCCGGCGAGGGAGGCAGTCAGCAGCCGGTCGGCGTCGGCGAACTTCCGCCCGGCCACCTGGAGCAACGCGGTGTTGTACGCCCAGCTCGAGGTGAGCGGGTGGTCGGTTCCGAACCGATCAGTGGCAGCCTTCAGAGCGGCGGCGTACAGCGGCCCGGCGGCGGCCAGCCGTCCGGTCTCCCGGTACAGCTCGGCGGTCGCGTGGTCGAGCCGGCGGAGGGCGAACGGGTCAGCCCGCTTGTTCCCCTCCAGCGATTTGCGGGCCTCGGCAAGCAGCCGCTCGGCGGACTCGTGCTCGCCCTGCTCGGTCAGGCAGACGGCCAGTTCCCGGCGGGTGTCGGCGGCCCGCGGGTGGGTCTTGCCGAACCGGGCGTCGGTCGCCACCTTCGCCTTGCGGTACAGCCGCTCGGCGTCGTCGAGCTGACCACTTGCTCGGAACACGTCGGCCAGCAGCGACCACGCGGCGACGGTGTCCGGGTGGCCGGCTTCCAGCTTCGCCTCGCGGATGGCGATCGCCCTCTTGTAGGCGGCCTCGGCGTCCGGGTACTTGACCTGGTCCTTGAGCGCGTGGCCGAGGCGGACGAGGCAGCCGGCCACCGCCGGGTCGTCCTTGCCGACGGCCTTCTCCAGCCGGGCCAGCGTCTCGCCGGCCAGCTTCACGGCCTCGGCCGGCCGGCCCTGACTGCGGTACGCTTCGGCCAGCATGTTCCGGGACACGAAGGCGTGCGGGTGGTCGCCGTACCCGCCGGCCTCGAAGATGCGAATGGCTTCTTTGAGCCGCTCCTCAGCCCCCTTCGTGTCGCCGCCGTCGAGCAGTACGCCGGCCAGGTTGTTCAGGCTCACCGCCACCGTCGGGTCGTTCGGCCCGGCCGTCTTCTTCTTGGCGGCAAGCGCCTGGCGGAACAGGTCGGCGGCCTCCGCGTTGCGGCCCTCCTGCGAGTAGAAGGTGGCGAGGTTGTGCTGCCCCTGGCCGTACATCGGGTGGCCGGTCCCGGCCTTGTCGGCGACCAGCTTCAGCCCGGACTGGTACAGCCGCTCGGCCTCTTCCCCGCGGCCGGTGGCGGCGTACACGGCCGCGAGGTTGTGCATGAGCTGGGCGGTGTCCGGCGAGTCCGGCCGGAGCTTGCGGAAGACACCGAGGCTGTGCTCGTACAGCGGGCCGGCTTCCCGCACCCGGCCGGAGAGCTTGTACGCCAGGGCCACCCGGTTGACCGCCGCGGCCGCCGGGATCGAGTCCTTGCCGGACCGGGCGATCTGCACCCGCGCCAGCCGCTCGGCCACGGGCACACACTCGGCGTACCGGCCGGCCTTGAACAACATCTCGAAATGCTCGTCGAGGACATCCGCGACGGGCTGACTGTTCTCCCCGGCGGCGGACGCGGCCCGGTCAGCGGCCTGGGCGTACAGCTTGGAGGCTGCCTCGATTTGCTTTTGCTTGCGCAGCTCCCGGGCCTGCTTGACCAGGGAAGCCGGATCCTGCTGAGCGACCACCGTCGCCGGAAGTACGAGCAGGCCGACGATCACCAGCACGCAACACCGACGCATGACAGACCTCCGTTCGCGCGGCCGAACTCCTTGGCGTGCGGCGGACGCTCTTCAGCCCGAAGGGCTGGGAGTCCTCAGCCCAGGGCGCAGCCCTGGGATGGCGATCCCACCACGCCCCAGCCTGAAGGGCTGGGACAAGGCGGCGTGTCCCAGCCCTTCAGGCTGGGGCGTGCGGGGCGCCCGGAACCCGGGGCGTTGCCCCGGGCTGAGAACTCCCACCCCTTCGGGGTGAAGACCAAACCCCCGATACTGAGAACTTCGACCGAACAACCTCCGATTACTTCGCCTTGTAGTAGACCACCGTCAGCGTCATGACCGGGGTCGGGGCCGGGGTGAACTTCACCACCTGCACCTTCCCCTCCACCTGCGCCCCCTCGGCGATCAGCCCTCGGTTGGCGTCCTCCAGGAGCTTCGCCTTCAGGGAGTCGAAGCTCTTCGATGGCACGTTCGGCAGCTTTGCGGCGGCGACAGCGGTCTTCTCCGCGGCGTTGTCCGCGAGGTCGGGTGCCGGCTCCTTCCCCTCAGCGAACACGGTCACCGTCACGGTCCCGACGTCCGCCCCGTAGTTCACCTCCCGCACCTTCGACTCGGGGGCCGACAGCACCCGGAACGTCTCGACCCGGTCGGTCCCGAGTTGATACCCGTTGACGGTGACGGCTTCCCCGGGGCTGGTCAGCACCCACATCCGGCACTTGACGTCCGGCAGCCGTTGCTTGTCGAGCGTGTTCTCCCCGTTCACCTTGAGCACGACCCCGAACCGGCGGGGGGTGCCGTCCTTGGTGATTGCGAACTCGACCGTCTGCCCCTCGGCCGGCTCGGGGACGAACGCCTTGCCGTCCCGGACCTCGATCGGCACCGGCTTGCCGCCGTACCGGACGGTCAGCTTGACCGGGGCGTTCGGGTCGCTGACCGGGTGCTTGTCGGTCTTCTGGTCGCGCACGTCCGCCGCCGCCTGGAGGGCGTCCTTGTCCTTCGGCAGGTCGGCCGGCGGCGCATCGGCCTTAGCCTTGCCGGACTCGACCTTGCCGCCGTCGAACGCCCCGCGGAGGGTGAAGCTCTCGCCCAACTCGACCAGCGTGCCGGCCCGGTTGGCGACGGTCGCGTCCGCGACGCCCGGTACCGGCCTCAGCGCGCCCGCCGTCCGGTCGAAGACGAGGAAGCTGACGGTCAGCGCCTTCAGGTCCTTGCTCACGCCGACCAGCCCGGTCAGGAAGGCGTCCGGGGATACCCGCACGTTCGGATCGCCCCAGGCGAGCTTGTACTTCGCCCCGAGCAGGACCTTCCGGCCATCGGGGGTGCGGTGGTTGGCTCCCGGTGTCCTTGCGGCTACCGCGGAAGCGTCCTCGATCAGCTCGACCGGCTTCCGCGGGTCGTTGGCCAGCACCAGCGCCACCTCCAGCCGGCGGGCGAGTAGCGAGTTGATCGTCCCGAGGTTGTCGGAGAGGTCGCCACCCTCCTTGGCCCCCAGGAACTTGAGCACGCCGACCGTCTTGTACCCGCTCTGCTGGCAGTGCCGGACCAGGCCCTTCGCTCGGTCGAGCATCACCTCTTCCAGATCGGCCCCGCGGGCCGGCGCGACGACGGCGAGGGCGGCGAGGGCGAACGCGGTGCGGATCATGACCAACTCCTATCTCGTAGGGTGGGTCGAGTCTTCGAGGCCCACCATTGCGCAACGGTGGGCCTCGAAGACTCGACCCACCCTACAAGGCGTCAGCGGGTTTCGATCTCGATCGTCTTCTTGAGCACCGCGGCGGCATCGGCGGTCAGCTTGGCCCGACCGCCCTCGGCCGTGAGCTTGTAGAAACGGTGGACTACCCTGTCCGTCACGCCGTTGCCCCGGAGCAACTCGGCCGGCGGGAGCGGGTCATGGCTGGCGAACAGCGTGACCTGCTCCTTGCCGAGGCTCCCCCGGACCTTGACCGCCTCGCCGTCGGCCGGCGGGAACCGGAACGACTTCCCCGGCGCGATCAAGACCGGCTTCGGGGTGAGCAGCACCTTCTCCCCGCGGGTGCTCGTGCCGACCAACTCGGCGTGGACCGGCTTGAGGGACTTGTTGGTGATGGTTACCACCAGCTCGTCGCCCGGCTCGAACTGGTTGTTCGGCTTGTTCGTCTTCAGCTCGACATCCACACCGAGTGTGCCGGCCGGGTGGTCCCGCCGCAGCACGCCGTCCACCGGGACGAGCGGGGTGCCGAGGCCCAGGCCGCGGACGGCCTGGTCGTAGTTGTCCTCCCAGGCGTCGCGGCGGACCACGCCGCCCGAGGCCAGCGGGCCCAGCCCCAGCCCGGCGAACTGCGGCGTCCTGTAGGCGGCGGTCAGCTTCGACCCGTCGGCCAGCCCTAGCTCGGAGGCGGCCGCGGCGGCGGAGAGCGGGTCGTCCAGGAAACCTGTCGTCACCGGGATCAGCGGCTCCCGGTCCGGTGGCTCGCCGAGTAGTCGCTTCATCGCCGCGTGGAATACCTCCCGGTCGTCCTTTACCAGGGCGTCCAGGTCGGACTGCGGCGGGTACAGGTCGAGGGTTCGCTGTCGGTCGAACCCCGGCTTGCCCGGCAGCGCCTCCACCGCGGGGCGAACCGTGTCGGCGAATTCCTTGATCCCCTGGTCGTGACAGCGGACGCATCCCAGCCCGTTGCGGACGGTCTTGTCGGCTGCGAACTTATCCACCACGATGTCGGTCGGGGCGGCGTCGAGTCGCTGCCCGCGGCCGTCGGCGACGTAGTACCCTTGCAGCCCGTTGGGCAGCCGGTAGATCATCTCCCCGCCGCTGGCCTGGAACGTGACCGGGTCCTTGAACACGTTCTCCGGCCCCTTGCTGGTGCGGAAGTCGAAGCTCTTCCAGTACATCCCGTGCCGGCTCGGGTGCCGCTCCACCACCCGGTTGTTCCGGCTCACCCCGGACACCGTCATCCCGGCCCGCTTCGCCGTCCGGTGCTCCAGGTTGAAGTCGGCGTCCACCCCGAGTTCCTTCTCCAGCTCGGCCACGGTGAACGGCAGTTGCAGGAAGTCCTCGTACAGCGGGGGCTGCGTGACGACGCTACAGAACCAGTCGGCCCGCAGGTACGGGATCGGCCGGACCTGCTCTGCCGGGGCGAGGAACTCCTCGGCCAGCCGGTCGAACGTCTCCGAGTCCTCGTAGGCGACCGCGTACGGGTACTCCAGCAGGGCCAGGTCGAACACGGTGATGCTGCTCGCGGACTTCTTGTCGCCGGCGACGACCTGGAACGGTTTGCGGTGCCAGCCCAGCTCGCGGACGTCCACGACGAACACCGTGTCGGCCGGGGCGTCGATCGACCTCGGACGGACCAGCCGCGGCTCCCGGGAGAGGTGGTTGATCGCCTTGGCCAGGGCGTGCCAGTGGTCGGCGAGTTTGTCGGGGGTGGCCCCGGCGGTGAGCACGTGGTTGATCGAGAAGAACCGCAGGAACGGCCGGTCACCCGCCGGCGTGGCCCGGACGTGGGCGAGGATCTGCTTGAGCACGTAGTCCACCCCGGCGACGTCCTTGAGCGGCTTGTCCTTCTCCTTTACCGGCTCCGGCGGAGGCGGGGCGTCCGCGGGGAACGGCGGGGCGCCTGCGGCGATCCACTTGCGGACCGCGTCGACCTGTTCGGCGGTGAGCGGCGGTCGGCCCTTTGGCGGCATGACCGTCTCGTCCGTCGCGCTGATGTGCTGGTAGACGATCGAGTCGTCCGGCTTGCCGGGGACGACCTTCTCCTTCTTGATCAGCCCGTCACGGTCGAGGACGTTCACCCCGGCGCGGGCCTTGGCCCCGTTGTGGCACTCGGCGCATCGGCCGCGGAAGACCTCCTTGGCCCGGGCGGCGAGTTCGGCCGGGTCGGCCGCGGCCGCCGGACCGGCGGCGAGCAGTGGGATGAACAGCGGTGCGAAGCGGCACATCGCGGGACCGGGGCTGAGGCCATCGGGCGATTCACCCGTTGGTACGCCCCGCGTGGCAGGAACCTAATGCGAGAGGTTCATTCTTGGCGAACGGCAAGCCGAAGGGGTACTCGC
>Ga0247822_10001597_pt1 | contig 13992 bp, 8 predicted proteins | sample 13C_Cellulose_Da_FD_192423 | JGI IMG/M metagenome (GOLD analysis project Ga0247822, IMG submission 192423) | Soil microbial communities from agricultural site in Penn Yan, New York, United States - 13C_Cellulose_Day30 | ecosystem: Environmental > Terrestrial > Soil > Agricultural land | place...
GCCGTGGCGCCCAGCCCTGGGCCGTCGCTCTCCAGGGTGAGGCGTCCCCCCAGCATCCTCGCCGCAAGCGCGCTCGAGTGCAGGCCCAGGCCATGTCCGCCCGCCCGGGTGGTGAAGCCCTGGGTGAAGAGCCGCTCCCGCACCTCCGGCGCGATGCCGATGCCATTGTCCACCACGTGGATGCGGGCTTTGCCTCCGTCCACCTCCAGCCGCAGGTGCAGGTTCCGGTCGCCCAGGGGCAGCGCGGCCATGGCGTTCTTCGCGTTGCTGATCAGGTTGATGAGGATCTGCAGCAGCTTGTGCTTGTCCACCCGGACCCGGCAGTCCGCGGCGAGCGCACGGACGACGTTGATGCCATGGCGCTTGAGCGCGGGCATCTGGATGCTCAGCGCATCATCGACCAGGAGCGCCAGCTCGCACTCCTCGGTGAGGAGCGTGCTGCGGGCATAGGTCTGCTGGAGCTGGACAATGGCCCGGATGTGCTCGATGTGCTTCGTCATCGCCGACATGCCCTCCTGGAGCGTTGCATGCTCACGGGAGAGCTCGTCGGAGAGCGCGGTGAGGTATTCCGGGATCCGGGCGCCCCGGGGATCCCGCGTGAGGAATTCCACCAGCGTGCCGCGGTGCTCCTCGAACAGGGTAGAGAGCTGCTTCAGCCGCCCCGTGCGTGAGGCGCCCAGCGTCTGGTTCATCACCTGGACATTGACGATGGCGCTCGTCAGCACGTTGCCCACGTTGTGCAGCACATTCGTTGCCACCTCGGCCATGCCCGCCGAGCGCGCCGTCTCCACCAGCTGCGTCTGGGCCTGTCGCAGCTCGCGCGTGCGCTCCTCCACCCGCTTCTCCAGCTCGTCATTGGCCTGGCGCAGGGCCGCCCTGGCCCGCTGCACGTCGGCGTAGAGCCGCGCGTTCTCGATCGAGATGGCCGCCTGCGAGGCGATGTGCCCCAGCAGCGAGCTGCGCGCCGGGGAGAAGGCATTGGTGGTCAGGCTGTTCTCCAGGTAGAGCACGCCGCGGAACTCCTGCTGGCGCAGCAGCGGCAGGCAGAGCACGGAGCGGACCTGTCCGCGCGCGAGCCACGCATCGGCCGCGAAGGGGTGGGGCTGGGCCGCATCGCCGATGAGCACCTGCTCTTGCGCCCGCTTGACGTAGGAGATGAGCGTCCAGGGCAGGGACTCTTCCTGCGAGCCCGTGGCGTCCTCGGGCAATGTGCCCGAGATGGCCATGACGGAGAGCTTGTCGCCCTGCGGGAGCAGCAGGGCCCCGCGCTGTGCGCCAGCGCTCTCGATGGCCACCTGCAGCAGGGTGTGGGCCAGCCGCTCGAGGACGATCTCCCCGGAGATGGCCTGCTGGGCCTTCACCACGGTGAGCGCATCAATCTGCGTGGAGTTCGTGTCGGTGCCGGTCTCGTCGTTGGACCTCAAGGAGGCCACCTGCGGCCAGCGCTCCTCCAGCTGCTTCACCTTCCCCTGCGCGCCCCAGCGCTGGTACGCCTCGCGGGCCTTGCGCGCGTAGGCCTCCGCGAGGGTGGGCATCCGCCGCTCGGACCAGAAGCGCGCGGCGAGCTCGCAGGCAAGGCCCGCGTGCTGGACGAAGCCGTGCTCGCGGGACACCTGGAGCGCTTCCTCATAGGCGCGGAAGGCCTCCGCCTCACGGCCGGTGATCCGGGCCAGCTCCGCGAAGGCCAGCCGCTCGGGTGCTCGGAAGTTCTCGGGGCAGAAGCCCGCCCACTCCGCGAGCTGCTGATGGGACTTGCGGATGGACTCGAGGGCGGGGCCCTGCTCCGCGGGAGTCATCCGCTCGTAGCAGGCCGCCAGGGTCACCGCGCTGTAGAAGGCGACCTCCGTGAGCTGGAAGCGGCCCCGCCAGGTCCAGCTCAGCTCCATCGTCTTGGCCTCGGCCTGGCGTGCCTCGTCGTATGCGCCGCACATGTAGCGCGACTTCATCTTGGTCAGCCAGTAACCGCACCGCGTGATGGCCGCGCGCTCGGGCGTCATCGTGGCCTCGAAAGCCTCCTCGCCGAACCCGTCGCCGCTCATCGAGTGGAACGACGGCGTGAGGCCTCGCATCTGCTGAACAAAGCGCTGGGAGTACAGGACGATGTCCCGCACGTCCCAGAACCTGGCCTTGGTCGTGAAGTCCAGGCGCGCGACCGATTCCTGATAGACCTCCTCCAGCTCATGCCCCATGGCGATGCGGTGCATGACCAGGTTGCTGCAGCAGAAGCAGGCGATCTGGTAGTCACTGGCCTGGAGCGCATAGTGGAAGGCCTTGCGCAGGTGCTCGACCGCGACGGTGAAGGGCTGGGTCCAGGAGCTGATCACCCCCATGCCGTAGTGACCCTTGCTCCGGAGTCCGGAACCCCCGTAGCGCTCGGCGAGATCGTTGGCGAGCTGGCCGAACGCGAGGCCCTCCCGGTAGCGCTTGAAGGCCCCTCCCAGGATGATTCCGTAGTTGGAGTACCCATGGACGGCGCCAGGTGTGTTGCCATGGCGCAGGCTGAGGGCGGCCATCTTGCAGAGGTGGAGCGTGAAGAGGTGGGGGTTCGTCACGATCGCGGGCACGAACAAGGCGGCCAGCAGGCTCAGCACAGCCTCCTTGTCCGGATCGCTCATGCGCGGCAGCTCGAGGAGGCTCGGGATGGGGCGGTCCCCCACGAGCTGCCACACCTCCTCATTGGCCTCCACGACGTCCTCCCAAGAAGGGCTCGGTGGCAGGTGCATGCCCATCAGCGCCAGACCCTCCAGGAGGTTGTCGCGGGCGGAGATGTTGTCGCCAGCGGTGACGAGCAGGTCATTCCTCAGCCGGTAGACGGCCGCCAGCTCCAAGCGGGTGCGGGCCCTTGGCCGGAGCACCTCCATCAGCCGGCGCGTCTCCGCGCTGTTGCCGCTCATGAACTCGCAGCGCGCTTGATCCCGCAGGAGCTTGAACGCCAGCTCCGGAGTTGTCTCCCAGCGATCTTCCGGGAGGAACTGGAAGGCCATGGCGAAGTAGTTGGCGGCCGAGCGGAACGCCGTCGAGGCCTGGGCCCTGGCGCCCGCCTCGGCGTTCAGGCGTGAGGCACGCTGGCGCTCAGCGGGCTCGTGGATCAGCTCGGCCCCGGCGTTGAGCTGGCTCACCACGTCGAAGAGGTTCGCCTGCACCTCCTCTGCAGGGAGGCTCTCCAGCAGCAGGCGGCTGATGTGCAGGTGGACGGCCTTTCGCTCCGCCTCGGGGATGAGGGCGTAGGCCGCCTGCTGAATGCGATCGTGGAGGAAGCGGTACTTCTCCGGGCCCGCGCTCCCCAGCAGGCCCTCTTGAAGCGCGGGCTCCAGCCCCTGCTCCATCTCCGCTGGATCCTGCAGGTGGGAGATGAGGAGGAGGATCCGCAGCGGGAAGGTGTTTCCCACGCACGCCGCCAGCCGCAGCAGGTGCTGGGTCCGGGTGGGGAGCTGGCGCAGCTTGCCCACCATGAAGTCGACGACGTTGTCGGAGTAGCCCTTGTTGCGCACGCCCTCGGCGTCCCAGTGCCACGTGCCCTCGGCGGTGCGCACCAGCAGGCCGTCCTGGTTGAGCGTCAGCAGGAACTGGAGGAGGAAGAAGGGGTTGCCTCCCGTCTTCTCACGGGACAGCGCCGAGAGCGGCTCGACGAGCGGCGTGCCTGCACTGGGCAGCGTGTCGGAGACCAGCCGCCGGACATCTTCGAGGCTCAGCGGCTCGAGCTGTAGATCAAGGATCCGCCCACCCACCTTGCGCAGCTCCACGAGCGTCAGCGCCAGAGGGTGGGAGGGGCTCACCTCGTTGTCGCGATAGGCCCCGATCAGCAGCACCGGGGGCGCCTCGGGGTGGGTGAGCAGGTGTTGGAAGAGCTGGAGGCTGGCCCGATCGGCCCACTGGAGATCATCCAGGAAGAGGACGAGCGGGTGCTCGGGGGTGGCGAACACGCCGAGGAACCTGCGCACCACGCGGTTGAAGCGGAGCTGCGCCTCGGTGGCGGGCAGCTCCGGGACAGGGGGCTGCTTGCCGGTGATCAGCTCGAGCTGCGGCACCACCTCCACCAGCACCTGGCCCTGGCCCTCCCAGGCCTCGTGCAGGCGCTCGCGCCAGCGGGCCAGCTCCTCATCCGTGCCTGACAGCAGCTGTTGAGCCAGCCCGCGGATGGCCTGGGCCAGGGGTGCGTAGGGGATGTCCTGCTGGAACTGGGCGAACTTGCCGCTGAGGAAGAAGCCCCGTGCGCGCACCACCGGCTTGTGCAGCTCATGCACCACCGAGGACTTGCCAATGCCTGAGTAGCCGCTCACCAGGACGAGCTCTGGACTGCTGTCGCGCGTGACGCGCTCGAGGCTCTGGCGCAGGGCGGCCGCGTGCACATCTCGCCCGTACAGCCGCTGGGGGAGCTGGAAGCGCGAAGGGTGGTCATGGAGACCCGGCACGAAGTCCTCGCGCAGGCCCCGGCTCAGGCTCTCGCGGCACCGCTCGAGATCGAACCTCAGCCCCTCCGCGCTCTGGTAGCGCTCCTCCGCCATCTTGGCCAGCAGCTTGAGGATGATGGAGGACAGGACGGGCGGCAGGCCTGGGGCTCGCTCGATCGGAGGCTGGGGGGCCAGCGCCATATGGGCATGGAACCACTCGAGCGCGTCGCGCCCTTGGAAGGGGCGGGTGCCCGTGAGCAGCTCGTAGAGGGTGATGCCCAGCGAGTAGAGATCCGTGCGGTAGTCCACCGAGCGGTTCATGCGCCCGGTCTGCTCCGGAGACATGTACGCCAGCGTGCCCTCGATGACGGGGGTGTGGTGCGCGTCCACGTGCTCCACGAGCTGCAGGCTGGCGGACCCGAAGTCGATGAGGCGCGTCTCCCCAGACGGGGTGAGGATGATGTTGGAGGGCTTGATGTCCTTGTGGACGATGCCGCGGCGGTGGATCTCGGCCAGGGCCGAGGCCAGGGAGATGCCCAGATCCAGGACGCGCGTCACCTCGAGGGCTGTCCCGGTGAGCTCGGACAGGGGGGTGCCCTCGATCTCCTCGAGGAGCAGCATGGGCCGCTCGTGGATCTGCTCATGAGTATGGGCGTGCACGACACCGCGCACATCCCGCAGCCGCTGGAGGATGGCGAACTCACGGCGGTAGCGCTCGTGCTCGCGCGGGCCAGGCGAGGAGACCGCGGGCGTCTTCAGGATGAGGGGCAGTCCGTCCGAATCACGCACCGCGTGGAACAGCAGGTTGGCGCCGGTGATCTTGATGGTCTCGAGGAGCGTGTAACCTGGGATGTTGAGCATTCCGGAATGAGGCCTCGCTAAGGGAGCCGGCATGGGCCTGCCTCGATCACCACGGATGAGCCATGGGTGGGATCAGACGATGGGACCAGACTCACGCGAGCGGCGCAAGTGGCCGGAGTCAGAAGCCCCGAACGGGCATGTCCGGGGAGCGGTGCAGCCAGTTGTCCTGCGGATAGGTGGCGGTGGCGTCGATGAGGTGCACGGAGTAGGCGTGCCGGCTCTTGGGCGAGGTGTTGGCGCCGCTCTTGTGGGGCAGCAGCCCGTGGAGCACCACGAGGGTGCCCTTTTTGACCTCCAACGGGACGAAGCCCTCCTCGGGCACGGGCACCGGATCCATCACCCGGAACGCGGTGCCGCCGCCTGGGGCGCGCACGAAGCGCTTCTTCAGGCCCAGCGTGTGCCCGCCGGGCAGCGCCCACAGGCAGCCGTTCTCCAGCGTGGCGTCCTCCAGGGCGAACCAGAAGCCCAGGCAGGTGGCCGGATCCGTGTAGAGGAACGTGGAGTCCTGGTGGCTGTTCACTTCGCCGCCGATGTGGGGCTGCTTGAAGATGTACATCGACTGGATCAGCAGCGGCTGCTTCACACCCAGCTCGGTGGCCAGGGCCGCCAGCGAGGGTGTGCGGGAGAAGCGGTCGAAGAGCGGATCCAGATCGTGCAGCGCGTGGCCAAGCTTGTTGATCGACAGCGCCTTGTCCTGGCGCAGCGAGCCGTCCGGCCGGAAGGCGTTCTCCTCGAAGAAGAACCGGATCTTGTCTCCCGAGGACAGGAAGTACTCATCCGAGGTCCGCGTCTGCTCGTGGGTGGTGAAGATGGAGACCGTCTCGGGCTGGAAGCCCGCCACCAGCTCTTCGGCCCGCGCCTTCAAGGCATCGCAATCAGCCGCCGGTGCGAAGCCCGGCAGCACGAGGAACCCCTGTTGATTGAACTCATTGGCCCGGCTCATGTCCGCTCGCACGCGGCGGACCGTACCGCGAAGGCAGGCGAGGGTGGAGTGCTCAACACCGATCAGGACGGAAGTCGGGTGCTGGATGATTCAAGGCTGGGAAGCCACAGGCGACACCTGGGCCCATACGCTGAGTGTGATGGAGGGTGATCAATTTGAGTACCCGGTGTGACGGCGGCAGGTGCACATTGGTTTCACACGCAGTACCTCTTCCACGGAGTCCTGGCATCACGGGGGAGCGCCATGGGGGAAGTCCTTCCAGGAGCGGAAGTGGGCGTCGATCCCCCGACCGGGATCGTGGCACTCGTCTTTACCGAGGTGCCCGGTGCCGCGCGGCTCTGGGAGCAGTGCCCCGCGGCCATGCGCGAGGCGCTCGAGGTCCAGGACACGATCGTGCGCACGCTGCTGGACCGGTGCGCGGGCTACGAGGTGAAGACGCAGGGGGGCGCGTTCATGCTCGCGTTCTCCTCTCCGGTGGACGCGGTGCGCTGGTGCCTGGAGGCACAGGAGGCGCTGGTGCAGGCCCCCTGGCCCGCGGAGCTCCTGGCCCAGCCCGAGGCGGCGGAGGAGGTGGGGCCCCGAGGCCTGCTGCATCGGGGGCTGCGCGTCCGCATGGGAGTGCACTTCGGCGAGCCGGAGTGCCGCGTCGATGGGCGGACAGGCTGGGTGGACTACGTGGGTCGCGCGGTGAACGCGGCGGCGCGGGTGTCGGCCTCGGGACACGGTGGGCAGGTGCTGGTGAGTGGCGCGGCCTGGGCACAGGTCGCACGCTCGGCGGAGGCGCTGGGCCGGCATACCGCGCGTCCGCTGGGGACGTTCCGCCTCCGAGGGATCGACAGTCCCCTGGCGCTCGTGGAGGTGCTGCCCGCCTCGCTGGCCGAGCGGAGCTTCGGGGTGCTTCTGGCGCCTCGGGAGCGGCAGGGAAATGTGCCAGCGGTGCAGCCCGGGCTGATCGGCCGGAGCGCCGAGCTGGAGACGCTGCGGAAGTGGTTCGGAGAGGGGAGCCGGCTCGTCACGTTGCTGGGGCCAGGTGGCATGGGGAAGACCCGGCTCGCCACCTCCTTCGGTGGGCTGGAGCTCGAGTCAGGCGCCTGGGAGGGCGGCGTGTGGCTGTGCGAGCTGGAGGAGGCGATCACCCCTGAAGCCCTCTGCCATACCGTGAGCCAGTCGCTCGGTGTGGCCCTGAGGCGCGAGTCAGAGGCGAGTGATCCCGTCGAGGAGCTGGGCCTCGCGCTGAGCGGCTACGGGGATGCGCTGATCCTCCTGGACAACCTGGAGCAGGCCACTCGCCATGGGGCGAGGTTGATCGCGCGGTGGCTCGCGCTGGCGCCTCGCGCGCGCTTCCTCGTCACCTCGCGGGAGGCGCTGGGGCTGCCCGAGGAGTGCCTGCTGGAGCTGGGCTCGCTGTCGCTGCCAGCCGCGGAGGAGACACGGCTGGAGGAGATCGCCCGCTCGGAGGCCGTGCGCCTCTTCATCCAGCGGGCGCGGGAGGTGCGGGGGAGCTTTGAGCTGACCGCCGAGGAGGCGCCGCACGTAGTGGACATCGTCCGGCGGCTGGACGGCATTGCCCTGGCCATCGAGCTGGCGGCGGCACGTGCGGGTGTGCTGGGGATGGGCCAGATTCGAGAGCGGCTGTCGCGCCGCTTCGAGCTGCTGCGCAGCGGAAGGAGGGATGCCTCGGCACGGCAGGCCACGCTGCGCGGAGCGATCGATTGGTCCTGGAACCTGCTCGAGCCGGCCGAGCGCTCCGCACTGGCGCAGTGCTCGGTATTCCGCGGCGGCTTCACGCTGGAGGCCGCGGAGGCTGTGGTGGAGCTGCCCGCGAGCGGCGTGAGCGTGCGGGAGGTTCTTCAGTCACTGCGCACCCGATCGCTCCTGCGCGCTCAGGAGGTTGAGGAGCTCCACGGAGCACTGCGCCTGGGGATGTACGAGAGCATTCGTCAGTACGCGGCTGATCGGCTCCAGGAACAGCGGACCGGCGCCGCCCTGGTGACGAGGCATGCGCGGTGGTACCTCGCGCTCGCACGCGGGCTGCGCCAACAGGTGCGCGGGGAGCAGGGGACGGAGGCACTGCGTCTGCTCGCGCTGGAGCGGGAGAACCTGTTGGCCGCGTGCGACAACGCCTTGGCCACGGTGCCTGTCACCCCCGGCTCTCTGGTGTTGGCGATCGAAGCGCTGGAGGCGCTCGAGCCCGACATTGCGACCCGTGGGCCCCTCTCGCTGCTGCTCACGCGGCTGGATCAGGCCCTCATGCAGGCGAGCTCGGTCGCGGTGCCGCCCGAGCGCGTGGCCGCGATCCGTGCCATCCGTGGGCGGCTCCACCTGGAGGCAGGCCACCCGGGTGCCGCACGGGAGGATCTGGAGCAGGCCCACTCTCTCCTGCGCGCCAGTGGGAGGGTGGCTGGCGAGAAGCGGGTGCTGGTGGAGCTGTCCATCGTGGCGCGCCAGCAGGGGGAGCTGACGGCGGCGTGGGAGTTCATCCAACAGGCGCAGCGGCTGCCCTCGGGAGACGATCTCTGGCTGGAGGCATACACGCGAGGCAACCTCGGCCTGCTCGAGCAGGTCCGCACGGGCCCCGCCGCAGCCATCCCCCACCTGTCCGCGGCGCAAGCGCTGTTCCGGGCAGTCGGAGACGTGACGTTCGAGACTGGCTTCACCACCCACTGCGCCGTGGCCCTCGCGGAGACAGAGCGCCTGGATGAAGCGAAGGCGCTGGTGACGGAGGCGATGTCCCGCGCCGCCAGCGCGGGCGATCTCGCGGGACACACGCTCGCGAGGATCCACCTGGGGTGTTTCCTGCTCGAGGAGGGGCATGCCATCGAGGCGCGCGAGCACCTCGCGGCCGCCATGCGGATGGGACGGCAGCTTGGCGCGTGCCTGCTGGAGGGCACGGCGATGGGCGAGCTGGGACGCGCCGAGCTGGCCCTGGGCGGGCTGGCGGAGGCGAGGTACTGGCTGGCGGAGGCCGTGTCCGCCCTGGAGGAAGGGGCGCGATGGCAGGCGCTCCGCTTCGCCGCGCACCGTGCGGCGGTGGAGGCCAGCCTGGGGGATCTGCCGACGGCGCAGGCGAGCTTCGAGGCGCTGGAGGAGGAGCCCCGGGTCAGAGCCGATCCCGTGCTGCGCCAGCTCATCACTCTGCTGCGCGGGGTGGCGGATCTGGCCGTGGCGGACGAGGCCTCGCCGGGGAGCGAGGAGGCGCGACAGGCTCAGGAGGCTGCACGGCTGCGCATGGCGGCCGTCCAGGATTCACCCGAGCCTGTGTACGCTTCGTGTGTGCGCGGGGTGCTGCGTTTCCTGGAGCTGCAGCTCTCCGTGCTCCCCGCTGAGAGGGGGCGCGCGGCGGCTCAGTGCGCGGGTGGAAGGGGCTCACCGGGCGCCAGACGCACACCGGGCACCGCGAGCAACCGCTGGAGCACCTGGTGCATCCGCGTGCCCTCCGTGTCGTTGCGTACGTCCAGGGTGAAGCTGACGTCGTCGTGACGGCGGGCGCGGTCGAAGTCCAGTCCGGGACGGGGCACCCGCTCGAGGCCGGAGGCTGGGCCGCGCAGGCCAGCGTTCCACTCGCGCACGAGCTGCTCCACCGAGCAGGCCTCGATGTGGAGGCGGTATGCCAGCTCTGGAGTGCCGGGGTACTCCATCCAGCGCCTGCCCATCACCTCATAGCCCGCCTTGCGCAGCGTGGTGCGCTGGCTGGCGGTGAGGAAGCTCTCCGGCGAGATGGAGCGCGCGCCCAGATCCATTTCGTCGCCCGGGAAGGCCACCAGGGTGGAGAGGAAGGCCTCACGCGTCTTGGGATCCGTGGGCCTGGTGCGGAAGGACTCCATCGCGAGCACCAGCTCCGGCAGCCGCCCTTCGAGGGACTTCTGCCGCGCCGCGAGCGCCTGCTGTTGCTCCGGTGTGAGCAGGCCACGCGCCTCGGCGGCCGCGACCACCTCGTTCACCGCTGCCTTCAGCTCCCCTTTGCCGGCCGGATCGAAGGAGACGAGGACGAGCGCCGCTGGTGTCTCGGTCGGTGTGCGCCGCACCAGGATCAGAGGCGGCGCGAAGAGCTCGAAGCGGCCTGCGGGGGTCTCCAGGAGCACTTGGAAGGCCGCCGCGCGGTAGACGATCTGACGCTGGCGCTCGGGCTCCATGGGCCAGGCGAGCCACAGGTTGAAGGCTCCCTCTGGAGCCAACCGGCGAGGCAGCTTCTCCTCCATGCGCAGCAGGGAGACGCCGTCCGCAGTGCGCTCCTCGTCCTGCAAGGTGATGCAGACGCCCCGCGTGTTGCACACGGCCCTGGGCAGCTGGACGCGCGGAGGAGTGGCCGAGGTGATCAGCGTGAGTCCCAGCCCCAGGGTTGCCAGCCAGCCGGTCATCACGCGGGGCTCCTTTCAGCGGACCGCCTTGGCGAAGTGGTGCGCGAGGCGGTGCAGCAACTCGGTGATCTCGGGCTCGGCGGCCTTGAGCTTGGGGAGCTGGGCGTGCAGCTCCTTCATGTCCTTGATGCGCTCGGTGTACGAGGCGCTCGCCTCCTTCAGCCAGCGCTCGAGGTCCGCGGCGTTCAGCTCGAGGTGGAACTGGAAGCCATAGGACTTGCCGAGCCGGAACGCCTGCTGTGAGTAGCGGTCGGTGGAGGCCAGGAGCGTGGCGCCGGGCACGGGCTTGAAGGTGTCCTGGTGCCAGTGAGGCATGACGGTGCGGGGGCGCACGCCCGCAATCACCGGATCCTTGAGTCCGTCTTGGGTCCACCGGACGGGGAGGGCGCCGATCTCCAGGCCGTTCTTGCCGAGGAACACCTCCGAGCCCGCGGCGGCTGCGAGCATCTGGGCGCCCAGGCAGACGCCCAGGCAGGGCCGATCGTTGGCGAGCCGCTCGGAGAGCAGGGCGCTCTCCTCGCGGAGGAAGGGGTGCTGGTCGGCCTCGTAGACGCCCATGTGGCCGCCCATGACGACGACGAGCTCGGCGTCCACGTCCTCCCTGCGCGTGGTCCGGAAGCGTTTGACGAGGGTGAACCCGGCCTGCTGGAGAGCCGGACCCAGTTGAGCCACGCCCGCCTCCTCATCGTGCTCGAACACCACCGCGCGCATCGTCCGTTACCTCCAGGGCTCGGCCTTCCTGAGAAGAAAGCACGATTGAGGGAAGCTGGCTCATCCCGCGGAAGCCACTGTAGCATCGTCGTACCTGCCCAGGAGTTCCCATGAGCCGCATGCAGCTCGTCGAGCTCGAAGACCTGCCTTGGTTTCCCAAGCTCCTGCGCGACGGCGGGACCTGCTTCCTCGAGTTCGCCGAGCGCACCTCGGGCCACGGGCGGATGCTCGTCGGCCCGCTCGAACGCGCGCTCGATGCAACGGGTGAAACCCAGCTCGTGGATCTGTGCTCGGGTGGCGGAGGGCCGGCCGCCACGATCGCCGACGAACTCGCGAAGCGCGGCCGCAAAGTCACGGTCACACTCACGGATCTCTACCCCAACCTCCCAGCGTTCGAACGCATCGCCCGTGAGAGTGGGGGGACCGTCGTGGGCCGCGCTGAGTCCGTGAATGCCACGGCCGTCCCCCCCGAGCTCAATGGGTTCCGGACGATCTTCAACGCCTTCCACCACTTTCCTCCCGAGCTGGCGCGGAAGATCCTGGCCGATGCGGTGGCGCAACGTCGGCCCATCGGTGTCTTCGAGATCGTCAGCCGCGAGCTCCCCATGCTCCTGGGGCTCCTCCTGACGCCGCTCACGGTCACGCTCTCTATGCCCTTGTGGCGCCCGTTCCGCTGGCCGTGGATCTTCCTGACCTGGCTTGTCCCGGTGATGCAGACCTTCGTGCTCTGGGACGGCATCGTCTCCTGGCTGCGCATCTACTCCGTGGAGGAGCTTCGGGCTCTGGTCGCGGAGATAGATGCGCCCGACTGGGTATGGGACATCGGAACCGTCCAGCTCGGGAAAGCCCCGCTCCACGGGACCTACCTCGTGGGCTACCCCAAGCCGCGCGGTTAGTCAGTCCTCAGGCCACCTGGCTCAGAGGCTTCGTCTCCTTTTCCTGCTTGGGTACCGGTGGAGCCTCTACTCCGAACAAGGCTGTGAACTCCTTCATCTCCAACAGCCTCTCGCCAATGTGCTCGCCGAGTGCCCGGTAGCTCTCGAATTGATGCTCGTTGAAGAACTGGTCCGCGGTGGACTCGTGAGGGAACTTTGGCTGCGCGGCACGGTAATCGGCGATGATCAGGTTCTCGTCTCCAGTCACGGAAGACTTGATGTAGACGAAGGTTCCTTGCGAGTCCCCATCTTCCGTTCCTGGCCCATACTGGATGGTCCCGATCGCGACGTGCTGAGACGGCAGGCCTCCCTGCCCGGGGCGGAGCTCGTCGAGCTTCAGATCGATGCGCACCCCCAGGTCGATCCACGCGTAACGCATCAGGGCATGGAGGCTGGGGAACTTCATGTCCGGGTCCGCCTCGCCGTCGATAGCAATGATGACCTTGCAGCGCCGCCGCAGCAGCTCGTACACCCCTAGATTCTCCAGGTGCCCACCGTCCGAGACATTCACGTACGCCCCCGAGGCGTCCAGGGCGCCGAACGCCTCGCGGAGGAGATGCAAGGAGCCGGGCCCCAACGACCATCGCCAGGAGGGGAACCCCTAATGGGCGACGAGCCGCGGGTTCGGCAGCTACCTCCACGAGCGCTGAGCCCGAGGGGCGCAATCCTTATCGGCAAGAGGCCCTGGGGTGCGTTGAGGGAGGGGGCCATGAGCACCAACGCCCCCGGCCTTCAATCCTTCGGTTGATGAAGGTGAGGTTGAGCACCTCCGGCAACCGCTGGCGCTGGCGCGAGCCCAGCGGGCGCAGCGCGCTCACAGCCTCGCCCAGCGCGCCGAACAGCGAGAGCACGTTGCGCCGCTGCGGCAACCACAAGGACCGCGCCGCTAAGCAGATGGGCTTGGCCCGCTCCTCCCTCTTCAAGAAGCTGAAGGACTGGGGGCTCGGCCCGGGGGAGGAGTGAGAACGCTGCGGGACAAACAAGTCTCAGCCCTCGTTGAGCGAGCTGGGCATCTTGGGATGGAGGCGGCGGGAATCGAACCCGCACCGGGCGGTGCGAAACCTCTAGCAGAATCGCGCCTCCCGCCGAGTCCCATGTCGTCCCGTCCTGTCCCATCCCATCCCATCCCATCCCATTCCGCACGCTCCTGCGACATAACGCCCGTCGCTGTGGGGACGTAGTGCTGGTGCGTGCTCATTACTGGGCCAAGCTGGCATTGTCCGACGCGCACCGTAGTCCTTTTGGTAAGCCAATGAAGTAGCTCATTCTCCAAGAGTGACGCGCTTCACAGCGCCGCCAGGACGCAAGTGACAGTCTGCTTTCCACCAGGGTGCCAGCGGGGCACCCCGGCGAGCAGTTATCACCACCATCCGAGGAGAGAGAAATGTCTGCTTGTGCAATGCTCAGCTACAACAATGTCACCCAGGCCGCCTGGCAGTGCGGCATCGAGAAGGCCGCCAGCTTTGGGGTCAAGATCACCAGCAACACCGGCACCGCCACCAAGTCTGGCTTCACCATCGCCTGGAACTACAATCCGGGCGCGCAGACGCTGACGCTGCAGTGTACGGATAGCCCGTTCTTCGTACCCTGCTCGGCCATCAACTCCCAGATCAACAACTCCGTCGAGCAGTGCCTGAGCCAGCACCAGATCGTGCTCACGAACATGGTGGCCTGATCCCCACGGCTTGGCGGGCGGCCGGCTCCGCGTTCTTCTCGAGCTGCGTCGCCCGCCAGATGCCCTCTCCTGTCTGCCCTTACAAGCCGCGAGGTGCGTGATGAGTGTGAATGAACCC
>Ga0247822_10001598_pt1 | contig 13989 bp, 12 predicted proteins | sample 13C_Cellulose_Da_FD_192423 | JGI IMG/M metagenome (GOLD analysis project Ga0247822, IMG submission 192423) | Soil microbial communities from agricultural site in Penn Yan, New York, United States - 13C_Cellulose_Day30 | ecosystem: Environmental > Terrestrial > Soil > Agricultural land | place...
ATCTCGACGAACTCGATCGGCCCGTCGAGATGCCGGGGATGTACAACCCGTTCGAGCATCCGCGGAGCACCCGTGGCGCGCTGCCGCTGCCCGGGCTAGACCGGGTCCGCGAGGTGATGAGCGAGATCCGCGCCCGCGTCCTCGATCGCCTGCAGTCGGCCGACTTCGACGCCGATCAACCGCTCCTCGCCAGCGGGTATGTGTACCGCATGGTGCTCCAGCACGAGTACCAGCACAACGAGACCATCCTCCAGACGCTCCAGCTCAAGCAGGGCACGCCCTATTCGCCGCCCGCCCGCGTCGAGTTGCCCGTCGTCGGTGAAGGTCTGCCCGTTACCGGCATGGTGCGCTTTCCCGGAGGGCGGGTCGAGATCGGCACCGACGACCGCACCGAGGCATACGACAACGAGCGGCCGCGGCACGCGGTGGACGTGCGGCCGTTCGAGATCGACGCGCATCCGGTTACCAACGGCCAGTACCTGGAGTTCATCGCAGCCGGTGGCTACGCGCGACCGGAGCTCTGGTCGGAGGCGGGCCGCCGCTGGCTCGAGAAGTCCCGGGTGGAAGCGCCGAAGTACTGGTCCCGGAGTGCCGACGGATGGATGACACGGGTCATGGATCGCGTGGGACCGGTGGAACCGGATCACCCGGTCTGTCACGTGTGCTATCACGAGGCCGAGGCCTTCACGCGGTGGGTGGGCAAGCGGCTGCCGAGCGAGATCGAGTGGGAGGCGGCGGCGTCGTGGGATCCGGACACCGGTCGCAAGCTCCGCTATCCCTGGGGTGACGAGCCGCCATCTCGCGAGCTCGCGAACCTGGATCAGCTCGGCTTCGGCACCGCGGCGGTCGCCGCGTTTCCGCGGAACCGCTCGCCGATCGGCTGTTGCGGGATGATCGGAGACGTCTGGGAGTGGACCTCGAGCGACTTCGGGGCTTGGCCCGGGTTCGCGGCGTTCCCTTATCAGGAATACTCCGAGGTCTTCTTCGGCAACGAGTACAAGGTCCTTCGCGGGGGTTCGTGGGCCACCCGCCCTGGTGCGATGCGCAACACCTTCCGCAACTGGGACTACCCCATCCGCCGCCAGATCTTCAGCGGCTTCAGGTGCGCCCGTGACGCGTAGACTGCAGACCCGCGAGTCGGCCGCCGATCCGCGCATGCTCGCGGAAGTGGCCGAGGGGCTGTCACTGCCCCAGAAGGAGCTGTCGCCGAAGTACTTCTACGACCAGCGGGGATCGGAACTCTTCGAGGAGATCACCCGGCTCGAGGAGTATTACCCGACCCGTACCGAGCGCGGGATGCTCGAAGCCTGGATGCCCGGGCTGATTCGAAGGCTCGGCGCCCGCACGCTCGTGGAGCTCGGCGCCGGAAACGCGGAGAAGACCCGCGTGATCCTGGATGCCATGCGGGACGCCGGCACCGCGGAGCTGTACGTGCCGATCGACGTGAGCGCCTCGTTCCTCGGCCAGACGGCGGCGCGTCTCCGGCGGGAGTATCCCCGGCTCCTGGTCGAGCCGGCGATCGCCGACATCTCGGAAGAGCTCAACCTGCCGCGCCGCCTGCCGCGGCCGGCGCTCTACGCCTTCCTCGGCAGCACGATCGGGAACTTCTATCCGCCGGCCGCGATCCGGCTGCTCTCGCGAGTGCGCGCGGCGATGGGGTCGGGTGACCGCTTCCTCATGGGTGTGGATCTCCGCAAGGATGTCGCCCGCATCGAGGCGGCCTACAACGACACCCAAGGCGTCACCGCCGAGTTCAACCGCAACATGCTCTGGGTGCTGAACTACGAGCTGGGAGCCGACTTCGAGCCGCTCGCCTTCGACCACCGGGCCTTCTACGAGTCCGAGGCGCACCGGATCGAGATGCACCTCGTCGCGCGCGCGCCCCAACTGGTCACGATTCCGGGCATCGGTGTCGTGCGGTTCGGAGCGGGCGAGTCGCTGCGAACCGAGATCAGCTGCAAGCACGACCGCGAGAGCGTGGCGCAGCTCTTCGAGGCCGCGGGCCTGGAATTGGAGGAATGGCGCACCGACGAGGAATCGCTGTTCGGGCTCGCGGTAGGGGCGCGGGCGTGAACCCAGCGCTCCGGGCCGCGCTCGAGGCCGATCTCGCGTCGAGGGCCTTCGCGGCCCCGCCGGACATGTCGCTCACGCCGCGGCGGGTAGGCGCGGAGGTGGAGCTCATCCCGCTGGACGGGGCCACCGGCAGACGATGTCCGCTGGAGCCTTCGGCGACGGGCGCCACGCCGACGCTGCCGTTCCTGCGCCGCTACGGCTCGCACCAGGGCTGGCGCGAAGTCACGACCGCCAAGGGCACGCCGTCCTTCCAACTGCCCGCCGGTGGAACGCTCACCTTCGAGCCCGGCGGCCAGGTGGAGTACAGCTCCCCGGCCTGCCGCTCGCCGAGCGTCTTGCTGACCCTGCTGCGCGCCGTCGTGCCGCCGCTCCGCGCGGCGGCCGCCGACGAAGGGATCGACCTCCTCGCCGCCGGCCTCGACCCATGCAACTCGGCCGAAGCGGCGCCGCTCCTCCTGCACACAGCCCGCTACACCCGGATGGCGGAGTACCTCGCCCGGATCGGGCCCGCGGGCGCGAGGATGATGCGCCAGACCGCGGCCTTTCAGGTGAGTCTCGATCTCGATGACGAGCCGTCGCTCCGGTGGAGGGTGCTGAACGCCGCCGCGCCGCACCTGGTGGCGATCTTCGCCAACTCACCGGTGTACGAGGGAGCACCCACCGGGTGCCCCAGCGCTCGCGCCGAAGTGTGGCGGACGCTCGATCCCGCGCGCACCGGACTCCCCTGGGATGGCCACGATCCCGTGGGGCACTACCTCGACTTCGCCCTGCGCGCCCCGGCGCTGCTGCTGCCGGAGGTCGACGGCGTGCATCGCCCCTTGGGGGAGTGGCTCCGCCGCGCACGGCCGACCCTGGAGGAGTGGCACGAGCACCTGAGCACGCTGTTCCCGGAGGTCCGCCCGCGCGGCCACCTGGAGCTGCGGTCGTGTGACGCGGTGCCACCCCAGTGGTATGCGGCCCCGGTGGCGCTCGCGGTCGGCATCACCTACGACCCATGGGCGCTGCGCGCCGCCGCCGACCTCCTCGGGCGTCCCGACATGGATCTGCTGCATCGCGCCGGCCGGCGAGGCCTCGGCGATGCCCACATCCGGCGGGTCGCCGTGGATCTGGTCGACATCGCGCTCGCGGGCTGCGGGCACCTGGGCCCCGGGTACTTCCATCCATCGGATCTCGAGCAGGCCCGCCTCTTCTTCGACCAGTACACCCGCCGGGGCCGCTCGCCGGCCGACGACTTCAAAGGCGCGGAGATCGCGGCCTAGGTCCTCCTGGTGTGAGGATGGTCACGCCGGTCGGAGTGTTCTCCCGCCTAGCTTGGCGCATCATCCCGTTTCCCACACGAGGAGTTGCCCATGAGCCAGAGCGACTCGCACGTCGACTTCACTCCGCAGGAAACCACCGGCCGAACCGTCGTGGGACTCTTCAGCCGCCGCGCCGCCGCGGAGTCGGCCATCCGCGACCTTTGGAACTCCGGGTTCGAGGACGATCGGATAGGCGTCGCGATGCAGGAGCGGGTGGAGCAAGGGGACCTGCTAGAGGACGCGGGCAGCCAGTCGGCCGAAGGCGCGGCCAAGGGTGCGGTAGGCGGCGGGCTGGTCGGCGGCCTCGTCGGCTTGCTCGGCTCGCTGCTGATTCCGGGACTCGGCCCCGTGCTGGCCGGCGGAGTCCTCGCGTCCACGCTCGCCGGAGTCGGCATCGGCGCGGCCACCGGGGGTCTCCTGGGTGCCTTGATGGGACTCGGTTTGCCGGAGGAGGACGCGAAGCATTTCGATCACGGCTTTCGCGAGGGTGGAACGCTGGTGACGGTGGACGCCGGCGCTCGGACGCGGGAGGCACTCGCCATCCTCTCGCGGCACGAGGTGGACCTCGGACCCAGCGGCCACACTCGCTACGGGGAGCGGAGGATCGGGCTCGATCCGGCGTATGCCGGCCCGGAGCGCAGGCTGGTCGGCGTCTGACCGCTCTAGCTTCCGGGCTTCCTTCACTCACGGAGCACAGGTGAAGGCCATTCGCGTTCATCGCACCGGCGGGCCCGAGGTCCTGCGCCTCGAAGACGTGCCCATCCCGGAGCCCGGTCCCGGACAGCTGCTGGTCCGGGTCGAGGCGGCCGGGGTGAACTTCACCGACATCTACCACCGCACCGGACTCTACAAGGTCCAGTTCCCGTTCACTCCGGGACGGGAAGGGGCGGGAGTCGTCGAGCGCGTCGGCCAGGGGGTCACAACGGCGCGTCCCGGCGACCGCGTGGTCTCGGAGAGCGCGATGGGCACCTACGCCGACTACGCCATCGTAGGCGCCGAACGGGCGGTGGCGGTGCCGGAGGGAGTCGAGGCGCCACTGGCCGCGGCGGTGATGCTCCAGGGTCTGACCGCGCACTACCTCGCCTACAGCACGTTTCCGCTGAAGCCCGGGGATACCTGCCTGGTGCACGCGGCCGCCGGCGGTGTTGGGCTCCTGCTCTGCCAGATCGCGAGCCGCATCGGCGCCCGCGTGATCGGCACGGCCGGCACCGAGGCGAAGGCAACGCTGGCGCGCGAGGCCGGCGCGGCAGAAGTCATCCTCTACACCGAGACCGATTTCGTGGAGGAGACCAGACGATTGACCGACGGGGCCGGGGTGCAGGTGGTCTATGACTCGGTTGGTCGGACCACGTTCCTCAAAGGGCTGGACTGTCTAGTGCCGAGAGGGATGATGGTGCTGTACGGCCAATCGAGCGGACCGGTCGAGCCCTTTGATCCCCAGCTCCTGAACCAGAAGGGCTCCCTCTTCGTCACCAGACCCACGCTGGCGCACTACGTCGCCGGCCGGAGCGAGCTGCTGCGGCGGACCGAGGAATTGATGGGGTGGGTGAAGGATGGGTCACTGCGGGTGAGGATCGATCGGCAGCTCCCGCTGGCCGCGGCAGCCGAGGCGCACGCGGAGCTCGAGGGGCGGAGGACGACCGGGAAGGTCCTCCTCGCCCCATGAGCAGCGGCGGTCAGTCGCCGGGGAAGCGAGCCAGCGAGGGGCTGGCGGCGAGCCCGGCACCCGCCTCCCGGCGCCGACCGTCGAACGGAGGCGCCAGCGATGTGAGACCGACCCGCGCCGAGTACCGCACCAGTCCGGCCACGTCACGAATGCCGAGCCGCTGGGCCACGGCGCTCCGGTGGGTCTCCACCGTCTTCTCGCTGAGTCTGAGCCGAGCGGCGATCTCGCGGCTGGTCATTCCCTCGGTGATGAGCCGGAGGACCTCGATCTGCCGGGGGCTGAGCCGGGACAGCGGCTGCCGCACCTCCACGGCGCGCTGTACGGCTTCCGCCGTCTGCCCCGCGCTGTCGCGTCGAACTACCTCTTCGACGCCGGCGCGGATCCAGCTCGCCGTCCGGTGCTCGTCGCCTGGAGTCGCCATCATGATGACCGGAACGGTTGGCCGGACCGTCCGCACGGCTGCCAGGACGGCAGGCAGACCGAGATGGGCGTGGGACGTCGTGAAGACCACGTCCGGCCAGAAGCCCCGCAAGAGTGAAACGAGGGAATCCTCATGATCGGCCCGCTCCACCAGGACCTCGCGTCCCGATTGCCTCAGCGCGCCGACCAGAACATCACCACTCGTGGACGAATCATCGATCAAGACGACCCTAAGAACCCCGCCCGGCAACCCGCTGGGGCGACTATTCTTGACCATCTGCTAACCCTAGGTTGAACTGACACGAGATATACTAGGCTATCCTTTGATATTCAATGCTTGTCACCAATCGGGGGTCGCTACATGGTTGTCGGCCCCTACCGGTACTAGCCCCTAATCCCACCCATGACAGCAACCGGCCTGGTCTCGACCAGTTGGCTGGCCGATCGGCTCGGTGATCCGGCGCTCCGAGTCGTGGACGGCTCCTGGTACCTGCCGACCAGCGGTCGCGACGCCAGGTCCGACTACCTGGCGGGCCACCTGCCGGGCGCCGTCTTCTTCGACCTCGATGCCATCAGCGACCGGGGCAGTCCCTTGCCCCACATGTTGCCGCCGCCCGGCCAGTTCGCCGAGCAGGTGGGAGCCCTGGGCATCGGTGATCGAAACGAGGTGATCGTCTACGACGGCTCCGGGGCCAATCTCAGCGCCGCCAGGGTCTGGTGGATGTTTCGCGCCTTCGGTCAGGAGCGCGTCGCGGTGCTCGACGGGGGGCTGCCCCGATGGCGTGCCGAGGGTCGACCGCTGGAGTCGGGGGAGGTCTCGTGGCCGACTGCCCGATTCACCCCGCGCCCTGTGCCTGCGGGAGTCGTCCGTGATCTCGCCTCGGTGCGAGGTATCCTCGGGCCGCAGGAGGCGCAGATCGTAGATATGCGATCCGCGGGCCGGTTCGCAGGCACCGAGCCGGAGCCCCGACCCGGCCTGCGGGGCGGACACATCCCCGGAAGCCGGAACCTGCCGTACACGGAGCTGGTCGGGGCGGACGGTACGCTGCTGCCACCTGACGCACTGCGCCGGCGCATCCGCGCCGCCGGCGTGGATCCAGGCGGACCCATCATCGCGACGTGCGGCTCCGGCGTGAGCGCCTGCGCGCTCATCCACGCGCTGCACCTGCTCGGCCACCGGCAGGTCTCCCTGTACGACGGTGCCTGGGCCGAGTGGGGTAGCCGTGACGACACTCCGGTGGAGCGCGGCGCCGGTTGAGGGGCGCTACGATAAGGCGGCCGCACACTGTCATCCCGAGCGCAGCGAGGGATCTTACCGGTTCGGGCAAGATCCCTCGCTGCGCTCGGGATGACAGTGGGGCGCCTAACGACTCGGCGGTGCGAGGTTTCCGCAGGCGATGATGGTCTCCATGTTGTTGCGGGACGCGTGGACGTTGACGAAGTACTGTCCCGTTGTCGGAACGGGCACATGCAGCACCGTCGTCTCCTGAGCCACCCCGCTCGAGCCCACGCGGAGGGGCTCATACGCGTCGGCGGCACCGAAGATGCCGCGGTCGCTGCCGCACTGACCGAGGTGCACGTGCCAGGGATGTTCTCCGCCCGGCACCGCGTTCTGGATCGACACGAACGCCCGTGTCTTGGCCGTGTCCCCCTTCTCTCCCTCCATCCACCCGGTGCCCTTCAGCTGCACCGCGCCGGCCAGCTGCTTCGGCGTGGCGAGCGTCGCATTCCAGCGGGTGGCCACCAGCTCACTTTCGGGATTGATCTCGACGTTCTTGCCGCCACCGCAGCCCGTGGCCGCCAGCGCGAGCCCGAGTAGCAACGCCGCTCCCTCGTGTCTCATGCGTGTCTCATGCCTCCCTCCGTGCGTAGAATCGAGTCGCCTCGCTATATGCGCGGCGAGCGAGCGCGATAGCCGTGACGAGCGACACAGAGAGAAACCTCAGCGTCTCCGGCGGCAGGCCCGGAGGACCGCTTCCGGTGCGGGGTAGTTCGGGAAGAGGTCCCGCGCCCGCTCGGCGTGATCGCGTGCCCGGTCGCACCGGCCGGCCCGGCGCCATTCCTGCGCCAGGGCGATGTGGATACGGTAGCTCCCGGGATCGAGTCGAGCTGCGAGCTCCATCCTGTCGCGCCCACCGTCCGCGGCGATCCCCATGGCGACCACCTGGGTGACGGCGCGCAACGCCAGGATGCCCCCGAGCGCGGCGACGGCGAGGACCGCCCGGCGATGCGCGGCCGGTGTCGGGGACAGCTCACGGATGGGCCGCGCCGTGGAAGCCAGCGCACCGATGACGGTCCAGACGAAGAAGGCCGGAGCCGGGAGCACGAGCACGGCGTCGAAGGCTCCGACCACCAAGAGTGCGAGCAGGGTAGCGACGATAGTGAGATCGGCGAGCGCGGGCGGCCGTCGCGGGTCTCCGCGGACCCGGGCCCAGGCGCCCAGCGTGATGGACGTGCCGGCGAGGATCAGCAGCACGAAGGCCGGCAGTCCGCGCTCCGCCAGGAGCGCCATCCAATCGCTGCTGGGCCAAGGGTTGGTCGGGATCACGTCGTCGGCATCGAACGAGGGATCGCCCGGGGACATGTAGCGCGGGTAGTGCACCGGCCAGTTGCCCGGGCCCACGCCCAGGATCGGGTGCTCCAGCGCCATGCGGGCGGTGTTGCCGTACTGGATGAGCCGGCCGCGGCCACTCCCCTCGTGGTAGTTCGCTACGCCGGTCAGGGAGTCGAAGTAGGGTGAGTCGGAACGCCAGTTGAGGCGGTTGGGCAGCGCCAGCGCGAGCAGCAGTCCGGCGAGCGCGCTGCCCGCCAGCAGGCTCACCCGGCCGCGCAGCCGGCGGTCATCCCACAGCCGACCGGCCCAGAGTCCCTCGACCGCCAGAAACGCGAGACACGCGGCGGCGCCGAGCCAGGCGGCGCGGGAGCGGGAGAGCACCAGCGCGACCATGGCGAGCGCGATTCCGGCCGAGCCGAGCAGGAAGGTCCGGCGGCGGGAGGCCTGCACCGTGAGCATCAGCAGCAGGGGCAGCCCGAGCGCCACCAGGTGCGCCATGAAGTTACGGTTCCCGAAGGTGCCGCCCGGCGCCCGCTCGAGGCTCGCCAGGTCGGTGGTGAAGAGCCCGTACGCCTGGATCAGCCCCGTAAGGGCGCCCAGCACCACCGACCCCGCCAGCGCGACCAGCAGCCCGTGAGTGTGGCCGGCTCGCGCGACGGCGCGGGCCGACCAGAAGAGCGCGGCTCCCGCGAGCGAGACTCCCAATGCCCGGGTCGCGAGCCAACCGTTGGTCGCGAACAGAGTGGACACCAGCGAGAGCGCCAGGTAGGCGGCGATCAACGTGTCCACCACGAAGACCGTCACCCGGCGCGCGGCCGCCAGGGAGAGCAGCGCTGCGACCAGGGCGCCGACCAGCAGCACCAGCTCCTTGACGAAGGTGTAGCGATCGAGCTGGAACCGGTGATAGGGGAGCGCCGCGAGCACCACCAGCACGGCGCCCGCCTGCAGCACGAGCAGGGCCGGTGTGGGCCGGAGCGACTCCCCGCGCGCCTCTCCCATCAGGGCGCGAAGCGGTCGCCGTAATGCAACGGCTGGCCCCGCAGCCACGGGCTGTAACGGTTGGCGAACTCGATCCGGTCCGCGAGGTCGGGGTGACTGCCGCGCCAGAGCCGAAACAGCAGCCCGGTGCGCGGCACTGCGAGGTTGTCCACCTGCAGGCGCACGAAGGCACGGGCGGCGGCGTTGTTGTCGCGGGTGATCTCCAGGCCGAAGCGGTCCGCCTCGCGCTCCTGCCAGCGGGAGAGCGCCAGCGCGGCGGGCGTGGACCCGAGGATGACCACGCCGCCCACCAGCGCGAGCATGGGCATCGAGGCCACGTCGTCCAGCCGGTCGAACCCGAAGCGCTCCCGGAAGCGGGCGATGAGCCAGCCGGCGACGCGGTGCACGACCCAGAGCGACAACGTCGCAAGCAGCGTGGCGGCGACAATGATGGTCAGCGTGTGACGCAGGACGAAGTGCCCGATCTCGTGCCCGACGACGAACTCCACCTCGTCCGGCTGCAGCCGGTCCACCAGCGTGTCCCAGAGCACGATGCGCTTGGTGCCGCCGAAGCCCGTCACGTACGCGTTCACCTGCCGGGTCTCGGCGCTCTTCTTCACCTCGTAGATCCGGCTGTCGGGGATCCCCGCCCTCGCGGCGAGCCGCGCGATGCGCTGCTCGAGCGCCCGGTCGCGCATCCGGCCGTAGTCGTCGAACAGCGGGGCGATGTACACCGGCACCACGATCATTGCGAGCACGGTGAGCGGGGCGGTGAGGAGGCCGGTCCAGAGCCACCAGCGGCGGGGGCTGATCCGGAGGAGCCAATAAGGAACCCAGAGGAGGAGCGCGGCGACCACCGCCGAGATGGCGAGCGCCTTCGCCCAATCATCGAGCCACGCGGCCGCGGTCTCGGTCGAGAGGCCGTAGGCATGCTGGCGCACGTATCCCACGTACCAGCCCAACGGCAGGAACACGAGCGCCTGGATCAGGACGTAGGCCATGGCATAGAGCGCGATCGTGGCGAACCGCCGGCCACGCGCGAGGCGCTCGGCCACGCGGCGGACCCTGGCGGATAGCCCCGTAAACAGGAGCGCCCCCGGCAGCAGCAGGTCGAGCACCGTCGCGCCGGCCCACAGCACGTTGCCGCTGCGATGGTAGCGGACGGCGAGCGCACTGGGCTCCGGCACCGCGACCTCGGCGGTCGCGGTCGTCTCGGTGTTCTGTGTTGGAAGGGAATCCGCCTGCATGGCCACGGAAAGCTACTGCGAATAGGTTACCGATGTGCTCGATGCGATCCGCACCTTCGTCGCCCGGCGAATCCTGACGCCAGGCGAGGCGACCAATTCGACCGCCGCACCCGGACCGTCCGGTGTGCAGCTGGCGGCGTGCGCGCTGCTTCTGGAGCTGGCCTACGCCGACGGCACCATGAGCCCGAGCGAGCTGGCTCAGATCGAGCGAGCCGTCCGCCAGCATTTCGGGCTGGACGAGACTACCGCCCGTGAGCTCATCGCCCTGGCCGACGAGGAGCGGCGCCAGTCCATCGACCACTACCAGTTCACCCGCCTGATCGCGGCCGAGTACGACCTGGGGCAGAAGATGGTGCTGGCCGAGCTCATGTGGGGAGTGATCCTGGCGGACGGCGAGCTGGCTACGCACGAGACCTGGCTGGTGCGAAAGCTGGCGCACCTGCTGGAGTTGGAGCCGGGATACCTGTCGGAGGCCCGGAAGGCGGCGGCGGAGGGCCGTCCGTGAGCCGCGATGCCTTGCAGACCTATCTCAACGATCATCTCGCCGGATCGGTGATGGCGATCGAGCTGGGCGAGCGGACCATTCGTGAGAACGAGGGGGGTCCCGTCGCCGCTCGTCTGTCGCCGCTGGTGGAGCAGATTCGCGAGGACCAGACCGTGCTCAAGGGTGTGATCGAGCGGCTGGGGACGGGAGAGAGCTCGCTCAAGAAGGCCGGCGCCTGGCTGGCGGAGAAGGCGGGTCGGGTGAAGCTGGGCGGCACCGACGAACCGGGCGACCTGTCACGCCTCGAGGTGCTGGAGATGCTGACGACGGGGGTGCACGGCAAGCGTGCGCTGTGGCGCGCGCTCCGGGTCGTGGCCGTCCGCTACGAGGAGCTTCGAGGGCTGGATCTGGATCTCCTCGAGCGCCGCGCGGCGGAGCAGCACGACGAGCTGGAAGCAATGCGGCTGGAGGCGGCGAAGGCGGCGCTCTGAGCTTCAGTCGCCGAGCACGGCGGCCAGCCGCTCGAGACTGTCCACCAGGCTCGGGCCCGGCCGGCTGAAGAGGCGCACCCCGTCCATGACGTGAATTCGGCTGCTTCGGGCGCAGGGCAGGTCGGCGAACCCCGGCAGCCGTCGCAGCAGCTCCAGCTCCTCCCGTCCGCGTGCCTCGTCGAACCCGCAGCACGCCAGCACCATCACCTCCGGCCGCCACCCGAGGATCTCCTCCCAGCTCACCGTGCGGCTCGGTCGGCCCGGCCGACCCAACCCGTCGCGGCCACCCGCCAGCTCGACCAGCTCGGGGTTCCAGTGTCCTCCCGAGATCGGGGGATCGGCCCACTCGAGGAACGCGACCCGAGGCCGCCGACCCCGCAGCGCCACCCGCGCTCGCACCGCGTTCACCCGACGGCGGAGCTCCTCTACCAACGCGGTCGCTTCGGCGGGCCGCCCGAGGGCGTCCCCTACGGCCTGGATGCTGGCGAATACCTCCTCCAGCGTGTGCGGCTCCAGCATGATCACCGCCGGCTTCGAGGTGAGCGCCGGGATGGCACGCTCGACCTCGTCGGGACCCACCGCGCAGACCTCGCAGAGGGATTGTGTGACGATGACGTCGGGCCGCAACCGATCGAGCAGCGCCTGGTCGAGCCGGTAGAGTGACTCGCCGCGCCGGAGGCAGTCGCGCACGATCTCGTCGATCTCGCGACTGCCGGCCCCGCTCGGCACCCGGGTGCTGGTGGCGCGGGGCAACTGCTCGACCCGGCCGGGGAAGTCGCAGGAGTGGCTCACCGCCACCAGGGCAGACTCCAGGCCCAGCGCGCGAACGATCTCCGTGGCGCTGGGCAGGAGGGAGGCGACCCGAGGGGCGCTAGCGGACAACGGTGGAGATCCCGACGAACACGCCGCGCCCGCGCGCGGGGAACCCGAAGGACTGCTCGTATTGCTCGTCGAACAGGTTCTCCACCCTGGCGGTGAGATCGAGGCCGAATCGCCCGCCGGCGGCGGGCAGCACCGTCACCACGCTGCTCAGGTCGACGGTGGTGTAGGACGGCAGCTCCACCCGCTGGTTCGGCTCCGGGAACTGGCCGAAGCGGATGTCGTCGCGTGGGCCGCTCCACGTGACTGTCGCGCCTAGGCGGGCGCGCTCGGCGACGGTGGTCTCCATGTGCGCGCTGACGGCGTCGTCCGGTCGGCGGAGCAGGCGCTCCCCTTCCACGAAGGCCGCCGCATCCCCGGCATCGAACCCGGCGTCGGTGACCTCGGTCCAGAGGTGGGTGTAGGAGAGCGTGCCCCGAAACGCCGCGGTGCCCGCCTGCAGCACCGCCTCGAGGCCGTTGGCATCCGCCGAGGCCACGTTGAAGTAGTTCGGCCCGCCGGGCTCCGGCGTGACGAACGTGAACTGGATGAGATCGCGGAAGTGCTGGACGAACCCGGTGACCCCGACCCGCGCAACGCCGCGAAACAGGTCCTGCTCGATGCCCGCCTCGTAGCTCACCGTGCGCTCGGGGCGGAGGTCCGGGTTCCCGATGGAGAACGGCGAGTCGAAGTTCTCGAAGAAGCTCGGCTCCTTGAAGCCGGAGCCGGCCGACGCGCGGAGCCGGGTGGTGGGCGAGGCGAACGCGAGTGCCGCCGCCCGCCAGGTCCAGAAAGTCCCGAATTGCTCGTTGTCGTCCATCCGCCCACTGGCCGTGAGCTGCAGGCGGGAGACTGGTAGCGCGGAGGCCTGGGCGTACATCCCCCAGTTGTCGCGGCCCTCGGTCGCATCCGCTACCCCCTGGCGTTGCGCCTCAAAGCTCCCGCCCGCGAACCCCTCGAAGCCCGCGGGCAGGCGCAGCCGCATTCTCGCGTCCGCCGAAGTGCGGTCGATGTCGATCTGGTCGCTGCTGCCGGTCGCGGGGTCCGCGGGGGGATCGGCGGGATTCTCGAAGCCGTTCTCGATGTCGCTCCGGGACAGCAGCAGCTGCCCATCCACGGTTTCCGAGAACCGGTGGTTCGCGTCGAGCGCGAAGGTCGCGGTCTCGTCGGTGGTGAACTGATTCTGGTCCACCGGCGCGCCGGTGAAGTCGGTGGGGAAGTGGTACAGCGCGTCGTGGTAGTGGCCGCTGAGGCCGACCTTGGTGCGATCTCCCAGATCCGCGCCCACCCGTCCGCTCGCCACCGTGTTGCGGTAGTCATTGTTGAACTCGTAGCTCCCGTCGCTGGTGAGCCGGGAGAGGGACGCCGACCAGTCGACCGCGTCACTGCCACCCAGCGCGGAGGCCTCCCACCGCGCGCTGCCGAAGGTTCCCCCCTCGCCGGCCGCGGAGAGTCGGAGCCCCTCGCCGCCGCGGCGGGTCACGATCTGGATGACGCCCGTGATCGCGTCGGAGCCATAGAGCACACTGGCGGGTCCGCGGAGCACCTCGATGCGCTCCACGTTGTCGGTCGTCAGCGACCCGAAATCGTAGAAGCCGCCGGGCTGGTTCACCGGGGCGCCGTCGATTAGCACCTTCACGTAGTCGCTCTCGCCCCCCCGCAGGAAGAGCGAGGTGGTGGAGCCGAACGGCCCGCTCTGCACCACGTGCGCCCCCGGCACCTGCCGCAGCGCGTCGGCCACGAAGCGAATGCCCTGGGCCCGCAAGTCGTCGCCCCGGAGAACGGTGACGGTGGAAGCGACCGAGTCCGCGGCGACCGGGTAGCGGGTGGCGGTCACCACGATCTCCGGAAGGGCGGTGGTGTCGCCCGCCACCTGCGCGACGAGGGTCGCAGGGGCCGACAGCAACGCCAGCGCGAGCG